>Ga0081539_10000031_pt1 | contig 313232 bp, 280 predicted proteins | sample TabmetS4T2R2_FD_71023 | JGI IMG/M metagenome (GOLD analysis project Ga0081539, IMG submission 71023) | Tabebuia heterophylla rhizosphere microbial communities from the University of Puerto Rico - S4T2R2 | ecosystem: Host-associated > Plants > Roots > Rhizosphere ...
AGCAGCGGCACCTGCCACGCCCAGCCGCGGTCGGGCTCGGCGTAGAAGTGGAACTCGTCCATCACGACCACGCCGACGTCGGCCTCGGCGCCCTCGCGTAGCGCGATGTTGGCGAGGATCTCGGCGGTGCAGCAGATGATCGGGGCGTCTTCGTTGACGCTGGCGTCGCCGGTGAGCATACCGACGTTGTCCGCGCCGAATGCCTCGCAGAGCGCGAAGAACTTCTCCGAGACGAGCGCCTTGATGGGCGCGGTGTAGAACGTGGTGCGGCCGGTGGCGAGCGCGGCGAAGTGCGCGCCGAGCGCAACGAGGCTCTTGCCGGAGCCGGTCGGGGTGCTGAGGATCACGTTGGCGCCCGACACGATCTCGATGAGCGCCTCCTCCTGGTGGGGATAGAGGGCGAGCCCCTGGTCCGCGGCCCAGGTGGCGAACGCGTCGAAGGTCGCGTCGGGGCCCGGGTCGTCGCGTGGGACGAGGTCAGTGAGCGTCATAGCCCACCAATGGTGCCAGGTTTTACAGCCACCCGCGCTCTCGCGCCTGCCAACCGAGCTGGAGTCTCGATCGGGAGTGGGTCAGTTCCATCAGATGCTGTACGCGGCGGACGACCGTACGCCGGCTGACGCCCAATCGGGCAGCGGCCGCCTCGTCGGTGAGCCCGGCCACGAGCAGCGACAGCAGTTGGCGGTCGGCGGCGGTGAGGCCGGCGTCGGCGGTCGGCTCGTCGTCGTCCCCGAGCGCGAGCGGCGTGGCAACCGCCCAGATGGTCTCAAACAAGGCAATCAACGCGTCCAGCAGCCCGCACGGGTGCACGAGCAGGGCCGCGTCGTGCGCCGACGTGGCGTACGCGAGGGGGAGCAGGGCCAGCTCGCGGTCGGCGATCGCCAGCTTGGTCGGCAGCACCTCGACGAGCCGGGCCTGCTCGCCGGCCCGCAGGTGGGTGGCGGCGGCCGCGGCCACGCCCTGGTCCGCGAGCGCGGTCGCGTCGTACACGGCGCGGTAGCTGACGCCGGCCGCCTCGCGGTCGAGCTGGGTGCGGTTGACCCCGGTTGGCTTCGCGTACGGCGGGGCGACGAGCACCCGCATCTCCTTGCGCGCGGTGCGCTGCACCCGGTCGAACGCGCGCCCCACCGCCGCCCGCCCGGAGACGATCTCGATCAGCTCCTCGGTGCTGCGGTCGGCCACCAGGTGCTCGGCCTCGTCGGCGAGGCGGAGCGCGGCCTCGCGGGTGCGCTCCAGCTCCTCCATGCGGCGCCGCACAAGCTGCTCCACGGCGAGGTCGGGCGGCACCGGCACCACCCGCTCCTGCGGCGGCGGCGTGCGGTGGACGAGGCCCTTGCGCTGCAGGCCGGCTACCGCGCGGCGGGTGCCCGCCGCGGTGAGGCCGATGCGGTCGGCGAGCTGGGGGAGCGGTGCGCTGCCCTGGCGCACCAGTGACAGGTACGTGGACTCCTCCGCGGCGCTCAGCCCTGCGGCCTGGAGCACGATCACATCCCTCGTTGACGCATCTGCGACATGGCGCAGCTGCGCTGACCGTAGATCCTTTACCGCCCCGATGACAAGTGTGAGGCTGGTCGCGGCCACCGAACGGACCGGCCGGGGCCGAGCCCCCCTCTGGCGCATGCCATCCTCGGCCCCAGCCACCGGCCGCCTGAGCACACAGTCAGCGGACCGTCCACTCTGGTCGTTCGGGCTGTCTCGCGGCGTTTGTCGCGGAACCGCTATGCTCTCCTCATCAATCCATGCTCAACGATGGTTAGTTGCTCCTCACCAGGGGGCGCCAATGGGCAGTGGAAGTGCACCGGGGCCAAGCCGCATCGCGGTGTGTTCCGTCGACCAACTCCGCCGTGACGCGGTTGCGGCGTACCTCGGCACGCTGCCGGACTTCACGCTCGTGGGGCAGGCCGCCGGGAGCACGGAGCTGACCCCGCTCGCCGAGTCGCGGCGGCCGGACATCGTGCTCGTCGACGGCGGGCCGCGGCCGGCCGAGCACATGCCGGCGCTCCGCGCGCTCCGTGAGCGGTTTCCCGGCATCGCGACGGTGCTTGTGTACGAGCGGCTGTCGAGCGACGAGTTCGCCGCGCTCGGCGACGTGGGCCTCGCGGCGCTCGTGCCGTACTCGCACGGTCTCGGCGGCCTCCTCGCCGTGCTCCGCGCGCTCCCGGCCGGCACGTGGCAGACCGTGGACGGCGCGGCGCTGACCAGCCGGCAGCGCGAGATCCTGCTGCTGCTGCGCTCGGGACACCACGTCGGCGAGATCTCGGATCTGCTGGCGATCAGCGCGGGCACGGTGGAAAACCACAGGCGCCGGGTGTACGCGAAGCTCGGCGCGCCGCCGCCGGTCGTCACCGCGCGCCCGGCGGCGCCGCCGAGCGAGCCGGGCGACGAGACACCCCTTCCCACCGGCCGCCCGGTGCTGGCGGTGGCCGTGGGCAACCCGGGACCGGTGCTCGACCTCGTCGTCACCACGCTGATCGCGCACCGGCTCGCGGTCGTTCGCGAGCACGGGCCGGAGGCGGTCGCCCAGGTGCACTGGCTCCGCACGCACCGCGGGCCGGTGGTCCGGGTGCTGGTCAACCCGACCGTCGACCAGTGGCAGGCCGGTGCTGCGCTGGGCTGGACGGCCGTCATGGTGCACGACCACCCGATCGACCGGCGCGCCATGGCGGAGGTGGTGGCGCACGGGATCCTCGGGCTGGTGCCGTCGAGCGAGGTGGAGCAGCAGCTCGTGCCGGTGCTCAACCTCGTCGCCGCCGGCTACGTGGTGCTCGACCCGCCGTCGGCCGGCCACGTCACCGACACGCTGACCGCCCGCTCAGTCAGGGCGCCGTCTCCGGACGCCGCACCGTCCCGGGAAGGCCCGCTCTTCCGGGTGGCAAGCACCGTGGCGTTCATTTAGGACTGTCTACTGTGGTCGCCGCTGGAAGGCGAGGTCGAAGATCTCCCGGCCGGCCTCGACGCCGCGCTGCTCGAACTTCGTGACCGGCCGCTCGGCGAGACGTGGCGCGTAACCCTCGTATTCGTTGACCAGGGCTGAGTCGGCGCTCAGGGTTTCGAGCATGACCTCGGCGTACTCGGCCCAGTCGGTGGCGCACCGAAGCTGGCCGCCGGGCACGAGCCGGGAGCGCAGCAGCGCAACGTGGTCGGGCTGGAAGAGCCTGCGCTTGTGGTGGCGGGCCTTGGGCCACGGGTCGGGGAAGAACGCGTGCACCGCGCCCAGGCTCTCCGGCGCGAGCATGTGGCGCAGCAGTGTCAGGGCGTCACCGAGGCCGACCCGCACGTTGGTCAGCCCGCGCTCCTCGACCACGGCGAGCAGGCTGGCCACGCCGGGCGTGTGCACGTCGACGGCGAGGTAGTCGCGGCCCGGGTCGGCGGCGGCCATCGCGATCGTCGCCTCACCCATGCCGGAGCCGATCTCCAGCACCACCGGCGCGCGCCGCCCGAACAGCCCGTCGAGATCGAGCCGGCTCGCCGGCGCCTCCGGGATGGCGACGCCCCAGAGCGGCCACAGCCGGGTGAGCGCGTCGGCGTGGCGCCCGGTCATCCGGCCCCGGCGCGGGTGAAAGGTCCGCACACGGGCGGGATGAGCGAGAGAAGTCATGACGCGCCCAAGGATACGGCGGCGCCGGGGTGCCCGGCGCCGCCGCCTTTGATCACGGGCGGGTCAGGCGACCGCCGTCCACATGGCGGCGAAGGCGGCGGCCTCGCCGGTCAGCCAGCGCTCCACCTCTTCCGGCTTTGTCGCCGGGTCGGGGCGGTGGATCTCGGCGCGGCGGACGTCTACCACCACCGGGGTGGCGTGTGGCAGGACCTGCGACATGTGGCGGGACATCAGGTGGAGCGTGGCCAGCAGGGCCTCGTCGGCCGGCGGGTCGGGGTCGAAGTGCAGGCGGACCGCCTCCGCCCGGCCGTCGTCGTAGCGCAGGCCGAGATGTGGGTTGACCTTGATGGAGAGGCCGCCGAGCACACCGAGCGCGTCGCGGGTCTGTGCCACGCCGACGGCCGCCGGATCACCCAGCGAGCCCAGGTAGGCGAGGGCGCCGGGGGTGAGCGCCTCGTAGAGCGGGCGCCAGCGTGGCCGGACCAGGTCGACGGCGGCCGCGAGCTGCGCCCCGCCGGTGCGGAACTGTATGTCGGCCTTGAGCGCCTTGACCAGCGTGCCGTGCGGGTTGAAGCCGGAGCCGGACTCGCGCTGGCGGCGCAGACCGGAGACGAAGGTGGCCTTGCGGGGGCCGGTGCGCCCGACATAACGGGTGAACGCGAGCAAGGTGGCATAGGGGGGAGGGGCGCCGGTCACAGCAGTCTCCTAACCGAAAGTGACGAGCCGTGTTCGTACACACATACTAATCCGACGGTACGACGAACTTAGTTCCTGAACCGGTTGAGCTTGCATCTATCTACATGCTTCAATGCACCGCATGTGGAGAAGGTCCCTGCTCGCCGGCCTGCTGGCCGTCGCAGCAGTCATCGCCGCCCAGCAGGTGTTGAGCGCCCCGGAGGCCAGCGCGGCCGCCCCGGTGCGGGTCATGCCCCTCGGCGACTCGATCACCGGCTCGCCCGGCTGCTGGCGTGCCATTTTGTGGAACAGGCTGCAGAGCAGCGGCCTCACCAACGTCGACTTCGTCGGCACGCTCCCGCCCCAGGGCTGCGGCGTGGCGCACGACGGCGACAACGAGGGCCACGGCGGCTTCCTCGCCACCAACGTCGCCGACCAGAACCAGCTGGTGGGCTGGCTCGCCGCCACCCGACCCGACATCGTGATGATGCACTTCGGCACCAACGACGTGTGGAGCAACCGCTCGAACGACGTCATCCTCGCCGCGTTCTCGAAGCTCGTCGACCAGATGCGGGCCAGCAACGCGAACATGCGGATCCTGGTCGCGAAGATCATCCCGATGGGCACGAGCCAGTGCCCCGAGTGCGGGCAGCGCGTGGTCTCGTTCAACAACGCGATCCCGGCCTGGGCCGCGAGCAAGACCACCGGCCAGTCGCCGATCACCGTGGTCGACCAGTGGACCGGCTTCAACACCGCCACCGACACATACGACGGGGTACACCCGAACGCGACCGGCGACCAGAAGATGTCGGACAAGTGGTACCCGGCGCTCGCGGCCGCCCTGGGTGGCGTGACCCCGACGACCGGGCCGCCGACCACCGCGCCTCCGACCACGGCGCCGCCCACGACCGCCCCGCCGACCACCGGGCCACCGCCGGGCAGCGGGTGTAGCGCGACGTACCGCAACGCCGGCCAGTGGCCGGGCGGCTTCCAGGGTGAGGTGACCGTGCGCAACAACGGCACGGCGGCCACCCGCGGCTGGAGGGTCGGACTGACCTTCGCGAACGGACAGCAGGTCAACCAGATGTGGGGCGGCTCTTACACGCAGAGCGGGTCCACCGTGACCGTCACGAACGCCGGCTACAACGGCGCGGTCGGCCCGAACGCCTCGGTCACCTTCGGCTTCATCGCCAGCTGGAACGGATCCAACACGGCACCGACGCTCACCTGCACCGCCACGTAGAAAGATCCGCCGGCGGCGCCGCGTCCTCCCGATGGTGACTTGAAGGTCTTCCCGATCACGGGGAGAATCTGACCATGGGAGGACGCGGCGCCATCGCAGCGGCCGCCGCCGTCGTGGCCGTGGTGCTGTCCACCGCGGCGCCCGCCCGCGCCGCGGCCGTCTACGTCGAGCTCAATCCCGCGACCGTCCAGGCTGGATACCTGGTGGGCATCCGCGCGAGCTGCGACGACAACACAAAGCCGGCCACTGTGGAGTCCGACGCGTTCGGCGAGGTCAAGGTCTACCCGCAGTTCGACGTGCTGACCGCCGCGGTGACCGTGCCCGCCGACAAGGACGCCCGCCGCTACAACGTGAAGCTGACCTGCGACGGCGGCGAGTCGGCCACCGCCCGGCTCAACGTGCTGGATGGCGGGCGCCCGAGCGAGGGGCCGGCCACCGGCTTCGGCGGCATGGCCGACGACGGCTCGGGTGGCCTGCTGGTCGGTGGGGGTGTGGTCGCGATCGTCGTCGGGGCCCTGCTCGGGGTCTACACGCTGCGCCGCCGCCGCGCGGAGATGGCCTGACCGATGGCCTCCACCCGGCTCACCGGTCCGGTCGCCATCGTGGTCGCGATCGCCGGCGTGCTCGCGGTCGGCGCCGGTCTTACCGAAGACACCGGCCTCTGGGCCGCCCTCTCCCGCGACTCCAAGCCGCCACCGCGCGAGTTTCCCCTGCTGGAGCCGAGCCGGCCGATCCGGATCGAGATCCCGTCGATCGACGTGAAGGCGCCGGTGCACGGGGTCGGCCTGGCCGACGACGGCTCGATCTCGGTGCCCTCGGTGCACCGGCACAACGAGGCCGGCTGGTACGACCGGGGTCCCACACCGGGCGAGTTCGGCCCGGCGGTCATCGTGGGGCACGCCGACACCAAGGACGGGCCGTCCATCTTCTTCTCGCTGCCCAAGCTCAAGCCGGGCGCCAAGATCGAGGTCACCCGCCGCGACCGCTCGATCGCGATCTTCGAGGTCAACTCGGTGGAGCGCTTCGGCAAGTCGAAGCTGCCCACCGATCGCGTCTACGGCGACTACAGCCGGCCCAGCCTCCGCCTCGTCACGTGCGGCGGCCGGTGGATCGGCGGGAGCATCGGCTACCAGGACAACATCGTGGCGTTCGCGTCGCTCGTGGAGACCAAGAACCCATGATACATTGACGGTGATCACTATCTGCGAGGAGATCGCCGTGCGTACCCGAATCGTCATCGCCCTTGCCACCCTTGTGGCGACCGCCGGCGGGGCCGGCGTCGCCATCGCGGCGAACGCGGCCGCCGATGGTCCGATCACCACACTCGCCAACGGAAACTTCAACTGGTCCGCCCCGCAGACCGCGGCGAGCGGCCTGACCGTGCCGTGGGCCCTGGCCTTCCTCCCCGACGGCAGCGCGCTGGTCACCGAGCGTAACAGTGGCCGTGTGCTACGCATCCCGGCCGGGGGCGGCACGGCCCAGCAGGTGGCCACGATCAGCGGCGTCTCGGCGAGCGGCGAGTCCGGCCTGCTCGGCATCGCGGTCTCGCCGACGTACGCGCAGGACGGCTTCGTGTACGTGTACTTCACCACCGCCTCGGACAACCGGATCGCCCGCTTCACCCTCGCCAACCCGCAGGCCCAGACGCCGATCCTCACCGGCCTGGCCCAGGCCACGATCCACGACGGCGGGCGGATCGCGTTCGGGCCGGACGGCATGCTGTACGCGGGCGTCGGCGACGCCGGCAACACGGCGAACGCGCAGAACCCGCAGAGCCGCAACGGCAAGATCCTGCGGATGCGGCCGGACGGCAGCGCGCCGCCGGACAACCCCACCGCCGGTTCGCTCGTCTACAGCCTCGGCCACCGCAACGTGCAGGGCCTGGCCTGGGACACGTCCGGTCGGCTCTACGCCAGCGAGTTCGGGCAGAACACGTGGGACGAGGTCAACCAGATCGTGCCCGGTGGAAACTACGGCTGGCCGACGGTCGAGGGCCGGGCCGGCGACCCGCGCTTCCGCGACCCGATCGTGCAGTGGACCACCGCCGAGGCGTCGCCCAGCGGCGCGGCCATCGACGGCAACGCGCTCTTCGTCGCCGCGCTGCGCGGCACCCGGCTCTGGCAGGTCACGCTGAACGGCAGCGGCGGCGTCACCGGCAGCCCGACCGCGCGGTTGCAGGGCCAGTTCGGCCGGCTGCGCGCTGTCGTCGTCGGGCCGGACGGCTGGCTCTGGGTGACGACCAGCAACCGCGACGGCCGCGGCACGCCGGCCGCCAACGACGACCGCGTGCTGCGCTTCCCGCCGGTCGGCACGGTCACGACGCCGCCGACCACGCCGCCCACGACGGTGCCGACCACGCCGCCCACCACCCCGCCGACGACGCCGCCCACCACGCCGCCGGTCACCGGCAGCTGCACGGTCGCGTACCAGGTGAACCAGTGGAGCAACGGCTTCACCGCGAACGTGACGGTCACCAACCGCGCCGCGGCGATCAACGGCTGGACGCTCACCTGGACCTTCGGCGGCAACCAGCAGGTGACCAACGCCTGGAACACCCAGCTGACGCAGAGCGGCACCGGCGTGACGGCGCGAAACGTCAGCTACAACGGTGCGATACCCACCAACGGCAACGTGACCTTCGGTTTCCAGGCCAGCTACAGCGGCACCAACAACCGCCCGGCGGAGTTCCGTCTAAATGGGACGGTGTGCGCGAGCGCCTAGCAACCGTTCCCGTCCAAGCCCCGTCTGTCTATGGGGGTGGGCCACCACGGTCCACCCACGACAGAACGGGGAGGACATGGCAAACACGAGACTGCTGCGCCCACTCGCGGTCGGGGCGGTGGTGCTGGCGATGAACGGCGGCGCGGTGGCCGCCGCGGCGCCCGCACCGCCGCCCCTCAGCTTTGTCGCGGCGACCAGCGCGGTGACGCTCGAACGCTATGCCGAGGAGGGCGTCTTCCTGGACCTCGGCACGCACGTCGTGGCCGGCAAGAAGCCGTTCGAGATCCGTGCCGCGCGCGCCTCGTACGCCGATCCGATCGTGGCGACGTACGGCAAGGGGGCCAGTGCCACGCAGCTGCCGGCCGGGCTCGTCACGAGCCTCTCCGGGCTCAGCGCGTTCACCCACACGCGGATCGTGGACGCGAACGGCGCGGTGGTCTTCGAGCGGGACGACGAGTTCTGCCCCAACGGCTTCGGCGCGCGCAGCCGGCCCGACGCGCCGGACACCTCGCCGTACCCGAGGTTCTGCTCGACGAACCCGTTCACGCTCGGCGCGGTGTGGGGCATCCAGGCCGGCTGGAGCGCGTCAAGCTCGGGCCCGTGGTGGCAGAAGGCGCCGGTCGACCTGGCCGTGGGCACCTACACGGCGACCGTGGCGGTCAACCAGCAGTACCGTGACCTGTTCGGCATCCCGGCCGACCACGCGAGCGCGACGGTGCGGGTTACCGTGCGCGAGGCGGCCAGCGGTGGACCCCGGGGGCAGGCCGCCGCTCCGGCGGACGAGCACGCGCGACACACGGCCGCCGAGCACGCCCGCTTCGCCGCCGGCAACGCCGGTGGGCAGCCCGCGGCCGCCCGTCCCGCTGGCAAGGGCAAGGTCGTCGCGGGGCCGAAGCCGGACCTCCGGTCGCTGCCCGCGTGGGGCATCGAGATCGGCGCGTACGAAGGCGAGGAGGGGCACGACTACCTCTCCTTCAACGCCACGGTGTGGACCGGGGGACGGTCGCCGCTCGTGGTCGACGGCTTCCGCCGGACCAACGAGGACATCATGGACGCCTACCAGTACTTCTACGACGCGCAGGGCAACCAGACCGGGTACGCCCAGGTCGGCACGATGGAGTGGGACGCCCGCGACGGGCACAACCACTGGCACTTCACCGACTTCGCCCAGTACCGGCTGCTCGACGCCGACCAGAAGATAGCGGTGCGCAGCGGCAAGGAGGCCTTCTGCCTGGCCAACACCGACGCCGTGGACCTCACGCTCCCGCGGGCCAACTGGAAGCCGGAGAACACCGACCTGAACACGTCCTGCGGCGAGCAGGGTTCGATCGCGGTGCGGGAGGTCCTCGACATCGGCAACGGTGACACGTACGGCCAGTTCCTGCCGGGCCAGTCGTTCGACATCACCGACCTGCCGAACGGGACGTACTACGTCGAGGTGGCCGCCAACCCGGAGGGCAAGCTGATCGAATCGGACAAGACCAACAACACCTCGCTCCGCAAGGTCATCCTCGGCGGCGAGCCGGGGGCGCGGACCGTGGAGGTGCCGCCGCACTACGGCATCGTGGGCTGATCAACCAGTGTCGGGTCACCCCGCCAGGCACACTGGCGGGGTGACTACCACGCTGGCGATCGACTGTGGCGGCGGCGGCATCAAGGCGTCCGTCCTGGACGAGGCGGGCACGATGCGCGCCCAGCCGGTGCGCGTGCCGACGCCGTACCCGCTGCCGCCGAACCTGTTCGTGCAGACCCTCAGCGACCTGGGGGGCAAGCTACCCACCGCCGACCGGGCCACCGTGGGCATGCCGGGGATGATCCGGCACGGGGTGGTGGTGGCGACGCCGCACTACGTGACCCGCAACGGCCCGCGCACGAAGGTGGATCCGGACCTCGTCGGGCAGTGGGCCGGCTTCGACGCCCGCACCGCCCTCACCGACGCGCTCGGCCTGCCGACCCTCGTGCTCAACGACGCCGAGGTGCACGGCGCGGGCGTGGTCGCCGGCACCGGGCTGGAGCTGGTGCTCACGCTCGGCACCGGGCTCGGGTGCGCGCTCTTCGACGGCGGCATCCTCGCGCCGCACCTCGAGTTCTCCCAGGCGCCGGTGCGGTGGGGGATGAGCTACGACACGTACATCGGGGAGCACGAGCGCCGCCGCCTGGGCGACGCCTTCTGGTCGCGGCGGATCCGCGCGATCGTCGACGGGCTGCGGCCGGTCTTCCTGTGGGACCGCCTCTACATCGGCGGCGGCAACGCCCGCCGGATCCGCCCCGAGCAGCTCACGAAGATGGGAGACGACGTCGTGGTCGTGCCCAACACCGCGGGCATCATCGGCGGCGTGCGGGCCTGGTCACTGACCAGACCCTGAGTCTCCCGACTTGCCCTGCTCGGCGAGGAACCGCTCGAGCTCGGCACCCAGCTCCTCGGCCGTGGGCAGCGGGCCGCTGTCGGCGAGCAGGTTGGCCCCGCGCTGGCGGCCGCGGGTGAACGCGTCGTACTGCTCCTCCAGCGCCCGCACCAGCTCGGCGGCCTCGGCGGTCTGCTCGATCTGCTGGTCGATGTCGGCGCGCACGGTCTCCGACGCCTGGCGCAGGCCCTCGGTCGGCAGCAGCAGGCCGGTCGACTTGGAGACCGAGGTCAGCAGCTGCTCGGCGGCCGCCGGGTATTCGGCCTGGGCGAGGTAGTGCGGCACGTGGGCGGCGAAGCCCATCGCGTCGTGCCCCTTCTCACCGAGGCGGAACTCCAGCAGGTGGCCGGCGCTGCCGGGCACCTGCACCCGCTGCAGCCACGGCTCGTAGCCGGCGACGAGCTCGCGGCGGGTGCCGTGTGCGGTGATGCCGGTGGGGCGGGTGTGCGGCACCGCCATCGGGATCGCGTTGAGCCCGAGGGTGAGCCGCACGCCGAGCCGCTCGACCACCTCGGTCAGCGCGGCGACGAGCCGCTCCCACTGGAGGTCGGGCTCGGGGCCGGTGAGCAGGAGAAAAGACGTGCCGGCGTCGTCGTGCACGAGGTGCAGCTCGAGCTTTGGCGCCTCGTACGACTCCCAGTGGTCCTCGATGAAGATCATCGGAGGGCGGCGGGAACGGTAGTCGAGCAGCTGGTCGATGTCGAACGTGGCCACCGGCCGGGACTCGAGCGTCTCCAGGAGGTGCTCGCGGGCCAGCCGCACCGCGTTGCCCGCGTCGACGAAGCCGCTCAGCGCCTGCACCAGCACCGGCCGGCCCAGGTCGGGCAGGTCGTCGGCCAGCTCGTACAGGCCAGGCGGATCGAGCACCAGTCCTCCTCGGGACAAACGTCTACCCGTAATTAAACCCCGGCGACCCAGGCGTCGATTCCCGCCAGAAGACGCCGCCGTACCTCCGCCGGCGCGGCCGAGGCCTCCACCGAGTGCCGCGCCAGCGCCGCGAGCTCGGCGTCGGTGCAGCCCAGCTCGTGCCGGGCGATCTCGTACTGCCGGTGCAGGCCGCCCGGGAACAGCAGCGGGTCGTCGCTGCCGAGGGCCACCCGGACGCCGGCGTCGAGCAGGGTACGCAGGGGGAGGGCGGCGAAGTCGGCGATGACGCCGAGCGGAGGGTATGACGTGGGGCACACCTCCAGCGCCACGCCTTCCGCGGCGAGCAGGTCGAGGGTGGCCGGGTCGGTGGCGGCGCTCAGGCCGTGCCCGATCCGGCGCGCGCCGAGCGTGGTCACGCAGTCGCGTACGTGCCAGCCCGGCTCGTAGAAGCCCGCGTGCGGCACCCCCAGCAGCCCGGCCTCCGCCGCGATCCGGAACGCCGGCGCGAAGTCGGCCACCCGGCCGCGGCGCTCGTCATTGGACAGTCCGAGGCCCACCACGCCGGCCCCGGCGTACCGGGCGGCCAGGCGGGCCACCTCCACGGCCACCTCGGGCGGGCGGGTCCAGCTCGCGGCCAGGACGATGCCGGTCATGCCGCCCCGGGCGCCGGCCAGCACCGCCTCGACGACCGGCTCCAGGCCGCCGAGCCGCTCGGCGTAGGAGGTGGGGTCGACCTGGAGCTCCACCCACCCCGCGCCGTCGGCCGCGTCGCCCGCGGTGGCCTCGGCCACGAGGCGGGCGATGTCATCGGCGGTACGCACGGCCGCGCGCGCCGCGTCGTACCGGGTCTGGAACGCGGCCCACCCGTGCGCCATCCCGGGCGTCAGCGGCGGCGGCACTGGTACGCCGTAGCGGTCGGCGAGCTCGGCCAGCGTGTCGGGGCGCATCGAGCCGGTCAGGTGGAGGTGGAGGTTGGCCTTCGGCAGGTGGCGGAGGTCACGCACCCACTCGACCCTAGGGCCTAGTCGCGAACCGTGTCATCACGGCGCGTCCACATCTGACTACGGGGCGTTGAATCCGTTCCACCGTACGGGTTCCGGGGTGTCGAGGGGCCCTCGGCCGAACGTACGAGGTCGAGGCATGTCGCTTTTTGATCATCGATCTTGGAGGATATCTCCCATCTTGTCATGACTCTTTGGGCATACCCGACTTGCCGGTCTAGCGAGGTTATTGCCTGATGGCCCATTCGTGACGCTCGGTGACTGGTTTGCTGGGCTAACAATGTGGCCGGGCTCACAAAATCACTGTGTGTGATCGCCGGAAGGCATGTCTAACCTCGCCTGATGCCTGACGACGACACGAAGACCCCCCAGTCCGCCGCCGCAGCCAGTGCTAACCGTTCGGCTGATGGCGGATCCCCCGTACGGCATCGAGCCCCTCGCAACGTTCACGTTCCGTCATGGGTGCGGACGTTGCCCTCCGTAGTTGAGGAGCGCGCGAAGAGGTGGGCGACCGATGCGCCCGCCTGGCTTCGCGCCCGCGACTGGTCGCAGATCCGCGAGCAGCTGAACACCCGCAAGGTGCGGGTCGGCGTGGCCACCGGCATCATCGGCCTGCTCGGCTTCGCCGCGTTCGCGGAGACCGGCGCCGCCACCAGCGGCCCGGTGACCGCCCTCTCCCCGGTGGCCGCGGCGCACGCCGAGGCGCGGCGTGCCGAGGCCGCGGAGGCCCCGGCGTCCCGTGCCGAGCGCGCCGACGCCGGTGCGGCCAAGGCGGCCGGGGCCGACCAGAAGAAGTCCACGAAGGACGATGCCGCCGCGCGGAAGCCGGCGGCCAAGGCGCCCGCCGCACCGAAGGCAGCCCCCAAGAAGGCCGCCGCCAAGCTGACCCCGGTCGCCGGCCTCTCGCAGGTGCAGACCGACAACGCCGCCGCGATCGTGCGGGCCGGCGCCAAGAACGGCGTGCCCGAGCGCGGCATGGTCATCGCGGTGGCCACCGCCATGCAGGAGAGCACGCTGCTCAACCGGGCCAGCGAGGTGCTGCCCGAGTCGAAGCGGTACCCGCACCAGGGCACCGGCGCCGACCACGACTCGGTCGGCCTCTTCCAGCAGCGCACCAGCTCCGGCTGGGGTCCGGTGGCGAGCCTGATGCAGCCCGAGTACGCGGCGACGAAGTTCTACCAGGGCCTGCTCCAGATACCGGGGTGGGACCGGATGCCGCTGACCTACGCCGCGCAGGCGGTGCAGGTATCCGCCTACCCCGAGGCGTACGCGAAGCACGAGGGCGTCGCGACCGCCGTCGTGAAGTCGCTGCTCCAGCAGGGCGTCAGCAAGAGCTGACTCCGGGAGGGGCGAGGTGTGGCCCGCTCCGGGCACTATGGAACGACCCCCCTCGCCCCCCGGAGGCATCCGTGACCGAACCTCAGCCGCCGACGGCGGCACCGGAGGAACCCTTCGCGGAAGACGGACCCGCCGAGCCGCCCGCCGGCTTGTGGGACCGCATGAAGAGCGACCCGCAGTACGCGCCGGAGCACCTCGCGCTGGAGGCGGTCCGGCGCCTCGGCCCCGAGGCCAAGCGCTGGGCCGAGCGGTCCAGGGCCCAGCAGCCCGACGTGCACCCCGACGAGCTGGCGCGCCGTGCCACGCGCCGCTTCGTCAACCTGGCCCGCCTCTCCGGCGCGGTCTCCGGCGCGGCCGGCCTGCCCGGCGCGGTGGTCGACGTGGGTGTGCTCGCCTGGACCCAGGCCCGGATGGTGCTGCACGTCGCCGCCGCGTACGGGATCGACCCGGCGCACAACGACCGGGCCACCGACCTGCTCGTACTCCAGAAGGTGCACAAGGTCGCCGAGACCGCGCGGCTCGCGCTGGGCGTGGCGGCGGGACGCGAGCGGGCCGGCGCGCTCTTCGGGGAGCCGGCCGCCGCCGGTCGCACGTTTCTGCGGCTCGGTCTGAAGCTGGCCCAGATGGCCGGCGTCGGCGCCGCGAAGCGCATGGTCGCCAAGGTCGTGCCGGGTGCCGGCGTGGTCTTCGGCACCTGGGCCAACTCGGCCGCCACCAAGGACCTGGCCCGGCGCACGCAGGCGCTCTATCGGCCGCAGGTGCCTAGGCCGCGAAGCGGCGAGGGTAGGTGACCTCGGCGAGCTTTCGCTGCCCGTCCGAGTCAGGGTGAAACCAGTCCGCACGGTTGATCATGTCGGGGCTGAAGCGCACCCGGTGTGCCGCGCCGCCGTCGTATAGGCACCTGTTGCCGTACGCCTTGCAGGCGGCCGCGAGCTGGCCGTTGTACGCGTCGACCCGCTTGGCCACCGCGGCCCGCCGGGCGGTGTCTTCCGCCGAGGTGGACGTCGGGTTGGCCAGCAGCGCCGGGCACGTGCCGCGCGACCAGGACTTCACCGCGCGCTTTTCGGTGTGCCCGATCTCCCACAGGCGGTTGAGATCGGGCACGCTCACCACGAGCAGGCGCGCCTTGGGCAGCCCCTTCTTGAGGCGGCCCAGCGTCGCGTCGAGACCCCGCCGGAAGTCGGCGACCGGCGTCATGTCGGCCACGCCGGCGCGGCAGACGTCGTTGGCCCCGATGAGGAGCGTCACGTACTCGACCTTGGCGCCGACCGCCTTGTCGGCCTGCGCCGGCAGGTCGGCTACCCGGGCGCCGGGCACGGCGTAGTTGTGCGCGTTGCCCTTGATCGCCTTGTTGTCCCGGCGTAGCCGCCGGTAGTGGCTGTTGACCAGGCCGCTCTCGCCGGTCGACCACGAGTTGCGCCCACACTTCGTGTACGTGATGCAGGCGCCGAGGCCGGCGGTGATCGAGTCGCCGATGGCTGCTATCGACGACGGCAGATCGCTGGTGGACGGCTTGGTCGTGGCACCCGGCCTTCCGCCCGCTCCGCCCTCCTCGCAGGCCAGGGCCAAGATCGCGGCGAGGGCGAGGACGACGGTCGTCCAGCGTCGGCGCATCGCGGTATCCCCGATGTCTCGGTGGCGGACAGCAACGGTCTGACTACTCTAACGGACTGTCCGTGCGCGCCGGGGCCCGCTTCGGCGGAACTCCCGCATGGCGGCGATGACACGCGGACGGCCGCATAAGCTTCAGCGCATGGATGGGCTGGGCGAGATGGTCGCGCTGGTGGCGATCGCGGTGATCGGCACGGCCTTGGCTCGCAAGCTGGGGCTACTGGCGCCGATCGTGCTGGTGGTCGTCGGGCTCGGCATGTCGTTCCTGCCGTTCGCGCCCGAGGTGCACCTCGAGCCGGAGCTCGTGCTCGTCGGCATCCTGCCGCCCCTGCTGTACGTGGCCGCGATCGAGATGTCGGTGCCGGCGTTCCGGTTCAACCTGAGGCCGATCCTGCTGCTGGCGGTCGGGCTGGTCGTCCTCACCGCGTTCGCCGTCGGCACCGTGCTGCACCTGCTGCTGCCCGAGGTGCCGTACGCGCTCTGCGTCGCCCTCGGCGCCGTGGTCGCGCCGCCCGACGCGGTCGCCGCCACGGCGGTCGCCCGGCGGATCGGGCTGCCCCGCCGGCTTGTGACGATCCTCGAGGGCGAGAGCCTGATCAACGACGCCACCGCGCTTGTGCTGCTGCGGGTCTCGGTGGCCGCCGCCACGGGGGCCGCGGTCGGCTTCTTCGACGTGACCCTCGACGTCGTACGCGCCGCCGGCGGCGGCTTCGCCATCGGCGCGGCGGGCGCGCTGCTGATCGCCTTCATACACAAGCGGATCAAGGACCCGCTGATCGACACCGCGCTGTCGCTGCTCACGCCGTTCCTGATCATGTTGCCCGCCGAGGCGGCGCACTCGTCGGGCGTCGTGGCCGTGGTGGTCGCCGGGCTCTACCTCGGCCACCGGTTCCCCACGCTCATGTCGGCGGCGTCCCGGCTGCAGATGGACGGGTTCTGGCGGATCGCCCGCTTCCTGTTGGAGGGCATGGTCTTCCTGCTCGTGGGCCTACAGCTCCGCGACATCGTGCGCGACCTCGACAATCCGTGGAGCGAGGTCATCAAGGTCACCGCGGCGGTCGTGCTCACGCTGATCGCGGTGCGATTCGTCTGGGTCTTCCCGGCCACGTACGTCGCGCGGCTCATCCCGCGGGTGCGCCGACGCGACCCGTTGCCGCCGGCCAGCTTCCCGTGGGTGATCAGCTGGGCCGGGATGCGCGGCGTGGTCACGCTGGCCGCCGCGCTCGCCCTGCCCGAGACCAGCGAGGTGGCGTACCCGCGGGAGCTCTTCGTGTGGCTCGCGTTCGCGGTGATCGTGGTGACGCTGGTGATGCAGGGCGCGACCCTGCCCTGGTACGCGCGGCGCTTCCGGGTGCCGCCGGACGACCCGACCCAGGACACGCTCGCCGAGGCCGCGATACAGAACGCGGCGAGCCGGGCCGCCCGCGACCGGCTGGAGGCGCTCGCCGACGGCGCGCCGACCGCGACGGTCGAGCGGCTGCGCGAGTTGGCCGACCACCGCACCAACAAGGCGTGGGAAAGGCTGGGTGGCGCGACGGAGACGCCCTCCCGGGCGTATGGTCGGCTGCGCCGCGAGATGATCGACGCGGAGCGCGCGGTGTTCCGAAACGCCCGCGACGAGGGACGCATCGCCGAGGAGGTGCTCCGCCGGGCCCAGCGCGACCTGGACCTGGAGGAGTCTTTGCTGCAGCGAACGACGGAGGAATGACCAATGGCGTGTACGCATCTCGCCGAAGCCGGCACGGTCGAGCCGCAGAGCACGGAGGGCTGCCAGGACTGCCTGGAGTCCGGACACCGCGACTGGGTGCACCTGCGGCTCTGCCTCACCTGCGGGCGGGTCGGCTGCTGCGACTCGTCGCCGGCCAAGCACGCGAGCGCGCATTTCCGCGAGACCGGCCACCCGGTGATCAAGTCCTTCCAGCCCGGTGAAGACTGGCGCTGGTGCTTCGTCGACGAGCAGCTCGGCTGATCACGACACTTGGGCTTGCCGCGCGGACCTGGCAGCGGGGGTCGGGGATTTCGGCTCGCTCGCGAGCCGCCGGCCCCCGCGGTCTCCGGCGGGAGCGGCGGTCCACGACTGACGCGGACCCGGGACATCTGTCTTCACAGGGGTGCCGTATTGAGCCGCCGCAGCTCGATCGTCCAGGTCGGGCCGAACTGGCGCAGTGAGTCGCCCGCGCACGTGTACTGCTCGGGGTCGATCGAGCCGCTCAGTGTCGTGCGGTGGGTTTCGCGGCCGCTCTGCTTGTACACCACCGTGCCCAGGGCCTTGGAGTTGCTGTAGAGGATCTGGCCGCGGCTGGTCTGCCAGTTGTAGGTGAGGATGCCCGACGAGATCATCTCGTACGTGCGGTTGTTGACCTTCGCGCGCGCGTTGTTGCCGTCGCCGTAGTCGATGGTGAGCGTGCCGTTGGCCTTGAAGTGCTGGGTGGCGCCCCAGCTGTGCAGCCGCATCTTCACGCCGTCGATGGTGGCGTCCGAGTCGTGCGAGGTCTCCTGCCAGGTGCCGATCATGCAGGAGTCGTGCAGCGGATCCTCCGAAGTAGACGGCTCCGGAGAAGGCGACGACGACGGCGAGGGCGACTCGGACGGCAGCACATCCCCACCCGCGGGTGAGGAGGCGGACGGCGAGGACGCCACCGACGACCCGGCGCCGCCGCCGTCGTCCAAACTCGACGAGATGAGCATGGCGCCGGCGATGATGCCGGCGATCAGCAGCAGGGCCAAACCGCCGACGAGGATCGGCAGGGTGGCGCCGACCTGGTTGGGGGGCTGCGATGGCGAGCCGGGACGCATGGACGGAACGGTAGCCGTTCAACCCATCCCGAGCTATGCCCCTTCCTCGGCCACGTCGGCGACCACGACCGTGATGTTGTCCGGGCCGCCGGCCCGCAGCGCGAGGTCGACGAGGCGCCGCGCGCACTCCAGCGGGTCCGGGTATCCGCTCATCGTCTCCGCGATCGTCTCCGAGCTGACCACATTGGACAGGCCGTCGCTGCACAGCAGCCAGCGGTCGCCGGAGGTGGGGCGCATGAAGGTGTACGCGGGATTGGCCTCGCCGCCCTGCAGCGCCTGGGTGACCACCGCCCGCCGCGGGTGGTGACTTGCCTGCTCCGGTGTGATGACGCCTTCGTCGACGAGCATCTGCACGAACGTGTCGTCGCGGGTCATCTGCTGCAGCTGCCCCTCGCGGAGCAGGTAGGCGCGGGAGTCGCCGACGTGCCCCAGCGCCAGGGCGGTGCCGGTGAAGAGCACGGCGGTGAGCGTGGTGCCCATGCCGTCGCGGCTCGGGTCTTCCGCCACGGCCTCGCGGATGCGGCCGTTGGCGGTGGCGAGCGCCTCGCGCATCGCGTCGATCAACCCGTCGTCAGGGATCTCCCGGTCCAGCGGCGCCACGGACTCGATGACGATGCGGCTGGCGAGGTCGCCGGCGGCCATGCCACCCATGCCGTCGGCGACGGCGAGGAGACGCGGCCCGGCGTGCACCGAGTCCTGGTTAGCGCTCCGGATCAGGCCGGTGTCGCTCACCGCCGCGTAGCGCAGCTTCAGGGTCATGGCTGGGAGCCTGCCAGGCCGACGTTTGGATGTCTCCAGTAGATCACCGCTCGCGCCCACTACGGGGCTAAATTCCTATTTGTTCCGGCGGCCCTTACGAGCCGCGGTGGTGCGACCAGACATTGATTGACATCAGCGAAACGCGCTGGCAACATCGGTGCCCTATGGGAGCGCTCCCAATCTTGAAAGGGAACCGCCGTGACGCGACGCCCCACCACCAAAGTCCTCGCGGTCCTCGCGGCCGCCCTCCTGACCGCCACCGGACTCACCGCCGCGGCCCACGCCGAAGAGGTCGAACACATAGACAACGGCACCTTCGACAGCGGCACCGCGCCTTGGTGGAACACCGAGAGCACCCCGGTCGCCGCGGTCGACGGCCGCCTCTGCGCGGAGGTGCCGGCGGGCCAGGCCAACCCGTGGGACGCCGCCATCGGGCACAGCGCGATCCCGCTCGTCGACGGTGACGCGTACCGGCTGACCTTCACCGCCTCGGCCAGCGCGCCGGTCACCGTCCGCGCGAACGTCCAGCTCAACGAGACGCCGTTCACCACGGCACTGTCGCGCGAGGTCGCTCTCACGGCCACCCCGCAGACCTTCGTGTACGAGTTCGACGGCAACCTCGACTCGACCAACGGCGTCTTCACGTTCCAGCTCGGCGGCTCGGCGAGCGCGTTCACGTTCTGCCTCGACGACGTGTCGCTGACCAGCGAGACCACCGCCGGCGGCGACCCCGAGCAAGTGGAGAACGGGGACTTCGACGACGGCACCGCCGGCTGGTTCTCCTACGGCACCACCTCCACGGCGGTCGTAGACGGCAGGCTCTGTTCAGAGGTGCCCGGCGGCCTGGCCAACCCGTGGGACGCCGGCATCGGGCAGAACGACGTCCCGCTGCTGGCCGGCTCCGCGTACACGTTCTCGTTCGACGCGAGCGCGGCGCCGGGCGCCACGGTCCGCGCGGCCGTGCAGCTCGGCGTGGACCCGTTCACCGCGTTCCTGAGCCGGGACGTGCCGTTGACCGGCGACACCCAGCACCTGGAGTTCACCTTCACCTCCCCGGTCGACACCGAGCAGGCGCAGGTCGTGTTCCAGGTCGGCGCCAACGCGGCCGCGTACACGTTCTGCCTCGACAACGTCTCACTGCTCGGCGGCGAGGAGGAGCCGCCGTACGTGCCGGAGACCGGCCCGCGCGTGCGGGTCAACCAGGTCGGCTACCTGCCGTCCGGCCCGAAGGGCGCCACGGTCGTCACCGCCGCCACCGAGGCGCTGCCGTGGCAGCTGAAGAACGGCGCCGGCACCGTCGTGGCCAGCGGCCAGACCACGCCGCGCGGCACCGACCAGGCCTCCGGGCAGAACGTCCACACCGTCGACTTCGGCTCCTTCGAGACCGCGGGGACCGGCTACACGCTGACCGCCGACGGCGAGACGAGCCACCCGTTCGACATCTCCGCGGACGTCTTCAAGCAGCTCCGCTCCGACTCGCTGCAGTTCTTCTACGCCCAGCGCAGCGGCATCGCGATCGACGGCGCGCTGATCGGTGAGCAGTACGCCCGCCCGGCCGGGCACCTCGGCGTGGCACCCAACAAGGGCGACACCGACGTACCCTGCCAGGCCGGCGTCTGCGACTACCGCCTGGACGTGCGCGGCGGCTGGTACGACGCGGGCGACCACGGCAAGTACGTCGTCAACGGCGGCATCGCCACGGCCCAGCTGCTCAGCTCGTTCGAGCGCACCAAGACCGCGCCGACGGCCGGCGGAGGCGCGGCCCTTGCCGACGGCACCCTGCGCGTACCCGAGCGGGGCAACGGCGTGCCGGACGTGCTCGACGAGGCCCGGTGGGAGCTGGAGTTCCTGATGCGCATGCAGGTGCCGGCCGGCAAGCCGCTGGCCGGGATGGCGCACCACAAGATGCACGACGCCAACTGGACCGGCATCCCGATGCTGCCGCAGAACGACCCCCAGCAGCGCGAGCTGCACCGGCCGTCGACCGCCGCCACGCTCAACCTCGCCGCCACCGCCGCGCAGGGCGCCCGCCTCTTCGCGCCGTACGACTCGGCGTTCGCGGCCAAGGCGCTGACCGCGGCGGAGACGGCGTACGCGGCGGCCAAGGCCAACCCGGCCGTGTACGCCGACCCGAACGACGGCACCGGCGGCGGCACGTACAGCGACAACGACGTGACCGACGAGTTCTACTGGGCGGCCGCCGAGCTGTACCTCACCACGGGCGAGGCGCCGTACCTGTCGGACGTGACCGCGTCGCCACACCACACCAGCGCGGACGTCTTCGGCTCGACCGGCTTCGGCTGGGGCAGCACCGCCGCGCTCGGCCGGCTCGACCTGGCCACCGTCCCGAGTGGACTGCCGGCCGCCGACCGGGACCGGCTGCGCGCCTCGGTGCTGGCCGCCGCGGACGCGTACCTCACCACCCAGGCCGGCCAGGCGTACGGCCTGCCGATGCCCGGCAACCGCGGCGCCTACTTCTGGGGCGCCAACAGCAACATCCTCAACAACATTGTCGTGCTGGCCACCGCGTTCGACCTCTCCGGCGCCGCCAAGTACCGGGACGGCGCGGTCCAGGGCATCGACTACATCCTCGGCCGCAACGCGCTCAACCAGTCGTACGTGACCGGGTGGGGCGAGAAGGCGTCGCAGAACCAGCACAGCCGCATCTTCGCCAACCAGGCCGACGCGTCGCTGCCGCACCCTCCGGCCGGCTCGATCGCGGGTGGGGCCAACGCCGGCCTCGACGACCCGTTCGCCAAGCAGGTGCTCGACGGCTGCCAGCCGATGTTCTGCTACGTCGACGACATCGAGTCGTACGCGACCAACGAGGTGGCGGTCAACTGGAACTCGGCGCTCGCCTGGGTGGCCTCCTTCCTCGCCGACCAGGGCGCGGCCGGCCCCGCGCCGGCGACCCGCTGCCGGGTCAGCTACGTGGTGCACGGCAGCTGGACAGGCGGGTTCACCGCGCAGGTCACGATCACCAACACCGGCACCACGGCGATCGACGGGTGGGCGCTGCGCTGGGCGTTCCTAGGTGGACAGAAGGTGACCCAGTCCTGGCTGGCCGACACCACCCAGTCCGGCGCCACCGTCACGGCCCGCAACCAGTCGCACAACCGCCGCATCACGCCGGGCGCGTCGAAGACGTTCGGCTTCAACGCGACGACCAGCGGACCCAATCCCTCACCCGGCCTGTTCGCCCTCAACGGCGCCACCTGTAGCTGAAAGATCGCCCATATAGTCACCCGTCCCCGGGTTACGCCGGGGGCGGGTGGCGTGAAAGGGTAGGGCGCGTGGGTGGTAAGGGTCAGGCATCGGTCATCAGCCGGTGTCCATGTTGTGGTTACCGGACAGGGTGCGTGACGTGCCCTGTCTGCTTCTGGACCGACGCCGCGCAGGCGGATCCGGGAGCGTTCGTCGACGTTGGCGGGCCCAACGGCGATCTCACACTTGGCGAGGCCAAGCTCAACTTCGCGCTCTACGGGGCGAGCCACCCCAAGTATCGGGACGTGGTGCGCAAGCCGCGCCCCGACGAGATCGTCTGATCGGCGGTCGGGGCGCGTTTGGGGCGCACCCCGACCACCTGCCTACCGAAGCCAGTCGAGCAGCTTGTCACCCTGCTGCCAGACGGTGAGCGCGGAGAAGACGCCGAAGAGGGCCACCGACCACACCAGAGCCGCGACGCGGTATGCGCGCGGCCGGATCTGGCTGGGCAGCACCTTGCGGTTGAGCACCAGCAGCAGGATCGAGTAGAAGAACATCGTCAGCCCGCCGACGCAGGCGGAGATCACAAGCAGCGGCAGCGGCTGGTCGAAGCCCGAGATCAGGATGCCGCACCCGATCGCCACGAGGCCCCACACAAGTCCGAAGTAGAGCTTGCTCTCCGAGACCCGGGGCAGGTACGAGGTCTTGAGCACGTCGGCGGCGAGCCGGCTGGTGTAGTCGACGATGCCCATCGCGGCGGCGAAGAGCGACAGCGCCCCGATCACCCAGAAGAGCGTGCCGAACCAGCCACCCACGACCTCCTTGAGCTTCTCGCCCTCCACCTCCAGGAACGAGACGCTGTTTTCCAGTCCGGGCACGCCGAAGACCGTCGAGTACGAGAGCATCGACATCAGCACGATCGTCAGGAACGAGATCAGCACGAACGTGGCGAGCTGCTCCTGGTTGGCGAGCTTCCACCACCGGTGCCAGCGGCCGAGGTTGTCGCCGGTCGGCTCGAAGACGTAGCCGCCACCGCCGGCGGCCGCCTCCTCCTCGCCGGTGACCGGGCTGACCAGGCGGGGCACGTAGGCGCCCATGCCGTAGCGCTTGTCCCGGATCCAGTTGCTCTGGCAGAGGTTCTGCCCGCCGCCCGCGCCCGCGAAGACCAGGGCGGAGAGCATGAGCGCGAAGCCGAGCTCGGTCGGGAACTCCGGGCTCGTGACGGTGTCCGGCAGGTCGCCCCACGCGCTCGCGCTGACGGCGAACCCGATGGCCACCACGATGAAGATCACGACGAGTGCGACCTTGACGAACTCGACCCGCTCCAGCGCGACGTAGACCACCGGCGCGAGGGTCAGCGTGGCGCCGATGACCAGCAGCATGCCGACCGCGATCCAGGTGGCGTCGCCGCCGAAGAGATAGGTGACCATCGTGGCCGAACTGGTGGACCACCCGGGCCACAGGTTCGCGAAGTACACCATGATCGCGAAGACCAGGCCCCAGTGCCGCCAGAAGCGGGAGAAGCCGGTGAGCGCGGTCTCGCCGGTGGCGAGCGTGTACCGCTCGATCTCCATGTTCAGGAAGTACTGAGTCACGATGCCGACCGCCGCGGCCCACAGGAAGACCAGCCCGACCTGCGAGGCGATGTACGGGAAGAGCACGAACTCGCCGGACGCCAACCCGACGCCCGCCGCCACGACACCCGGGCCGATGATCCGCCAGGGCGAACGCGGCGGGTCGGGCAGCTCGCGAACAGACACCGCGGGCAGGTGGCGGGTGGGGAATCGATCGGCGGCCGTCTGTGTCATGCGGCCCCATGCCCACTCGCGTGATACTCGAAACCCGAGCGAGCTCTGCCACAATCCCCAGAAGTGTCAGCTACCACGCTGATGGAACCTGAGCGGTCGCGCAGGATGCCATGATGAGCGCCGAGCAACTGACCCTCCAGGCCACCTTCGGGGTGGCCCTTCTCGCGTTACTGATCGGGCACCAGCTCGGCGACCACATCGCGCAGACCGACAAGCAGGCGGACAACAAGGCCGGCAAGGGCCAGGCCGGCCTGCGCGCGATGGTCGGTCACCTGCTGACGTACCACCTGACCGCCGGCGCCGTGCTCGCCGGCACCGCGATCACCCTCGAGCTGCCGCTCTCCGCGACCGGCCTCGTCGCCGGCTTCGCCTTCAGCGTCGTCAGCCACGCGATCCTCGACCGCCGCACGCCGGTGCGCCAGCTGCTGCGACTGACCCGCTCCCCGGTGTTCGCGGAGCAGACCTCACCGGTCTGCGGCATGTACGTCGCCGACCAGGCCCTCCATTGGTTCTCGCTCCTGGTCTCGGCACTCCTGATAGCGCGCCTCTAGGCTTCCGGGTCGCGGTTGGCGATCCAGGATCGTTTCCCGGGTCCGTGTCAGCCGCGGGCCGTCGCTCCCGCCGGAGACCGCGGCGGCCGGCGGCTCGCCAGGGCTCGCCGAGATCCCCGGCCCCCGCTGCCACCTCCGCGCACCAAGCCCAACCGCCGCGCGCCGGGCAAACGCCATCTGCGACGCCGCGACCGGGCTGGCCCGACCCCTTGAACGACCGGCTCCGGTCGCCCGTGCAGGCTGGCAGTTTGATCAAGACCGCGACCTGCGCGGTTTGCCGTTGGCTCGGCTTAGGAAAGATCGTCCCGCGGCTCTGTTGCCCTGAGTGACCGTCGCGGTGGGGTAAGCGGCATCAAGTTCCGGATCTTGGAAAGTTGTGGCGCTATTTCAACCCTAAGTCTCCAAGATCCGAAGCCGCCACCCGTCGGCCGGTGACGCTGCGTCAGGGAGTTTGCCCGGGCCGCGGGCAGGCTGGGGGCGTAGCAGACGATATGGACCAGACGTCGACGCCGGGGGTGCGAGCCCCTGTGGACCCGCTGCGTGGGTGGGCTTGGTGCGCGGACCTGGCAGCGGGGGCCGGGGATCTCGGCGAGCCCCCTGGCGAGCCGCCGGCCGCCGCGGTCTCCGGCGGGAGCGGCGGCCGGTGACTGACCCGGACCCGGGAAAATCTCTTGAAACTCCACGGTCAACTCAAGCTGAGCGGCATCGGGTCTGGACCACCGCGGACCGGGCGGCGGAGATCGGGGGTATAGAAAGGCGGGTATGCGCATCACGCCCGGCGGGCCGGAAGACGTCGATGCCGTGCTCGCGTTGCTCGACGACGCCACGGCCTGGCTGGTGAGCATCGGCCGGACCGGTCAGTGGGGCACCCAGCCGAGGTCGTCCAACCCGCGAGGCGTCGCCCAGGTCACCGAGTGGGCGCGGACCGGCCGGCTGCACCTCGCCTACATCGACGCGGAGGTCGCCGGTGCGTTGGCGGTCGGTGAGGCGATGCCCTACGTGCCGCCGGCGACCGAGCCCGAGCTTTACGTCAACCTCCTCGTCACAAGTCGGGCCTACGCCGGGCGCGGCGTCGGCGCGCGGCTGCTCGACCACGCGCGCGCCATCGCCCACGAGCGGGGCGCGCACCAGCTGCGCGTGGACTGCTACGGCGGCGACGACCGGGCGCTGGTGCGGTACTACGAGCGGCAGGGCTTCACGGCCACCGATGCGTTCGCTGTGGGCGAATGGCCAGGTCAGCTGCTGGTGCGGCGCTTGCGCTCTGGGTGAACAGGGCTTGGGCGGGCCCCACCCGGCTGGTTGTCTGGTCCTATGGAGATCTTGGTCTTGGGCGGCACGGCATGGTTGGGTCGCGAGCTGGCGCGGGAGGCGCTGTCGCGCGGCCACGCGGTGACGTGCCTCGCGCGGGGTGAGAGCGGCCAGGTGGCCGAGGGTGCGGCGCTCGTCGCCGCCGACCGGGGTGCGCCCGGCGCCTACGACGAGGTGTCCGGCCGCGAGTGGGACGCGGTCCTCGACGTGTCGTGGCAGCCCGGCTTCGTGCGCGGTGCCCTCGACGCGCTCGCCCCGCGGGCCCGCCACTGGACGTACGTATCCTCCGGCAACGTCTACGCCGACCACGGCGCCCCGGGCGCGGACGAGTCCTCGGCGCTGCTCCCGCCCACCGACCTCGACACGGTCGACCGCGAGCTCTACGGCGAGGCGAAGGTGGCCTGCGAGCGGGCCTGCGTCGCGGCGGCCGGCGACCGGCTGCTGATCGTCCGCGCGGGGCTGATCGGCGGGCCGGGCGACCACACCGGCCGCACCGGCTACTGGGTCGCCCGCGCCGCTCGCGCCCCGCAGGCGCCGCTGCTCGTGCCGGACTCGCCCGACCAGCCCACGCAGGTGATCGACGTGCGTGACCTGACCGCGTGGCTACTCGAGGCGGCCGAGGCGGGTACGACCGGCACCTTCGACGCGGTCGGCCCGCGGGTGCCGCTCGGTGAGTGGATCGCGCTGTGCCGCGCGGTCGGCGGGCACGACGGCCCGGTGGTCGCGGCCGACCCGGCGTGGCTGCGGTCGCGGGAGGTGGCCGAGTATATGGGCGAGGAGTCGCTGGCCATGTGGATCGCGTCACCGGGCTGGGAGGCGTTCAGCGCGCGCAGTGGCGCGGCCGCGGTCGCCGCCGGGCTGCGGCACCGCCCGCGCGAGCAGGTGGTCGCCGACACCCTCGCCTGGGAACGCGAGCAGGGCCTCGACCGCGACCGCAAGGCGGGCCTGAGCCCCGGCCGGGAGCGGGAGCTGATCGCCGAGTTGTCAGGGGCCTGAGGCAAGATCGCGGCATGACGACACTCGGCGCCGTTTACCTGCCCTACAACCCGCCGGAGCGGCTGCGCGCCGTGGCCAAGGCCGCGGACGAGGCCGGGCTCGAAGAGCTGTGGCTGTGGGAAGACTGCTTCCTCGAGGGCGGCATCGCCAGCATGGCCGCCGCCCTGGGGTGGACCGAGCGGCTGCGGGTCGGCGTGGGCCTGCTGCCCGTGCCGCTGCGCAACGTCGCGCTGACCGCGATGGAGATGGCCGCGCTCGACCGCTACTTCCCGGGCCGCGCGCTGGTCGGCATCGGCCACGGCGTGCAGGAGTGGATGGGCCAGGTCGGCGCGCGCGCCGAGTCGCCGGTCACCCTCCTCCGCGAGTATGCCGGCGCGCTGCGCGCCCTGCTCTCCGGCGAGCGGGTCACCACCAAGGGCCGTTACGTGGCGCTCGACGGCGTCAAGCTCGACATGCCGCCCCTCTCCACGCCGCCCATCCTCGCCGGGGCGACCGGGCCCAAATCGCTGCGGCTCTGCGGCGAGATCGCCGACGGCACGATCGTCACAGGCGGCAACAGCCCCGACGATCTACGGCGGGCCCGCGCGCTCGTCGACGAGGGCCGCGCCCGCCGCGCCCAGGGCGCCGCCGACCCACACACCACCGTCGTGTACGTGCACGCCGCGACCGGCCCGACCGCGGCCGCGCGCCTGGAGACCGAGCGGGTGCGGTGGGGCTACGACACGATCGAGGGCCGGAGCATCGCGGGCGGCGCCGAGCACTTCGCGGAGGCCATCCAGGGCTGGGTCGAGGCCGGCGCCGACACGGTCATCCTCCAGCCCACGGCTAACGATCCCGATCCGGAGGCGTTCGTCCGCTTCATCGCCGAGGAGGTCCGCCCCCTGGTCCCGTAGTGCGGGCGCGCGGATGGTGGCGCGGGTCAGCGGTCGAAGCGGCAGCAGGCGATCACGGCGGCCGACTCGCCCGGCAGGTCGGCGGCGTCGTGTACGAGCACGAGGCCGGGCTCGGTCGAGGCCAGCACCGTGCGCGCGGTGCCGTGCAGGTTGATCCTCTGGGTGGTGCGGCGCAGGTTGGCGACCACCACGCAGCTGCCGCGACGGATCGCCAGGAAGCTGCCACCGTGCCAGACCTCGCTCCGCCGGAGCACCGGCTTGGCCAGGTCGGGCTGGCTCTTGCGGAGCGCGATGAGGCGGCGGTGCAGGTCGAGCATGTCGCGGTGCTCCGCCTTTTCCAGCTCCGACCAGTCGAGGGCGCCGACACCGGCCCACTCCGGCGCGACGGGCGCGCGGGCGGCCCACTCCTCGCCCATCTGCAGCACCGGCGTGGACGGCGCGGTGAGCAGCAGCGTCGCCCCGATCCGCAGCAGGCCGGGGGAGAGGGCGGCGGTGGGCCGGTCGGTGCTCAGCACCGTGGAGAAGCCGGCGCGCAGGATGCCGAACAGCTGCTCCAACGACCCGAACTCGGCACTGTAGTCGCGGTCGAGCGCGGTGATGCCGCCCGCGCCGCCCGGGGAAGGCGCGAGCAGCTCGGTCAGGTCGGCGCCGGGGCCGGGGATGAAGCGGGCACCGGCCAGGCCCGAGCCGGCGATCAGCGCGAGCGGCCGCCCCAGGCTGATGGAGAGCGCGGACACCGCGGTGGACAGCTCGTCGACGAGCAGCAGCGCATCGCGGTCGATCAGCGTGTGCGCGGCGTCGAGGCGCACGCCGTCGGCGTGGTAGTCGCGCAGCCACATCAGCATGTTGTCGGTGATGAAGCTGCGCATGCCCGCGCCGTGTGGGCCGTCGAGCGCGAGCGTGTGGCCCCACGTGTTGGCCACCTCGGCGAGGTAGGGGCCGATCCGGTGGGTGCCGGTGCCGGGCTGGAGGTGGTCGTACGCAAGGTCGAGCACCACCGCGATGCCGCGCTCGTGGCAGGCGTCGACGAAGCGCTTCAACCCGTCGGGCCCGCCGTACGACGGGTGCGGCGTATACCAGCAGGCGCTGTGGTGCCCGGAGCCGCGCTCGACGTTGACCGGGTGCAGCTCGACCGCGTCGACGCCGAGGTCGGCGAGGTGGTCGAGGCGGGCGATGGCCGCGTCGAACGTGCCGTCCGGCGTGAAAGCGCCCACCCGCAGCGAGTAGATGACACCGCCGGACAGGTCGCGCCCGGTCCACTCGTCGTCGGTCCACGGGAAAGCGGAGTGGTCATAGGTGCGGCTGGGACCGTGGACGCCGTAGGGCTGCCAGCGCGACCGCGGGTCGGGCAGCGGCTCGTCGGAGTCGTCCAGCAGATACATGTAGTCGGTGCCGTGCGCGGCGCACTCGACGTTGGCGCGCCACCACCCACCGGCGTCGAGCGCCATGGGATGGTCTTTTCCTCCGATGCGCACGCGGAGCCTGGAGGCCTCCGGCGCCCACACACTGAATCGCGTCATCATGTGGCAGCCACCAAGAGCGCTACTGGGTAGGCGGACAGCACTTCGGACAACGGCACCCGCCGGACCTGCCACGTGCGTCCCGTCAACGCGTCGGTCCAGCGCCCCGGAGCCAAAGCCAGCTTAGACTCGCCCCAGCCCCCGCGAAATGCCAACCTGGCCGGCAATCTGGTGGCTACCGCCACAACGCCGCCCCGGTCGAAGGCGACCGCGTGCTCGGCCGCCGGCCCCTCGACCGCCACCGGTGAATAGCCGGTGAACGGGTGGTCGCGGCGCGCCCGCAGCACCCGGCTCGTCACGAGAAGCTTGGCCGCGCCGGTCTCGTCGACGGGCGGGAGCCACCCGGCGTCGAGGCGGGCGAGCATGTCGCGCCGCGCGTCGAAGTCGACCGGCCGGCGGTTGTCCGGGTCGACCAGCGAGTTGTCCCACAGCTCGGTGCCTTGGTACGTGTCCGGCACGCCCGGCATCGCGAGCTGCACGAGCTTCTGGCCGAGCGAGTTGGACCAGCCGTAGGGCGTGATGCTCTTGACGAACGCCGAGATGTCCGCGCGCAGGCCCTCGTCGTCGTAGGCGCGGTCGACCGCGGCGTGCATCGCCGCCTCGAAATCGCGGTCCGGCGCGTCCCAGCTCGTCGAGACGGCCGCTTCGCGCGCCGCCTTCTCCAGGTAGGCGTGGAAGCGCTCCCGCTCGATCGGCCACGCGCCGGCCAGCGTCTGCCACAGCAGAAGGGACAGACCCTGGTCCGCGAGCGGCGCGGCCTTGGTCCACCGGCGCAGCGTCGCCGCCCATTCCGCCGGCATTTCCGCGAGTACCGCCAGGCGCGCGCGCACGTCCTCGGAGCGCTTGGTGTCGTGTGTGGACAGCGTGGTCATCGAGTGTGGACAGTCGCGCTCGCGCAGGGCGGCGGCGCGGTGGAAGGCCTCCGGCGTCACCCCGAAGCGGCTCGGGTCGCCGCCCACCTCGTTGAGCGCGACGAAGCGGGTGTACCGGTAGTAGGCGGTGTCCTCGACGCCCTTCGCCATCACCGCGCCGGTGTACTGCTGGAAGCGCACGGCCAGCTCGTCCGCCGGGTCGCCGAGCCGCGCGGCGACGGCGTCCAGCGCCTCGGTCAGGTCCGGGCGGCGCCGGCTGGCCTCGACCCGTGCGGCGGCGAGGTGGCGGGCGCCACTGGGCAGGTACGAGCGGTAGACCTCGAAGCAGGCGGCCAGCTCGGCGAGCGCGTCCGCGGCCCGCGGGATCTCCGGCGCGAGCCGGGCCAGCCGGTCGCGCTCGGCGGCCAGCAGCGTGGTCGCGGCCTCCACTTTGGACCGGTACGCGATGTCGGGCCACTTCACGCTCCCGGCGAGGCGGCTGAGCGTCTCCTCGCCCTCCGGGTCGACGAAGAGCCCGCACACCTCGCCCAGCGCGTCGTACCCGGTCGTGCCGTCGACCGGCCAGGAGCGGGGGAGCCGTTCGCCCGGTTCCAGGATCTTCTCCACCAGCAGCCACGCGGACGGTGCCGCCGCGCGCAACCGGGCGAGGTAGGGCCCCGGGTCGCGGAGCCCGTCGGGATGGTCGACCCGGATGCCGTCGGCGTCCCAGCGCAGGATCTCCGCGTGCGTGGCGTCGAACACCTCCGGGTCCTCCACGCGCAGGCCGGCCAATGTGGACACCGCGAAGAAACGGCGGTAGCTCGGCCCCTTCCGCCAGGAGACGAGCCGGTAGTGCTGGCGGTCGTGCACCTCGCGCGGCTCGCCGCCACCGGTGCCGTCCGCGATCGGGAAGCACTGCTCCTGGTACACGAGCTCCTCGCCGACCACCTTGAGGTCGTCGAGCGCCGCGGGGTCGTCGGCGAGCACCGGCAGCCGGATCCGCCCGCGCGCCCAGTCGATGTCGAACCACCGCGCGTACGGCGACGACTGACCCCGCCGCAGTACGTCCCACCACGCCGGGTTGGCCGACGGCACCGCGACGCCGGCGTGGTTGGGCACGATGTCGACGACGAGGCCGAGGCCCTTCGCGCGGAGCGCCTCGCGCAGCCGGTCGAGCGCCGCCGGCCCGCCCAGCTCCGGGTTGACGCGGGAGTGGTCCACGACGTCGTACCCGTGCGGTGAGCCGGGCGTGGCGGCGAGCAGCGGTGCCGTGTAGAGCTGGCCGACGCCGAGCGCGGCGAGGTAGTCCACCACCTCCGCGGTCGCGGGCAGGTCGAAGTCGGGCCGCACCTGGATGCGGTACGTGGGGCGCGGCCCCGCGCTCACAGCGCCCGGTCCAGGACGAGCAGCGATCTCTCGGGCACGCGCACCCGTGCGCCCGCGCCGACGGTCTCCGGACTGACCGGCCCGCCCTCCGCGGTGTCGATGACCGTCTGCCACTTCTCGCCGTACTCCTCCGGCGGCAGCACGAACTCGACCGGCTCGTGGTGGCCGTTGAAGCAGAGCAGGAAGGAGTTGTCGCACTGGCGCTCGCCGTAGCGGCCGCGCTCGCGGATGCCCTCGCCGTTGACGAAGACGGCCAGCGCGCCGATGCCGCTGTCCCAGTCGGTGCCCTGCATCTGCCGCCCGTCCGGCGTGAACCACTCCATGTCGGCGACCGGCGTGGACGCGCTGCGCGACTTGACGAGGTCGCCGGTGAAGAAGCGCCGGCGGCGGAAGACCTTGTGGCGGCCCCGGAACGCGGTCAGGTGGCGGACGAAGTCGAGCAACTGCTCGTCGACGTCCTCCCAGTCGACCCAGGAGAACTCGTTGTCCTGGCAGTACACGTTGTTGTTGCCGCGCTGGGTGCGGCCCAGCTCGTCGCCGTGGCTGATCATCGGTACGCCCTGGGAGAGCAGCAGCGTGGCGAGGAAGTTGCGGCGCTGCCGAGCCCGCAGCGCGAGCACCTCGGCGTCGTCGGTGGCGCCCTCGACACCGCAGTTCCACGAGCGGTTGTAGCTTTCGCCGTCGCGGTTGTCCTCACCGTTGGCCTCGTTGTGCTTGTCGTTGTAGGACACGAGGTCGGTGAGCGTGAAGCCGTCGTGGCAGGTGACGAAGTTGATGCTGTGGAACGGCCGCCGTCCGTCGTCCTGGTACAGGTCGGACGACCCGCTGATCCGGCTGGCGAACTCGGCGAGCACCGGCTGCGAGCGCCAGAAGTCGCGCGTGGTGTCGCGGAACTTGCCGTTCCACTCCGTCCACAGGGGAGGGAAGTTGCCCACCTGGTAGCCGCCCGGCCCGATGTCCCACGGCTCGGCGATGAGCTTCACCCGGCTCACCACCGGGTCCTGCTGCACCACCTCGAAGAACGTGGAGAGCCGGTCGACCTCGTAGAACTCCCGGGCCAGCGCGGCGGCGAGGTCGAAGCGGAAGCCGTCGACGTGCATCTCCTGCACCCAGTACCGCAGCGAGTCCATGATGAGCTGGAGCGTCTGCGGGCCGCGCATGTTGAGGCTGTTGCCGCACCCGGTGTAGTCCATGTACTGCTGCGGCGCGTTGTCGGTGAGCCGGTAGTACGCGGCGTTGTCGATGCCCTTGAAGCCGAGCGTCGGGCCGAGGTGGTTGCCCTCCGCGGTGTGGTTGTAGACCACGTCGAGGATGACCTCGATGCCGGCGGCGTGCAGCGCCCGCACCATCCCGCGAAACTCCTGCACCTGCTGCCCGAGGTGCCCCATCGCCGAGTACCCGTGGTAGGGCGCGAAGTAGCCGATGGTGTTGTAACCCCAGTAGTTGCGCAGCCCGCGCTCGTCGAGGTGGTGGTCGTGGATGAACTGGTGCACCGGCATCAGCTCGATCGCCGTCACGCCCAGCCGGGTGAGATGGTCGATCATCACCGGGTGCGCGATGCCCGCGTAGGTGCCGCGCAACTGCTCGGGGATGTCCGGGTGCCGCCAGGTGAGCCCCTTGACGTGCGCCTCGTAGATGAGCGTGTCGTGGTAGGGCGTGCGCGGCGGGCGGTCGTTGCCCCAGTCGAAGTACGGGTTGACCACGACCGCCTTCGGCACGAACGGCGCCGAGTCCACTTCGGACATCCGCTCCGGGTGCTCCATCTCGTAGCCGTAGAGCGCCGGGTCCCACCGCACGTCACCGTCGACCGCCTTGGCGTACGGGTCGAGGAGCAGCTTGTTGGGGTTGCAGCGCAGCCCGCGACCGGGATCGTACGGCCCGTGCACGCGGAAGCCGTAGCGCTGGCCCGGCTCCACACCGGTCAGGAACACATGCCAGACGAACGCGTCCACCTCGGGCAGCTCGATCCGCCGCTCGGTGCCGTCGGCGTCGAAGAGGCACAGCTCGACCGCCTCCGCCACCTCGGAGTAGATCGCGAAGTTGGTGCCAACACCGTCATACGTCGCGCCCAAGGGGTATCGGCGCCCAGGCCAGACCAGCATAGCCACACAGTACGGCCTGGCCAGGGCATATGATCGTCAAAGGCACGTGATTCGATCTACGGTTTAAACCCGCCCGAAGTGGATTGACGCCCGCTACCGGTGCGGATGGACCGGGTGCGTGGCCGGGTCGAGCCAGCCCCGGATCTGGCGGTGCTGCACGCCCTGAAGGGCGTCGAGCTCACCGAGGACCTGCGTCAGATCGGCGAGCGACCGGTGGACCGCCTCGTCGCTGTGGTCGTCGTGCCGGGTGCTGAGCTCCGCCCGCAGCGCCTCGCACGTCACCGATGCCTTGGCGAGTGCGATCTCCTGACTCCTCATCAGTGCCTCTGCCAGATCGGGAGGCGCCTCGCGCTTCCGGCGGGACTGCGAGCGGTCCAGCCACGACTTGAGCAGCGTGCCAGTGCCGCGGGCGGCGGCGAGCGCGATGACGGCGACGATGGTCTCGGCGGTTGACATGGGGGCCTGCCTTGTTGATTCAGTGGCTTTTGTGCCGGTAGGCACCTGAGCCAGCGGAGCTTCCGGTGAAATCAGCATGATGATCGAAAATCCAGCTGTCTTGAATAATTCATCAATCGCGAATTCACCCTCACAAAACGGATCTATGGTGACCACGTAGGACGTTTGCACCTAGCAAATGCTAGGAGCAAATTGCATAATCTGGGGAGTGGTGGAGGGGATCAGATCGAGATCGGTCGGGTGTCAATATCGTGTTTTGCTTGTCCCATGCACGGCTCGCGAATATTGTTTGCCGCCGTGACTGTTAATCCTGTGACGGCTGTGACGGCTGAGCCCGTGTCGCCCGCTGCTGACGCGGCCGACTCCGCTGGCGTCAAGCTCGAGCTGCTGACGTCGTATTGTGAATCATCTTCATGTCCTACGATCTATCGAACCGATCGTGGGACCCTCGTGGTGCAGGGCTACGTCCTCTCGGCGCAACGCGCCGGGGTCGAGGTGCCCGAAGGCGAGTCCTTGGTTGAGATCCCGGCCGAGCTGCTGGCCGCCGCCGCGCAGGCGGTGTCCTGAGCTTTGCGCTGTTGACCCGTTGGGGAGGGGGCGTCGGTGAGCCAGGCCTCGGGTGCTCCCTCTCCGGACAGCGAAGAGCGGGTGGGCGCGATCCTTGCCCGCATGCGCCGGGCGAAAAACCTCACCGGCGGACAGCTGGGCGATCTCGTCAGCATGAGTCAGCCGAAGATCTCCCGGCTGGAGCGAGGGATCGGCTCTGCCGATCCGGAAGACGTTGGCCGGATCGCGGAGGCACTCGGTGCGGACGACGACCAGGTCGCACACCTGAAGGAGCTGGCCGAGCGGGCGCAGACCCGCCCCCCGGACTGGCTGCCCAACTCCAGCCGGTTGGCGAGCAGGCAACGCGACGTCGCGCGCTGGGAGGCTGATGCTCGCACGTTTCGGCTGTTTCAAACCGCGGTGATCGCCGGCCCGCTACAGACAAGCGGCTACGCCAGGGCGGTCCTGTCCTCCTTACAGTCGTTGCTTTCGCCCGGCATCGACACCGCCGCGAATGCCGCGGTGCCTGAAGCCGTCTCGGCGCGGGTGCGGCGCCAGGAGGTCCTGGCCGACCAGACCAAGACCTTCCACTTCGTCATGGCGGAGACCGTGCTGAGCAACCGGATCGCCGCTCCCGAGGAGATGCCAGCCCAGATCGGGCGCCTACGTGACGTCGCCAAGCAGGGAAACGTGACGATCGCGATGATTCCCGCGGACAGGCGGTGGGAGATCCCGCCGATCCACGGCTTTCTCCTGCTCGACGACCACACCGTGACCGTCGACCTCTTCAACAACGGGTTCACCTCGCACAGCCCGGCGGACGCCCGCTTCTACCGAGACGTGTTCGACTCGTTTCAGCGGCTGGCGACCACCGACATCGACGAGATGCTGGACCGCTATCTCGCGCTGTACCTGGATCTGGCGCGCCCGCGGAGCGGACGAAGCGAGCACTAGACCTTTCGGAGTTGAGGTCAGCGTTCGTCCACAATGTCCTGGTCCGCCAAGCCGGCGCCGACCGAGCCGGGCGGCCCCCTGATCGCGGGCAGTAGCCAGTGTGCCGGGTAGCTGGGCACCAGGTTCGCGATCTAGAACGGTTAGGGCGCTATATCGACCCTAACCGTTCTAGATCCACACTCACGGCCCCGAAGCTGATTACGCTAGGTTACCGGCGACGCGGCAGCACCTGCACATTTCGACCATTTTGGGCTACCGCGACGTCCGTCGTGGTCCAAGACGCCGCTCCCCCGTCCGCGGCTGGCCACGCGCCAAAGATCCCGCGTGCCCAGGCGCGGGCAGGCTTTTCGGGGCCGGCGTAGCCGGCTCTATAGCCTCAGAGGTCGAGGAGCTCGACCGTGACCTTGGCGGTGTCGCCCTCCTCCAGCGACTCGGCCTTGCGGACCGCGCGCTTGACGGGCAGCACATACGCACCGCGGGCGCCGTCGGGGAAGATGGATGTCTGCCACGTGGTGGTGCCGACCGTGACCCGCACGCGCACGGATCCGAAGCCCCGGCGCGGGCCGGCCGCGGCGGTGCGCTCGCGGATCTCGTCGGAGGCGTCGGCGGGCAGGGTGACGAACGTCCAGCTGTCGTCCCGCCGGGCATCCCAGATCCACAGCTCGGCCTCGAACTCCACCATCACGCCCGTCAGCATCGCACCCGGGTACGACACTCTCAGAGTGCCCCGAAGAACGCGGCGATGTCGGCGGCCAGCAGCTCGGGGGCTTCGGCGGCGGCGAAGTGGCCGCCTCGGGGCATGGGTGTCCAGCGGCTGATGGCGAAGAGGCGTTCCATCCACTCGCGGGGCAGGTCGCCCTCGTCGGCCAGGTGGTGGCCGAACGACGCGAAGCCCGTCGGCACGGCCACGAAGTCGCGCGGGCCGAGCGGCTCGCGAAACCAGCGGTTGTCGTAGTAGTCGCGCATCGAGGACGTGATCGTGCCGGTGACCCAGTAGAGCGTGACGGTGGTCAGCAGCAGGTCGCGGGAGATGTCGCTGCGCGGGTCGGACCACGTGCGCCACTTCTCCAGGATCCAGGCGGCGAGGCCGGCGGGGGAGTCGGCCAGGCCGTACCCGAGGGTCTGTGGCTTGGTCGACTGGATCTCGCTGTAGCCGCGCTCGGTGCGCGCCCAGCGGGCGTACCCCTCCCGGTAGGCGACTTCGGCGCCGGAGAGCGGGCGGGAGCCGGGGCCGGTGTAGGGCGCGATCTCGGGCGTGCTGAAGTGCAGGCCGATGAGCGGCTCCGGGTCGAGCAGCCCCATGTAGGTGGCCACTCCCGCGCCGAAGTCGCTCCCTCCGGCGGCGTAGCGGTCGTATCCCAGCGCGCGCATCAGGCGGTGCCACAGCCCCGCCACATAGGGGTATGTGACGCCGGTGCGGGGCGGGCGCGGCGAGAAGCCGTAGCCCGGCAGCGAGGGGAGCACCAGGTCGAAAGCCGGCCCCTCGATGCCGTGCGCCGCCGGGTCGGTGAGCAGGGGGACCAGCGGGAGGAGCTCGGCGAAGGTGCTGGGCCAGCCGTTCGTGAGGACGAGCGGGATGCCGTCGCCGCCGGCGGCGCGGGCGTGGACGAAGTGGACCCGCGTGTCGTCGAGCGTGGTGCGGAAATGGGCGAAGCGGTTGAGCTCGCGCTCCCGCGCCCGCCAGTCGTAGCCGTCCGCCCAGTAGGCGAGCAGGTCACGCAGGTACTCGTCGTCGGTGCCCTGCGACCACGGCTCGCCGGGTGCGGGGTCGGGCCACCGGGTGTTGTGGACGCGGGCGCGCAGGTCGGCGATGACGGCCTCGTCGACGTCGATCTCGAACTTCTCCACGGGCATACAGTAGGCCGATGACCGTCGCTGGGCTGCTGCTCGCCGCGGGGGCCGGCCGGCGGTACGGGATGCCGAAGGCCCTGGTCCGCCTCGGTGGGCGCCTGCTCGTGGAGCGGGCCGCCGAGACGCTGCGCGAGGGCGGGTGCGATCCGGTGGTGGTGGTGCTGGGCGCGGCCGCCGACCGGGTGCGCGCCGAGGCGCTGCTCGGCAACGCTCTGGTGGTCGACAACCCGGAGTGGCCGAGCGGCATGGGCTCCTCGCTCGGGGCCGGCTTGCGGGCGGCTCTTCCCCTCGGGGTGGACTCGGCGCTCGTACTCCTCGTGGATCTTCCTGGGGTGACGGCCGCGGCGGTCCGGCGGGTCGCGGCGCTGGCTTCGCCCGACGCGCTGGTGATGGCGGGTTATGGGCCCCGGAGGGGGCATCCGGTGCTGCTGGGGCGGGAGCATTGGGCGGGCGTGGCGGCGGCCGCGACCGGCGACGTGGGCGCGCGGCCCTACCTGGCCGCGCACAGTGCGGCAGTGCGCGTGGTGCCGTGCGAAGACGTGGCAGACGATCGTGACGTGGACACGCCGGAGGAGCACACTGGTTCCCATGCGTGACGTCCTCGATGATCTGTTGCGCTGGTGGCAGGAAGGCCAGCCGGTGGGGATGGCGACCGTCGTCGCCACGTGGAAGAGCGCGCCCCGGCCACCGGGCGCGACGATGCTGGTCGGGCCCGACGGCACGGCGGTCGGCAGCGTCTCCGGCGGGTGCGTCGAGGGTGCGGTCTACGACCTCTGCCAGGAGGCCGTCGCCAGCGGCGAGCCTCGCCTCCAGCGCTACGGGGTGAGCGACGACGACGCCTTCTCCGTGGGTCTGACCTGCGGCGGCACGATCGAGCTGTTCGTGGAGCGGGTCGACCGCGAGACCTGCCCGTGGCTGGCGCGGGTGGCGGAGTCGATCGACAAGGGCGTGCCGGTCGCGGTGCTCACCTGCATCGAGGGGCCGCCCGAGAGGCTGGGCCGCCACCTCGTCATCGGTCCGGGTGAGCGGGAGGGCACGCTCGGCTCGGAGCGGCTCGACGACGCGGCCACCGACGACGGGCGCGGGCTGCTCGCCGCCGGCCGCACCGGGGTGCTCCACTATGGACCCGACGGCCAGCGCCGCGGCAGCGGGCTGAGCGTGCTCGTGCGGGCGTACGCGCCGCGCCCCCGCATGATCGTGTTCGGTGCGATCGACTTCGCGGCGGCGGTGGCGCGGATCGGCACGTTCCTCGGCTACCGGGTGACGGTGTGCGACGCGCGGCCGGTGTTCGCGACGGCCAAGCGCTTTCCGGAGGCCGACGAGGTGGTCGTCGACTGGCCACACCGCTACCTGGCCGGCGAGGCCGAGGGCGGGCGGATCGACGAGCGCACCGTGGTGTGCGTGCTGACCCACGACCCCAAGTTCGACGTGCCGGTGCTGCGGGCGGCGCTCGACATGCCCCTGGCGTACGTGGGGGCGATGGGCTCCCGCCGCACCCACGACGACCGCCTGGCCCGGCTGCGCGAGGCGGGCGTGGGCGACGACGCGCTGGCCCGGCTCGCCTCGCCGATCGGGCTCGACCTGGGGGCGCGTACCCCGGAGGAGACCGCGGTCAGCATCGCCGCCGAGATCATCGCGGGCCGGTGGGGCGGCCGGGGCGTGCGCCTTTCCGAGACGACCGGGCGGATCCACGGGTAGCGCGCATGGTGGTCTTCATGGGAGTGGAGGACCCGCCCCCGGTCGGACTCCGCCACCTGCCCCGGCTGGCCCGCCACGCGCTCTCCATCGCGTGGACCGCCGGCCGTGGCGACCTCCTCCTCTCCACCGCGCTCCAGGTCGCGGGTGGCCTCGGCCTCGCCGGCCTGCTCCTGATCGGACGGTCAGCGCTCGAAGAGGTGCTCGACGCGGTGACGAGCAGCGGGTCCATTTCGGACATCCTGCCGTGGGTCATCGCGATCTCGCTGGTGGCGGCCGGCCAGTCGCTCGCGGGCGCGCTCCAGCGGGAGCGCCAGCAGATCCTCGGCGAGGTTGTCGGCCGGTACGTCGAGGGGCGCGTGCTCGACGTGACCGGCGCGGCCGACCTGGCGATGTTCGACGACCCCGAGTTTCACAACCGGGTGCAGCGCATCCAGAGCAGCGGCCACCAGGCGCTCAACATGATCTTCGGTCTCTCCGGCCTCTTCCGCGCGGTGGTCGGCGTGGCCGCCGCGCTGGTCGCGATCGTGGCGGTCGCGCCCGCGCTGCTCCCGCTGCTCGCGCTCGTGGTGCTGCCGGCGTGGTTCGCGGCGTCGCGGCGGGGCGAGGCGTTTCACAAGTTCTTCTGGAAGATGACCCCGCGCGACCGCGAGCGCCACTACCTCGCCGGCCTGCTGCAGAGCCGAAACTCGGCCAAGGAGGTCCGCGCGTTCGGCCTGGCCGCGCACCTGCGCCGCCGCCACGACCAGCTGTACTCGGAGCGGATCACCGAGCTCAAGAAGGTTGCCCGCCGCCAGCTCCTCGTGACGCTCGGCGCCAACCTCATGATCGGCGCGCTGCTGGCCGCCACGCTGCTCACCGTCGCCTGGCTCTCGCTGCGCGGCACCGTGCCACTCGCCTCCGCCGGCATCGCGGTGGCCGGCGTGGCGCTTGTCGGCAGCCGACTGGCGGAGGCGGGCTGGTCGGCGGGCGCGCTGACCGAGTCGGGGCGCTATCTCGACGACTACCTCGCGTTCACGTCGCTGCTCCCGCGCGTGCGGGCGGCGCAGCCCACCGGCACGCCGCCCCCCTCGTTTACGCGGCTGAGCGCGCAGGACGTGACATTCAGCTATCCGACGTCGACCGAGCCCGCGCTCCGCGGCGTCTCGCTGGAGGTGGCGGCCGGCGAGGTGGTCGCGCTCGTCGGTGAGAACGGCTCCGGCAAGACCACCCTCGCCAAGCTGCTCGCCGGCCTCTACCGCCCGGACGGCGGCACGATCCGCTGGGACGGCACCGATATGTCCACTGTGGATCCGGACGGCTGGCGCGAGCACGTGGCGGTCATCTTCCAGGACTTCGAGCGCTTTCACCTCACCGCCGCCGACAACATCGGCCTCGGGCGCGTCGCCTCAGCGCACGACCTGGAGGCCGTCAAGGCCGCCGCCGGCCAGGCCGGCGCCGACGGCTTCATCGAGGAGCTGCCCAAGGGGTACGCCACGCAGCTCGGCCCGGAGTTCATCGGCGGCACCGACCTCTCCGTGGGGCAGTGGCAGCGGATCGCACTGGCCCGAGCGTTCTTCCGGGGCGCGCCCTTCATCATCCTCGACGAGCCGACCGCCTCGCTGGACGCGCGCGCCGAGCAGGAGCTCTTCGAACGCATCCGCACGCTCCTCGCCCACCGCACCGTCCTGCTGATCTCGCACCGCTTCTCCAGCGTCCGCTCGGCCGACCGCATCTACGTGCTCGACGCCGGCACGGTCGTCGAGGCCGGCGACCACGAGACGCTGATGGCACTCGGCGGCCTGTACGCGGAGCTGTTCACCCTGCAGGCCGCGGCCTACGTAGACGACTGAGGCACTACCGCAACAGTTACGGAATCCGAGGCATTTGCCCAGCTCGGCGGTGGTGCGGTGGCCGTTTCGGCGGGCCACTCCCGTTACCGGTATCTTTCCGGAAACGGTTGACGCCGTTTCGGCGTCGATGTGATACTCGCTATCCATTGGCGTCGATGACGCCAGCGCACAGGCCCTCCTCGATGGGAGAGTGGCGTGGCGACTTCGGCGGTCGCCACGCCACGCCGTCTTTCCACATCCTGTGGGGTGGGCGTCCGGCCGGACGTGGCCAACCATAGTCTCTATATGTAGACTTTCAATATGCCTCGTATACCCCACACCTCACCGCAGACGTTGCGGCTGTTCAGCGCGATGTTGGAGGACCCCACTCGTTGGCGGTACGGCTACGACCTGAGCCGCGAGACCGGCCTTGCCTCCGGCACGCTCTACCCGATCCTGATGCGCCTCACGCAGCAGCGCCTCCTGGACGCCACGTGGCAGGCGTCCACCGAGCCGGGCCGCCCGGCGCGACACACGTACCGGCTCACCGCCGAGGGCGTCGCCCTGGCACAGGAGCGTCTCTCCGCGGCCGGCCGCGTCCCGGCCAAGCCCGACGCCAGGAGCACACATGGCAAGACCGCCTCGGCCGACGCATCGGTCGCGACGGCCGCCGTCAGGGACGGCTCCACCTGGCCCGGCTCGGCGCTCGTGTCGGGGGTCCGCGCGTGACCGGCCCCGGCGGGATCGCGTGGCGGCTGGCGAACTGGGCGTTGGTGCGGGCGGTGCGCGGCAGGCGCGAGCGCGGCGGCGACTGGGGCGAGGCGGTTCTCGCCGAGCTCGCACACAGCCGAGGCGGCTGGCACGCGCTGCGCTGGTCGGCCGGCGGCATCCGCGCGGCTGTTCGTGAACGTCGCGCCAACCGATCGCGCTCCGCGGTGATACAGCGTCGGTTCGTCACCGCCGCCGCCGTCGCTGTGCTCGCGGCCGCCGGCCTTCAGCACTGGGTGGTCACACCGATGTACGCACCGAGCGGCGTTATGGCGCCCACCCTCGACGCCGGCGACCGCTGGCTGATGGACCGCGTCAGCTTCCGGATCACTGGCCTGCACCACGGCGATGTCGTCGCGTTCTCCCAGGTCGAGCAGGGCAGACGGTTCACCGCGGTGCGACGGATCATCGGCCTGCCGGGTGACGTGATCAGCTGCCGCGACGGCGAGGTACTCCGCAACGGTGCGGTGCTGGACGAGCCTTATCTCACCGGGCTGGCCGCTGTCACCGACTGCACGTCGCTCACCGTCCCGGCCGGCAGCGTCTACCTCCTCGGCGACGCCCGCGGCATTGCCCGCGACTGGGACCCCGTCCCGGTCGACCGGATCGAGGGGCGGCTTCTGACATCGCTGTGAGGCTTTCAGCGTTCGGCCTCACACCAGACAGCGACGGGCTAGCGGGAGAGGCGCAACGCCAGGAAGAAGTCGACCCGGTCTTCGAAGCGGCTCAGGTCTCGGCCGGTCAGTGCCTCCACGCGGCTGATGCGGTAGCGGAGTGTGTTGACGTGGACGTGTAGGCGCTCCGCGCAGCGGCTCCATGAGCCGGCGCACTCCAGAAACTCGGTCAGCGTGCGGACCAGGTCGGCGTCGTGGGACTGGTCGTAGGCGACCAGGGGGCCCAACAGGCGTTCGCGGAAGGCGTCGCGGGCGTCGGTCGGGACGCGGGCCAGCAGCAGCTGGTGTGAGGCCAGCTCCGTGGAGCAGACCACCGTCGTGCGGCCGTGCGCGGAGCGGTGTGCGTGTCTGGCTTCGGCGACCGCGCCGGGCAGCGTGGCGACGCCGACCGCGGGCGCGCTGACGCCGAGCGCGAGTCGTCCGGTGCCGAGGGCGGGGGTGAGCGTGTCGACCGCGGCGCGCAGTGCGGCTGGCACCTCGACGTCCGGCGCTACGGTGACGATGCCGAGGACGGCGCCCTCCGCCAGCTGCGTCACCGCCGCGTGCGGGGAGACCGTGCGCAGCGCCTCTTCCAGCACCGCCACGGTCAGGTCGGGCGGGGTGCGCAGGCCGGTCAGGCCGGCCACCACCGCGACGAACGTGGCGTCCGGCTCGAGCCCGCACGACAGCACGCCGGCGCGCAGGTCGGCCGCGCCGGCGCCGGTCGCCAGCTGGCGGCCTAGGCCGTCGGCCAGGCGGCGCTCCACGCGCACGACCTCGTCGAGCTGGGCGCGCTCCAGCGCGACGAGGCTGACCAGCTCCTCGGCGCCCTCCGGCAGGCCGGACGGCGCCTCCGCGTCGGCCGCGAACGCCACGAACCAGCTCGCCAGCCGGTGCTCCGGCCGGCCGGGGACCGCGACCAGCGCGTATCGGCCGTCGCCCGCCTGCGCCGGCAGTCTCGTGGCCGCCAGGAAGGCGCGGGCGAGCTCGCCGCCGGGCGGCGCGGCGTCGGTGCCGGCGATGGGCCGGCCGGTCGGCGAGTAGACCCAGCAGGCCAGGCCGAGGTCGGCGGCGACCGGTGGGAGCAGGTCGGCCAGCCGGGCCCCCGCGGCCATCGCGGCCACGAGGCCTCTCTGCCTTCCGAGTACGGTGGCGAGGCCGCTCGCCCGCTGCGCCCAGAGCGACGGGTTGACCGCGTCGACGATCTCGCGGAACGACACCTCGACCGGCACCTCGAAGAGCGGGATGCGGTGGCGGGCGCACGCCTCGACGAGATCGGGCGGCACGGTGCCGAAGACCGCGTCGCCCGCGCCGATGGCGGTGACCTTGGCGGCGGCGCACGCGGCCACGAACGCCTCGGAGTCGCCCGGCCCGCGCCGCCACACCATGCCGGTCAGCACGATCTCCCCGCCGGCGAGGTAGCGGCTGGGGTCGGGCAGATCGGTGACGTACAGCCGGGTGACCGGGCGGTCGCGCCCCTCCGAGCCCGTGAGCAGGGCGAGCTTGAGCCGAGGCTGGTCGAGCACCTCGCGCAGCAGCATCGCTCACGTCTCCCGGAGACCAGTTGTAGGAACCTACGAAAACCCTACGGCCCGCATGTTGCGGTTTCGGTGTCAAAGCCGGTTCATGGCCGGTTGTCTGACTGGTCTACTGGCCGAATGAGCGAGAGACGCGAGGCTGCGGCCTTGCGCACGACGGCGGACGAGCGCCGAGCGACGGAGCGCAGGTAGACACGGTGTTGGACCTCGCCGACTTCAACGTGCTGCCGGCCGCCGAGGCCGAGCGGGAGTTGCTCGCGTGCTGCGCCGCCCCCGCCTGGGCCCGCGCGGTCGCCGGCGGCCGGCCGTACCCGGACCGGGTGGCCCTCCGCGCGGCCGGTGACGCCGCCGCACGGGCCCTGACCTGGGCGGACGTGGTCCTGGCTCTTTCCGCGCATCCGCGGATCGGGGAGCGGCCGGCGGGCGAGGGGCGCGAGGCCGCCTGGTCGCGCCGGGAGCAGGCGGGTGCGGACGACCCGTCGGTCGCCGCCGCGCTGGTGGAGGCCAACCGGGAGTACGAGGAGCGCTTCGGGCACGTGTTTTTGATCTTCGCGTCCGGCAAGAGCGCGCCCGAGATGCTCGCGGCGGCCCGGGCGCGGCTGGCGCACGACGAGGCGACCGAGCGGCCGGTCGTCCAGGAAGAGCTTCGCAAGATCGCGCTGCTGCGGCTGGAGAGGTTGGTGCCATGAGCCTGTCCACACATGTGCTCGACAACGCGACGGGGGAGCCCGCGCGGGGGGTGCCGGTGCGGCTGGAACGGCGGGACGGTGACGGCTGGACGACCGTCGCCGCCGGCCGCACCGACACTGACGGGCGGGTGCGTGACTGGGAGGTGGACGGCGGCGTGCACCGGCTCGTCTTCGACACCGCCGCTCACAGCGCCTTCTTTCCCGAGGTGGCGGTGGTCTTCCAGGTGGACGACGCCGGCCGTCACTACCACGTGCCGCTGCTGTTGAGCCCCTATGGCTACACGACCTACCGGGGGAGCTGAGGTTATGGGGATCGTGCTGGGGCACAACCGGTACGGCAAGGCGGAGACCCGCGTCGTCCGGGTGGTGCGCGACGGCGAGCGGCACGAGCTGCGCGACCTCAACGTGAGCGTCGCGCTCTCCGGCGACCTCGACGCCACCCACGTCACCGGCGACAACGCGGGCGTGCTCCCCACCGACACGCAGAAGAACACGGTGTACGCGTTCGCCAAGGAGCACGGCATCGACCAGCCTGAAGACTTCGGGCTGCGGCTGGCCCGCCACTTCGTCGCGACGCGGCCGACCATCCACAGTGCTCGCGTCCACATCGAACAGTACGGGTGGCGGCGCCTCGGCCCGCACTCCTTCCAGCGGGACGGCGCCGAGACGCGCACCGCGGCGGTGACGGTGGACGGTGCCGGCGAGTGGGTGGTCGCTGGCCTCACCGACCTGGTGCTGCTCAACTCGACCGACTCCGAGTTCTGGGGGTACGTGAAGGACGGGTACACGACGCTGCCGGAGACCAAGGACCGCGTGCTCGCCACGGCCGTGTCGGCGCGCTGGCGGGTGGAGGCGACCGACTGGGCCGCCTCGTACGAGGGCGTGAAGGCGGCGCTGGTGGCCGCGTTCGTCGAGACGTACAGCTTCTCGCTGCAGCAGACGCTCTACGCGATGGGGCGGCGGGTGCTGGAGGAGCGGCCCGAGGTCCTCGAGGTGCGGCTGGCGCTGCCCAACAAGCACCACCTGCTGGTCGACCTGGCGCCGTTCGGGCTCGACAACCCCAACGAGGTCTTCGTGGCCGCCGACCGTCCATACGGGCTGATCGAAGGCACAGTCCTGAGATCCGACGCGCCCTCGTACGACGGGGCGTTCTGATGGACTTCCTGCGACCATCCACATGGGAGGAGGCGCTGGCCGCCAAGGCCGAGCGCCCCGACGCGGTGCCGATCGCCGGCGGCACCGACGTGATGGTGGAGCTCAACTTCGACCGCCGCCGCCCGCCCGCGCTGCTCGACCTGACCCGGGTGGCCGCGCTCGCCGAGTGGGGCACCGACGGCGAGCTGCTGCGGGTGGGCGCCGGCGTGCCGTACCGCCGGATCATCGAGGAGCTCGGCGACCGGCTGCCCGGGCTGGCGATGGCGTCGCGCACGGTCGGCTCGCCGCAGATCCGCAACCGGGGCACGGTCGGCGGCAACCTCGGCTCGGCCTCGCCGGCCGGTGACGCCCACCCGCCGCTGCTGGCCGCGGGCGCCGAGGTGGAGCTCGCCTCGGTACGCGGTGTGCGCCGGCTACCCGTCGAGGAGTTCTTCACCGGGCCGAAGCGGAGCGTGCTGGCGCCTGACGAGCTGATCGCGGCGTTCCGGGTGCGCCCCGGCTACACCGAGCAGTTCGCCAAGATCGGCACGCGCAACGCGATGGTCATCGCCGTGTGCTCGTTCGCGCTGGCCATCGACCCGGCGCGGCAGACCGTCGGGACCGGCATCGGCTCGGCGGCGCCGACCCCGGTGCGCGCGCCGGCGGCCGAGGCGTTCCTGGCCGCCGCGCTCGACTGGGAGTCGCGCGGGGCGGTGCCGCCGCACGTGGCGACCGAGTTCGGGCGCCTGGTCGCGGAGGCGGCCGCGCCGATCGACGACGTGCGGGGCACGGCCGCGTACCGCCGGCACGCGCTGTCGGTGCTCGCCCGCCGCACGCTGGGCTGGGCCTGGGGAGGATTGCGATGAGGGTCAACTGCACTGTCAACGGCGAGAAGCGCCAAGCCGACGACGTGTGGCCGGGGGAGAGCCTGCTCTACGTGCTCCGCGAGCGGCTCGGGCTGCCCGGCTCGAAGAACGCCTGCGAGCAGGGCGAGTGCGGCTCGTGCACCGTCTACCTCGACGGCACGCCGGTCTGCTCCTGCCTCGTCGCCGCCGGGCAGGCCGAGGGGCGTGACGTGGTGACCGTGGAAGGGCTGGAGTTCGGGCGGGTGCAGGAGGCGTTCCTGGAAGCCGGCGCGGTCCAATGTGGATTCTGCACGCCCGGGCTCGTGGTGGCCGTGCACGACCTGCTCGCGCGCGACGAAAGTCCCAGCGACCCGGATATACGCGAGGCGCTGGCGGGAAACCTGTGTCGATGCACGGGATACGAGAAGATCCTCGACGCGGTGCGGCTGGCGGCCCGATGATCGTCATCGAGGGGTGCGCGGTCGCCACGGTCGACGCGGACCACACGGAGTTCGCCAGCGGGCACGTCGCCATCGACGGCGAGCGGATCGTCGCCGTCGGCGCCGGGCGCTACCCGGGCGAGGGTGAGCGGGTCGACGGCAGCGGCTGCCTCGCCACGCCCGGGCTCGTCAACACCCACCACCACCTGTACCAGTGGGCCACCCGCGGCCTCGCCCAGCAGGAAAACCTGTTCGGCTGGCTGACCGAGCTGTACCCGATCTGGGCCCGCCTCGACGACGAGGTGGTCGCCGCGACGACGGCCGCGGGGCTGGGCTGGCTGGCGCTCTCCGGGTGCACGACGAGCACCGACCACCACTACGTGTACCCGGCCGGCGCCGGCGACATCATGGCGGCGCAGGTGTCGGCGGCCGGCGAGATCGGGCTGCGCTTCCACCCGTGCCGCGGCTCGATGGACCTCGGCACCTCGTCGGGCGGCCTGCCGCCGGACGAGATCGTGGAAGACACAGAGGCGGCGCTCGCCGCCACCGAGGAGGCGATCGACCGCTACCACGACCCGTCGCCGGGCGCGATGGTGCGGATCGCGGTCGCGCCCTGCTCACCGTTCTCGGTCACCGGCAAGCTGATGAGCGAGTCAGCCGCGCTCGCCCGCCGCCGCGGCGTGCGGCTGCACACCCACCTCGCCGAGACGGCCGAGGAGGAGGAGTACTGCCGGGAGAAGTTCGGCTGCACCCCGGTCGAGTACGCCGAGCGGCTCGGCTGGCTCGGCGACGACGTGTGGCTGGCGCACGCGGTGCACCTCTCCCCGCACGCGGTAGCCCGGTTCGGCGCCACCGGCACGGGCGTGGCGCACTGCCCCAGCTCCAACGCGCGGCTCGGCGCGGGCGTCGCGCCCGTACCCGACCTGCTGGCGGCCGGCGCCCCGGTCGGGCTCGGCGTCGACGGCGCGGCGTCGCAGGAGGGCGGCCAGCTCGGCGCCGAGCTGCGCATGGCGCTGTACGCGGCTCGGCTGCGCGCCGGCCACGACGCGCTCACCGCCCGGCAGGCGCTGTCGCTCGGCACGATCGGCGGCGCACGGTGCCTGGGGCGGGCCGGTGAGCTGGGCTCGCTGGAGCCCGGCAAGCTCGCCGACGTGGCGCTGTGGCGCGTCGACGACCTCGGCCACGCCGGCATCGACGACCCGGTGGCGGCGCTGGTGTTCGGCCCACCGGCCACTGTGGAGCTGCTGCTGGTCGGCGGCCGGCCGGTGGTCGAGCGGGGCGAGCTGCGCACCGCCGACGAGCGGGAGCTGACGCGCCGGTCGGTCCGCGCACACGAAAGGCTCGTCAGATGACCACTGTGGACGTTTCCGCGCGCGAGGGCGTCGGCACCAGCCCCCGCCGGCCGGACGGCACGCTGAAGGTGAAGGGGGAGTTCGCCTTCTCCTCCGACCTGTGGCACGACGACATGCTGTGGGGCGCGACGCTGCGCAGCCCGCACCCCCGTGCGGAGATCCGCGGCATCGACCTGACCGCGGCGCTCGCGATGCCGGGGGTCTACGCCGTCCTCACGCACGAGGACGTGCCGGGCGCCAAGAAGTACGGCCTGGAGATCGTCGACCAGCCCGTGCTCGCGATGGGCGAGGTGCGCTACCAGGGCGAGCCGGTCGCGATCGTGGCCGCCGACCACCCGGAGACCGCGCGGCGGGCCGCCGGCCACATCGCGGTCGACTACCTGGAGCTGCCCCCGGTCACCGACCCGGAGAAGGGCGAGCTGCTGCGGCGCGTGCCGGTGCGCACCGGCGATCCACACGCGACGGCCGACGTGGTGGTCACCGGCGAGTACGAGGTCGGCATGCAGGACCAGGCCTTCCTCGGCCCGGAGTCGGGGCTCGCCGTGCCGGCCGAGGACGGCGGCGTCGACCTCTACATCGCGACCCAGTGGCTGCACGTCGACCGCAAGCAGGTGGCCGCCTGCCTCGGGCTGCCCGAGGAGAAGGTGCGGCTCAGCCTCGCCGGCGTCGGCGGCGCGTTCGGCGCCCGCGAAGACCTCTCGATGCAGGTGCACGCCAGCATGCTCGCCCTGCACACGCGGCGCCCGGTCAAGATGGTGTACGGGCGCGAGGAGTCCTTCTACGGCCACGTGCACCGGCACCCGGCCAAGATGCGGTACGAGCACGGTGCCACGCGCGACGGCGACCTGGTGTACGTGCGGGCGCGCATCGTGCTCGACGGCGGCGCCTACGCCTCCAGCTCCACCGCCGTCGCGGCCAACGCGGCGACGCTGGGCATCGGCCCGTACGAGGTGCCCAATGTGGACATGGACGCGAGCGTCTACTACACCAACAACCCGCCGTGCGGCGCGATGCGCGGCTTCGGTGCCGTGCAGGCGTGCTTCGCGTACGAGTCGCAGATGGACAAGCTCGCCGCCGCGCTCGGGCTGAGCCCGGTCGAGCTGCGCATCCGCAACGCGATGACCGCCGGCTCCCGCATGCCCACCGGCCAGGTCGTGGAGGGCCCTGCGCCGGTCGCCTCGCTGCTGGCCCGGGTACGCGGCCGCCCAGCGCCACGACCGTCCACAAACGACCTCCGCGAGCTGCCCGGCGGCGTGTCCAACACCACGCACGGCGAGGGCGTGGTGCGCGGCGTCGGATACGCGATCGGCATCAAGAACGTCGGCTTCTCGGAAGGCTTCGACGACTACTCCACCGCCCGCGTCCGCCTGGAGCTGATCGGCGGCGAGCCGGCCGTGCTCGTGCACACCGCGGCCGCCGAGGTGGGGCAGGGCCTGGTGACGGTACAGGCGCAGATCGCCCGCACGGAGCTGGGCGTCGAGCGGGTCACGGTCGCGACGGCCGACACGAGCGTGGGAAGCGCCGGCTCGTCGTCGGCGTCCCGCCAGACCTACGTCACCGGCGGCGCGGTGCGCGCGGCCTGCCAGGCGGTCCGGGCCACCCTGCTGGCCCGCGTGGGCGGCGCCGGCATCGCGGACGGCAAGGTGGTGAACGCGGCCGGTGGCGTGCTCGCCGACCTGGCCGAGGCGATCGGCGACGAGCCGATCGAGGAGACGGTCGAGTGGCGGCACCGCCCGACCCACCCGCTCGACCCGGAGACCGGGCAGGGCAACGCCCACGTGCAGTACGCGTTCGCCGCGCACCGGGCCACCGTCGACGTCGACGTCGAGCTGGGCCTGGTCAAGGTGGTCGAGATCGCCACCGCACAGGACGTGGGCAAGGCGGTCAACCCACTCGCCGTCGAGGGCCAGATCCACGGGGGCACCGCGCAGGGCCTGGGGCTGGCGCTGATGGAGGAGATCCAGGTCGTCGACGGGCTCGTGCGCAACCCGTCCTTCACCGACTACCTGATCCCGACGATCCTCGACATGCCCCCGATGGCGGTCGACGTGCTGGAGCTGGCCGACCCGCACTCGCCCTACGGCCTGCGCGGCGTCGGCGAACCCCCGACCATCTCATCGACGCCCGCGATCGTCGCCGCCGTCCGCGCCGCGACCGGCAAGGCCCTGGCCCGCGTCCCCATCCGCCCCGAACACATCACCACCTGACCGGTCCCAGACCAAAGGGATTTCCCGGGTCCGCGTCAGTCACTGACCGCCGCTCCCGCCGGAGACCGCGGTGGCCGGCGGCTCGCCAGGGCTCGATAGATCGTGGTACGTCGCTGTTGTCCTGACGACAGTGAGGTACCACGATCTGATGTTCGCCAGCCCGATCCAGACGCCGCCGCCCGGCGGCTATGTTACGGGGAATGGGGGTTGCCACCACCAGGGTGTGTCCTGGAGCTCGATGCGGTCGACCCACTTGACCCACCAGAAGCCGCGCCTGCCGGGGGCCACCAGGCGGAGCGGGTAGCCGTGGCCGCGGGAGAGGGGCGAGCCGCCCACGTGGGTGGCCAGCAGCAGGTACGCCGGCCCAGTCCTGCTCGGAGAACCAGCCGGAGGTGCAGTCGAGCAGCTCACGCCTCGTCACGATATTTCGTGGCAAGTCGGGCAGGGACCACGTCCGTGTGCCGTCGGCGTCCACCACCGTCAGGCGCCACGTCGCCGGGTCCACCGGCGGGGAGGTGTCGTTCAGCCAGATGGTGTTGGGCATCGCGCGGGGCTCGAAGGAGCCCACCCCGCCTGGTTCCCGGCTCGCCTCGACAACCTTCTTGAAACAGGCCCACGACCTGCGTTGTAGCTGTAGTCGGACGGTCACGGCAAGGAGGCGTAAGCGGTCGGTAAGAGCCTCGGTTATGTAGGCCCGGTTTCGGACCGCAGCGCCCGGTTAGCGCCCCCTTATGCGTCCCTTAAGACACGCAGTTCTTCGAAAGTCGGTTCAACCAAGCTCGACCCTCGGTACGTACACGTGGGGCGGAGACGTCTGCGTGAAGCGAGGTGAGCACCCGATGCAGTGAGCGCGATCGGACCGGGTGAAGGGCAAGTCACTAGGTTGCGGAAGGTCGGTAAGTCTTGCTGAAGCGGAAGTACGAAGAGCGCTCCGTGGAACGCGACGAAGACACAGGGACGGTGGAGACGACGAGTAGCACGACCGGCGCAAAGCGGAAGCTTCCGCGGCTTCCGCTGCTCGGTGGTGTCGTTTTCGGGGCCCTTGGCCTGTGGGCGGCGAGCACCACGTTCGGTGGTGCGCTGGCCTCGGTCTACGTCTACGCGTTCCTCAACTTCTTCGCCGGCGTGGTCTCGCTGGTCGCGCTCTCGCTGACGGTCATGTGCGGCCTCGTCGCCACGGACCGGTTCTTCCTGAAGATCGGCCATCGGGTCTTCTTCCAGGGCGTGCACAGGGCGACGGCGATCATCGCGATCGTCTTCCTCGGGCTGCACATCGCGATGAAGGTGCTGTCCGGGACGGCGAGCGTCATCGACCCGTTCGTGCCGTTCGCCAACCCGCTCGAACCGATCTACATCGGGCTCGGCACGATCGCGAGCTACCTGATGTTCACGGTGTTCTGGACGGGCATCGTCCGGGCGCGGTTCGCCGGCAGCGGCAAACCGTGGATGTGGCGCACGCTGCACGCCAGCTCGTACGTCGCCTGGCCGGCGGCGCTGGGCCACGGCCTCAACGCCGGCCGCCCGGCCGCCACCTGGGTGTGGCTGAGCTACGGCGCCTGCGTCGTCGGCGTGGTGATCGCGCTGCTGGTCCGGGTGTACGTCAGCCTGGGCCGCCGCACGACCGGCAAGGCCATGCCCTCCGCGATGGGTATCAACGTGGAGACCGCGATCATCCCGCGGGTCGCCGACGCGGGCCTCCGCGAGGGCCTGACGACGTCGACCCGCGAGCAGCGGGCCATCCGCGACGACGACCTCGAAAACACCGCCACCCGGATGATGACCACCGCCCGCCCGCCGCGCGAGCGGGAGAGCGCCGGGCAGGAGACCCGCGTCGGGTACGCGATGCCGGTGGCCCCGCCCGAGCAGCGCCGCCCCCGCCGCGAGGAGCGCGAGGAGCGGGCGCCGGACGAGCTGGTCTCGCCGGGCGAGCGGCGCGCCTCGCGGTCCGAGAGGCCGGAGCGGTCGGAGCGGGCCCGGTCCGACGCGCGGCGTTCCCGGCTGGAGCAGATGGACGAGCGGGCCGAGGAGCGGCGCGTGCTGGAGCGCCCGCCGGCCCCCAGGGGTGACGTGGGTGAGCGGCTCGACGACATGCGGCGGCAGGAGCGCCGCGCGTCGCGGTCCGGGTCGCGCAACGAGGACAAGCGCAGCGCGACCCAGTGGCGCCGCGGCAAGTCCAAGTCGGAGGCGAAGGACGCCGACGCCACCGAGCGCGAGTGGTACGAGAGCCTGCGCGGCGACGAGCCGGTGTCCGGGTACGGGCCGGTCTCGGGTGGCTACGCGCCCTCGTCGCCGGCGCCCGCCCCGCAGCCGGAGCGCGATCGGTACGGCCGCGGCGACCAGGGCGGCGGCCGCCGGCGGGCGGAGCAGCGGGGCGAGCGGTGGACCTCGCCGGCCGACGAGCGCTACGCGGACATCGACCCGGTCTCGGCCCCGGCCGGCCGCTACGACCAGAGCCGCGAGCCCGTCTCGGCTCCGGCCCGGCGCTACGACCAGAGCCGGGAGCCGGTCTCCGGTCCGGCCCCGCGTTACGACCAGAGCCGCGAGCCGGTCTCCGGTCCGGCGCCGCGCTACGACCAGAGCCGCGTCGACCCGGTCTCCGCGCCGGCCGGCCGGTACGACCAGGGCCGCTACGACGACGAGCCCCGGTACGAGGACGAGCGTCCCCGCCGGGCGGCGCTGCGCCTGGTGACCGACGACGACAAGCCGCGGAGCAGGTCGCGCCGTTCGCGTTCGTCGCGCCAGGAGGAGGAGTCGCGGCACGGCCGGCGGGACGACGGCCGGCACAGCCTCGGCGAGGAGGACGACGGCCCGATCCAGTACGCGTCCGAGCCCGGTTACGACCGTCCCGGTCCGTACCCGCCCGCGGTCGACCCGATGCCGTCACGCCGGTCACGGCGTGGCCGCCGGGCCGCGGGCGGCGAGGACATGGACAACGGTGCCTACTGGACTCGACCTCGGGAAGGGTATGGGAGGTGAGTGGAGGGATGGTTCCGGCCGTCGGTCGTGCCGGCCCGGCCCGGCTGACCGCGGGCTTCGAGCAGTTCGGGCGGCTGGATCTCTGGGATCACCAGCAGGTGCACGGTGACCTGCGCCCTATGTCGAGCGCGGAGCTCATCTCCCTCGCCGAACAGATCAAGCTCACCGGGCGGGGCGGGGCGGCGTTCCCGTTCGCCCGCAAGGTCCGCGCGGTCATCGACTCGGCCATGCGGCAGGAGAAGCCGATCGTCGTGGTGGTCAACGCCACCGAGGGCGAGCCGGCGGCGTGGAAGGACAAGGTGCTGCTCGCCCGCGCGCCGCACCTGATCCTCGACGGCGCCTCGCTCGCCGCCTGGGCGCTCGAAGCCGACGAGATCGTGATCGGCGTGGAGAAGGACCACGTCGGCCACGAGTCGCTGCGGCGGGCGCTCGCCGAGCGGCGGATGCCGGCGCCGACCCGCATCGTGGGCGTGCCGCACCGGTTCATCTCCGGCGAGGGCGGCGCGCTGGTGCGGGGCATCAACGGCGAGGCGCACATCCCGCCCGGCCGCAAGATCCGGTCCAGCGACTCCGGCGTCAACGGGCTGCCCACGCTGCTCTCCAACGCGGAGACCTACGCGCAGCTCGCGTTCGCGGCGAGCATCGGGCCGTACGAGTACGCCTCGGTCGGCACCGGCAAGGAGCCGGGCACCGTGCTGCTCACCATCACCGCCAACGGCAAGCCGAGCGTGGTGGAGGCGCCGACCGGCGTACCGCTGAAGGAGGTCCTGCGCATGTGCGGGACCGGCCCGGGGCAGGGGCTGCTCCTCGGCGGGTACCACGGAAAGTGGATCACCGCGGAGGCGGCCTCGCGGGCGGAGATCTCCCGGGAGAGCCTCACCGAGGTCGGCGGCACGCTCGGCGCGGGCATCATGGTCCCGCTGCCCGAGGACACCTGCCCGCTCGGCGAGGTGGAGCGGGTCATGCACTACATGGCGGCCGAGTCCGCCGGCCAGTGCGGCCCATGCCGCCTCGGCCTGCCCGACCTCGCGCGTACCGTCTCGAAGCTGGTCCAGGGCGGCGGCGGCCAGGCGGCCGTGCGCGCGGCGGCCGGCGTGGTGAAGGGGCGCGGCGCGTGCAGCCACCCCGACGGCACGTCGCGCTTCGCGCTCTCCGCGCTGGAGGTCTTCGCCGAGGACATCGCCGTCCACGCGTACAGCGAGGGCTGCGGCCGCCCGGTCAAGGGCGTGCTCCCGCTCTCCAGCTCGCCGGAGACCGAGGGCACGACCGGCGGGGTGGGCAAGCTCGTCGTCGACTGGACCCGGTGCGACGGGCACGGGCTCTGCGCCCACCTGGTACCCGAGCTGATCCGGCTGGACGGCAACGGGTACCCGGCGATCGCCGACACCCCCGTGCCGGCATGGCTCGAGGCGGATGCCCGGCGGGCCGTCGACATGTGCCCGGGCCTCGCGCTCCGGCTCACCGGCGTCACACCGGGCGGCGGCAAGCGCGGCAAGACGAAGGAGCCGAAGCGGCGCCCCCAGAAGCCGTTGCGTTAGCTGGCGCGAAGCGCCGCCGGCTCGGTTACGGTGCTTACGTGACCGATGCTTACGTGACCGAGATACTCAGTGACGAGGCCAGGGAGTTCATCGCCGACCTGCACCGGCGGTTCGCCTCCCGCCGCGACGAGCTGGTCGCCCGCCGGGCCGAGCGGCGCGCCGAGGTCGCCCGCACCGGCCGGCTCGACTTCCTCCCGGAGACCGCCGAGATCCGCCTCACCGAGTGGCAGGTCCCGCCCGCGCCGGCCGACCTCACCGACCGGCGCGTCGAGATCACCGGGCCGACCGAGCGCAAGATGGCCGTCAACGCGCTCAACTCGGGGGCCAAGGTGTGGCTCGCCGACCTCGAAGACGCCAACACGCCACACTGGTCCAACGTGGTCGGTGGGCAGCAAAACCTCTACGACGCGGTGCGCCGGACCATCTCGCTCGACACCGGCGACAAGCACTACGAGCTCGGCGGCGGGCCGTACCCGACGATCGTCATGCGCCCGCGCGGGTGGCACCTCCACGAGCGCCACCTCCCGGTCGACGGGTGGCCGGGCATCGGCGCGCTCGTCGACTTCGGGCTGTACTTCTTCCACAACGCGCGCGAGCTGCTCGACCGGGGCAGCGGGCCCTACTTCTATCTGCCCAAGATGGAGAGTCACCTCGAGGCTCGACTGTGGAACGACGTCTTCACCCACGCGCAGGACGCGCTCGGCATCCCGCAGGGCACGATCCGGGCGACGGTGCTCATCGAGACGATCCCGGCCGCGTTCGAGATGGACGAGATCCTGTGGGAGCTGCGCCCGCACGCGTCCGGCCTCAACGCCGGCCGGTGGGACTACCTCTTCAGCATCATCAAGTACTTCCGCGACGCCGGCCTCGACTTCGTGCTGCCCGACCGGGCGTCGGTCACGATGACCGCCCCGTTCATGCGGGCGTACACGGAGCTGCTCGTGGCCACCTGCCACCGGCGCGGCGCGTTCGCGATGGGTGGGATGGCCGCGTTCATCCCCAGCCGGCGCGACCCGTCCGTCAACGAGGTGGCGCTCGCGAAGGTGCGCGAAGACAAGGAGCGCGAGGCGGGCGACGGCTTCGACGGCTCGTGGGTGGCCCACCCCGACCTCGTGCCGGTCTGCCGCGAGGTCTTCGACCGCGTGCTCGGCGACCGCCCCAACCAGCTCGACCGGCAGCGGCCCGACGTGGTGGTCCCCGCCGAAAAGCTGCTCGACATCGCGGCCACGCCGGGGGCCGTCACCGAGGCGGGCCTGCGCAACAACGTGTCGGTCGCCCTCCAGTACATCGAGGCGTGGCTGCACGGCAACGGCGCGGTCGCCATCAACAACATGATGGAAGACGCGGCCACCGCGGAGATCTCGCGGTCGCAGATCTGGCAATGGGTCTATCAGGGGGTACACCTGGAGGACGGCACAGCCATCACCGCCGACCTGGTGCGGCGGATCGGCGACGAGGAGCTGGCCCGGCTCGGCGACCCGGAGCGGTACAAGTCGGCGCGCGACCTCTTCGAGCGGGTGGCGCTGGCCGACGACTTCGCCGACTTCCTGACGGTGCCGGCTTACGAGCTGATCGACTAGATGTTGCCCGACTCCTTCCTCGAATCCCTCTTCACCGAGCTCGACGGCCTGCTCGGCGGGCTCGACGCGGAGCTGGCCAGGCGCTACCCGGGCGATCCGGGCGGGCGGCAGCCGGTGCACACCGTGTACGTGCCGGCCGACCGCATGCACGCCGGCGTCCTGGCGGAGTGGGGCACGGCCGCGCGGGAGGCGTTGAAGGCGCACCCGCCGCTGCCGTTCGGGGAGGAGCTGCACGACCGGGTGCTGTCCAAACTGGACCGCGAGCCGATCGAAGACCTGCGCGTCGACTTCGAAGACGGGTACGGGATCCGCGACGACGCCACCGAAGACGCCGACGCGGTCGCCGCCGCCGCCGCGCTGCGCGACGGTCCGGCCCCGCCGTTCGTGGGGCTGCGGGTCAAGAGCCTGGAGGCGGCGACGAGGCGCCGCGCGGTGCGCACGCTCGCCGTCTTCCTCTTCTGGTACGGCGGCCTGCCACCCGGCTTCGTCGTGACGCTGCCGAAGGTGAGCGCGCCGGCGCAGGTCGAGGCGATGGCGCTCCTGTGTGGACGGTTAGAGGTCGAGTACGGGCTGCCGGCCGGCGGGCTCCGCTTCGAGGCGCAGGTGGAGACGCCGCCCGCGGTGCTGGGCCCGGACGGGCGGGCCACGGTCGCCTCGATGATCGCGGCGGCCGACGGGCGGCTCACCGGGCTGCACTACGGCACCTACGACTACAGCGCCAGCCTCGGCATCGCCGCCGCGTACCAGAGCCTGGAGCATCCGGCGGCCGACCACGCCAAGGCGGTGATGCAGGTGGCGGTGGCCGGCACCGGCGTGCGCCTCTCCGACGGCTCCACCAACGTGTTGCCGGTGGGCGACACCGCCGCCGTGCAGGAGGCCTGGGCCCTGCACTCCCGGCTCGTGCGCCGCTCGCTGGAGCGCGGCTTCTACCAGGGCTGGGATCTGCACCCGGCCCAGCTGCCCACCCGCTTCGCCGCCACGTACGCCTTCTTCCGCGACGGTGCCCCGGCCGCCCGCGCCCGCCTCGCCGCGTACCGCGAGCGCCGCGCCGGCGGCATCCTCGACGAGCCGGCGACCGCGCGGGCGTTGGAGGGCTTCCTGGCCCGGGGTGTCCACTGTGGCGCGCTCGACGCCGCGGAGGGCTCATGAGCTACGACCTGGTGCTCCGCTCGCGCCGGGTCGTGCTGCCGGACGGCGAGCGGCCGGCGTCGGTGTGCGTCTCCGACGGGCGGATCGCGGCGATCGAGTCCTACGACTCACCCGGCACGGACCTTGGAGACGCCGCCCTGCTGCCCGGCCTCGTCGACACGCACGTGCACGTCAACGAGCCCGGCCGCACGGAGTGGGAGGGCTTCGCCACCGCCACCCGCGCCGCCGCCGCCGGTGGCGTGACGACCATCGTGGACATGCCGCTCAACTCCCTGCCGCCGACCGTCGACGCCGCCGCCCTCGCCACCAAGCGGGCCGCCGCGATCGGACAGTGCCATGTGGACACCGGCTTCTGGGGCGGCGCCGTCCCCGGCAACGCCGCCGAGCTGCCCGCGCTGTACGACGCGGGGGTCTTCGGCTTCAAGGCGTTCCTCGTCGACTCGGGCGTGCCGGAGTTTCCGCCGCTCACTCCCGCGCAGCTGCGGGAGGCGCTGTCCGCTGTGGACGCGCTCTTCGTCGTCCACGCCGAAGACCCGGCGGCCATCGAGCCGGCCGCCACCTCGCCGCACTACGCGGACTTCGTCGCCTCCCGCCCGCCACGGGCGGAGACCGGCGCGGTCGACACGGTGGTGGCGGCGGCGCGGGAGACCGGCCGGCGGCTGCACGTGCTGCACCTGTCGGCCGCCTCGGCCCTGCCGGTCGACGCCCCGAACGTCACGGTCGAGACCTGCCCGCACTACCTGACGTTCACCGCCGAGGAGGTGCCGGACGGGGCGACGGAGTTCAAGTGCTGCCCACCGATCCGCGACGCCGCCAACCGCGAGGCGCTGTGGCAGGGCCTGGCCAGCGGCGCGATCGACTTCGTCGTCTCCGACCACTCGCCCTGCACCCCCGAGCTCAAGCGCGCCGACACCGGTGACTTCGCGGCGGCGTGGGGCGGCATCGCCTCGCTCCAGCTGGGGCTGCCGGTCGTCTGGACGCAGGCGGCCGCCCGCGGTTTCGCGCTCGCCGACGTGGTGCGCTGGATGGCGACCCGCCCGGCCGAGGTCGTGGGCTTGGCCCGCAAGGGCCGCATCGCGGTGGGCTGCGACGCCGACCTCGTCGCCTTCGAGCCGGACGCCGCCTTCGTGGTCGACGCGGGCCGGCTGCGGCACCGGCACCCGGTCACGCCTTACCACGGAAGGGCGCTGCTCGGTAAGGTCCGCACCACGTGGCTGCGCGGGTCCGTTGTAGACGGTGTGACACCGCGCGGCCGGCTCCTGTCGCGGGGCGAGGCATGAGCTGGCGGCTGCTGCCCGACCTCGCGTCCCGGCTGGTGGGCGGGAGCGTCGTCGACGCCAACGACGAGTTCTTCGCCGCCCGCGACAACCTGGTCACCGACGCGCCGCCGAGCTTCGCGGCGCAGACGTTCGGACCGAAGGGCCAGGTCTACGACGGCTGGGAGACCCGCCGGCGCCGCGAGCCCGGCCACGACTACGCGGTCGTCCGGCTCGGCGCGCCCGGCATCGTGCGCGGGCTGATCGTGGACACCGCCTTCTTCACCGGCAACTACCCGCCGCACGCCTCGGTCGAGGGTGTCGCGGTCGACGGCTACCCGAGCCCGTCCGAGCTGGCGTCGGCCCTGTGGGCGCCGCTCGTCCCGAAGTCTCCGCTCGCCGGCGACACCCGCAACGAGTTCGAGGTGAGCGACCCGCACCGCTGCACCCACGTGCGCCTCACCATCTATCCGGACGGCGGGGTGGCCCGGCTGCGCGTACACGGCGAGGTCGTGCCGGATCCCAAGCTGCTCCCCGCGGTGCTGGACCTTGCCGCGATGGAGCACGGCGGCCAGGTGGTCGGTTGCAGCAACATGTTCTACGGCCCGCCACACCGCCTGATCGCGCCCGGCCTGGCCCGCGTGATGGGGGAGGGCTGGGAGACCGCCCGCCGCCGCGACGACGGCAACGACTGGGTGCTGGTCGAGCTCGCCGCGCCCGGCGTGGTGCATCTCGCCGAGCTCGACACCAGCCACTTCAAGGGCAACGCGCCGGGCGCGGCGAGCCTGCGCGGCCTGGACGCCCGCACGTCCGATGTGGACGATCCGGCCGCGTGGTTCGACATCCTGCCCCGCACCCGGCTCCAGCCCGACACCCGCCACCGCTTCCCGATCGCAACGCCGCCGGCCGCCACCCACGTGCGCCTGGACGTCTTCCCCGACGGCGGCATGGCCCGCCTGCGCCTCTACGGCTCCCTCACCGACGACGGCCGCGCCGCGCTGTCCGCCCGCTGGCAAGCCACAACCCGCTGACCCTTTCCAGAAATGGTCCCGGGCCGCGTCAGTGGCCGACCGCCGCTCCCGCCGGAGACCGCTGCGCCCGGCGGCTCGCCAGGGCTCGCCGAAACCCCCGGCCTCCGCTGCCAGCCCCGCGTGACAAGACCCAACCCACCGCTGTGGGACATCTGTCCACAATGCCTCGGTCGTCGAGGTCAGCACGTTGTGATCCATTACAGCTCTCGAGGTCGAGGTCGACGTTTGTCCACAATGTCCTATGCCGCCAGCTGGGGGCGAGCGAGCCGGGCGGGGGTCTCGGTCGCGAGCAGTAGCCGCCATGCCGGGTAACCGGCACCAGGTTCGCGATCTATAGAGCTTTCGGAGCAGGGGTGACTCCTTGGCCCGCGTGGCGTCGGAAGCCCTTTCCAAACAAAGAGATTTGGGCCACCGCGATGTCCGTTGTGGTCCCGACCGTCGCTCCCGCGGCCTCACCCTGCACGGATCTATGCGCGCGGGGGATCCTTTGGTGCGTGGCCAGCGGCGGACGGGTGCGGCCACGGACCACGACGAGCACCGCGGTAGCCCAAAATGGTCGAGATGTGCAGTGCCACCGCACCGCCGGTAACGCACCGTAATCAGATTCGGGGCGTAGAGGTGGATCTAGAACGGTTAGGGTCGATATAGCGCCCTAACCGTTCTAGATCGCGAACCTGGTGCCGGTTACTCGGCATGGCGACTACTGCCCGCGACCGAGGCCTGCCCGGCTCGGTCGCCGCCGGCCTGGCGACCGGGGATATTGTGGACAAACGCCCATCTCAACGCCGGAAAGCCCTATAGAACGGTTATGGCACTATATCGACCCTAACCGTTCTAGATTCACACCTGCGCCCCGAATTTGATCACGCTAGGTTACCGGCGGTGCGGCACTGCGCATTTCGACCATTTTGGGCTATCGCGACGTCCGTCGTGGTCCGAGCCGCCGGTCCCCGTGGCCGCACCCGTCCGCGGCTGGCCGCGCACCAAAGGAGCCCCGCGCGCACAGGGCCCGGCGTAGCCGGCCCCGGGGTGAGATTGCCCAGACGCGCAGGGGGCCACCCCGCTCCGAACCTCTCTAGCTGGCTGTGGTTTGGGGGTCGGCGGTGTGCGGCTCCAGGCGGTCTGCGAGGTGGCGCAGGGCTGTCACGGTCAGCCGGCGCATCGTGGCGCGGGTCTGGCGCGGAGGGCGCTCGGGCCGGGTGCGGGCGGTCGGGCGGGCGGAGAGCACGTGGTGCCGGGTCGCGTTGTCGGCCATCACGATCGCGGACAGGGCGAACATCTCGTCCTCCTCAAATAGCAACCAGTTGGTTGCCATCCAACTTATAGCAATCAGATGGTTGCGTCAAGTGGCACGCCCGGCCGATCGAGTGGCTTGACTATCTGGGCGAGGCGCGGCTACGTTTTTTCCGGAATAGTTCCGGAAGAAAGAGTCACCGTCCGGGGCGGTCGAGGGAGGACGTCGAGTGAGGATCGTGGACGCCCGGGTGATCGTGAGTTGCCCCGGCCGCAACTTCGTGACGCTCAAGCTGGTCACCGACGAGGGCGTGACGGGCATCGGCGACGGCACGCTCAACGGGCGGGAGCTGGCGGTCGCGAGCTACCTGCGCGACCACGTCGTGCCGCTGCTGATCGGGCGCGACCCGGCCAGGATCGAGGACACCTGGCAGTACCTCTACAAAGGTGCCTACTGGCGGCGCGGGCCGGTCACGATGAGCGCGATCGCCGCGGTCGACACGGCCCTGTGGGACATCAAGGGCAAGGTGGCCGGCCTTCCCGTCTACCAGCTGCTGGGTGGGCGGTCGCGCGAGGGCGTCACCGTGTACGGGCACGCCAGCGCGGACACAGTGGACGGTGTGCTCGACCGGGTGGCCGACTTCGTGAAGCAGGGCTACAAGGCGGTGCGCGTGCAGACCGGCATTCCCGGACTGTCCGGTGTGTACGGTGTGCACATCGGCGCGGGCGTGTACGAGCCGGCCGACGCCGCCGTGCCCAGCGAGGCGGTCTGGTCCACCGAGCGCTACCTCGACCACGTGCCGAGCGTGTTCGCGCGGGTGCGGGAGGAGTTCGGCCCGCACCTCAAGCTGCTGCACGACGTGCACCACCGGCTCACGCCCATCGAGGCGGCGCGGCTGGGCAAGAGCCTCGAGCCGTACGCGCTGACCTGGATGGAGGACCCGGTGCCGGCCGAGCTGCAAGAGGGCTTCCGGCTGATCCGGCGGCACACCACCACGCCGATCGCGGTGGGCGAGGTCTTCAACAGCATCTGGGACTGCCAGCAGCTGGTGAGCGAGCAGCTCGTCGACTACGTGCGAGCGACCGTGGTGCACGCGGGCGGCATCACCCACCTGCGGCGGATCTTCGACTTCGCCGCGCTCTACCACGTGCGCAGCGGCTCGCACGGCGCCACTGACCTGTCGCCGGTGTGCCTCGCCGCGGCGCTGCACCTCGACATCAGCATCCCCAACTTCGGCCTCCAGGAGTACATGCCGCACGCGGACGCGACCGACGAGGTCTTCCCGCACACCTACCGGTTCGACGACGGCTACCTGCACCCGTCCGAGGAGCCGGGGCTCGGCGTGGACGTCGACGAGGACCTGGCGGCCCGCTACCCCTACAGGCCGGCGGCCCTGCCGGTGAACCGCCTCGAGGACGGCACCCTGCACAGTTGGTGACCGGTGCGGGCTCACCGGGCGTGGGCCCGCACCCCCGAGTCAAACTTACTTGACATGATGTCTGCTCTGCTTTACCTTCGGGTGATGTCATTCGAGGAGAAGCGGTCCTGGATCTACGCGGCTATCGCGGTGGTCGTGCCATTGGTCTACACGATCGTGATGCTGCGCAGGCTCGACGGCACCGATGCCGCCGACGTGGCGTACATCCGGCCGCTGATCACCGCTGTCGTCGCCGCCATGGTGCTCAACATCGCGGCCAACATCGTGGCCGGCATGTTCTCCCGCCGCGAGGACGTCGACCGCAAGGACGAGCGCGACCGGCAGATCCACCGGCTCGGTGAGTACGTCGGCTTCTACGTCATGAGCCTGGCCGCGCTGGTGCCGCTGGTGCTGGCCATGGCCGAGGTCGACTACTTCTGGATCGCCAACGCGCTCTACCTCGCCTTCTGCCTGGCCGCGCTCGGCTCGGCGGCGGCGAAAATCGTCGCCTATCGGCGAGGCTTCTGACATGGTCAAGCCCACCCGGGTCACCAACTCGATCCGCGCCCTGCGCTTCGCCGCCGGCGAGATGACCCAGGCCGACCTCGCCGACCGCATAGGCGTGACCCGACAGACCGTCATCGCCATCGAGCAGGGGCGCTACTCGCCGTCGCTGGAGATGGCCTTCCGCATCGCCCGCGTCTTCAAGGTCCCGCTCGACGACGTCTTCCAGTACCCGGAGGAGAGCGACTAACGGGCCGCGACGAAGGCCCGGCCGACCGCCGTGGGCGTGGTGCCGCTTCTGAACAGGCCGGACTGGTCCTTGTCGGTGGCGGGTAGGCCGAACCAGGCGTATCGCTGCACGAACGAGAGTCCGCCGAGCATCTTGGCCGCCGCGGTCACGAACGCGGCCTGCTGCGCCTGTGTGGGGAAGCGGGCGGCGCCGCCGGAGAAGTCGATCAGGGCGAACTCGGTCAGCCAGATCGGCTTCTTGTACCGCTCGTAGACCGCCCGCAGGTAGCGGCGGAGCTGGTCGACGGCGTTCGCGGTGGTGAAGTCGCCGCCGTACCAGTGGAGGGTCACGAAGTCGACCCGGTGGCCGCGGGACTTGGCGCCGGACATGAAGCGGTCGAGCCAGCCGCCCTCGTCGGCGCCGCCGAAGGCGACCGACGGGCTGCCCACCTTGCTGCCCGTGGCCGTCAGCCTGGGCCACAGGTCGAGGGCCTGCTCGACGCTCATGTTGGCCTGGCCGGCCATGTCCGGCTCGTTGAAGCCCAGCAGGTACGGCCCGGCCGCCTTGGCCGCGGCGAGCGCGGAGTCGTCGACGTCCTTGGCACCCCAGATCATCGGCACGAACTGGGCGCCGCGCGGGGTGGTGACGCCGTCGTGGCGCGGGCTCCACGTGTAGTACCAGCTGGCCTTGGAGGCGGCGAGCGCCGGGCTGACGCCGTCGAACTTCCACACCGCGACGCCCTTCTTCGGCGACGTGGCGGCCGGCGGTGTGGTGGCCGGTGGCGCGGCGGGCGCCTTGGTGGTGGCGCGCGGCGTCGGGGTCGGCGATGGGCTGGGCCTCTCCGTGGGCACCACCGCCGCGGGTAACGGCTCGGCCGCGGGCGCGGGCGACGGGGAGCGGTTGAGCTTCACCCCGATGAGCGTCGCCGTCACGAGCACCACGACGGTGGCCGCGGCGGTGATCGGCACAGCGAGGCCGCTGGAACCGGCCACGCCCGCCTTTGTGACCAACGCGGTGGGTGTCGCCGGCCCGGCCAGCTTGCCCGCCAGCGCGGCCGGCACCGGGAGCATGGAGACGCCGGCGAGCAGGCGGTCGATCGGCACGAGGTCGCCGGCGGTACGCGCGCACACCCCGCACTCGCGCACGTGGCGGGCCAGCCGCTTGCGCCAGAGAGAGTCGGGCACACCGTTCCACGAAGCGGCCACCGCGCGCAGTGCCGCGCAGCCGGGCTGGGCGCGGAGCGCGCGCACGACGGTGCGGGCGGTCTGGATCTGCTCCTTCATGCGGTGGATGCGCACGCCCGCGTGGTTGGGGGAGAGGCCGAGCGCGCCGGCGAGGTCGGCGCGCTCCAGCTCGCCCGCCTCCTCCAGCCACCAGAGCGCGATCAGCTCCTGGTCGTCGGAGTCCAGCCACCGGGTCGCCTCGACAACCTCGCGGCGCTGGTCGGTGAGGCCGAGGCGGGCGATGGTGAGGTCGGCGAAGTCGGCGGTGGGGTCGGGCACGTCCCGCATCGCCTCGACAGCCACCGGCCGGGCCGGCGCGGTACGCCGCTGCAGCTCCCAGTCGCGCACCTGCCGGATCGCGATCGCCACCAGCCAGGGGCGGTAGGCGCCGGGGTCGCGCAGGTCGGGCAGGTGGCGTACCACCCGGACCAGCGTCTCCTGCACCACGTCGTCGACGTCCGCGTGGCCGCGGAGCGCGCGCCCGACGATGTTGTAGACCAGCGGGAGCGAGGCGGCGACCAGCGCGTCGAGTGCGTGCGCACCGCCCTGCTGCGCAGCGCTGACCAGCGCGGCGTCCGGCGTGGCCCGACCGGTACGGGACATCCGCCTGCCTCCCTCACGTGCCGATGCTGACCCTTCCGTATGTGGAGACCGGCGGGCGGAACCCGGATTACAGAAATCAGGCCGGATCCTTGTACGACGGCGCGTGGTGCGCGCCCCGCCGCTGACCGTGAGTGAGCAGCGGCAGCGTGCGGTGGGCGACCACCGTCGAGAGCACCACCACACTTGTAGAACGGCGGATGCCGGCGAAGCGGTCGAGCTCGAGCAGGATCTGCTGGAGATCGTCGTTGGAGCGGGCGGCCACCCGGCAGAGCACGTCGCCCGGCCCGGTCGTCGCGTACGCCTCCAGCACGCCGGGGAGGGCGGACAGGTGCTCGGTCACCTCGTCGAGCCGCCCCTGCGCGATCTCCAGCGTCACGAACGCCTGGACGGGGTAGCCGGCCGCGGCCAGGTCCACCTGCGGCCCGTACCCCGTGACGACGCCGGCGGCGCGCAGCCGCTCCATCCGCGCGGTGACGGTGGCGCGGGCGACCCCGGCCAGCCGGGAGAGCTCCAGCACGCCGATGCGCGGGTGCTCGGTCAGCATGCGCAGGAGAGCGACGTCGAGCGTGTCGAGTTCCATACCTTGTCAATCTGCCTAGTGTTTCGCGCAAAGCGCTGTGCCAATTGCCCATCCTGACTAGCTCACGATACGCCGGTTGCACAGGAGGCGAATGCGCGCTCAGATGTTGCTCATGACCGTCGAACGCGTTCTGACCGATGACGAGCGGCTCGCGGATCTGAGCCTCGAGCAGCTCAAGCAACTCGTGGGACTGGTGGAGTACGACGAGCAGTCCGACCCGTTCCCGGTGACCGGCTGGGACGCGATCGTGTGGGTGGTCGGCAACGCGACCCAGGCCGCCCGCTTCTACCAACTGGCCTTCGGGATGGAGCTGGTCGCCTACTCGGGCCCGGAGACGGGCAACCGCGACCACTGCGCGTACGTGCTGCGCAGCGGCGCGGTGCGCTTCGTGCTCAAGGGCGCGGTCGACCCGGAGAGCCCGCTCGTGGCGCGGCACGACCGGCACGGCGACGGGGTGAGCGACATCGCGCTCGAAGTGCCCGATGTGGACACCTGTGTCAGGCACGCGCGGGCGCAGGGCGCGACCATCCTCGAAGAGCCGCACGAGCTGACCGACGAGCACGGGACGGTGCGGCTGGCGGCCATCGCGGCGTACGGCGACACCCGCCACACGCTCGTCGACCGCTCCCGCTACCACGGCCCGTACCTGCCCGGGTACGTGGCCCGCGCGTCCACCCTCCCCAAGCGCCGCCGGCTCTTCCAGGCGCTCGACCACGTGGTCGGCAACGTCGAGCTGGGCCACATGGACGAGTGGGTGGCGTTCTACAACCGGGTCATGGGCTTCACCAACATGGCCGAGTTCATCGGCGACGACATCGCCACCGACTACTCCGCGCTGATGTCCAAAGTGGTCGCGAACGGAAACCACCGGGTGAAGTTCCCGCTCAACGAGCCGGCCGTCGGCAAGCGGAAGAGCCAGATCGACGAGTTCCTCGAGTTCTACCGGGGGCCGGGCGCGCAGCACCTGGCGCTCGCGACGAACGACATCCTGCGCACGGTGGACGAGCTGCGGGCGGCCGGCGTCGAGTTCCTCGACACGCCCGACTCCTACTACGAGGACCCCGAGCTGCGCGCGCGCATCGGCAAGGTGCGGGTGCCGGTCGAGGAGCTGCAGCGGCGGAAGATCCTCGTCGACCGGGACGAAGACGGCTACCTGCTGCAGATCTTCACGAGGCCGATCGGCGACCGGCCGACGGTGTTCTTCGAGTTCATCGAGCGGCACGGGTCGCTCGGCTTCGGCAAGGGCAACTTCAAGGCGCTCTTCGAAGCCATCGAACGCGAGCAGCAGCGCCGCGGCAACCTCTAGTGTCTGTCGCGTGAGTCCTGTGACGTGGGTGCCCGGCGTCGACGCCGGGCACCCGTACGGTGTGCACAACCTGCCCTACGGCGCCGTGTCCTATGGAGACTCGCCGCGGCTCGTGGTGCGGATCGGCGACCTCGGCTTGGACCTGGCGGCGGCGTGCTCACGGCTGGCCCCCGACCTGGCGCCGCTGGTGTCCGGGCCGGTGCTCAACCCGCTGCTGGCCACGCCGGCCTCGACCTGGCGCCGTCTCAGGGCCGCCCTCCGGGAGTGGCTCACCGACGAGTCGGTCAGGCCCGTCGTCGAGCCGCTGCTGGAGCCGATCGGGCAGACCCACCTGCCGTTCGAGGTCGGCGACTACGTCGACTTCTACGCGTCCGAGCACCACGCTTCGGCGATCGGCCGCATCCTCCGGCCCGACTCACCCTCCCTGCCGGCGGCCTGGAAGCACCTGCCGATCGGCTACCACGGGCGTTCCGGCACCGTGGTCGTCTCGGGCACGCCGATCGCCCGCCCGCACGGCCAGCGCCGGGTGGGCGGCGAGATCGAGGTGGGCCCGAGCCTGCGGCTCGACATCGAGGCGGAGGTGGGCTTCGTGCTCGGCGCCGCCACCCGCATCGGCGAGCCGGTCGCGCTGGCCGACGCCGCCGAGCACGTCTTCGGCGTGTGCCTCGTCAACGACTGGTCCGCGCGCGACCTGCAGGCCTGGGAGTACGTGCCGCTCGGCCCCTTCCTCGGCAAGTCGTTCGCCACGTCGGTGTCGCCGTGGGTGGTGCCGCTGGACGCCTTCGACGACGCGCGGACGGCGCCGCCGGCCCGCGACGTGCCGCTCGTGTCCTATCTGGACGACGCCGGTCTGGCACCGTGGGGGCTCGACATCGCGCTGGAGATCGAGCTCAACGGCACCGTCGTGTCCCGGCCGCCGTTTCCGGCGATGTACTGGACCGCCGCCCAGATGCTCGCCCACATGACCGTCAACGGCGCCTCCATCCGACCCGGCGACCTCTTCGCCTCCGGCACGGTCAGCGGCCCGGAGCCCGACCAGGCCGGCTCGCTGATGGAGCTGAGCCAGATCGGCCGCACGCCGCTGGCGCTGCCGGGCGGCGTGTCCCGGTCGTTTCTCGAAGATGGCGACGAGGTGGTGATCCGGGGCCGGGTGCCGGCCGCGCCGGGGCGCCCGGAGCTAGCCCTCGGCGAGGTCACCGGCGCCGTGGTGGCCTCGCTCCGGTAGGTCGAACGCCGCGGGAGGAGCGCTTCGGTCTTGTCAGGCGCGCATCCTGTCGATGCTGCGCATCTTGTTCATGGCGTCGAGGGCGGCGACCTTGTAGGACTCCGCGAGCGTCGGGTAGTTGAAGACGGTGTCGACAAGGTAGTCGACCGTGCCCTTGCAGCCCATCACGGCCTGGCCGATGTGGATGATCTCGGTGGCGCCGGTGCCGAAGACGTGCACGCCGAGCAGGGTGCGGTCGTCGGGGGAGACGAGGAGCTTGAGCATGCCGTAGGAGTCGCCGATGATCTGGCCGCGGGCCAGCTCGCGGTAGCGGGAGACACCGGTCTCGAACGGGACGCGCTTTTCGGTCAGCTCGTCTTCGGTGCGGCCGACGAAGCTGATCTCCGGGATCGTGTAGATGCCGATCGGCTGGAGCTCGTGCATCGCGCGCACCGGCTCGTCGCAGGCGTGGTGGGCGGCCAGGCGGCCCTGCTCCATCGAGGTGGAGGCGAGCGCGGGGAAGCCGATCACGTCGCCGACCGCGTAGATGTGCGGCACCTCGGTGCGGAAGTGCTCGTCGACCTTGATCCGCCCCCGGTTGTCGGCGCTCAGGCCGGCGGCCTCCAGGCTGAGCTGGTCGGCCATGCCCTGGCGACCCGCCGAGTACATGACCACGTCGGCGGCGATCCGCTTGCCGCTCTCCAGCACCGCGAGCGCGCCGTTGGCGTGGCGCTCGACCGAGGCGACCGTCTCGCTGAACCGGAACGTCACCGCGAGGTCGCGCAGGTGGTACTTGAGCGCCTCGATGATCTCCAGGTCGCAGAACTCGAGCATGCGGTCACGCCGCTCCACCACGGTCACCTTGCAGCCGAGCGCGGCGAACATCGACGCGTACTCGATGCCGATCACGCCCGCGCCCACGACGACGAGTGACTGGGGGACGTGCTCGAGGTTGAGGATGCCGTCGGAGTCGATGATCGTGCGGTCGTCGAACTCGACCGTGCTCGGCCGGGCCGGGCGGGTGCCGGCGGCCACGACGATCTTCTCGGCGGTCACCTTCTGCTCGCGGCCGATGCCGTCGCTCACCGTGAGCGTGTGCGCGTCGGCGAACGTGCCGGTGCCGGTGAGCAGGCGGATGCGGTTGCGGGCGAGCTGGCTGCGGATGACGTCGATCTCCCGCCCGATCACGTGCTGCGTGCGGGCGGTGAGGTCGTCGACCGTGATGTCGTCCTTGAGCCGGTAGCTCTGCCCGTACATCTCCCGCTGGTTGAGACCGGTGAGGTAGAGCACCGCCTCACGCAGCGTCTTCGACGGGATGGTGCCCGTGTTGATGCACACCCCGCCCATCATGTGACGTCGCTCGATCACGGCGACCCGGCGGCCGAGCTTGGCGGCGGCGATCGCGGCCTTCTGCCCGCCGGGGCCTGAGCCCAGCACGAGCACGTCGTAGTCATACACGGGGACCATTCTCGCAGGCCCGGGTTACCGGGGCCTTACGAAGAAACGGTCACGGTCGTCGTACGGTTGGGCACGGCGAGGAGCGAGTTGGCGCGGCGGCGTCTGGACTGAGCCGTCTCGCCGACGAAGTCGGGGTTTCGGGGCGGCGAGGGAAGACGTCGCCTTGGGCGCCGCACGAGCGATCGAGCGAGGAGAAACATGAAAATAGGACCCGCCGCCTTCGGGGGCCAGCCCGACGCCGCTCAGCTGGGCGCGTCGCCTCAGTACCGGGACGGGCGCTTCCGCAACACCGTGGCCGCGACCGTGCTGCCGCGCGGCGCGATGCGGGCGGCCATGCGGGAGATGATCTTCGGCAAGCAGGTGCGCAAGCCCACCGCGCCGGTCCCGCTCGTCACGCCCGGTGCGGCGCCCGCCGAGGGCCTGCACCTCACCTGGTACGGGCACGCGAGCAGCCTGGTCGAGATCGACGGCCGGCGGGTGCTCTTCGACCCGGTGTGGAGCAAGCGGTGCTCGCCGTTCCAGTTCGCCGGGCCGCGCCGGCTGCACCCGCCGCCGGTGCCGCTCGACGCGCTGCCCCAGGTCGACGCGATCGTGATCTCGCACGACCACTACGACCACCTCGACCTGCCCACCGTGCGCCAGCTCGTCCGCACGCAGGAGGCGCCCTTCCTCGTACCGCTGGGGGTGGGTGCCCACCTCGACCGCTGGCGCGTGCCGCGGCAGCGGATCGTCGAGCTCGACTGGGACGACGGCGTCGACATCGCCCCGGGGCTGGCGGGATCCGGGCCGAGGAGCGCAGCGACGAGGCCGGATGGCGCCGGCCGCCCGGGGCGTCCAGCGAGCGGAGCGAGCGCCGCTAGCCCAGCCGGCCTGCGGCTCACCGCGACGGCCGCGCGGCACTTCTCCGGGCGGCTCTTCGCCCGCGACCGCACGCTCTGGGGCTCGTGGGTGGTCGAGGCCGGCGGCCGGAAGGTCTTCTACACCGGCGACTCCGGCTACTTCGACGGGTACGCGGCGATCGGCGAGAAGTACGGCCCGTTCGACGCCAGCCTGATCCAGATCGGCGCGTACAGCCCGGCGTGGCCGGACATCCACATGACGCCGGAAGACGCGGTCAAGGCACACGTCGACGTGCGCGCGGGGCTGCTGCTGCCGGTGCACTGGGCGACGTTCGTGCTCTCGTACCACTCGTGGAGCGAGCCGGTCGACCGGCTGTGGCGGGAGGCGAAGGCGTTCGACGTGCCGGTGGCCATCCCGCGGCCGGGCGAGCGGGTCGACGTGGGTACGCCACCGGCCGTGGACGCGTGGTGGCAGCCCCTGAGCGGGTGACCATATATTTGATCAAGCCGCAACCGGCCTGAAACGGGCCGCGCCGACGATCTCCCGCATGCCGAAGAGATCGTTTTCGCGCCTCGGCGCCGTGCTCCTTCCCATCGTGTCGGCCGCGGTCACCGCGGCCCTCGTCGTCTCCGCGCTGGGCCAGCCGGCGGCGGCTCCCGCTCCGGAAAGTGACTCCACGTCCGTCAAGGTCGACGGCGTCGAAACCCTGACGAGCATCGAGAGTGTCGCGTACACGCAGGCCGTCGCCTCGGCCAAGGTGAAGAAGCCAAAGGTGACCGTCATCGGCACCGGCGGCACGATCTCCGGGGTCGCGACCTCGCGCAGCAGCTTCCAGGACTACCGCTCCGGCCAGATCGCCATCGGGGACATGGTCGGCTACCTGCAGCCGGAGATCGGGGCGGTGGCCGACGTGAGCACGGTGCAGTTCGGCAACAAGGGCTCCGGCGGCTACACGATCCCCGAGTTCCACGCGCTCACGCTCGCCGTGGAGACGGCGCTCAAGTCCTCCGACGGCGTGGTCGTCACCACGGGTACCGACACGATGGAGGAGTTCGCGTACTGGCTGGACCTCTCCGTACGCAGCCAGAAGCCGGTGGTGCTCACCGGCGCGATGCGCCCGTGGGCGGCGGTGACGCCGGACGGCCCGAAGGTGATCGGCGCGGACGGCCCGGCCAACCTGTACAACGCGATCGTGCTCGCGGCCAGCCAGGCCACGTACTGCTACGGCACGGTGCTGATGCTCGGCGACGAGTTCCACGCCGCGCGCGACGTGACGAAGACCAGCTCGTACCGGATGGACACGTTCCAGACCCGCGAGTTCGGCGTGCTCGGCTGGATCGACGGGCCGAACATCAAGGTCGGCCGCGCGCCCGCCCGCATCCAGGACTGCGACGACAAGAGCAAGTGGTACACGCCGTTCAACCTCTCGAAGCTCGCTCCCGAGGCGCTGCCCCGGGTCGAGGTGGTGACCAGCTACCAGCAGGCCGGTGGCGAGGCGATCACCGCGTTCGCGGACGCGGGTGTCAAGGGCATCGTCACCGCCGGCACGGGCTCGGGTGGCCTGTCGTCCGCGCAGGGCACGGCCCGCACGGCGGCGGCCGCCAAGGGCGTGGTGTTCGTGAGCACGACGCGTACCGGCTCCGGCTCGGTGTACGGCGGCAGCACGACCCAGCCGATCATCGCCGGCGACGACCTGCTACCGCAGAAGGCGCGGCTGCTGCTCATGCTCAGCCTCGCGTTCTCGGGTGGCGACGTGGAGAAGGTCCGTGGCTGGATAACGCGGTTGGGTAACCCGGAGTTTGATCTGTCCTGACCTCTAGGGCCGGGCTGGGCCGGGCCTAGGCGGCGTGCTGCGCCCGCGACCACCGTGGACTCCGGCTCGCACCGACAAACTCATTGATACAGGCCCTAGGCTGTTGTGATGGCCTCTTCCGCTGAGCTGCGCCGGCGATTCGCCGATGCGCTCGCCCGCGAGGGGGCCATCACCCGCCCCGAGGTCGCGGAGGCGTTCGCGACGGTGCCGAGGGAGGCGTTCGTCGCGGAGGGCTTCCACGGGCGCGACGGCACGTGGGTCGCCCCGGACGCCGAGGGCTTCCTCACAGCCGTGTACACCAACGACGTCCTCGTCACGAAGATCGTGGGCGGCCGGGCGACGAGCTCCTCCAGCCAGCCGTCGCTGATGGCCGCGATGATCGAGGCGCTCGACCTGTCACCCGGCACCCGGGTGCTCGAGGTGGGCGCGGGCACCGGCTACAACGCCGCCCTCATGTCCGTCGCCGGCGCGCGGGTGACCACTGTGGACGTGCAGCCGGACGTGGTGGCACGGGCCGCCGCCGCGCTCGCGGGCGTCGCCTCCACAGTGGACCTGCGGCTCGGCGACGGCTACGACGGCTGGCCCGACGGCGGCCCGTACGACCGGGTCATCGTGACCGTCGGCGTGGCCGGCGTCTCCCCGCTGTGGCTCGACCAGCTCGCCCCCGGCGGCTTCGTGCTCGCGCCGATCCGCCACGCCGGCCACCACCCGGTGCTCCGCGCCACCCGCGCCGAAGACGGCAGCGTCCACGCGATGGGCGTGTGCCCGGCCGGCTTCATGTCCGCGGCCGGCCCGCTCTCCGCCGTCTACCCCGGCGCCCACCCGCTCGCCGCCGGCCAGCTGCCCGCGCCCACGGTGAGCCGCCCGGCCCGCTTCGACCCGCCGCTGGACGTCTTCCGCTACCACGACATGTGGTTCGCGCTGGGCGCGTGGGACGCCCGCACCACGTACGCCCAGCCGCCCGACAGCGGAGACAACGGCGGCTGCGCGCTGCTCGACGAGACGGCCGGCGGCGGCGCCACGATCTGGCCGGACGGCTCGGTGCGCGGCAGCGGCCCGCACGCGGCGGCGTACGCGGACCGCGCCGGTGCCCTGCTCGACCGCTGGCTCGCGAGCGGCAGCCCCGCGGTCCCCGCCTGGCAGGCGCCCATGACGCTCGACGGCGACCCGGCGAAGCCGATCTGGGTGCCCCGAGGCTGGCGGCTACCAGGTGCCGGATCCGCGGTGGCGTAGGCTCCCCCCTCCCGCATCCGCTCGACGGCGGTGGCGAGGCGATCGAAGTAGCTCGAGCCATGAATCAACGGCTCGGCCGTGTTTCCCTCGGTCCAAGCGGGTATGTCGGATACGTCGTTACCGCGCTCCGGCGCGGTGAGAAACCAGGACGTGAGCGGCACGAAACCGTGATTACCCAGGTGGGGGTGCCGCCATAACGTCTATGTGACCAGGAGAAACGTACCGGGAGGCCACAGTGACCACCGAGTCCATCACCACCGAGCGGGCCACTCAGCCCACCGACGCGGGCCGCGGCCTGCTGCTGACCGTGCTGCTGATGGTCGTGCTCGGCGTCGCCGGCATGTACCTGGTATCCCTCTAAAGATTCTTTCCCGGGTCCGTGTCAGCTGCGGACCGCCGCTCCCGCCGGAGACCGCGGAGGTCGGCGGCTCGCGTTAACGCTCGCCGAAACCCCGACCTCCGCTGCCAGCCCCGCGGTGCAAGCCCGACGGCGGGTGTCGCCGCGCCGCCGGTAACGTAGCGTGATCAGATTCGGGGTGTAGGTGTGGATCTAGAACGGTTAGGGTCGATATAGCGCCCTAACCGTTCTAGATCGCGAAATTGACGCCCGTTACCCACGGCGGTGGCTACTGCCCGCGATCGAGGCCCGTCTGGCTCGGCCGCCGCGGGCCAAGCCCGACTCCGAAACCTCTATTTTGGAGCTATCAGGCGGTGGGCGGCTGCTCCGAGGCGCTGGCGTGCGGGACGTGCTTGGCGGGGATGACACCTAGCCGGCCGGCCTGGTAGTCGTCGAACGCCCGCACGAGCTCCTCGCGGGTGTTCATCACGAAGGGGCCGTAGTGGGCGACCGGCTCGCGGATCGGCTCGCCGCCCATGATGTAGAGGTCGAGGGCCGGCGTGTGCGAGTCCTGCTTTTCGTCCGCGGTGACCCGCAGCGCCTCGCCCGGGCCGTGCACCGCCATCTGTCCAGTGTGGAACGGGCGGCGGTCGGTGCCGACCGTGCCGCGGCCGCCGAGCACGTAGACAAGGGCGTTGTAGTCGCTGCGCCAGGGGAGGTCGAGGGTGGCGCCGGGCTGGAGCGTGACGTGCGCGATCGTGATCGGGGTGTGGGTGGTGCCCGGGCCCTGGTGGCCGTCGATCTCGCCGGCGATGACCCGGATCAGCGCGCCGCCGTCGGGTGTGGTGAGCAGGCTCGCCTCGCGGCCGCGGATGTCCTGGTAGCGCGGCGGGCTCATCTTCTTCGCGCGGGGCAGGTTGACCCACAGCTGGAGGCCGTGGAAGAGGCCGCCGCTGACGACGAGGTGCTCCGGCGGCGCCTCGATGTGCAGGATCCCCGCTCCGGCGGTCATCCACTGGGTGTCGCCGTTGGTTATCGTGCCACCGCCGCCGTTGGAGTCCTGGTGGTCGAAGATGCCGTCGATGATGTACGTGACGGTCTCGAAGCCGCGGTGCGGGTGCCACGGCGTGCCCTTCGGCTCGCCCGGCGCGTAGTCGACCTCGCCCATCTGGTCGAGGTGGATGAAGGGGTCGAGCTCGGTCAGCGGCACCCCGGCGAACGCGCGGCGGACCGGGAAGCCCTCGCCCTCGAAGCCGCTGGGCGCGGTGACGAGGCGGCGCACGGCCCGGTGCTCGGTCGTGGCGGGGTCGAGCTTGGGCAGGCGGGGCAGGACGAGGACGTCGTCGACGGTGATGGCGGGCATGTCGAAGCTCCTTACTGGGCAACGCCGGACCGCGAAGCGCGCAGGCGCTCGCCGAGCCGGGTGAAGACGCGGGTGAGGACGGCGATCTCGGCCTCGTCGAGGTCGTCGACGAAGTTGGCGCGCACCGAGCGGAGGTGGTGCGGCGCGGCCTCGCGCAGCGTGCGCAGGCCCTCGGCCGTCAGCACGGCCTCGCTGCCGCGGCGGTCTTCCGGGCAGCTCTGGCGGGCCACCAGCCCGCGCTTTTCCATCGAACCGATCTGGTAGGTCAAGCGGCTGGGTGAGAACACCAGCCGGCTCGCCAGCTCACCCATGCGCAGGCGCTGGCCGGGTGCCTCGGAGAGCAGCACGAGCACGTGGTAGTCGGCGAAGGTCAGCCCGCTCTCGGCGCGCAGGTCGTCTTCGAGCTGGGTCATCAGCCGCTGGCTGGACTCGATGAACGCCCGCCAGCCAGCCATCTCCGTGGGGGTGAGCGGCTCGGCCATGCCCCCTACGGTAGCTCTATTTCAGATTTGAACCAACTACCAGGCGCGGTCGACTTCCGTGGAGCCGGTGAGCCTCAGCTTGCGCTGGGCGCGCTGGTAGAACGTGGTGTGGCCGAGGCGCACCACGCTCGCCGCGCCGGGCACCGCGGACACCTCGACCGTGTCGCCGGGGGAGAGGCGGCCGACCACCGCGCCGTCGGACTCGACCTCCAGGTCGCCGCTGGCCGGCAGCACGCGCAGCGCCACCTTCTCGCTCTCCGACAGCACGAGCGCCCGGTTGTACGCCGAGTGCGGCGCGACAGGCGTCACCACGAGCCCCTGCGCGCGCGGCGAGACGATCGGGCCGCCGGCCGAGAAGCTGTACGCCGTCGAACCGGTGGGGGTCGCCACGATCAGCGCGTCGGCCACGTAGTGGATGAACGGGTGCCCCTCGACGAACAGCTCGATCGCCGCCATCGGCCCGCCCGGCCGGCGCACGAGCGCGACCTCGTTGAAGGCGAGCACCTCCTGGTCGTGAAACCGGGAGCGCACCGCCGACCGCGCCTCGACCGTGAACCGCTTGTCGTCGATCGCGGACAGCGCCTCGGGCAGCTGCGGCACGTCGATCTCGGCGAGGAAGCCGAGGCGGCCCAGGTTGACACCCAGGACGGGCGCGCGGCCGCCGCAGGAGAGGCGCATCGACCGGAGCATCGTGCCGTCGCCGCCGAGGCTCACGACGAGGTCGGACTCCTCGGCGAGCTTTTCCGGCGGCACGGGCGTGGCGCCCTCGGTGCGGGCGACCTCCTCCGGTAGACCCAGGAGCGTGGCCTGGTGTCCGCGCACCCAGGCACTGATGGTCGACATGGCCGCGCGGCTGTCACGCTGTGGATGCAGCACCAGCCCGACCGTGTGGATCATCGGGGTGTCCGGAAAGTCACGGACAAACGGTAGCAGCGAGGGTCGCTGAGTCGTGGGCGCAAAGTAGTGCCTCATCCGCCGTGAATACGTTGGATGGGCGGTTAGGGTTCGAGAGCGTGGAAGATCTGGATCTGGCGGACTGGCGCGAGCGGGTCGCGCGCATGTACCTCTCCGGGCTCGACCTGGGGGAATTCCGAGCGGCTCGCGACAGGTTGTTTGCCGAACACACACAGTCACCAATCCCGGCGGACGAGCGCGGAGGCTTCGCCGGGCTCCGCTACTTCCCGGACAACCCGACCGCGGTTGTCGAGGTGCCCCTCGAACCAGCGGACGGCACGCTGGAAATCGATACCGGTGGGCCGGACGGAGCCGTGCGGTACAGGCGGGTGGCGCGCGCGGCCACCCCGTGGGGCCCGCTCACACTCTTCTGGATCGAGGCGTACGGGGGTGGGCTCTTCCTGCCGTTCCGTGACGGTACGTACGGTTCGATGACGTACGGCGCGGGGCGCTACCTCACGGACACGGTGAAGGGCACCTTCGGGCGGGGCGTGCTGCCGCTACCGGGCGACCGGGTGCGGCTCGACTTCAACTACGCGTACAACCCGAGCTGCGCGTACGACGACCGGTGGGCGTGCCCGCTCGCCCCGGAGGAGAACCGGCTCGCCGACCCGATCGAGGCCGGCGAGCTGACGTACCACTGATATGCGCAATTTCTCCCGCGAGCATCGCTCGTCCTCGATCCCGCCCGGCTCGGGGCGTTTGTGCGCCACGGCCGCTATGCAACTCCGAGCAGTTGTGCGATCAGCCCGGCAGTCGTCGGGGCGCCAGCTCTGTGCAGTGCCGCTACGGTCGACTCGTCGGTGGCACCCTTTAGCGAAGCGACCGCCGTTCGGTGGACGGCGAGCATTTGCCAATGCTCGTCAGCCGGCTCTACCTCGGCGTAGGGAAAGGCACGGTTCATCGCGCCTACCAGTCGCTGAGCGGCTGCGTGGTCGAAGCCCTCCACGTTCTCCATGAGGTGCTCTGTGACTTCGGCGAGGATCTGTGAGCTCCAGGCGATGGCGACGATCTCCTGGTCGGCCGCGTAGAGCAGATAGTCGCGTAGGACCCGGGAGTAGAGCACGTTCGCATCGGCGAGGACGACCCGGATCAAATCGGCCTCGCTGGCGGCGCCGCTCATCCGGTCAGGCCGAGTTCGTTCTGAATAGCAGTCAGCTCGGCCATCGCCTCGCGCCGCCGCTCACGCTCTGCCTCAACGAACGCCCGGATCGAGGAGACACGGATGCGGTGGTGCGTGCCGACCTTGCGAAACTCCAGCAGGCCGCGGTCCATCAGTTTTCGGACCTGGGGACGCGACATTGCCAGCAGGACCGCCGCCTCGGTCGGGCTGACCTCGGCGTTTGCCGGGGAAACGACGATCTCCTCGCCGCGCGCCCGGGCATCGACCAACCGCGACACCAACTCGGCCGTTTCCCGCGACAGCGCCACGTTCACTTCGCTGCCGGGCTCGGCCAGGGCACGATGAAGAGCTGCGGCATCACGCATCAGCAGGTCCGTCATGACCGAGTCCCGACTGCTTTAACTGCTCTAACTGCAGTAAGTGTACCGAGTCGCATGCAAACCGCAACCGATTGCCGAGGGGGCCAGGTCCAGCTCACGGCGGTGTTGGACTGGGCGGGGCCTCAGCATCCAATGGTTTCAGTGCACCCCCGAGCCGCGACTTCAGTGATCGGTGGGCGTGCCCGCTCGCCAAGGAGGAGAACCGGCTCGCCGACCCGATCGAGGCCGGCGAGCTGACGTACCACTGAGGTTCAGCGCGCGCTGATCACGGCGACCGGAAACTTCCGGTCGGTCTTCTTCTCGTACTCGGCGGCGTCGGGCCAGTACGCGCGCCATACGCCGTACAACCGGTCCCAGTCGTCGTCGCGGCCGGGGCGGACCACGCGGGTGTCCGCCGGCAACGTCTCCGTGCCCAGCTCGACCGTGACCGGGCCGTCGGCGGCCTCCAGGTTGGCGACCCACTGCGGGTCGTGCGGCGCGCCGCCCGCGCTGCCGCAGACGATGTACGAGTCGCCGTACGGCGCGGCGACGAGCGGGTGGACGAACTGCTTGCCGGACCTGCGACCCCGGACGTGCAGCAGGAGGGTCGTCTTGCCCTCCCAGTGCCCGCCGAGCACGCCGTCGTTGGTCCTGAAGCTCTCGATCACCGTGTCGTTGAACGAAGCCATGCCACGTAGATTAGTTGACAGCGGGAATTTCCACCCGTCTTGTGATTGGCGTCTCTCGATAGGCAGGGGCGCGGCCCGCCGACGTACCACGGACGTGACTATCTTGAGCTGATGTCAGAGCTTGGCCGCGTACTGGTGCTCGCTGGGGGGCTCTCGCCCGAGCGGGAGGTGTCCCTGCACTCCGGGCGGCGGGTGTTCGACGCGCTGCGCAGGCTCGACGTGGACGTCGAGTTCGGCGACCTGGGTCCTGACCTGATGGAAACCCTGATCGCCGATCCGCCGTCGGTGGTGCTGCCCGTCCTGCACGGCAACCCGGGTGAGGACGGCACCGTTCGGGAGGTGCTGGAGCTTGTGGGCGTGCCGTACGTCGGGGCGTCCGCCGAAGCCTGCCGGCTCGCCTTCGACAAGCCGCTCGCGAAGGCGCTGCTGGCCCAGGCGGGCCTCGGCACGCCGGAGTCCGTGACGCTGCCGCGCGAAGCCTTCCACGACCTGGGCGCCGCTCCGTTGATCTCACTGATCCTCAAGCGGCTCGGCCTGCCTCTGTTCGTCAAGCCGCGCGCCGGCGGATCCGCCTTCGGCGTCAGTCGCGTCAAGGTCGCGGACCAGCTGCCGGCGGCGCTGATGGCATGCTTCGCCTACCACGACACGGCGCTCATCGAGCGCGCCGCGGTCGGCGTCGAGGTCGCCGTCGGTGTGGTCGACCTGGGAGACGGGCCGGTCGCGATGCCGGCCGTCGAGATCGTCCCCCGGCGGGGCATCTACGACTACGCCGCCCACTACACCGCGGGGGCGACGGAGTTCTTCTGCCCGGCCCGCCTGAGCGAGCGGGCGGCCGCGGCGGCGGCGCGAGCGGCACTCACCGCGCACGAGGCGCTGGGCCTGCGCGACCTGTCGCGAACCGATCTCATCGTCGACAAGGACGACCAGGTGTTCGTGCTGGAGGCGGCGGTCGCGCCCGGGCTGACCGACACCTCGACCTTCGTGATGGGCCTGGCCGCCAAGGGCTACGCGTTCGAACGCGTCTGGCTGCAGCTCGCGAGGCTCGCCGAGGCGAGGGGGTCGTGAGGCAGTACGCCGGTCAGCAGTCGCGCGACGTGCTCGGGCACGAGCCCGGCGATCGTGTCGCGGGCCGCGGCCTCCCGCCCGTCGAGATCGGCCAGCACCGAGCCCACGAGGTCACGCACCCAGGGAAGGTCGGCTGAGCCGAGGAGGCCCGCGAGCTCGTCGTCGCTGACGTCCGCGAAGGCCATCTCGATGATGGCGAAGGCGCGCGGCGCGGTGCTGCTCGCGGCGGCCCAACGGAGCAGGTCGACGAGGGGTATCGCGGGCGCGGCGGGTACGCCCACGTCGAGGACGTCGGCGAGCACGACGTCGTGGGTGGCCATGACCGGCGCGAGATCCTCCAACAAGGTCGTCTCGTCGTCGGCGAGGTAGCGCAGGTGCGAGAGCTCCTCCAGCACCTCGCGAATCCCGAGCCGGGGGCCGGTGAGGTGCAGCCGAAACCTGCCGCTCCCGACGGTTACCGGCACGATCAAGCTCACCGGCTCACGAACGGGGATCACAGCTTTCATCGGTCGGTCTGCGGTGGTGCGGCGGGCAGCTTCACCGTGACGCGGAGCCCGCCCTCGGACCGGGGGGTGAGCGTGAGCGTCCCGTCGTGTGCCTGGGTGATGCTCTTGACGATCGCCAGGCCGAGGCCGACGCCTGTGTGGCCGGTGCGTATCCGCCCGGTGCCGCGCTGAAACGGCTCGGCGAGCGTGGCAGCCAACTGCGAGCTGAGCTTCTCGCCGGTGTTTTCGACGGTGAGCACCACGGTTTTGAGGTCGACGCTTGTCGTGACCCATACGGTGCCCTGTTCCGGCAGGTTGTGGACGATCGCGTTGTGCACGAGGTTGGTCGTCATCTGCAGCAGGAGCGTGTGGGAGCCGATGGTCGACGCGATGTCGCCGGAGGTCTCGATGGTGAGGCCGTGCTTTTCCGCGAGCGGGAGAAGCGTTTCCGTGGCTTCTTCCGCGATGAGGGACAGGTCGACCTGTTCCCGGGCGAAGGCCCGCTGGTCGGCGCGGCTGAGTAGCAGCAGTGCTTCGGTGAGGTCGATCGCCCGGGTGTTGATGAAGTGGAGGCGCTCGACGAGCTCGCCGTTGTCGCGGTTCATGTCGTTGCGGGCCACGTCGAGAAGTGTCTGTGTGATCGCGAGCGGGGTGCGCAGCTCGTGGGAGGCGTTGGCGGCGAACCTCTGCTGTTCGGCGTTGTTCGCTTCGAGCCGCGCGAGCATCGTGTCGAAGGCGTCGGCGAGCTCGCGGAACTCGTCTTTGTGGCCTTCCAGGTGGATCCGGTGGGAGAGTGATCCGTTCGCGGCGAGGCGCGTGGCATGTGCGATGCGATTCAGCGGCGCGAGCATGTGGCCGGCGAGGATCCACCCTCCCAGGAGGCCGAACACCAGTAGGAACACGAGCATCGCGGCAGCCTTGGGGGCGAATGCGTCTATCAAGTCCGATTTATCCGGTATAGGCATCCGGTCGGAAGTGTAGATAATGTCCGGCACGTAGCGCAGCAGGAAGAACCACACCACGGCGAGAAGCAAGGCGCCCGCGATCATGAGGAACGCCGCGTAGCTCAGGGTGAACTTGAGGCGAACGCTCAGGCCGGGCGCCCTATCCACGGTCTCCTCCCGCGCGTCCGGTGCTGGGCGCGGTGTCGATGCGGTAGCCGACGCCGGGCACCGTGGCGATGACCCAGGGCTCGCCGAGTCGCTTGCGCAGCGCCGAGACGGTGATGCGCACGGCGTTGGTGAACGGGTCGGCGTTTTCGTCCCACGCCCGTTCGAGCAGATCCTCGGCGCTGACGACACCGCCTTCGGCGGAGACGAGGACCTCCAGCACGGCGAACTGCTTGCGGGTCAGCGCGACGTACCGGCCGTCGCGGTAGACCTCGCGGCGGAACGGGTCCAGCCGCAGGCCCGCGATCTCCCGCACCGGCGGCCGGCTGTGCCCGCGCCTGCGGTCGAGCGCCCTCAGCCTGAGCACGAGCTCCTGGAGCTCGAACGGCTTGGTGAGGTAGTCGTCGGCGCCGATCGCGAACCCGGAGGCCTTGTCGTTGAGCCGGTCGGCGGCGGTGAGCATCAGGATCGGCATGCCGCTGCCGGAGGCGACGATGTTTTCCGCGATCTCGTCGCCCGAGGGCCCGGGGATGTCGCGGTCGAGGACGGCGATGTCGTAGGCGTTGACGCTCAGCAGCTCCAGAGCGCTGTCTCCGTCACCGGCGATGTCGGCCGCGATCGCTTCGAGGCGCAGCCCATCGCGGATGGCTTCGGCCATGTACGGCTCGTCCTCGACGATCAACACCCGCATGCTCCGATGCTACGAGCCGGAGCATTTCGTCGGCGTATTGAAAACCAAGCTCAGCTTTCCGGCGTCACAAGCTCGACCTCGTTTTCCCGCAGGGCGTCGAGGAGATCGCGGGGCGGGATGGAGTCGGTGACGAGGTAGTCGGCGCGCCCCAGCTCGGACACCTGGGCGAAGAGCCGGCGACCGAACTTGGACGAGTCGGCCAGGATCGCCACCCGCGCCGCCCGCGAGATCATCTCTCGCATCATCGCCGCCTCGGCGAGGTTGCTCGTGGTGTATCCGGCGACTGCCGAGACGGCGCCGACGCCGATCAACGCCAGGTCGCAGCTGATGTCGAGCTCGGCGCCGCCGGCCGCCCGGAAGCTGACCGGGCCGGTGGTGGCGAGCGTGAGGGTGCGGACGGCGCCGCCGAAGAGGTACACGTCGCGCACCGCCGCGGGAGGCAGCGCCGGCGGCACGAGCAGGCTGTTTGTCGCGATCGTGAGGTCGCGGTGGTTGCGCAGGCTCTTGGCGACGGCGAGCGTCGTGGTGCCGCCGTTGATCATGATGACCGAGCTGTTTTCCACCAGGGACGCGGCGAGCTCCGCGATCTTCTCCTTCTCCCGCTTTTCGAGGTTGAGCCGCACGTCGACGGCCCGGTCGACCCGGGAGAAGGTCGACTGGCTGACGGCTCCGCCATAGGTGCGGACCAGGACGCCGTCGGCGCTGAGCTGGTCGAGATCGCGCCGGATGGTGTCGATGGAGACGCCGAAGCGCTCGGCGAGCGCGGCCACGGTGACCTCCCCGGTCTCCGCGACGTAGGCCGCCAACTGGGCCTTGCGTCCCGCGGGTAGGCGACGCTGCCGGTCCTCCTTTTCTGGAGCCACCGATCCTCCCATGTCTGCGGTAGTCGCGCCGGCGATCGTGCGCTGTGTGGGCTCAAAGAAAGCTTAGAACGGCAGGGTACAGCATCGTAGCGCTCGTTTCGTGCCGTGTAGGCCGAAGATCGGCATGGAAGGCGGGAGGAGAGTGCCGCATTCGACCCCGATGTCCGGTTCAGTCTGCCAGACTATGCAGTCTCTAGCCAGATGTTGCAGCATTGGGTCTTGTAGACGGTGTAATGTGCTGTTAACGTGGCGCAAACCTGCAAAGAGCGGTAACACCTTTACGTTGAAGGAGTTCGCAATGATCGGAGGCGGCACCCGGGTGCGCGGCCGACTGCGGCAGCTACTCGGGTTGATGGCGGTGGCGGCGATGGTCGGCACCACCGCGGTGGGGTGCGGTTCTGATGACGCGTCGAGCGGCGACGGGGGCGGGGCCGTCACGCTGGAGTTCGCGCAGTGGTGGGCGCCGGAGCTGCCGGCGGGATCGTTCGACAAGCTCATGGCCGACTTCACCGCGCAAAACCCAAATATCAAGGTCAAGCTGTTGAGCGGGCCGTACGCGTCGACCAAGCAGCAGCTTGTCTCCGGCGCGGCGTCGAAGACGCTCCCTGACGTCGTGGGCCTCGACGGCGCGTGGGTGAGCGACTTCGCCAAGCAGGGTGCGATCGCCGACCTGAGCGGGCTGATGACGGACGCCGCCTACGACTCGAGCCAGCTCGCCAGCCAGATCCAGATCCAGGGCAAGACCTACATGATCCCCGTGGTCAACTTCGTGTACCCCCTGTTCGTCAACAACGACCTGCTCACGAAGGCCGGGGTCACCGCGCCGCCGAGCACCCGCACGGAGTTCCTCGACGCGGCCAAGAAGGTCTCCGCGCTCGGGGGCAACGTCAAGGGCTGGGCCCTCCCGCTCGACACCGCCGTGCCCAACGGCATCCAGAACGACGTGATGTCGTGGGTGTGGGCGTCCGGCGGCAGCATGCTCACCAAGGACGGCAAGCCCGACCTGACCGGCCAGCCCGTCAAGAGCGCCGTGGAGTACGTCAAGAGCCTCAACGACGCCGGCGTCATCGCGCCCGGTTCGCTCACGATGAAGGAGCAGGACAAGGTCGAGAAGTTCACCACCGGCCAGGTCGGCATGGTGATCGACTCCCTGGCGCACATCACGCTGATCAAGAAGAACAACCCGGACCTCAAGTTCACCGTGGCGCCGCTCCCGGCCGAGGACGGCTACACCGGCAAGCGCGGCATCCCGTACGCGTCGTGGGGCATCGGCGTCGCCGACTCGTCGAAGCACAAGGCCGAGGCGTTCAAGCTCGTCGAGTTCCTGATGAGCAAGCAGACAAACGCGGAGCTGAGCACGCTGGCCAACGGCTTCCCGGGCAACAAGACCGCCGAGCCCGACTTCAGCAAGAGCGACCCGCTCTTCAAGACGGCATTCGACATCTACCAGGCGGGCTACCCGGCCAACGAGTTCGTGGGCCTGCCGAAGTCCGAGGACCTCATGCGCAGCTTCGACGAGCAGCTCCAGCTCACGCTCACCGGCAAGCAGAGCGTCGACGACGCGCTCGGCAAGTCGCAAGAGTCCTGGGCGTCGGTGCTCTGAGGCTTTCCACAGATCGGGGCCGTGCCGGCGCCGCGGCGCGGCCCCGAAACAAGGAGACATCGATGGAAACCGCGAAACTGGACCGCGCGGCCCACCCGCCAGCCGCGCCGGTGGCGTCGCCGACCCGCGCGGCCCCGCGGCGTCTTTTCGCGAAGAGCGCCGCACCGTTCGGCTTTCTCTCGCCGACGATCGCGCTGGTCGCCGTTCTGATGATCATCCCGATCGGGATGGTGGTGAGCTACTCGTTCAGAGACACCGTCATCACGCAGCCGAGCACTGCCTTCGTCGGCTTCGACAACTACACGAAGGTGCTCTCCGACGCCGACTTTCGCGCGGCGCTGAAGAACACGTTCATCTTCATCACGGTGAGCACCTTCGCCCACCTCGTGCTCGGCCTGGCGTTCGCGATGATGCTCAACACCTCGCTGCTGGGCCGGGTGACCAAGACCATCTTCCGGGTCGTCTTCATCCTGCCGTGGCTCTTCACGGTCGCGGTGATCGCGGTCATCTGGCGGCTCATGCTCGACCCGTCCGGCGTCGTCAACTACCTCCTGACCACCGTCGGCGGGATGTCGGAGGGCGTCGACTGGCTCTCTGATCCCGGCAAGGCCCTCTGGGCGTTGACATTCATCAACATCTGGGCCGGCTATCCGTTCTTCATGATCAGCATCCTCGCCGGGCTGCAGGGCATCTCGCCCGACCTGTACGAGGCGGCCTCCGTCGACGGCGCCAGCCCGTTCCGCCAGTTCTGGAACGTGACGATTCCCCAGCTGCGGCCGGTGCTCATCAGCATGGCGGTGCTCGACCTGATCTGGACGTCGCAGCAGTTTGCCCTCATCTGGATGACGACGGGCGGCGGCCCGCTCAACGTCACGGAGATGCTCAGCACCTACACGTACAAGCAAGCCTTCAGCAGCTACGAGTTCGCCACCGCGTCCGCCAGCGCCGTCATCGTCCTGCTGCTCACGATGGTCCTCGCGTTCTTCTACGTCCGCCTGCAAAAGGAGAGGTGATCGCGTGCTCACCCGCAAGCGACGGCGCCTCGGCGCGAAGATCGCCGTGCTCACCGGGCTCTGCCTCGGGGCGGCCTTCGCCGGCCTGCCGGTCGTGTGGATGCTGTCGACGTCGTTCAAGCCCAACGGCGAGGTCTTCGCGGTGCCGCCGCGGCTTGTCACCGGCAACTTCTCGTTCGACGCGTACAAAGCCATCCTGAGCGAAGGCGCGCAGCTCAGGTTCTTCCTCAACAGCTACGTCGTCGCGCTCTCGGTCACCGTGCTGACGCTGCTCGTCGCGGTGCTCGCGGCCTACGGGTTCAGCCGCTACGAGTTTCCGCTGAAGAGGTCCATCAACGCGGTGATCGTCAGCGTGCAGGCGGTGCCGCCGATCACGCTCGTGATCCCCTACTTCGGCCTCGTCGTGACGCTCGGGCTGTACAACACCTATCCCGGGCTGATCCTCACGCACATGGTGTTCACCCTGCCGTACGCGATCATCATGATGACCGCCTACTTCAACACTCTGCCCAAGGAGCTCGACGAGTCCGTCAAAGTGGACGGTGCCTCGAGCTGGACGGCGCTGTGGCGGGTGCTGGTGCCCATCTCGGTGCCGGGAATGGTCGCGGTCGGCGTCTACACGTTCATGATCTCGTGGAACGAATACCTCTTCGCCCTGACGCTCACCCGTACCGACGACATGCGCACCGTGCCCATCGGCATCCAACTCCTGATGGGTCAGCACTCCTACGAGTGGAACCAGATGATGGCCATGAGCATCCTCGGTTCGATCCCGGTCCTCATCTTGTTTCTGTTGTTTCAGCGGCGATTCATCGGCGGCCTCACCTCCGGCGCCGTCAAGGCCTAACCTATCCAGAAGGAGACAATCAGCTATGCTGACGACCGGCAAGGCGATCCTGGACGTTGCGAATGAGAAGAATTTCGCCGTGCCCGCCTTCAACATCAGCGATTACGCCATGTTCAACGGCATCGTGGACATCAGCGAGGAAAAGCACGCGCCGCTGTTCATCGGGATCCATCCAGACGAGGTGCGGCACATCGGAGTTGACGTGATCGCGGCGATGACGCGGCGGGCCCACCGTTCGCCGGTGCCGATCGCGATCCACTGGGACCACGGCGCGACGTACGAGGAGATGCTGACCGCGATCCACGTCGGCTTCACCTCGGTGATGATCGACGCGTCGCTGAAGTCCTTCGAGGACAACGTCGCGATATCCAGGAAAGTCGCGGAGACCGCGCACGCGGTCGGCCTGTCGGTCGAGGCGGAGCTGGGCACGATCGGCAAGGCCGACGCCGAGGGCGAAGCCGGCACCGACGCCATCATCTACACCGATCCCGCCGACGCCGTGATCTTCGTGCGGGAGACGGGCGTCGACAGCCTCGCCGTGGCCATCGGCACCTACCACGGCCTCTACCCCAAGACCCTGAAGCCGGAGCTCAAGCTCGACCTGCTCAAGGAGATCAAGGACCGGGTGCGGATCCCCCTGGTGCTGCACGGCGGCTCGGGCAACCCGGACGACGAGATCGCCCAGTCGGTCAAGCTCGGCATCAACAAAATCAACATCTCCAGCGACATCAAGGTGGCCTACCACGCCAAGATGCGCGAGGTCCTCGCCGACACCGGCCTGCGCGAGCCGCTCAACATCCAGCCGCCGTGCATCGCGGCTATGAAGGCCGTTGCCGCACACAAGATCGACCTCTTCGAGGCGACCGGCAAGGCCGCCCTCTACTGACATGAGCGGCCACGTCGTCCTGGGCCTCGGGGGAGGCGTCGACTACGAGCTCAAGCTGTCCGCGCCGGTCATGGAGCAGCTGGTCCGCGAGTACCAGATCCGCGACGCCGAGCTGACGGCGGCGACGACGGTGACCAGCGAGCGCGAGCTGGTCATCTCGATCCTCACCTACCTGAGGAAGGGCGGGGGAGGCGAGCACTTCGTCGCCTCCTCCGCCGGCCTGAGCGCGTTCGCGGAGCGTTTCACCACCCGCACGACCCTGGGCGGCACGTCGGTGCGGGCGGCGATCGAGATGAGCCGGCTCGGCGTACCGTCCACTTTGCACCTCGTCAGCGTCAACGACGTCGTCCGCCGGCTGCTCCCGGCCGACTGCGACTACATCTGCAGCGACGACGAGGACACGTTCTACCCGCATCTCGTCGTGCAGTACGACCAGGGCGTGCGCGTGCGTGCGGGCGACATCGACATCAGTGCGCCGTTTCCCAACCGCCTGATCTACGTCAACGACCCCGCGAACGGCTCGATGCTGCTGAGCCCCGATCTGGGCGGCCTGCTGCGGGACGCGCGGGTCTTCCTGATCTCCGGTTTCAACGCGATCCGCGACGGGCAGCTGCTCGACCAGCGGCTGGCCGCCCTGCGAAGCCACATGCGACAGCTTCCCGCCGGGGCGGTCGTCTACTACGAGGACGCCGGGTTTCACGAGCCCGGCTTCAGCCAGCGGGTCCGCGACGCGCTCCTGGAGGTCATCACCGTCTACGGCCTCAACGAAGACGAGATGCAGTCCTACCTGGGCCGCGCGGTCGACCTGCTCTCCGCGGCGGAGGTGGCGGCGGCGGTCGAGTCGCTGCGGTCGCTCATCCCCGTGCCGACGCTCGTCGTGCACACCAAGTACTGGTCGGCGGCATTCGGCCGGCAGGCCCACGGGTACGCGGACGCGCTCGACGAGGGCATCGTCGTCGCGAGCACCCGCTACAGCCACGGCGACGGCTACACCGACGAGGACTACCGGCTCATGCGAGACAGGCCGCGGCGAGCGGAGGCGGTCGACTTCGCCGCGGCCTTGGAGAGCCGGATGGGCGCGGGCGTCCGCTGCGTTCCCGGCTTCCGCCTTGACCTCGCCGAGCCGACGACCATCGGCCTCGGCGACGCGTTCGTCGGCGGCTTCCTCGCCGCGCTGGAGCGAAGACGCTAGAGCCGCCGCCTCTCCGGCCCCTGGGTCATTTCCAGACATTTGGGCTACCGCGATGTCCGCCGTGGTCCAGACCGTTGCTCCCGCGGCCTCACCCGTCCGCTGTCGGTCGCGCTCACCCCATGCCGATCAGCGTAGGTTGATCATGACGGGCCCGCGGGTCCACCGTGTCAGAGCCGGGCGGTCCCGCGCCCGGCTGATGCCGTCAGGCCGCGCAGCCTCGGACGATGTCCAGCTCAAACCCCTGATCGGGCCCAGACCGCCGCCCCGCCCCGGCGAGGACGCATGCCCGCTCTGTAACGCACCGTTATCGGCCGCGAGGCCCGCACTTCCAGATCTTGGAAAGTTTGGGTGCTATTTCAACCCTAACTTTCCAAGATCTGGAACCTGGCGCCGCTCACCCCGTCGCGGCGGTCACTCAGAGCGACGGAAGTCCGCGACGCTCTTCCAAAGCCCGGACGATATGGACAAAACGCCGAGCGTGGCGCTTCCCCCATCCCCGGTGGTCGGAGCGCTCCCCGGCCGGAGGCCAACCGCGACCAACGGCGGACGGGTGAGGCCGCGGGAGCAGCGGTCTGGACCACGGCGGACGTCGCGGTAGCTCGAATCCTTGTTTCGAGACAAGGAAGCCAAGGCCACTAGCCGGCGCCGCTGGCCTGCCAGTTGAGGCGGGTGAGGAGCTGGCGGGCGGCGTCGGCGTGCTCGGCGTCGACCGTGACGCCGTACTGCGCGGCCTGCAGTGAGCTCGTCGACGTGAAGTCGCGCCTGCCGCCGGTCATCGCGTGCGCGATCGCGCCGAAGACCGCGCCCCACAGCGCGCCGATCAGCACGCCGGCGAGGATCACGCCGAGCCAGTTGGAGTCGCTGAAGATGCCGAAGAGCAGGCCGATGAAGAGGCCGAACCAGGCGCCCGTCGCGGCGCCCGCCAAGCCGGCGCGGAGCACGGTCATGCGGCCCAGCACGTTTTCCACAAGGCGCAGGTCGGTGCCGACGATCGCCGTGCGCTCCACCGGAAACTCGTTGTCCGACAGGTAGTCGATCGCACGCTGCGCGGACGGGTAGTCGGGGTAGCTGGCCACGGTGACCGTGGGGCGGGCGGGTGTCTCCGCCCCGCCGACCGGTGGCCCTGTCCAGGATGTGGTCATGAGAGCCTCCTCGGGGCGTATTCGCCATCAGCGTCCCACCTAGCGCCCTTTCCCGCCACGGGATCCGCCAAACGGCCGCGGGATACCCTGAGCCGTGCCTCAGCAGCTCATGGCCATCGCCCACCGTGCCGGCAACGACACGCGGGGCCTGCGGGCGGCCCTCGACGCCGGCGTCGACCTCGTCGAGGCCGACATCCACCTCTTCAAGGGCGCGCTCGAGGTGCGCCACCTCAAGACACTCGGCCCGGCGTGGCTGTGGGACAAGTGGGTGCTCGTGCGGCGGCGCGAGACGGTGCTCCCGGAGCTGCACGAGGTCCTCGCCGCCGCGGACGGCGACCACCGGCTGATGCTCGACCTGAAGGGTCCGGCCGCGGCGCTGGCGCCGAAGGTGGCGGCGCTGCTGCGCGAGGTGGCGCCGGACGCGCCGATCACCGTGTGTACGAAGCACTGGGGGATGCTCGACGCGTTCGAGGACCCGGTGCGGCGGGTGCTCTCGTCCAGCAACAGGGTGACGCTGCGGCGGCTGCGCGCGCGGGTGCGCGGCCGGCCGGCGTACGGCGTGTCGATCCGCCGCGAGCTGCTCACCCCGGAGGTGGTCGCCGAGCTGCGCGAGTCGGTCGAGGTGGTCATGGTGTGGCCGGTCGACACGCCGGAGGCCCTCGCGCACGCCCGCCACCTCGGCGTATCCGCGGTGATCAGCAAGAACCTGGACCTGCTCCGGGACGTGATGGCAGGGTGAGGCGATGGGTGCCGATGAGGAGCGCGACGGCGTCGCACTGACCAACCTCGACCAGCCGCTGTTCGAGGGCGCGGGCGCGACCAAGCGGGAGCTCGTCGACTACCTCGACGCGATACGCGACCGCATCATCCCCGTCCTGCGTGACCGGCCACTCTCGGTGATCCGCATCCTGCGCGGGCAGGACGCGTTCATGCAGAAGAACCTCCCCAAGTACACGCCGGAGTGGGTGCCTACCGTCGAGCGGTGGGCGGACGCGTCCAAGCGCGAGGTGCGCTACGCGCTCTGCAACGACCGCCGCACGCTCCTGTGGTTCGGCAACCAGCGGGCGATCGAGTACCACCCGGCGCTCGTGCGCGCCGACAAGTGGCACCACGTCACCGACCTCATCCTCGACCTCGACCCGCCGGAGGGAGACGACTTCGGCCCGGTGGTGGCCGCGGCGGGGCTCGTGCGGCGCGCGCTGGCCGACGCGGGGCTGGCCGGCGCGGTGAAGACCAGCGGCTCCAAGGGCGTGCACATCTTCGTGCCGGTCGACGACTCGGTGTCCATAGAGGATGTCGCCGCCGCCACCCGCGCGCTCGCGGTCCGCGCCGAGCGGCTCGACCCGGCGATCGCGACGACCGCGTTCATCAAGGAAGACCGCGAGGGCAAGGTCTTCCTCGACTCCACGAGGGCCGGTGGCGCGACGGTCGTGGCCGCGTACAGCCCGCGCCTCCGCCCCGGCCTGCCGGTGTCGTTTCCGGTCGCGTGGGACGACCTCGACCGGGTCAAGCCCGCGGACTTCACCATCCACACGGCAGTCGGGCTGCTCGGCGACGCCGACCCGTGGGCCGAGCGCCTGCCCGCGCCGCAGCGGCTTCCGGACGACCTCGTGGCCGAGGGACACACGATCCCGATCGCCCGCGTGCAGGCCATGCACGAGGGCAAGCGCCGGGCCCGCGCGCGCCGCGAGGGGCTTGACGATGAGCCGTGAGACCCCGACCGCGCGGCCTGGCCGGGGCGCCCCCTGTGGTCCGAAGCGGTCAGACCTTGCTGAACGCCTCGTCGAACCGCTCGCGCAGGTCACGCATCTGGTCCTCCTCGAGGAGCTCCTTGAGCGCCTCCTCCTGGTACGGCGCCGGGATGAGCGAGCGGACGCGGTCCGGGAAGCCCAGTCCGGGCTCGACCACCTGGATCTTCACGGGCTCGGTGAGCTGTGCCGCCATCGGGCCGGAGAGCTTCCGGGCGCCGTCCCACGTCCGGCCCGGCTCGACCATCGCGCAGAGGTGGTACGCGTACACGGTGCGCACCTCGGCGACCGTCTTCGCCTCTGCCGGCTCGAAGCCGAGCGTCCGGACCGCGCACAGTGTCGGGATCTTGGCCGCGTTGGCGTCACCGATGCTGTGGTGGCCGTGCTGGTGGTGGTCGAGCGGCGTGGACGCTTCGAGCACCGCCGCGATCCGGTCGGCGAGCTGGTTCGCCAGCGTGGGTGGGCGGGACGGGCCGCCGGAGCCGACCGCCCGCAACACCAGAGCCAGCACGGCGGCCGCGACGACAACCACCGCGACCGCGATCCACCTGGCCCTGGTGCGGCGGCGCGGGGGCGGCGCGAGGGGATCCGTCGCGGCGGTCAGGTCGGCGGTCATGTCGGCACCGTCCTATCTGGAGAGACCTACAGGTGGCCCCGCGCCACACCGCGCGGGGCCACCCCTTTCAGGAGAGGTACATCAGGTGCATGCCGTGCCGTTCAGGGTGATCGCGGTCGGCGTGCCCAGGGTGCCGGTGCCCTGGAAGCCGGTGCTGACCGTGCCACCGCTCGGGATGCTGCCGTTCCAGCTGGCGTTGGTGACGGTGATCTGGGTGCCGGACTGGCTCCAGGTGCCGTTCCACCCGTTGGTCAGCCGGACGGTCGAGTCGACCGTGAAGCGCAGCGTCCAGCTCGCCACCGCCGAGCCGCGGTTGGTGATCCGCACGTCGGTCGTGAAACCGCCGCTCCACTGGTTGGGGACGTAGACCACGCCGCACGTGCCGGGCGCCGCCGTGGTGGGCGGCGGGCCAGAGGTGGGCGGGGTCGTCGGCGGCGTGGTGGGCGGGGTCGTCGGGGGAGTCGTGGGCGGTGTCGTGGGCGGCCGGGTGGTCGGCGGCGGGGTGTACGGGCCGGCGGCGATCGCCAGGTCGTACGCCCGCTGCGGGACGAACTGGCCGGCGGTGGCGATGCAGCCGTCCGCCTCGCCCGGCAGCTTGATCCAGAGGAACGCGTCGACCGCGGCGTCACCGGTGTTGTTCGTGCTCGGGACGCCGATCGCACGCCCCGGCGGGTCGCACCACTCCGAGCCGGCCGGACCGTTGCCGTTGCGGCTCGTGTCGACGACGATCTTGAGGCTGCCGCGCCCGGTGGCGGCGACGACGTTCTTGCCGTAGGCGATGAGCTCCGAGTTGGCCCGGTAGTTGGAGACGTTGACCGAGATGCCGTCGGCGCTGTTGGCGATGTCGGCGGCGACAAGGCGTCGCGCCATCTCGCTCGCCGAGAGCCAGGCCGAGTGGGCGGCGTCGAAGTAGACCCGGGCCTGCGCGGAGCCGGCCTTGAGGCGCTTGCCCGCGTACGCCATCGAGGCGGACGTCTCCGCCTGCTGCGCGGCGCTCTGGCAGTCGCTCATCAGGGCGAGCACGTCGGGCTCGAGGATGATGTACGCCGGGCGGCCGGCCAGACCGGCCGCGACCTCGTCCACCCACGCCCGGTACGCCTGGTGGCTGGGGGCGCCGCCGGAGCTCGCGCCGCCGCAGTCGCGGTTGGGGATGTTGTAGACCACCATGATCGGGATCTTGCCGGCCGCGGCGGCGGCGCCGACGAACGAGTTCACCTGCCCGCGCACGGCCGAGGTGTTGGTCGTCGTGAACCACCGTGCCTGCGGCACGCTCGCGATCCGGTCACGGATGACCGCGGTCTTCGAGTCGTTGGGGTTGGCGGCGACCCAGCGGGCGGCGTTGGTTTCCGGATCGGTGTAGAACACAGAGTCGGCGGCCGACGCGGCCTGGGGCTGCAGCAGCCCGACGCCGACCGCCGTGGCTGTTGCCAACGCTGCGGCGGCGGCCGCGACGATGGCGGAGAGCGCGGATCTCCTGCGCATGCGGGACTCCTTCCCGGCATAGAGCTTCCTCATTGGAAGCGCTCCCATAGACATCGATTACCGTACGGGCATGTTGCGCGGATGTGAAGACCCCGCGTCGAATCGCGTTCGCCGCGTTTCGAAAAAATCGACAGCGGTAGATGTCTTCTGGTAGACTACCGGCGCTGGAGCGCGCTCCCGGGCAGGCCCGCGGCACGGAGCCGGCGGGCCACGCCGTGCTTGGGGCGGTGCACGACCACCAGGACGGACCGGTCGCTCGCCACCTCGCAGCCGGCGACGACCGCGCCCACGCCGAGTGGGTCGACCCAGCCCGCACCGCGGAGGTCGACGACCAGGCGGTGGGAGCGGACCCGGAGGAGAGCGTGCAGCAGCGCGCGCCGCAGCTGCGCCGTGGCGGCCTCGCCGACATGGCCGCGCACCTGCACGACCATGCTGCCGTTGCTCGCCACGCGGGTGCGGACCAAGGCTCCGACCACGCCGTGCCCTCCCAACGCGTGTGGGATCGCCTAGTGTCACCGTAATGCGGTGGGATTTCACGCGCACATCGGCGAACGGTCACCGTACGGCAACGATCACACGGATCGGGAAACTGTCGTACCCATGAAGGACCATCGGTCGGTCGAGGTAACCCGAGGAAGGAGTGCACGATGATCGGCCGTCTGTCCTCAGTGGTGCTGGATTGTCCCGACCCGCACGCGTTGGCCGGCTTCTATTCCGAGCTGCTCGGCCTGCCCATCACGCGCGTCGACGGCGACTGGGTCGACATCAGCGACGGCACCACGACGCTGAGCTTCCAGGACGCTCCCGACCATGTCCCGCCGCGGTGGCCCGATCCGGCGTTCCCGCAGCAGTTCCATCTCGACATCACCGTCGACGACATCGACGAGGCGGAGCCCAAGGTGTTGGCGCTCGGCGCGCGCCCGCTCCCGATGACGGAGGAGAAGGTCACTTTCCGCGTCTACGCCGATCCCGCCGGCCACCCCTTCTGCCTCTGCTGGTGATCCCGCACGACTCGCGGATGCAAATCCGAGATGGAGATCGAGTTTCCCGGGTCCGCGTCAGCGGCTGACCGTCGCTCCCGCCGGAGACCGCGGTGGCCGGCGGCTCGCCAGGGCTCGCCGAGATCCCCGGCCCCCGCTGCCAGCTCCGCGCGCCAAGCCCCAACCCACGCGGCAAAGGGGCTTCACACCGCTCGAGGTTGGCGTTTGGTCCACATTGTCCGTTGTCGGATCGGCTCAGGGGAGATCGTCGCGGGCGCTGTCGCCCTGAGTGACCGTCAGGTGGGGGCGAGCGGCATCAAGCTCCGGATCTTGGAAAGTTATGGCGCTATTTCGACCCTAACTTTCCAAGATCCGGAAGCCGCCACCCGTCGGCGGTGACGCTGCGTTAGGGAGCTTGCCGGGGTTGACAGCGACTAGGGATTAGGGGGTTGCGCCCGATATGAGCGGCGCACATATAGTCGCGGCGTGACGGCTGATCCCACCGAGACGCACGAGGCGGTCGAGGCGCCCATCCCGCGCCAGCGCGACGCCGGCGTGATGGGATACGTCGCTGAGCTGCAGCAGTTCGACGGCACCATGACCGGGGCCGAGGGCGAGGGCGAGTCACCGGGCGGCACCGCGGCGCGGGCCGGCGCGACCGCGCCCGACCGGGCGCCCACGGCCGGCCGCACCCCTCGGCCGAGGCGTGCTTCGGCGGGGCGTGCGCCGGTCGGGTCGGGCGGTGGTGACGCGGCGGAGCCGCCGCGGTCGGCGGGCGGGGCGAGACGGCCCCCGGGCGATGGCTCTTCCCGGATCGGTAAGGCGGCGCCCGTACCGAAAAAGCAAGGGCGACCACCGTGGACCCGCACCGAGGTGGGTCTTGCGGTCGCGTTCGTGGTGGTGGCCGCGGTGGCCATCGTCGGCGGAGCCTATGCCGTGCTCCTGGCCAACCGGCCGCCGACGGGTGACGTGCGGCTGCCGATGCCGTCGGCGGAGGCCGCGGGGGAGCAGGGCCCGCCGGTGGCCGGCGAGCCGACGCCCGCCGCGCCGGGAAGTGCCGGGCCGAGCGCCGAGCCCTCCCCGGAGGCCGCACCCGGCGCCGGCGCCGAGCCCTCGGCGGCGGGTCACGCGCCGCGCTCGCCGGAGGCGACGGGCGTGCCACCGGCCACGGCCGACCTCGTGGCGACCTACTCGCGCGAGGCGAATACCGGGCTGCTCGGGCTGACCGGCTATCGCGGCAAGGTGACGATCTCCAACCGCGGCAAGGGCGCGGCCGACGGCTGGACGGTGACGCTCAGCCTCCCCGCCGGGCAGAAGGTGGACAGCGTCGAGGGGGCCGACGCGCGGCAGGAGGGCGAGCTCGTGACGTTCACGCCGCTGGCCGGTCGCGGTGCGGTGGCGGCCGGCGGATCGGCCGTGTTCACTTTCGAGGTGCCGGGCCTGCTGGCCGGCGAGCCCACTGGCTGCGCGATCAACGGGCGTGCCTGCGAGTAGTTAGCTTCGTGTTCACCCCGCGCACGCGCGGAGGCTGCCCCGCTTCGCGACGATCACGCGCGTGATGATGCGGAGAATCGCTCTCGCGGCGCTGGCCGCGGGCCTTACCCTCACCGCACTGCCCGGCGCGGCAGTGGCACACCCCAAGCAGCACAAGCCGGAATTCGACCTCCAGGCCCACCGCGGCGGGCTCGGCCTGCGTGTGGAGAACACGCTCGCCTCGTTCGGCAACGCTCTCCAGCTCGGCGTGAGCACGCTGGAGTTGGACGTGCAGATCACCGAGGACGGCCAGGCGGTGGTCACCCACGACCGCCGCGTGACCGGCACCAAGTGCACGGACACCGCGCCGGCGACGCCCGGTGACCCGGAGTTCCCGTACGTGGGCAAGTACGTCAACACGCTCACCCTCGCCCAGGTGCGCACGCTCGACTGCGGCAGCAAGACGCTCGCCGACAAGCCCGGCCAGGTCGCCGTGCCGGGCGCGCGCATGCCGCTGCTCAGCGAGGTGTTCGCGCTGGTCAACCGCTACGGCGCCGGCGGTGTGAAGCTCAACGTCGAGACCAAAGTGGAGGCCGGGGCGCCGACCGAGACGGCGCCGCGGGAGCAGTTCGTGCAGGTGACCGCGCGCGAGGTCCGCAAGGCCGGGCTGCTGCGCCAGGTCACGATCCAGAGCTTCGACTGGGGCGCGCTGATGCGCATGCGCCAGGTCGAGCCGCGCCTCCCACTGGTGGCGCTCACCAACATCGACTTCCTGCAGACCGGCATGCCCGGCGCCTCGCCGTGGCTGGGCGGCATCGACATCGACGACTTCGGTGGCGACCCGATCAAGGCGATCAAGAGCTTCGGGGCGACGACCTTCTCGCCGGTGCACGGCACCCCGCAGGGCGGCTCGGTGGTCGACCCCAACTACGTGCCGTACGTGACGGCCGAGATGGTCCGCCACGCGCACCGCAACGGCATCAAGGTGGTGCCGTGGACCATCGACGACCTGCCCACGATGAGCAAGCTCATCGACGACGGGGTGGACGGCATGATCACCGACTACCCCGACCGGCTCCGCGGGCTGCTCGCGCAGCGCGGGTTCGAGCTGCCGCGCGGGTACGCGTCGCCGTTCGACATCCAGGGCCACCGGGGCGCGCGGGCGGTGCGGCCGGAGAACACGCTCGCCGCGTTCGAGTACTCGCTGGCCAACCGCGCGGTCTCGACGCTTGAGATGGACACGGGTGTGACCCAGGACGGGCAGCTCGTGGTGATTCACGACCGCACGATCAACGGCTCGCACTGCGTGGACACCGCGCCGGCGTGGGCGGGCGACCCGGAGTTCCCGTACGTGGGCAAGCGTGTGCACGACCTCACGCTCCGCCAGATCAAGACGATCGACTGCGGCTCGAAGACGCTGGCCGAGTTTCCGAAGCAGGTGGCCGTGCCGGGTGCCCGGATCCCGACGCTCGGTGAGGTGTTCGCGCTGGTCAAGGCCTCCGGCCGGCGGGACATCGGCATGAACATCGAGACCAAGATCAGCCCGACCGTCGACGACACCGCGCCGTACGACGTCTTCACCAAGCTGCTCGTCCGCGCGATCCAGAAGGCCCACTTCGAGGACCGGGTGACGATCCAGTCGTTCGACTGGCGCACGATCATGCTGGCCCGCAAGCTCGACCGGCGCATCGAGACGGTGGCGCTGGTCTGGCAGTACGGCCCGGCCGAGTGCGCCACGCTCGCCGACGAGTGCTCGCTCCAGGCGGTGTACGGCGACCCGTCCGTGAAGAGCCCGTGGACCGGTGGGCTGGACTGGTGGAAGTACCGCGACCTGGGCAAGCTGGTCCGCGCGGCGGGCGCCGCCACGGTGTCGTCCAACTGGCAGGTGCACGACCCGGCCCAGGTGGCGGCGCAAAACCCCGACTGGTACCTGCGCACCGACCCGGCCTACTTCCACGGGCCGACCGTGCCGGTGCTCCAGGACCGGTACGACCTGAAGGTGGTGCCGTACACGGTCAACGACCCGGCGGTGATGCAGCGGGTCATCGACCTGGGCGTGGACGGGATCATCTCCGACGACCCCGACACGCTGATCGAGGTGGCCATCCGCAACGGCCTTCGCTGACGCTCCGGTGGAAGCCCGCCCTTCGGGGCGGGCTTCCTTTTTGTCCGAAATACCAGATAAATGCTCAGAAGGGGTGCATGATCTGCCGAAGGAGCTATGGGAACTGGAGGCTGCAATGTCCGAGCCCTTGGCGGTGCAGCAAGTCGACATCGACAGTGCGCTCACCGATATGTGGAAGTCCGTGTTCGTCTTCCTCCCGAAGGCGGTCGCCTTCCTGGCGATCCTCTTCGTGGGGTGGATCGTGGCGCGGTTCATCCGCCGCATCGTGTACAAGGCGTTGAAGCGGGTCGGCCTCGACCGCGCCATCGAGCGGGGCGGCATGGGCCGTGCGTTCGAGCGCAGCCGCTTCGACGCCAGCACGATCACGTCGCGGATCGTCTACTACGCGGTCCTGCTGCTCGTACTCCAGATCGGCTTCTCCATCTGGGGGCCCAACCCGGTCAGCGACCTGATCACCAGCGTGGTGTCCTGGCTGCCCAAGGCCTTCGTCGCGATCGTCATCATGGTGGTCGCCATCGCGATCGCGAACGCGGTGCGCGACCTCGTCGGCAGCGCGCTGGGCGGCCTGTCCTACGGCAAGCTGCTGGCGACGATGGCCTGGGCGTTCATCATCGTGCTGGGCGCGATCGCGGCCCTCAACCAGGTCGGCATCGCCACCACGGTCACCACGCCGGTGCTGATCGCCGCGCTGGCCACGATCGCCGGCATCCTGATCGTGGGCGTGGGCGGCGGCCTGATCCGCCCGATGCAGCAGCGCTGGGAGGGCCTGCTCGACCGGGCGGCGACCGAGTCGCAGGCCATCCGCGAGCACGCGCAGGCGTACAGCAGCGGCCGCGAGGACGCCCGCCGGCAGATGGCCGACCACGCCGGCGAGCCCGCGCCGATGGCGACGCCGGCCATGTCGGGCGCGGGCGGGGCCACCCCTTCGGGCGTCTACCAGGGCGGCGGGACGATGCCGCCGCGCGCGGACGACGAGACCCAGCGCATCGAGCCGCAGCAGTAGGTCACCACGACGGGGCGTCCTTCGGGGCGCCCCGAGCGGCTCAGTACGTCGGGCAGATGTACTTGCGGGTGGCGGCCAGGATGCGCTTCGACTTCGCCTCGCCGAAGCCCTTCGGGTGGTTGGGCGACGTGAAGCGGAGGATCGTCGCGTCGACCAGCGCCTTCTCGTCGCCGGGCGTCTTGCGCACCGCGGCGCACAGGTCGCGCCCGCGGTCGACGGCCTTCTCCTCCTGGTTGTGCACGATGTCGCGGTCGATCTTGACGAGCACGTCCACGTACTCCAGCGCCGTCGCCTGGTCCGGCTCCGGCGCGATGCCGGCGATGCCCTCCCGCCCGGGGCTCGGGGTGCTGACCGGCTGTGACGGCGACGGGGTCGGATCGGGGGAGTCGTCGCCGCAGGCGCCGGCGCTCAGCGCGAGCACGAGCGCTGCCATTCCCATCAACACCCGGCGGGCCATCCCGATCTCCTGTCTTCGTGCGCGGTCGGGCACGGCCTCGTCGGGGGCCGGTCCGCGAGGGACGCTAGCGGCTGGGCCAGGTGGCGACTGTCGCGAACCTGTCATCCGGGCGTCATTGCGGCCGCTTCGCCGGTGTGGTCACGGCGGAAGGCGGAGAGCGGGTCGCCGGAAGGGTCGAGCGGATCAGGCGATGCGGGGAGCGGGGATCGCGGCCAGCGTGTGGGCGAGGTGGCAGACCGCGAGCAGCCGGGTGAGCACCCAGTCGGCGCCCGCCGACCAGTCGATCGGGCCGTCGGGCAGGTGCCAGCCGTGCTCCGCGGCCGCGTCGCGGACGCCCTCGGCGTAGCCGGCTAGGTGCACCGGCGTGAGCGGCCGCAGGTCGCCCAGGAGGCTGTCGCGGATGGCCGCCGCGTGCTGGTCGATCGCGGCCAGCAGGCCGGGGTGTCGGGCGGCCGCCTCCAGGCCGGACGCGCCGAACGCCGACATCATCCCGCTGATGGCGAAACGTGCCGAACGGGTGGCGGCCCGCGAGGTAAAGCCGTTGAACAGCCCACTCATGGGCATCGACGCTAGCCCGCGTGCGGTGGGGCCAGCCTCGTCTGGTCGGCTGAATCTTGTGGTCGTGCGCGGGGTTGAGACGGAGGTCACCCGCGCGTAATTACTCTGTGGCAGGGCGCCGTCGCATAGCGTCATCGGCCATGATGACCGTCGCCACCATCAGGGCGACCACGATGCTGAACAACCACGAGTCGTCCGGCAGCATCTTCGCGGAGACGGGTGCCTGGCAGGCGACCAGGAGGAAGCCCAGCCAGGCGAGGCGGCGCTGGCGCGGGCTCAGGAAGCCGGTGGCTTGGGGGGAACGACGCATCCGGACAGTTTTGCTCGATGTGCCCCGATCGCCCGTCGGTCGTTCGGCTGATGTTGCCGTGTGCGTCCGGTTTGGACGTCCGGGCGTCGGCCGCGCGCAAGGTGCCGCTGATAGACACATCGACCATGACGAACGTGCCGCTCGACCGCCGTACCCTGCTGCGTGCCGCCAGCCTCACCACCGGCGCGACGCTCGCCACCATCGCGGCCGCGGGCCCGGCTGGGTCGGCCGCCGCGGCCGCGTCGCCCACGTTTCGACACGGGGTGGCCTCCGGTGACCCGCTGCCCGGCGGGGATCCTGCTCTGGACGCGGGTGACGCCCAGCGAGGAGGCGCAGCCCGGCTCGGGCGCCGGCCCCGAGGTCCAGGTGACCTGGCAGGTCGCGGCGGATCCGGACTTCGCGAGCGTCGTCCGTGAAGGCTCGCTCACCACCGGGCCGCAGCGCGACCACACGGTCAAGGTCGACGTCGACGGCCTCGCGCCAGGCACGACCTACTGGTACCGCTTCGGCTATGCGGGCGGTTTGTCGGCGACTGGGCGCACCATGACCGCGCCGTCGCCGGACGCGGCCGTCGACCGGGTGCGCATGGGCGTCGTCTCCTGCGCCAACTGGGAGGCCGGCTACTTCGCCGCGTACCGCCACCTCGCCGCGCGCGGTGACCTCAACCTCGTGCTGCACCTCGGCGACTACCTGTACGAGTACGGCACCGGCGAGTTCGACGCGCGCGGGACCGTGGTGCGGCCGGTGCGGCCCGCGCACGAGGTGCTGACGCTCGCCGACTACCGGATCCGGCACGCGCTCTACAAGACCGACCCCGACCTGCAGGCGCTGCACGCCACGGTGCCGTGGGTGATCACCTGGGACGACCACGAGGTGGCCAACGACCAGTGGTCGGGCGGCGCGGAAAACCATACGCCGGCCACCGAGGGCGCGTTCGCGGCGCGGCTGGCGGCGGCACGGCAGGCGTACGCGGAGTGGATGCCGGTGCGGCTCGGCGCCGGCGGCTCGATCTACCGCCGGGTGCGGTTCGGCCGCCTCGCCGAACTGTCCATGTTGGACCTTCGCACCTACCGCTCGGCGCAGGTCTCGGGCACCGGGGTGGACGACCCGGCGCGCACGATCACCGGTGACGACCAGATGAGCTGGCTCAAGCAGGGCCTGGTGTCGAGCGTCGCGCGGTGGAAGCTCGTCGGCAACCCGGTGATGATCTCGCGCCTCGACGTCGGCACGCTTCCCGCCTGGCTGCTGGGGCCGCTGGGCACGCTGCTCGGCATCCCGGCGAACGGGTTCGCGGTCAACACAGACCAGTGGGACGGCTACAACGCCGACCGCGACGAGCTGGTAAACCACCTGCGCGCGGCCGGCACCAAGGACGTCGTATTCCTCACCGGCGACATCCACACCTCCTGGGCCAACGAGCTGGTCACCCGCGCCACAGGGTCGGCCAACCCGGCCGCGGCGGAGTTCGTGGTGCCCTCGGTGACCAGCGACAACGTCGACGACTTCCTGGGCACCAGCGCGGGCGGCCCGCTCAGCCTGCTCGCCGCGAGCATCGTGCGCGCGGCCAACGGGCACGTGAAGTGGACCGAGCTCGACGGCCACGGGTACGGGGTGCTCGACGTGACCACCCAGCGCTGCCGCATGGACTGGTACCACCTCGCCGACCGCACGCGCGCCAACACCACCGCCCGGTGGGTGGCCGGCTGGTCGGTGGGCACGGGCTCGTCCAAGATCCGAAGGGAGTCGCAGCCGACCTAAGATCGGTTCTTGTGACTCGTACCCGCGGGGGCATGCTCCTCCTGGCCTACTTCGCGTTCATCAGCCTCGGGCTGCCCGACGGCCTGCTCGGCGTCGGCTGGCCGTCGATCAGCGAGGAGTTCGACGTACCCCGCGAGACCGTGGGCCTGCTGCTCACGGTCGGCACGGTGGGCTACCTGACGTCGAGCGTGGCGGCCGGGTTCACGATCGCGCGGCTCGGCGTGGGGCGGCTGCTCGCCGGGAGCACCGCGCTGTGCGCGATCAGCCTCGCCGCGTACGCGGCCTCGCCGGCTCTCGCCGTGATGGTCGCGTTCGCGCTGGTGCTCGGCCTCGGCGGCGGCGCGATCGACTCCGGCCTCAACGCCTACGCGGCGGCGGCCTTCGGCCCCCGCCACATGAACTGGCTGCACGCGTTCTTCGGCCTCGGCGTCGCCATCGGCCCCCTGATCATGACCACCGCGCTCTCCGCGGGCCTGTCCTGGCGATGGGGGTACGGGGTGGTCGCCAGCGCCCAGGCCCTGCTCGCGGCCGCGTTCGTGATGACGGTGAACCGCTGGGCCGTGCACCGCCCCGCGAACGGCGACCTGCCCGCACCGCCCGCCGTGCCGATCCGCGCCACGCTCGTGATCCCGGCGGTGTGGCTCGGCGCGCTCGCCTTCGGCGTGTACGTCGCCGTCGAGGTAGCGGCGGGCCTCTGGGCGTACACCCTGCTGACCGAGGGACGGGAGATCAGCGACGCGGTGGCCGGCATCTGCGTGTCCGGCTACTGGGCGTGCCTGTTCCTCGGCCGCGTGGTGCAGGGCATCGTCGCCGAGCGGGTGGGCAGCGGCCAGGTGCTGTGGGCCAGCCTCGCGGGCATGGCGGGCGGCGCGGTGCTTGTCGCGCTCCCCGCGCCCGGCTGGGTGGCGGCGCTCGGCCTGGGCATCATCGGCTTCTCGGCGGCGCCCGTGTTTCCGCTGATGACACTGATGACCGCTGACCGCGTCGGCGAGGCGCACGCGGACCGCACGATCGGCGTGCAGCTCGGCGCGTCGGCCCTCGGCGGCGCGCTCCTGCCCGGCCTCGTCGGCATCCTGCTCAGCCGCATCGACGTGGAGGCGCTCGGCCCGTCGCTCGTCGTGATGAGCCTGCTGCTCATGCTCCTCTACGCGGCTTCGTCCCGCCGCCGCGCCGCCGAACCCGCCGCCGCCCAGACCTGGCGGTAACCACCGACGTCCCGGGTCTGCCTGCTCAGCGCAAGCCTTTTCAAAGCTGATTTGCCCGCGTCCGCGTCAGCTGTAGGCCGTATGCTCCCGCGGGCACCGCTCCGGCCGGCGGCTCGCTAGGGAGGTTTCGGAGTTGGGGTGAATCCTGGCCCACGTGGCGACGGAAGCCCTTTTCCAAACAAAGAGGTTTGTGGTCCAGGCCGCTGCTCCCGCGGCCTCACCCTGCACGACCTGTGCGCGCGGGGATCCTTTGGTGCGTGGCCAGCGGCGGACAGGCGCGGCCACCGACCATGACGACGTCGTGGTAGCCAAAAATGGTCGAAATGTGCAGTGTCGCCGCACCGCCGGTAACGTACCGTAATCAGCTTCGGGGCCGTAGATGTGGATCTAGAACGGTTAGGGTCGATATAGCGCCCTAACCGTTCTAGATCGCGAAACCTGGTGCCGCGTGGCGGCTACTGCCCGCGACCGAGGCCCGTCTGGCTCGGTCGGCGCCGGCGTGGCGGGTTAGGAACATTGTGGACAAACGCTGACGTCAACCCCGAAAGGTCTCTCGGTTTGAGGGGGTCACGGCGGAAAACGACCACCGCGACCCCCTCCGAAGGATTCTTAGACCTGGCCGCGCCAGGCACCTGTCTCCTGGCCCCGGTTTTCGATGAACTCCTTGAACCGCTTGAGGTCGCCCTTCACGCGGTGCGTGACGGCGCCCAGCTTGTCGGCCGCCTTCTCCATCGCGCCGTCCGGCTCGAACTCCATCTGCGCCGTCACGCGGCTGTGGTCGTCGTCGAGCCGGTGGAACGTCACCACGCCGGCCTGCTTTGTGCCCTCGGTCGAGGTCCAGGCCACCCGCTCGTCGGGGATCTGCTCGGTGATCCGGGCGTCGAACTCACGCTTGACACCGGCGATCTCGGTCTTCCAGTGGGTCATGGTGTCCGACAGCTGCCGGACCTCCTGGACGCCTTCCATGAAGCGGGGGAACTCTTCGAACTGGGTCCACTGGTTGTAGGCGGTCCGCACTGGCACCGCCACGTCCACAGATTCGGTCACACCACCCATTGGGGGTCCTCCTACCAACGTCTCGTCTCGTTCGCGTGCCCGAGTACGGCCCACACCTCCGACACCGTCTCGAACGTGCGGCCCGCCGGCAGGCGGCCCAGCTCTTCGAGCACGCCGTCGGGGGCGTTGTTCTTCTCGGCCGTACGCCGCAGGGCTTCGCGGTCGGCGGGCAGCGCGGACAGGTCGACGTACCGACCCAGCTCACTGCGCCGCTCCACCTCCTCGTTGGTCATGCCCTGCGGGGTGCCGGCCCGGCTGTCTCCGGCCGGCACCTCGGTGGCCTCGGGCTGGTCCTCGCCGGCCGGTTCCGGCTCGCGCCATTCCTCGACCCGCGATCCGGCCACACCCTGGACGGTGCCCCGCACCTCGCGGGCCATCTCGTCGTCCAGGCGTGGGCCGTGCTTACTGCTGCCCCGATCCATGCTCTGGGTCGTACCCCGGGTCGTCGGGGGCAAACTCCTCCGCCTCGGGCATGGCCACCCGCCGCGACTCCGCGTTGATCTCCACGCCGAGCAGCACCGCGCAGTTCGAGAGGTACAGCCAGACGAGAAACGCGATCACGCCGCCCAGCGCGCCGTACGTGCCCTTGTACGAGCTGAAGTTCGCCACGTAGAGCCCGAAGCCGAACGACGTGATCGCCCACGCCAAGATCGCCACCGCGCCACCGATCGTGATCCACCGGAAGCGCGGCTGCTCGACGTCCGGCGCGATCCAGAACATCAGCCCGAGCAGCAGCATCACGATGAGCACGAGCACCGGCCATTTCAGGATCGACCAGGTCATCCGCGCTGTGTCGCCGGCGCCCAGCGCGTTTCCGATCGCGTCGGTCACCGAGCCGCTCACGATCAGCATTACCGCCACCATCGCGAGCAGCACCAGCGCGGTGGCGGTGATGAGCAGCTGGAGCGGGCGCAGCTTGTAGAACTTGCGGCTCTCCTCGACCTCGTAGATCGCGTTCGAGGCACGGGTGAACGCGCCGATGTAGCCGGAGGCCGACCACAGCGCGCCGAGGAGACCGAAGCTGAGCAGCACGCTCGCCGAGCCCTGGTCGGTGACGTCCCGGATCTGGTCCACGACGCTCTGGTTTCTCACGATCGAGCCGGCGCCGAGGTCGGCGGCGATGTCGACGATCGTGTCGACCGTCCGCTCGCCCTCGGAGACGAGCCCGACGAGCGCGACGATCACGATCATCGCGGGGAAGAGGGAGAGCACGCCGTAGTACGTCAGCGCGGCGGCCCAGTCGGTGCAGTTGTCGTCCATGAACTCGCGTACCGCCCGGACGAGCACACCCCGCCACGTCGCGAACGAGGTGCGGGAAAGCCTCCGGCGCGCCGGTGCCGCTGTTGACGCCATGCCGGCCTCTACCCCCGCTGTGAGGTGGACAAACGTTTGTGTCTCCGGCCGGCGGGTAGGGGGTCTGGACGACGATGTGAGGAGGCAGCCATGCCCGGACGCGAGGACATGCCCAGCACGGTCCGGCGCTCCCCGAAGAAGGCGCGGGACACCTGGGCGGAGACACACGACTCGGCCGTCGAGACGTACGGCGAGGGCGAGCGGTCGCACCGGACCGCGTTCGCCGCGCTGAAGCACTCGTTCGAGAAGGTCGGCGACCACTGGGAGCCGAAGGAGCGCAAGGGCCCCAGCGACGCGCAGGCCGAGCGCTCCTACGGCGACCGGCCGGTGGAGACCGCCGGCGGCGTCGACGCCAACGCCTCGAAGGAGCACCTCATGGAGGTGGCCCGCAGGCTCGACGTCACCGGCCGCTCCAAGATGAACAAGGCCGAGCTCGTCGACGCGATCGAGAAGGCGAACAACCGCAGCACGGCGAAGGCCCGCCAGCGGTAGCTTGCTGGTGTGAGGTCCACGGAGGTCGCTGACGCCGTCGTCGTCGGCGCGGGGCACAACGGCCTCGTCGCCGCCAACCTGCTGGCCGACGCCGGGTGGGACGTGGTCGTGCTGGAGGCCACGCCCGAGCCCGGCGGCGCCATCAGGTCGGCCGAGGTCACCGCGCCCGGCTACCTCAGCGACCTCTACAGCTCCTTCTACCCGCTGGGGTACGCGTCGCCGGTGATGCGCGCGCTCGACCTCGGTCTCACCTGGCGGCACGCGCCGGACGTGCTCACCCACCTGCTGCCCGACGGCAGGGCGGCCGTCCTCAACCGCCAGCCTTCCGCTACGGCCGCCTCGGTCGAGGAGTTCGCCACCGGAGACGGGGAGCGGTGGCTCGACGCCTACGCCGAGTGGGCGGCGGTCTCCGCCCCGTTGCTCGACAGCCTCTTCACGCCCTTCCCGCCGGTACGCGGCGGCGCGGCGCTGCTCGCCCGCCTGCGGCCGGCCGGGGCGCTGCGCCTGGCCCGCCGGCTGATCCTGCCCAGCCGCAAGCTCGGCCGGGAGCTGTTTCGCGGCGAGGGCGCCCAGCTGCTGATGGCCGGCTGCGCGCTGCACACCGATCTGTCCACCGAGGACGCCGGCAGCGGCGTGTACGGCTGGCTGCTCGCGATGCTCGGCCAGGAGCACGGCTGGCCGGTGCCGGAGGGCGGCGCGCGGCGGATCACCGAGGCGCTGGTGGCGCGGCTGCGGGCCCGCGGCGGGCGCATCGAGTACACCGCGCGGGCCGACCGCGTGCTGACCGCGCGCGGCCGGGCGATGGGAGTGTCCACGGTGGATGGCCGCCGCTGGCGGACCCGCCGCGCGGTGCTCGCCGACGTGCCCGCGCCGGCGCTCTACCTCGACCTCGTCGGCGCGGCCCTGCTGCCGCCCCGGCTGGTGGAGGACCTGACGCACTTCCAGTGGGACGGCTCGACGGTCAAGGTGGACTGGGCGCTCTCCGCGCCGATGCCGTGGAAGAACCCGGCCGCTTCCGGCGCCGGCACCGTCCACCTCGGCGCCGACCTCGACGGCCTGACCCGCTACGCGGCCGCGCTCGCCACGGGTGAGGTGCCCCGCCACCCGTTCCTCCTGGTTGGACAGATGACGACCGCCGACCCGTCCCGCTCCCCGGCCGGCACCGAGTCGCTGTGGTCCTACACCCACCTGCCGTTCCGGCGCGAGTGGGCGGCGGGCGAGGTGCTGGCCCACGTAGAGCGGATGGAGAGCGTCCTGGAGGAGCACGCGCCGGGCTTCGGCCGGCTGGTGGTCGGGCGCCACGTGGCCGGCCCGGGCGACCTGGAGCGGGAAAACGCCAGCCTCGTCGGCGGCGCGCTGGGCGGCGGCACCGCGGCGGCCTACCAGCAGCTCTTCCTGCGGCCGATCCCCGGGCTGGGCCGGGCCGACACGCCGGTCGACCGGCTGTATCTCGCCAGCTCGTCGGCCCACCCGGGCGCCGGCGTGCACGGCGGCCCGGGCGCCAACGCGGCCCGGGCGGCGCTGGCCCGCGACCGCTTCCTGACCGGCGACGCCTACCACGCGCTGATCGCGGCCACCCACCGTGCCTTGTACTGAGGCCTAGCTGAACAGCCTTTCGGCGGTCGTGGGACGGCCTAGCAGCCAGCCTTGACCGACGTCGCAGCCCAGCGCGAGCAGGCGCGCACGCTGGTGCCTCGACTCGATGCCCTCCGCGGTGACGGTGAGCCGGAGCGTGTGTCCGAGCTGGATCAGGGCGGCGAGCACCGCCTCGTCGGTGCGGCTGGCCGGGCCGTCGCTGTCGAGGCCGGCGACGAACGAGCCGGCCAGCTTGATCGCGTGCACGGGCAGGCGGCGCAGGTAGGACAGTCCACAGTAGCCGGTGCCGAAGTCGTCGAGCGCCACCCGCACCGCCATGCCGGCCAGCGCGCGCACGTTTTCGACGGCCTCGCCCTCGGCCGTCATCGCCGCGTGCTCGGTGATCTCCAGCTGGAGGCGGTGTGGCGGCAGCCCGACGCGGTCGAGCACCACCGCGACCTCGGCGGCGAGGCCGGGGTGGCACAGCTGCCGGGCGGCGAGGTTGACGCTCACGAACGGCGGCTCCGACCCCTCGCCGTGCCAGCGCACGGCCTGGCGGCAGGCCATCTCCAGCAGGTGCATGCCGAGCGGCAGGATGAAGCCGGAGTCTTCGGCGAGCGCGATGAACCGGTCGGGCCCCAGCTGACCCAGCTCCGGATGGTCCCACCGGGCCAGGCTCTCCACGCCAACGACCGCGCCCGTGGCGAGGTCGACCATCGGCTGGTAGGCCAGCGTGAACTCGCCGCGCGCGAGCGCACCCGGCATCTCGGCCGACAGACGGTAGCGGGCGACCGCGCTCGCGTTGCGCCGCTCGTCGAAGAACCGCCACCGGTCACGACCGTCCACTTTGGCCCAGTGCAGCGCCATAGCCGCGGCGCGGAGGGCGTCGACCGGCTCGCCGTCGGACACGGCCCGCTCCACGACGCCGGCGCTGGCGGACATCGGCAACTCGTGACCGTCCACTTCGAACGGCGTGCGCAACGCCGCCAACGCGCGGTCGGCGGCCTTGATGGCCTCTTCCGGCTCGGACGTGCCCCGGAGCAGCAGGGCGAACTCGTCGCCGCCCAGGTGGCAGGCCACGCTGTCGGGCAGCTGGGCCAGCCGCTCGGCGGCGGCGGTGAGGAGGCGGTCGCCGGCGGCGTATCCGAGACTGTTGTTGACCGAGTGGAAGCGGTCGAGCCCGATCAGGCAGACGCCGAAGCGGGCCGGCGCGGCGGGGTCGGCGCGCAGCTCACCCAGCCATTGGGTGAGCTGGACGCGGTTGGGCAGGCCGGTGTGCGAGTCGTGGAGGGCGGCGTGGCGCAGCCGCTCCTCGATGCGGCGCAGGGCGAGCTCCGCCTCGGAGCGCGCGGTGATGTCGGCCCGGCGCACCGCCTCCTGGCGGTCGAGCGTGTAGTCGTGCAGCGCCGTCGCGTAACCCATCGAGAGGGCCTCGACAAGCGCGGTGAGCCGGTCGCGACCGACCACACCGGACAGGTCGAGTGTGGAGAGAAGGCGGGTGGAGAGCTCGGTGATGGTGCGCCCGAGCGCCTCCGGCGCGATCTCCTCGGTGCTGGCCAGGTCGACGCCGACCCGGTAGCCGACCGCCGGGTCGAACCGCTCGGCCGTCAGCGCCGCCGCGATCCGCTCGGTCAGGTCGAGGAAGAACGCGTCCCGCTCGGCATTGGACAGAAGCACGTAGCTGGCGTCGTGGACCGACTTGCCCCACGCCCGCGCGAACCGCTCGACGGGTGTCATGGCTTGCGTCCCACACCCCCGTAGTTGAGCGCGGAGAGATTGCTCGGCCGGTCGTCGGGCGAGTCGGGGCGCCACTCGTGCGTCCAGACGAGGCCCGGCTCTACCATCTCGAACCCGTCGAAGAACCGCAAGATCTCCGCGTGGGTGCGCATCGCCAGCGGCGTGGGCGTGTGCTCGATGGCCTCGACGGCCTCGCGGAACTCGTCGGGGTGGCGCTCGTGCGTGCCGTGGCCGATCACCATGTAGCTGCCCGGCGCGAGCCGCTCCTTGAGCACGGCCAGCGCGCCGTACGGATCGCGGTCGTCGCGCACGGCATGCAGCACGGCGACCAGCAGCAGCGCCACCGGCTCGTCGAAGTCGAGCAGGTCGGCCACGGAGGGGTGCTCCAGGATCGCCCGCGGCTGGGACAGGTCTTCGCGGATCGCGGTCGCCCGCGCGTTGCCCGCCAGGATCTGGCGGCTGTGCGCCACCGCGATGGGGTCGATGTCGACGTAGGCCACGCGCGCCTCGGCGTCCACCTTCTGCGCGATCTCGTGCACGTTGCCGACGGTCGGGATGCCGGAGCCGATGTCGAGGAACTGGCGGATGCCCTGGTCGAGCACGTATCGCGTGGCGCGGTGGAGGAATGCCCGGTTGATGCGCGCCTGCACCTTGGCGTCCGGAAAGACGGATATCAGCTGGCGGGCGAGCGCCCTGTCGGCGGCGAAGTTGTGCGACCCACCGAGCAGGTAGTCATAGGCCCTGGCCACGGTCGCGGTGTTGTGGTCGACGTCGGCGGGTGCCCAGTCCGGTCGGTCCGTCATCGCACTCCTCTGGGTGGTAGGACCCCAAGTATCCTGTCTTCCCGCCCACGGCTCAATTCCGCGATCGAGAGATGGCCGGCGGCGAGCCCTGGCGAGCCGCCGGCCACCGCGGTCTCCGGCGGGAGCAGCGGCCCGCCGCTGACGCGGACCCGGGAAAATCCTCTTCAAACTCCACGGCCGACTCAACCTGAGCGGCATCCGGACCACGACGGACGCCGCCGTGACCGTGGTTAGACACGGAATGCAGGGGTATCTCCGCGGGCATGCGGGTGCTTGGGGTCAACGCGATTTTCCATGATCCGGCCGCCGCGCTCGTCGTGGACGGGCGGGTCGTGGCCGCGGCCGAGGAGGAGCGGTTCAGCCGGCGCAAACATGGCAAGCGGCCCGTGCCGTTCAGCGCGTGGGAGCTGCCGGAGCTGGCCGCCGCGTGGTGCCTGGAGTCGGCGGGGCTGGAGGCGGCGGACCTCGACGCGGTGGGGTATTCGTTCGACCCCGCGCTGTGCGGTGAGGTCGTCGGCGAGAGCGACCCCTGGGACTGGCTGCGGGTGGAGTATGCCCAGCGTGCGCCGCAGTTTCTCGCCACGGCGCTGCCCGGGCTGGACCCGGGCGTCGTGCGGTTTGTGCCGCACCACGTCGCGCACGCGGCGTCGGCGGGGCTGGCCATGCCGTACCGGGACGACGCCGCCGTGCTCGTGCTGGACGGGCGGGGCGAGTCGGCGAGCCACCTGGCCGGCGCGTACCGGGACGGCCACCTCACCACGCTCTTCACGCAGCGGCTGCCGCACTCGCTCGGCCTGCTCTACGAGGATCTCACCCGCCATTTGGGCTTTATGCACTCCAGTGACGAGTACAAGGTGATGGCGCTCGCCTCCTACGGCGAGCCGAAGCACCTGCCGCTCCTGCGCGACCTGGTCCGGGCGACCGGCGACGGCGGCTTCAGGGTGGCGCCGATCGAGTGGGACACGCTCGCCAAGGTGCGCCCGGCCGGCGCCGAGATGGCGGCCGAGCACGCCGACCTCGCCGCGAGCGTGCAGGTGCGGCTGGAGGAGGTGCTGCTCGACCTCGCCCGCTGGACGTACGAGGCGGCCGGCGGCCCGCGCGTGCTGGCGATGGCCGGCGGCACCGCGCTCAACTGCGTCGCCAACGCGCGGATCGCGGCGGAGGGGCCGTTCGAACACGTGTGGGTGCAGCCCGCGGCGGGCGACGCCGGCACCGCGCTCGGCGCCGCGCTGCACCTGGCGCGCGAGGGCGGGCCGCGGCCGGAGCCCATGCCCGGCGCCGCGCTCGGCCGCGGCTGGAGCGACGGCGAGCTCGAAGCGGAGCTGCACCGGGCCGGGCTGCCCTTCAGCCGGCCGGACTCGATCGCCGCCGAGGCCGCGCGGGTGCTCGCCGCCAACGGCATCGTGGCCTGGTTTCAGGGACGGAGCGAATACGGCCCGCGCGCGCTCGGCCACCGCTCGCTGCTCGCCCACCCCGGTGACGAGGACACGACCCGCCGCATGAACGACGTGAAGGGGCGCGAGCAGTTTCGCCCGATCGCGCCGATGGTGCGGGCCGAGCGGGCCGCCGAGGTCTTCGAGGGCGTGCTGCCGAGCCCGTACATGCTGTTCGTCCACACCGTACGGCCACAGTGGCGGGAGCGGATCCCGGCGGTGGTGCACGTGGACGGTACGGCCCGGGTGCAGACAGTGGACGGTGCGGACGAGCCGCTGGTCGCGGAGATGCTGGCCGAGTTCGACCGGTTGACCGGGCTGCCCGTCGTGGTGAACACGTCGCTCAACACCGCCGGGCGGCCCATGGTGGACACGCCGCGCGAGGCTATGGAGCTCTTCGGCTCGGCGCCGGTCGACCTGCTGGCGCTCGGCCCGTACGCGGTGCGCCGGGCGGGGACGTTCGCTTGATCTCCATCGTGGTGCCCACCGTGGGGCGGCCGAGCCTGGGCGCGCTTCTGGACCGCCTCGCGCCTTCCACGGAGGAGGGTGCGGAGATCCTCGTGGTCGACGACCGCGCGGACCAGTCCAGCCCGCTCGACGTTCCACACGCGAAGGTCCTCAGTGGACACGCGCGGGGGCCGGCGGCGGCGCGCAACACCGGATGGCGGGCCGCCCGCTTCCCGTGGGTGGCGTTTCTCGACGACGACGTGGTGCCCGAGGCGGAGTGGTTCGCGCGCCTGCGCTCGGACCTTGACGTGCCCGACCGGGTGGGTGGCGTGCAGGGCCGGGTGTGGGTGCCGCTCCCGGCCGACCGCCCGCCGACCGACTGGGAACGCTCGACCGCCGGGCTCGAGGAGAGCCGGTGGATCACCGCCGACATGGCGTACCGGCGGGCCGCCCTGGCCGAGGTGGGCGGCTTCGACGAGCGCTTCCCCCGCGCGTACCGCGAGGACGCCGAGCTGGCCTACCGCGTGCGGCGTGCCGGCTGGCGGCTCGTGCGCGGCGCGCGGCGGGTAACCCACCCAGTGCGGCCGGAGGGCCCCTGGGCGAGCCTGCGGGTGCAGCGCGGCAACGCCGACGACGCGCTGTTGCGACACATGTACGGACCGCGCTGGCGAACGCTCGTGGAAGCGTTGCCAGGCCGGCGGCCGCGGCATGCCGTGGTGACCGCTGCCCTGGCCGTGGCCCTCGCGGTGCCGCGCCTGCGGCCGGTCGCCGGCGCGGTGTGGCTGGCGGGCACGGCGGAGTTCGCCGCGGCCCGCGTGCGGCCCGGGCCGAAGACCCCTCGGGAGGTCGGTGCGACGCTCCTGACCAGCGTCTTCATCCCGCCCGTCGCGATCGCCCACTGGCTGCGCGGATGGTGGAGGTGGCGTGGCGCCCGCCCGCTCGGCGGGCGGATTCGTTGATGTTTACTTCTCTTTCCCCCGGGAACCAGCGCTACGTGCGAAGCCACCTGTTCGACGCGGTCCTCTTCGACCGCGACGGCACGCTCATAGAGGACGTGCCGTACAACGGGGATCCCGCCCTCGTGCGCGCGATGCCCGGCGCGCGGGCGGCACTGGATCGGCTTCGCGCGGCGGGTTTCAAGCTCGGCGTGGCGACGAATCAGTCAGGGGTCGCGCGAGGGCGGCTCACCGAAGAGGACGTGGCGAAGGTCAACGCGCGGGTGGAGGAGCTGCTCGGGCCGTTCGACACCTGGCGGGTGTGTCCGCACGGGGTGCGTGACGGATGCCGGTGTCGTAAGCCACAACCCGGCATGATCGTAGATGCCGCCGCGGCGCTGGGGACCTCACCCCGGCGCTGTGTAGTCGTTGGCGACATCGGCCGTGACATGGCGGCCGCCGGTGCCGCCGGCGCCACCGGCATCCTCGTCCCGACGGCGGTCACCCGAGCCGAGGAGGTCGCCGCCGCGCCAACCGTGGCCGGCGATCTGGAAGCGGCCGCACACCAGATCCTGCGCCGGTGCCGCATGGTCCCCTCGGGTACGGCCCGGCACCGCACTGGCACCGTGCTCGTGGCGCGCCCCGACTCGGCCGGCGACGTGCTCGTCACCGGGCCGGCGATCCGGGCCGTCGCGGCCGGCGCCGAGCGCGTCGTGATGCTCTGCGGTCCGCGCGGCCGCCGCGCCGCCGAGCTGCTGCCCGGCGTCGACGAGCTGGTCGAGTGGCGGCTGCCCTGGATCGACCCCAGCCCGGAGCCGCTGGCCCGGTCCGAAGTGGACGGCTTCGTCGACCGGATCGCCGCGGCGGCGCCGGAGGAGGCGGTGCTCTTCACCTCGTTCCACCAGTCGGCGCTGCCCTTGGCGCTCGTGCTGCGGATGGCCGGCGTGCGCCGGATCGCCGCGATCAGCGACGACTACCCGGGCTCCCTTCTGGACGTTCGCCACCGCGTGCCGCTCGGCGTCCCGGAGACGGAGCGCGCGCTGTCGCTGGCCGCCGCGGCCGGCTTCCCGCTGCCGCCTGACGACGTGCCGGAGCTGCGCCTGCGCGCGGCCGAGGGCGGTCCCGACCTGGCGCCCGGCTACGTCGTCGTGCACCCCGGCGCCTCGGTGCCCGCCCGCGCCTGCCCGCCGGAGCGGTACGCGGCGATCGTCACCGCGCTCACCGACGCCGGCCACCGCGTGGTGGTCACCGGCGGGCCGGACGAGCTTCCGCTGAGCGCCCGTGTCGCCGGCGCGTCCGCGCTCGACCTCGGCGGCCAGACCTCGCTCGGCGCGCTCGCCGCGGTCATCGCGCGAGCCGCCTGCCTCGTCGTCGCCAACACCGGGCCCGCCCACCTCGCCGCCGCGGTCGGCACGCCGGTGGTGAGCCTCTTCGCGCCGACCGTCCCGTTTGGACAGTGGGGACCGTACCGGGTGCCGTGGGTGCGGCTCGGCGACGCCACCGCCCCCTGCCGCAACACCCGCGCGGCGGTCTGCCCGGTCGACGGGCATCCTTGCCTTTCCACCGTGGATCCGCTCGCCGTGGTGGAGGCGGTGCGCCGAGTAGGTGTGACATGAACATCCTGCTCTGGCACGTGCACGGGTCGTGGACCACCGCTTTCGTACACGGGAAGCACCGCTACCTCGTGCCGGTGACCCCCGACCGCGGGCCGTACGGCCTCGGCCGCGCCCGCACGTACGACTGGCCGGACACCGTGGAGGAGGTGCCACCGGAGCGCCTCGCGACCGAGGACGTCGACGTCGCCGTGCTGCAGCGCCCCGAGGAGTTGGAGCTTGTCGACCGCTGGCTCGGCCGCCGGCCACGCCTCGTCTACGTCGAACACAACACCCCGAAGGGGGACGTGCCCAACTCCCGCCACCCCATGGCCGACCGGGACGACCTCGTCGTCGTCCACGTCACCCACTTCAACGAGCTCTTCTGGGACACCGGGGGCACGCGCACGGCCGTCGTCGAGCACGGTGTCGTGCCGCCGGCGGCACGCTACTCCGGTGACCTGCCCCGCCTCGCCGTCGCCACCAACGAGCCGGTGCGCCGCGGCCGGGTCACCGGCACCGACATGTTCCCGCGCTTCGCCGCCGTGGCGCCGCTCGACGTGTACGGGATGGGCGTCCGCGACCTCGGCCGGCTGTCCGGAGTGGACGCGCACGAAGACCTTCCGCAGGCGAGGATGCACGCGGAGCTGGCCCGGCGCCGGGCATACCTGCACCTGTGCCGGTGGACCTCGCTCGGGCTGAGCCTGATCGAGGCGATGGCCATGGGCATGCCGGTCGTCGCCCTGGCCACCACCGAGGCGGTCCGGGCCGTGCCGCCCGGTGCCGGCGTGCTCTCCACCCGCGTGGAGGACCTGGTCGAGGCGGCCCGCTGGCTGCTGGACGAGCCGGGGGAGGCGCACCGGCTCGGTGCCCGGGCCCGGGTGGCGGCGAACGAACGTTACGGCCTCGACCGGTTTCTGGCCGACTGGGACAGCCTGCTTGAGGAGGTTTCGCCATGCGCATCGCGATGATCTCGGAACACGCCAGCCCGCTGGCCGCGCTCGGGGGCGTCGACGCCGGCGGGCAGAACACCCACGTCGCCGAGCTGGCCGCCGCGCTCGCCGCCGAGGGGCACGAGATACGCGTGTACACGCGCCGGGACTCTCCCGACCAGCCGGTGTTCGTGCCGATGCAGGAGGGCGTCACGGTCGCGCACGTGCCGGCCGGGCCGCCCGAGCCCCTGCCCAAGGACGAGCTGCTGCCGCACATGAAGGACTTCAGCCGCTGGCTCGTCGACGAGTGGCGCGGCGACGAGTGGTCACCGACCGTGGCACACGCCCACTTCTGGATGAGCGGGCTGGCCGCCGTCACCGCGGGCCGCCAGACCGGTGTGCCGGTCGTGCAGACGTACCACGCGCTCGGCACGGTCAAGAAGCGGCACCAGGGCGCGGCGGACACGAGCCCACCCCGGCGCATCGGGTACGAGCGGGCACTCGGCCGCGCCGTCGACCGGGTCGTGGCGCAGTGCCAGGACGAGGTGCGCGAGCTGGTCCGCATGGGCGTGCCGCGCAACCGGATGGCGGTCATACCGTCCGGTGTGGACAGCGAGCGTTTCTCGCCCGAGGGCCCGGCCGAGCCGCGCGACCCGGACCGGCCACGCATCCTGACAGTCGGGCGGTTCGTGGAGCGCAAGGGCTTCGCCGAGCTCATCCGGGCGCTGAGGATCGTGCCCGGCGCGGAGTGCGTCGTCGTGGGCGGGCCGCCGGCCGCCGAGCTCGACACCGACCCGTTCGCGACCAAGCTGCGCCACCTCGCGGAGTCCACGAAGGTCGCCGACCGGCTGCGGCTCGTCGGAGCCGTGCCGGCGAACGAGATGCCCCGCTGGTACCGCTCCGCCGACATCCTGGCGACCACGCCGTGGTACGAGCCGTTCGGTCTCACGCCGCTCGAGGCGATGGCCTGCGGCGTGCCGGTCGTCGCCTCCGCGGTCGGCGGCCTCACCGACACCGTCGTGGACGGGCTCACCGGCGACCTCGTGCCGCCGCGCGACCCGCGCTCGCTGGGCATGGCGCTGCGCCGGGTGCTGGGCGATCCGGTGCGGCGGTTCGCGTACGCCACCGCGGCGCTCGACCGGGCCCGCCAGTGCTACTCGTGGAAGCGCGCGGCCGAGCAGCTGAGCGCGGTCTACACGACGGTCAGCGGGCTGCGCCGGCCCACCGGGGCGGTGGCCTGATGGTCGACGACCAGGTGTCCGTCTTGGACAGTCACCTGGCGGGCCTGGCGACCGCGATCGTGCCGTACCGCCAGGCCGCCCGGAAACTCTCCCGGTGGGGGTACGAGCTGGCCGGGCTGCTGGTCGGTGGCGGGCGGCTGCTGGCGGCCGGCAACGGCGGGAGTGCCGCCGAGGCCCAGCACCTCACCGCCGAGCTCGTGGGCAAGCTGCGCGACGACCGGCCGGCGCTGTCGGCCATCGCGCTGACCGCCGAGACGTCGTCGCTCACCGCGGTCAGCAACGACTTCGGGTACGACGAGGTCTTCGCCCGCCAGGTGCGCGCGCACGGCCGGCCGGACGACACGCTGCTGCTGCTGTCGACCAGCGGGCGGAGCGCCAACCTGTTGGCCGCCGCGGAGGCCGCCGCTTCCATCGGCATGCGGGTGCTCGGGCTGACCGGGCCGGCACCCAACCCGCTCGCCGCGCTCTGCTCGGACGTGCTCGCGGTGCCGTCGCCCGACGCGCAGGTCGTGCAGGAGCTTCACCTGGTCTCCGTACACGTGCTGTGCGAATACGTCGACCTGGCACTGCCGTCACTCCCGGCGCCCGCGTGGCGCGCCGTACCGGTGGGAGGACTCTCATGATCGTCATTGTCGGTGACACGCTGCTCGACCGGGACGTCGACGGCGCGGTCGACCGGGTCAGCCCGGACGCGCCGGTGCCGGTGCTGGCCGAGCGGTCCACATCGGACCGTCCCGGCGGCGCGGGGCTGGCGGCGCTGCTGGCCGCGCGGCGGGGCGAGTACGTCGCGCTCGTCACCGGCCTCGCCGACGACGCGGGCGGGGCCCGGCTGAGCACGCTGCTGTCCGAGGCCGGTGTGCGGATCTACCCCCTGCGGATGACCGGCAGCACCCCGGAGAAGATCCGGCTGAGCTCGCGCGGGCAGGTACTCCTGAGGCTCGACCGGGGCGACGCCGAGGTGGTCGGCGAGCCGACGGAGGCCGCGCTGATGGCCATCGCGGAGGCGGACGCGATCCTGGTCAGCGACTACGGGCGAGGTGTCGCCCGGCATCCCATCCTGCGCGCGGCCCTCGCCGAGGCGACCGCGCCGGTGGTGTGGGACCCGCACCCGCGGGGTCCGGCGCCGGTGCGCGGCGTGCGGTTGGCCACCCCGAACGAGGCCGAGGTCCGCCATCTGACCGGCGACTCAGCCGGCGGCAGCCGGGTCGCCGTCGCCGCGCGGGGCGGGCAGGAGCTGCGCGGGCGCTGGCGTACCGGTGCGGTCGCGGTGACGATGGGCGGCGAGGGCGCGCTGCTCTGCCACGGCCCGACGCCGCTGGTCGTGCCGACCCCCGGGCAGGTCGACGGGGACACGTGCGGTGCCGGTGACCGCTTCGCCACGACGGCCGCGCTGGCGCTCGCCGGTGGCGCGCTGGTCTCCGAGGCGGTGCAGGCCGCGGTGCGGGAGGCCACCGCCTACGTGGCGAGCGGCGGAGTGTGCGCGGTGCTGGCCCCCGACGAGCTCGAGGTGAGCGCCGCCGGCGTCGGCCGGGAGGCGGCGGGTGAGCTCGTCGCCCGGGTACGCGCGCGCGGCGGCCGGGTGGTCGCCACCGGCGGCTGCTTCGACCTGCTGCACGCCGGCCACGTCGCCACGCTGGAGGCGGCCCGCCGGCTGGGCGACTGCCTCGTCGTGTGCCTCAACTCCGACAGCAGCGTCACGAGCCTGAAGGGACCGGAGCGGCCGGTGGTGCGCCAGGAAGACCGGGCCCGCCTGCTGGCCGCGCTGTCCGCCGTGGACGCGGTCGTGGTCTTCGACGAGTCCACACCGGACGCGATGCTCTCCTGGCTGCGGCCCGACGTGTGGGTCAAGGGCGGCGACTACGGCAGCGACGGCGGGTTACTCCCTGAGGCCGACCTCGTTCAACGGTGGGGCGGGGAGTGCGTGATCGTGCCGTACCTGGACGGCCGCTCGACGACGCGGATGATCGCGGCGGCCCGGCATCTGGAGGGAGTCTGATGAAGGTCGTTCTCGTGACCGGCGGGTCGAGCGGGCTGGGGGCCTCGGTGGTCGCCGCCGCGGCGAAGGAGGGCTGGCAGCCCTACGTTCTCGACCGGCAGGCACCCGTGTCGCCGGTCGACGGCGCGTCCTGGGTGGAGTGTGACCTCGCGGACACCCGCGCGGCCGAAGACGCCACCCGGCGGATCGCGGCCGAGGCCGGCCGGCTCGACGCGGCCGTGACCGCGGCCGGCGTCGACGTGCCGGGCCGGCTGGTGGACGTACCGGCCGAGGTGTGGGAGCGCACGGTCACCATCGACCTGCTCGCCACCGCGGCCGTCGTGCGGGCCGCGCTGCCGGCGTTGGAGCGGGCGCACGGCACCGTCGTCACGGTCGCCTCCACGCTCGGGCTCAAGGCGGTCAGCGACGCGACCGCGTACTGCGCGGCGAAGTTCGGCGTCGTGGGCTTCACCCGCGCGCTCGCCGCCGAGCTCGCCGGCACGGTGGGCGTGACGCTGCTGGTGCCGGGCGGCATGCGCACGCCGTTCTTCGACGGGCGGGACGAGCAGTACAAGCCCGGCCCGGACGCGCAGCTCAACGACCCGGACAGCACCGCGGCGGCGGTCATGTTCGCACTCAACCAGCCGCCCGGCTCCGCGGTGCGCGAGATCGTGGTCTGCGCCGAGAGGGAGTCCTCATACCCATGATCCTGGTGTTGCGGGCGCTCGGAATCGGTGACCTCGCCACGGGCGTGCCGGCACTGCGCGCGCTGCGCCGGGCCTTTCCGGAGCGCACGCTGGTGCTCGCCGCGCCCGCCTGGCTCGGCCCGCTCGTCGACCTGGTCGGCGGCATCGACGCGGTGGTGCCCTGCGACGGCCTGGAGCCGCGGGCGCTGCCGCAGGCCTCCTGGGCGGTCAACCTCCACGGCAAGGGGCCGCAGTCACACCGGCTGCTGCGCCGCTCCCGGCCCGCCCGGCTGCGCGCGTTCGCCTGCCCGGAGGCGGAGCATGTGGACGGTCCGGAGTGGAACGACGGCGAGCACGAGGTGCGGCGCTGGTGCCGGCTGCTGGAGTGGTACGGCGTGCCCACCGACCCCACCGACCTCCGGCTGCGGGCGCCCTCCCGGCCCGTGCGCGAGGGCGCCGCGGTGGTCCACCCGGGCGCCAAGGCCGCGTCGCGCCGCTGGCCGCCGCGACGCTTCGCCGCGGTCGCGCGTCAGCTCGCCGCCCGGGGGTACGAGGTCGTGGTCACCGGCTCCGCCGCCGAGCGGCCGATCGCCGAGTGCGTAGCCGCGCTGGCTGACCTCCCCGACGACGCGGTGCTCGCCGGCCGCACCGATCCGGCCGAGCTCGCCGGCGTGGTCGCCCGCGCACGGCTCGTGGTGAGCGGCGACACCGGCGTCGCTCACCTGGCGACCGCGTACCGGATCCCGTCGGTCGTCATGTTCGGGCCGGTGACGCCCGACCTGTGGGGTCCGCCGCCGGACCGGTCCGAGCACCGCGCGCTGTGGCGCGGGCCGACCGTGGCGTCGATCGGAGTCGAGGAGGTGCTCGCCGCTGTGGACGAGGTGACGTGTGCGGCTGCGGCGTAGCGACCTGTCCAAGCCCGGCTACGGCCGGCGCGGAAGCTCCTTCGTGGACGAACGGGGTCGGAGGGTCACCGACGCGGAGACGGTGGGACGGCTGCGCGACCTCGTGATACCACCCGCGTGGAAGGACGTCTGGATCTCCCCGGACCCGCGCGGCCACATCCAGGCCACCGGCGTCGACGCGGCCGGCCGCAAGCAGTACCTCTACCATCCACAGTGGAGAGAGAAGCGGGACGCGGAGAAGCACGAGCACGTGCTCGACGTCGCGGCCCGCCTGCCCGCGCTCCGCCGCCGGATCAACACCGACCTGGGCGGCCGGGGCCTGACCCGCGAGCGCGTGCTGGCCACGGTCGCCGCACTGCTCGACCTCGGCGCGTTCCGGGTCGGCGGCGACGAGTACGCCGGCGGCGACGACCCGACCTACGGGGTCTCCACGCTCCGGCCGGAGCACGTACACGGGCGCAAAGGCTGCATCGTCCTGGAGTTTCCCGCCAAGGGCGGCGTCGATCAGGCCTGCGAGGTCACCGACGAGCGCGTGTGCGACGTGCTGCGGGCACTGCGCCGCCGCCGGAAGGGGAGCGAGCGGCTGTTCGCCTACTGGAAGGGCAACGGCTGGCACGACGTACGCAGCGACGAGGTCAACGACTACCTGCGCGAGGCGAGCGGCGTCGACATGACCGCCAAGGACTTCCGCACCTGGCACGCGACGGTGCTTGCCGCCGCGAAGCTGGCCGGCGAAGGGCCGCAGGGCTCGCCGACGCGCCGCAAGCGCACGGTGGCCGCGGTGATGCGCGAGGTGGCCGAGCTGTTGGGCAACACACCGGCCGTGGCCAGGGCCTCCTACGTCGACCCGCGGGTCGTCGACCTCTACCACGACGGGCGGGTGGTGGACTCGCCCACGGAGAAGGCCGTCCGCGACCTGCTCTCGTGACCGGCCAGTAACGCGGGCGTGGCGCGCGCCGCTCTTACCAGGTGACCCACCAGTCGACTGGAGGAACGACTTCGTCGCGCTTCCCTGACCGCCGCGGGGCCGGTGCGGAGGGGCACCGGCCCCGCGGGCCTTTCAAGCTGATTTCCCGGGTCCGCGTAGCTGTAGACCGCCGCTCCCGCCGGAGACCGCTGCGGCCGGCGGCTCGCCAGCGCTCGCCGAAACCCCCGGCCTGCGCTGCCACGCCCGCGGTGCAAGACCTGACCGCGTGACCCGCGGGAACAGCGGTCTGGACCACGACGGACGTCGCGGTAGCTCAAATCTCAATCGGCATTACCCGCGCGGGGCGTGACGGGGGATGGGCCGGTGGAGTCGCGGACGACGAGGCGGCATGGCTGGCGGATCACACCGGACGTCGGCTGGCCGTCGAGCGCGGCGAAGAGGTGTTTGACGGCCGTCTCGCCGAGCTGCTGCAGGTTGAGGTCCACAGTGGTCAGTGGTGGCTGGCAGTCGGAGGCGAACTCGTGCCAGTTGTCATACCCCACGATGGAGATGTCGTCGGGGATCTGGCGGCCGAGCTCGCGGACGGTGTTGGCGACGCCGGTGGCGATCTGGTCGTTGCCGCAGAAGATGGCGTCGACGTCGGGGTGTGCGGTGAGGATCGTGCGGGCGGCGTGGCGGCCCCAGCGCTGTGACCACTCGCCGTAGAGCGGGTCGCCGCCGGCGAGCGGAAGCCCGGCGTCGGTCAGCACCTTGCGCACGGTGGCCGCGCGGTCGCGGGCGGCGCGGTAGGTCTCCGGGCCGGTGATGTGCGCGATGTTTCGCCGGCCCAGCGACACGAGGTGCTCGGTGGCGAGGCGGGCGCCGTGCTCGTCGTCGGCGAGCACGGAGAGGTCGTTGGTGTCGTCGGACTCGCCGTACACGTAGACGACCGGCACCGGGATCTGGCGGGTCAGCGACGGGCGCAGGTCGTTGGAGTCGCCGAGCACCACGAAGCCGTCGACCTGGCGGGCGATGAGCGTGCGGATGTAGTGCTGCCGCCGGATCGTGTCGCCGCGCGCGTCGCAGAGCAGCACGGACATCTGGCCGTTGGCGAGGGCGTTTTCCACGCCGAGCAGGATCGGGATGGAAAACCGGCCGGCCAGCTCGTCGGTCAGCAGGCCGATCGTGCGGGTGCGCCCCGTGAGGAGGCCGCGAGCCAGTACGTTGGGCTGGAAAGCGAGCTCGTCGGCGGCCTGGAGGACGCGGCGGCGGGTCTCCGGTGCGACCTCGTCGCGCGCGTTGAGCGCCTTCGACGCGGTGGCCACCGACACGCCCGCACGGCGGGCCACGTCGGTCAGCGTGACCGGTCGAGAACGCTGCCTGGCCACCGAAATCCTTTCGTGAAGCGTTTCGTCGGAGGGTACACCAAGACACCCTTGACAGCCTTATGGCGCCGTCGCTAGATTGCCGAAAAGGTTTTCGGCCACCGGGCGGCCAGGTCCTATCGGTATGTCAGAGGGTGGCCGCATGTCCGGTGTTTGCCAGGTTCACGTTCACATAGACGGTGGTGGCTGGGCATGATCGGACCGGTGCTTCCGTCGGCGGGTGTCTTGCGTCCGTTGGGTGTCGATGCGGTGCGGCTGACCGGCGGTTTTTGGGGTGGGCGGCAGGAGCGTAACGCGAGGGCTTCGATTCCGCATGTCCGTCACTGGTTGGAGGAGACCGGTTGGTTGGGCAATTTTCGGTTGGCTGCGACGGATGATTTGGTGCCTCATCGGCGGCGGGGTCGGGAGTTTTCCGACTCGGAGGTGTACAAGCTGGTCGAGGCGATGGCGTGGGAGGTGGCTCGGGGCGGTTCGGCGCCGGTGGATGAGCTGTCCACTCTGGTCGCGGCGGCCCAGGAGCCGGGTGGGTATCTCAATACGATGTTCGGCCGGCCGGGTCAGCAGCCCCGTTACAGCGATCTGACCTGGGGTCATGAGCTGTACTGCTACGGCCATCTGATCCAGGCCGGTGTGGCCCGGCTGCGTGGCGGTGTGAAGGATGCCCTGGTCACGTCGGCGATCCGGGCCGCTGATCATGTGTGTGTGGAGTTCGGTCCGACCGGGCGGCAGGCGTTGTGTGGTCATCCGGAGATCGAGATGGCCCTCGTGGAGTTGTATCGGGCGACCGGGATGGCCCGCTATCTGGACCAGGCGCGGCTGTTCGTCGACCGCCGTGGCCAGGCGACGCTGCCGGACATCGAGCTGGGCCGGGCGTATTTCCAGGACGATGTTCCGGTTCGGGAGCGGGTGGCGTTCGCGGGGCATGCGGTGCGGGCGCTCTATCTGGCGTGTGGTGCGGTGGATGTGGCGGTGGAGACCGGTGATGACAAGTTGCTGGCGGCGGTGGCGCGGCAGTGGGAGCGGACGGTTGCGGCACGCACGTATCTGACGGGTGGGATGGGGTCGCGGCATGAGGGGGAGGCGTTCGGCGACGACTTCGAGTTGCCGGCTGACCGGGCGTATGTCGAGACGTGCGCCGCTGTCGCGTCGGTGATGCTGTGCTGGCGGCTTCTGCTCGCGACTGGGGAGGCGCGGTTCGCGGATCTGGCGGAGCGGACGTTGTACAACGTGGTGGCGGCGTCGACGTCGTTGGATGGGCGTGGGTTCTTCTATACGAATCCGTTGCGGCAGCGGGTGGCGGGTGAGGTGTTGGATCGGTCGCGGCCGTGGCCGAGAGCGTCGTCGGGTGAGCGGGCGCCGTGGCGGGATGTGTCGTGTTGCCCGACGAATATCGCCCGGATTTTGGCTTCGCTGGGTGGCTACGTGGCCACGGTCGATGACGGTGGTTTGCAGATCCACCAGTACGCGGCCGGCACGGTTGCCAGTGGCGATGTCGGGCTTGCCGTGGCGACCGGCTATCCGTGGGATGGTGCCGTTGACGTGCGGGTGGAGCGTACGGGTGAGCGGCCGTGGCGGCTGTCGCTGCGGGTGCCCGGGTGGGCCGGCGAGGCGCGGCTGGTGACACCGGATGGCGCCGAGCGGGTAGGGCCGGGATACGCGGTCGTGTCCCGTGCCTGGCGGGCCGGCGATACCGTGCGCCTCGAGCTACCACTCACTCCACGGTGGACGGCGCCCGACCCGCGCATCGACGCGGTACGCGGCTGCGTCGCCGTGGAGCGCGGCCCGCTCGTCTACTGCGCCGAGTCGGTCGACCACGACGTGCCGCTCGACGAGGTCACAGTGGACGGTGAGGCGGAGCTGGTCCAGCGCCCGCTGTCCGGCCTCGGCGCGAAGGCGGTGGCACTGGAGGCGGCCGCGACGGTACGCGCGACCGACTCCAACGGCTGGCCATATGGGACGGTCGGCGCCGCGCCGGCCGAGCCGGGCCGCCTGACGCTCGTCCCGTACCACCTCTGGGCAAACCGGGGCCCGGCTTCGATGCGGGTCTGGCTCCCGGTGACATCACAGGCTGAGTAAAGGAGGGAGGGCACCACACCCCACGGTCCCCGGCTGGTGGCTCCGACCTGCGCCCGGCTAGTCGGGCCACCAGCCGGCTACCTCCTCAGGCCTGAACGGTGGAAGCGCGCTCCGCTCGCCGGCGTGCGGTGAGCTTGCGCGCCTTGGCCTGCGTGCCACAGTCGGCCATCGCGCACCAGCGGCGCGACCCGTTTCGGCTCTTGTCGAGGAAGAGCCAGCCGCAGCCGCCCTCGCCGACAGGGCACTCCTTGAGCTGGCCCAGGTCGATGGTGCGCAGCAGCTCCACCGCCGCGAACGCGAGCCGGTCGGGCACCAGGAACGCCGGATCGGTGCCGACCACCACCGCCACCGGCTGATCCGGCGCGCTGACCAATGTGGAGCGTGCGGCGGCGGCCGCCCAGCGGAGCGTGAGGTGCTCCAGCGCCGCGGTGTCAGGGCTGGAGTCCGCGAGGCTCGCGCGGAGCACCTCGTACACCGACTCCCTCACATCGAGTGTCGCGTGCAGCGCCTGGCCGGCGGACCCGGACCTGGCTCGCCAGGCCGCGCGGGCCGCGCGGGCCGCGCGCTCGTCGACCAGGGTGACCCGCTGTGACCAGGCGAGCAGCTCGCCGGGGGAGGTGAGGTGCTCCTGGCCGCCCGGCAGCCGCGGCGTCACCGTATTGACAAGGTCGAGCACCGGGTGCCCGCCGACGATCCGCAAATCCGGCTTGCGCTCCTCCGTCACGCCTGAGATGCTACCACCATAATCGGCTTTAGTGGAGACACCGTGACGGTATCGAAGCGGCGTGCCACCGGTACCCTCGTGGCGCTGTCGGTGGCCACGTTCACATACGTGACGACCGAGGTGCTGCCCATCGGCCTGCTCACGGTGATGGCCGACGACCTCGGCCGATCCGACTCGGCGATCGGGCTGCTGGTGACCGGCTACGCGGGCGTGGTGGTGCTCGCCTCCATCCCGCTCACCCACCTGACCGGGCACATCCCGCGGCGTTGGCTGCTCACCGTGACGCTGGCCATCTTCGTGGCCGGCGGGTTGGCTACCACCGTCGCGGCGAATTACTGGGTGCTGCTCGTCGCCCGCCTCGCGATCGCGCTCACCCAGGCCCTCTTCTGGTCGGTCGTCGGCCCGACCGCGGCCGGCCTCTTCCCGCCCGAGGTGCGCGGCCGGGCGGTCGCCCGCCTCGCGGTCGGTGCCGCACTGTCTCCTGTGGTCGGTGTGCCGGTGGGCACGTGGATCGGGCAGCAGGCCGGCTGGCGGGTGGCGTTCCTGGTGATGGCGGCCGTGGGGCTGGCGACATGCGTGGCGGTGGCGGCGCTGGTGCCGACGTTCGCGCCGGCGGATGGCGGCGCCGCGCGTGGCACCGCGCCAGACGTCCGGCGCTACGCGATCCTCCTCGTGGCGTGCCCGGTCGGCGTGGCGGGATCCCTGACCGCCTACACCTACGTGACGCCCTTCCTGCTCGACGTCAGCGGCTTCACGTCCGCGGCGCTCGGGCCGCTGCTCCTCGTCACCGGCGTGGCGGGCGTGACCGGCACGCTGGTCGTCGGCCGCTTCCTCGACCGCCGGCCGTGGGGTTCGCTCGTCGTGCCGCTCACCGCCACCGTCACCGCACTCCTCGCCCTCTACACCCTAGGCGCCGCCAAGGCGGCGGCCGTCGTGGCGGTCGCGCTCGCCCTGATGGCCTACTCGGCGTTCGCGGTCGCGGTGCAAAACCGCACGCTCCAGGTCGCGCCCGGCAGCACCGACCTCGCGGGGGCGGGCATGGGCTCCGCGTTCAACCTGGGCATCGCGGGCGGCTCACTCTTAGGGGGCGGCTTGATCCAAACCACGGGGGTACGAAGCGTCGCGCTGGCCGGCGCCGGACTTGCGGCCGCCGCTCTCGCCCTCCTGCTCGCCGAGCCGAGGCTGGCGCGCCCTACTGCTCGTGGTCGGCGCGTTTCCGGAAGAGATCGGGGAGGAAGTGCTCGAGGTTGCCCACCTCCTCGACATGGTGACGTATCCACGGCAGGATCTTCCGAGGCGGAAACGCGCGCGTCCGCGCCACCCTGTTGAGCAGCAGCCGGCCGAGGACCGTCGTGTCCCCGATGGACAGTCGCGTGGTGTATCTCGCGCCGTCGGGTCCTTTGTGGAACTCGTTCTCCAGCCGGACGACGGCGGTGCCGGCAACCCGCTTCGCCACCACCGCGCGCTCGGCCGAGACCTCCTCGACGGCGACCCGGATGTCGAGGAGCATCCTCGGGTCGCGGCCGAGCGCCTCGGTGATGGCAAGCCTGGTGCCCGCCCGCACGCTACCGGTGCCCGCGGGCCCGGGCCGCTCGACGCGGTAGGAGATGTGGTCCAAGGGGTGCCACACCAGATAGCGCGGCCACACCGCGCCGGCGTAGCGCATGGTGCCGGGCACGTGGCCATACCACCAGCCGAGCATCTCCGGCGTGACGCCCGGCAGCGGAGCGTGCTCGATCGTCACGACGGCACGCCCGTCGGCGGGCTCGATCGAGTGTCGCGCCGACTGGACAGGCCGCAGCGGCCACAACACAGGCCGCGGGGGCGGGATATGGATGCTCCTCACCCGCCCGTCGTACCCCGGTGATGGATCTTTTAGGCCTCCGGACCGCCCTCCGCCTCGCCGCCGAGCCGCGCGCGCAGCTCCTCGCGGGTGGCCAGAAACCAGTTTTGCCCGCGGCGGTTGCTCTCCCAGACGAAGTCGCGCAGGGCCTTGCTGGCCGCGGTCTGCTCCGACAGGTCGCCGATGATGGCCACCCGCAGCCGGTAGTTGACGAGCTTCTGCAGGAAGTCGCCGGCGAGCCCGTTGCCGAGCGTGAAGAACTCGGGGTCGAACCGCTCGACCGGGATGGCGACGAAGTCGGCCTGGTGCTCGTACGTTGCGGCGACGAGATCGAGGGCGTCAGCGCCATCCCGGAGGGCCGGCCCCTCGCCGGGGATGGTGAGCACCCGTACGCCATGCATCTCTTCAACCGTCATGCGCCGGATGGTAGAGACTCAGGCCCCCGCCCGCGCGGTGATTTCCTCGGGTGTGAGCTCAGCCCCGCAGGTCCTCGTTGGACCGCAGCATCGCCCGCAGGCGGTGCCCCTTCGACGTCAGGGCCCACCCGTGCTGGCCGGCTCTTTCCACCAACCCGTCTGCCGCGAACCGATCCAGGACGTGACGCACCTGGTCGGGACGATAGCCCGAGATCGCCGCGAGCGTCGTGGCGGTCGGCGGTGAATCGACGCCGAGCGGAAACGACTCCAGCATCGAGTGCTCGACGGACGGGAGAACGGCATCGGGCACCGCGGTCTTGGCCCGTGCCGAGGTCCGTAGGCGCCCCGCCGTGCCGTCGGCCGTGGAGAGGAGGTCACGCTCGAAGTCGTCGAGCAGGCGCAGCACCGCACGGTTGAGATAGACCCGGTTGCGCCGGCCGAGGCTGACCTGGGTCACGATGCCGATCCCTTCCAGCCGCTCGATGACGTCGGTCGTGGCCGTCGCGGAGGCGCCCAACTCGTCGCGCAACGAGGTAGCGGTGAAGACCGGTGTGATGGTGGTCTGCTCGCACGCGCGCCAGAGGTGGGAGTCGGGTCGAGCCTCCGTTTCGAGCCGCCACCGGCTGATCATCGCGGCGAGATGCTCCTCGAACTGGCCCGCGCCCTCGACCGCGAGCCGGGAGGCCGAGGCGAAGGTGCCGCACCACGCGTCGAGCCGGCCCTCGCGGAAGTCGACGAGTCCCTGGATGTACTGGTCGCCGTATGCCGCGAGCACCAGGCTCACCGGGACCAGCATCCGTGTGGCGAGGCCACGCCGGGCGAGCACCGTGTGTATCAAGCAGCGTCCGACCCGACCGTTGCCATCGAGGAACGGATGGATCGTCTCGAACTGCGCGTGCACGATCGCGGCCTGCGCCAACGTGGGCAGGTCGTCGCGGTTGACGAACGCCACAAGATCGGCCATGAGCCGCTCGACGTGCTCAGGTGGCGGCGGGATGTAGGCGGCGTCGCGCGGGCTGTCGCTCCGCCCGCCGATCCAGTCTTGCCGGGTGCGGATCTCACCGGCGTAGCGACCCGTAGCGCGATCTTCGCGCATGAGCAGCTCCTGCATGGCCTTGATGTCGTCGACGGTCAGCTCGCGCTCGCTGGCTCCGAGCTCGATGGCCCGTCGCGTGGCGTCGATGTTGGCGAGCACCTGCCGGGCGGTCTCGCCGGCATGCTCCGGGGCGAAGGCCGCCTCGGCGAGGCGGCGCTGGCTGCACTCCAAGCCCTCGATACGGCTTGAAGCCACCGACTCGCTTCGCAGGAGCAGGCGCGCCAGCGTCTCCATGGCGACGAGGTGCCGCCCGTGGTCGGCCACCGCGATGGCCGCTTCGGCCTCCGCGATGTCAGCGGCCGTGGCCGCGGTGAAACTCAGCGCGGCCGGGTCGAGGGCGTCGGGAATGTAGGCGCGGTAGGTGAAGCTCTGCCGGGCACGACGACCACCGAGTGCGGACAGATCCGGCACCCAGACAGCCTCCTGCCACTGACCCACAAGTCGACCATATCACGGAAATAAAGATCAACAAGATGTATGGCTAGCCGGCGGTCGACAAGGCTCCGTGTGTCGCCGCGCGGAACGCGGTCAGGAGCGCCCGCGAGGCCTGGACGCGTTCGCCCCGCCAGAGGGTGTCCCTCGATCAGCCACCTGCCGCACTACCAGCCGCGGGCGTGCCACTCCGGGAGGTTTGGGCGCTCCGCGCCCAGCGTGCTGTCCTTGCCGTGGCCGGGATAGAACCATGTCTCGTCGGGCAGTCTGTCGAAGAGCTTGCGCTCGACGTCGCCGATCAGAGAGGCGAAGTTTTCCTTGTCGCCCCTCGTGTTGCCTACGCCGCCCGGGAAGAGGCTGTCGCCCGTGAAGAGGTGGGGGATGCCCGCCGGGTCGTCGTAGAGCAGGGCGATCGAGCCTGGCGTGTGGCCGACCAGGTGGATGACCTCCAGCGGGCAGTCGCCCACGTCGATGGTGTCTCCATCGTGGACGGTGTCGGAGGTGACCGGGAGCTCGCCCGCGTCGGCCTCGTGGGCCACCGACCTCGCGCCGGTCTCGGCGATCACCTCCTCCAGCGCCACCCAGTGGTCCATGTGCCGGTGGGTGGTGACCACAGTGGACAGCGTGTCGTCGCCGACCAGCGCTAGCAGGCGGGGTGCGTCGTTGGCGGCGTCGACCAGGAGGAGCGAGCCGGTGGCGTTGCAGCGCAACAGGTACGCGTTGTTGTCCATCGGGCCGACCGACACCTTGGTGATGGTGAGCGCGTCGAGCGTGCGCACGTCGGGCGGGCCGCCGGGGGTGACGTCTCCGGTGTAGGGCATGGCGATTATCAGATCCAGGCGGGTGGTGTGGGCAGGGGGCCTTCGGGCGTGGCGTCGAGGTCCACACCGGACGATCGGCCGGCGAGCCAGGCCGCGAGCTCGAAGGTGGGGCCGGCCACCACCGGGGTGTCCTGCTCGACCTGGCCGATCGTGAGGTCGTGCTCCAGCTCCGTCGGCCGGAGGATCAGCGGAGTGACGCCGGTGGCGGCGGTGAGGTCGCTGACCACCTCGCGGAGCAGGTGCTGGCTGAAGGCTTCCGGCCAGTCGCTCGGGCCGTATCCGGCGTCGAGGTCGACGTGGTGCACCTCCACCTCGCGCAGGCGGCCCCACACGCAGGTGGCGGCGGGCGCCTTGCGGCCTCCCGTGCGTTCGATGATGGCGCCCCAGGCGTCGGCGGGCATCTCCGCGGCTGCCTCGGCGAGGCGGGCGGAGGCCGCGCGCAGGTCTTCCAGCTGCTCGGCCAGCGGCCGGCCGGCGCCCTCCTGGATGCCGGCCTCCCGCGCCTCGGCGCTGGCGTAGCCGGGTGTGCGCACCCCGGTGCGGGCCCAGGTGAGCAGGTTGAAGTAGGAGTCTGCGTTGCGCGCGACGTGGGTGAGCACGTGGCCGCGGGTCCAGCCGGGCAGGAGGGAGGGGCCCTTCAGAGCGTCGTCGTCCAGGGCCTCCGCGGTGCGGAGCAGGCGGTCGGTGGCGCGGTCGAGCTCGGGCAGGAGTACGAGCGGGTCAGCCGTCACACTCCTGACCCTACAGAAATGGCTTTCGCCCCACCGGCATTGGACCTTACGGTCTGAGGCAGACGCGTCACGACGACGGCCCGAGGAGAGGAGGTGGGGAGTCATGACCTTCCTCGCCTCAAGCTGCGCGGATCTCTGAGCCTTCTCTCGCAAAGGGTTTATATCGATGACGTTCGACCTCGCGTCCCTCGGTTGGGACGGCAGCTACACCATGCCCGGCGGCGACGCCCGGCCCGGCCGGGTCGTGCGGGTGGACCGCGGCGTCTGCACCGTGCTGTGCGCCGAGGGAGCCGTGCGCGCCAGCCTCGCCGGCGCGATCCTCTCGGCGGCCGCCGCCGATCCGGTCAGCCTGCCCTGTGCGGGCGACTGGGTGACCGTGCGCACGTGGCCCGACGAGCGCATCACGGTGGAGGCCGTGCTGCCGCGTCGGACGGCGATCGTGCGCCGCACGTCCGACAAGGACTCGGTCGGGCAGGTGCTCGCCGCCAACGTCGACGTGGCCGCCGTGGTCGAGCCGATGCACCCGGCGCCCGACGCCGGCCGCGTCGAACGCCTGCTGGCGCTCGCCTGGGAGTCCGGCGCGCTGCCCCTGGTGGTACTCACGAAATGTGATCTCGCCGCCGATCCGGGTGCGGTCGCCGCGGAGATCGCGCACGTCGCGCCCGGTGTCGATGTCCTTCCCGTCAGCGCGCAGCGCGGCGACGGGCTGGCGGAGCTGGCGCCGCACGTGGCGTTCGGGCGCACGCTCGCGCTGCTCGGCCCTTCCGGCGCGGGCAAGTCGACGCTCGTCAACGCGCTCGCCGGCGCGGTCGTCATGGGCACGCAGGCGATCCGGCGGGCGGACGGCAAGGGGAGGCACACGACCACGTACCGGGCGCTGATCCCGATTCCGGACGGCGGTGCCGTTCTCGACACTCCGGGCATCCGGGCGGTGGGCCTGCTCGACGCGGAGGAGGGGCTGGACCGGGCGTTCGCGGACGTGGCCGACCTCGCCGCGGCCTGCCGCTTCGCGGACTGCCGGCACGACGGTGAGCCGGGCTGCGCGGTGCGCGCGGCGCTGGAGGCCGGAGACCTCGCGCCGCGGCGGTACGAGAGCTGGCAGAAGTTGCAGCGGGAGATCGCGTTCGAGATGCGGCGCAAGGACGCGCGGCTACAGGCCGAGCAGCGGGCGATGTGGAAGCGGATCCACAAGGAGGTGCGCGGCCACAACCGTCCCTGAGCTGCGGGAATGTGGCGGCGCCGGAAAGTGTCATACCGGGGGTCTAGAGTCGTCTCGGTTGTCTGGACGTTCTTCCCCGGGGGCAAATAGTGGCGGATCGGTTGATCATTCGTGGCGCGCGCGAGCACAACCTGCGCGACGTCAACCTTGACCTGCCCCGCGACGCCATGATCGTTTTCACCGGGCTTTCCGGGTCCGGTAAGTCCAGCCTCGCGTTCGACACGATCTTCGCGGAGGGCCAGCGGCGATACGTGGAGTCGCTGTCGTCCTACGCGAGGCAGTTCCTCGGTCAGATGGACAAGCCCGACGTCGATTTCATCGAGGGTCTCAGCCCGGCCGTCTCGATCGACCAGAAGTCCACGTCGCGTAACCCGCGCTCCACGGTCGGCACGATCACCGAGGTCTACGACTACCTGCGGCTGCTCTTCGCCCGGGTGGGTGAGCCACACTGCCCCAAGTGCGGCCGCCCGATCTCCCGCCAGACGCCGCAGCAGATCGTCGACCGGGTGCTCGCGATGGACGAGGGCACGCGCTTCCAGGTGCTCGCGCCGGTGGTGCGGGGCCGCAAGGGTGAGTATGTCGACCTGTTCGCCGAGCTCCAGGCGAAGGGTTACGCGCGCGTCCGCATCGACGGCGTGGTCCACCCGCTGACCGAGCCGCCCAAGCTGAAAAAGCAGGAAAAGCACACCATCGAGGTTGTCGTCGACCGCCTCACGGTCAAGGCGAGCGCCAAGCAGCGGCTCACCGACTCGGTCGAGACGGCGCTGCGGCTGGCGGCCGGTGTGGTGCTGCTGGAGTTCGTCGACCTGCCGGAGGGCGACGAGCACCGCGAGCGCACGTTCTCGGAGCACCTCGCGTGTCCCTATGACGACCTGTCGTTCGAGGCGATGGAGCCGCGCTCCTTCTCGTTCAACTCGCCCTACGGCGCCTGCCCCGACTGCACCGGCCTCGGCACCAAGAAAGAGGTCGACCCCGAGCTCGTCGTGCCCGACCCGGAGCGCACGCTGCGCGAGGGCGCCATCCAGCCGTGGGCCGGCGGCACCACGCTCGAATACTTCCTTCGGCTGCTGGAGGCGCTCGGCGACCAGGAGCACTTCGACATCGACACGCCGTGGCGGGCGCTCCCGTCGCGGGCGCAGAAGACGATCCTCCACGGCGCCGAAGACCAGGTGCACGTGCGCTACCGCAACAAGTACGGGCGCGAGCGCTCCTACTACACCGGCTTCGAGGGCGTCGTGCAGTGGATCGAGCGGCGCCACTCCGACACCGAGTCCGACTGGTCGCGCGACAAGTACGAGGGGTATATGCGCGACGTGCCCTGCCCCACGTGCGGCGGCGCGCGGCTCAAGCCCGAGGTGCTGGCGGTCACGATCGACGGCAAGAGCATCGCCGAGGTGTGCAACCTGTCCGTGGGAGAGTGCGCCGACCTGCTGGGCGCCATGATGCTCAACGACCGGCAGAAGATGATCGCCGAGCGGGTGCTCAAGGAGATCAACGCGCGGCTGCGCTTCCTCGTCGACGTGGGGCTCGACTACCTGTCGCTCGACCGGCCGGCGGGCACGCTCTCCGGCGGTGAGGCGCAGCGCATCCGGCTCGCCACGCAGATCGGCTCGGGGCTGGTCGGCGTGCTCTACGTGCTCGACGAGCCGTCGATCGGCCTCCACCAGCGCGACAACCACCGGCTGATCGAGACGCTGGTCCGCCTCAAGAATCTCGGCAATACGCTGATCGTGGTCGAGCACGACGAAGACACGATCCGCACCGCCGACTGGGTGGTCGACATCGGCCCGGGCGCGGGCGAGCACGGCGGCCGCATCGTGCACAGCGGCTCGGTCGACGGCCTGCTCGAGAGCAAGGAGTCGATGACCGGCGCCTACCTCTCCGGCCGCCGCGAGATTCCCACGCCGGGCATGCGGCGCATGCAGATCCCCGGGCGCGAGCTCGTGGTGCAGGGCGCCCGCGAGCACAACCTGAAGAACCTGACGGTCTCGTTTCCGCTGGGGCAGTTCATCGCGGTCACCGGCGTCTCCGGGTCGGGCAAGTCCACGCTCGTCAACGACATCCTGTACACGGTGCTGGCCAACCAGATCAACGGCGCCCGCATGGTGCCGGGGCGGCACACGCGGATCAGCGGCATCGACGAGGTCGACAAGGTGGTGGGCGTCGACCAGTCGCCCATCGGCCGCACCCCGAGGTCCAACCCGGCGACCTACACCGGCGTCTTCGACAACATCCGCAAGCTCTTCGCCGAGACGACCGAGGCCAAGGTCCGCGGATACGGGCCGGGGCGGTTCTCGTTCAACGTAAAGGGCGGCCGCTGCGAAAACTGCGCGGGCGACGGCACCATCAAGATCGAGATGAACTTCCTGCCCGACGTCTACGTCCCCTGCGAGGTGTGCAAGGGCGCCCGCTACAACCGGGAGACGCTCGAGGTGCACTACAAGGGGCGCACGATCTCCGAGGTGCTGGAGATGCCGATCGAGGAGGCGTCCACGTTCTTCGAGGCGATCCCGGCGATCCACCGCCACCTCAAGACGCTCGTCGACGTCGGGTTGGGGTATGTGCGCCTCGGCCAGCCGGCACCCACCCTCTCCGGTGGTGAGGCACAGCGCGTCAAGCTGGCGTCCGAGCTGCAAAAGCGTTCGACCGGCCGCACTGTCTACGTGTTGGACGAGCCGACCACCGGCCTCCACTTCGAAGACATCCGCAAGCTGCTGCGGGTGCTCGACAGCCTCGTCGACAAGGGCAATACGGTGATCGTGATCGAGCACAACCTCGACGTGATCAAGACGGCCGACTGGCTGATCGACATGGGCCCCGAGGGCGGCCACAAGGGCGGCACGGTGGTCGCGACGGGCACGCCCGAGGAGATCGCCGAGGTGCCCGACAGCGCGACGGGCCAGTTCCTGCGCCACGTGCTCAAGCTCGACGGCGAGGCGGCGGGCGCCGCGGCGGCGACCTCCCGGGCCGCGAAGGCGAACGGCACGGCCACCACCACCAAGCGGCCGCCGGCGGCCGCCGCGCCGGCCAAGTCGACCGCGGGCGCCAAGGTCGCGAAGGGCGCCAAGTCGGCCGCGCCGGCCAAGTCGACGGCGTCGGCGCGCGGGGCCAAGGCGGCGAGCGCGGCCAAGGAGACGGCGAAGGCGACACCGGCGAAGGCCGCGCGCCGGGCTCCGGCCAAGTCGCGCGGCTGAGCTTCGGGTCAGGGCGGCGCCCTGATCTTTGAATGCGTTTGATTTGCCCCGTCCGCGTCACCTGCGGACCGTATGCGCGGGCCCCGGGGAAACGTGGAGCGTTTTCTTGGGGTGCTTTCCCGCGGGCACCGCTCCCGGCCGGCTCCTCGCCAGGGGCTCGTCGAAACCCCGGCCGTCCGCGGCCGGGTCCGCGGTTCAAGCCCAGGTCGGCGGCCGTCGCCGGGTCAGTGCGGCCAGTGTCGCCGACACCTGTGGCATGATGCCCAGCCTCGGGGGCCTGTCGAGGCCGCCCTCGACGAGCGGAGGAGGGTGGGCACGGTGACCCTCACGAGCGCCGGCCTCTCGCGGTCGGCGCGCCGCCGGGTGAGCCGGCAAGGCACGACCGCCGTGAGACGCACGGTGCTTCGACGTGTCAGGGTCGTGCCGGCAGTTGAAGTGGGCGCGGACGTGGTCGCCCATGCCGGCCCGTCTCGACCGGGCTATCTAGCGCGGCTCGTCGCGCGCCTGAACCGACCGGAGAAACTGAGCCACTGGCTGGCCCTGGCGATCCTGTCTCCGCTCTTGCTCCTGTGGGTCGTCACCGCGGGGCTGAGGCAGGAATTCGCGCGGACGCGAGCCGACATCCGGCGTGATCGGGAGCAGACGCGCCGCGAGGGTTACGGCCGTTTGATGAGGAGCGGGCGAGACGCGCAGGTGGCGTGGCAGCAGTTCGTCTCGCTCAACGGCGTGACTCCCGCGGACCCGCTTCTCGCGGCACGGTTCCGCCGTCAGTACTTCCGGTCGCTGCGACTGCTGAGGGCGGACGAGCGCCGGATGGCGATGTTCGGCTCGCCGGGTGCCCTGCTCCTCATCGGGCTGCCGCTGATCCTGCTGGCACCGGTCCGCATGGACCCGGCAAGCCGCATCCTCTTGTGCGTGGCCGCGCTGGTCGGAGTGATGGGGACCCTCTACCTGTTCACCCGGCTGAGGCGGTTCGTGCCGTTCGTGCGCATGGCCGTCGTCACCGTGGCCGTCTTCGTCGGTGCCTGCCTCCTGCTTCGCGCGCAGTGGCACGTGCGCTGGCCGGGGCTGACCCCTGGACAACGGCTTCCGGACGCGATCGCCGTCGCCGTGCTGTTGTGGGGCGTCGTCGCAGCCACAGTGACCGCGTCTCTGATCTTTGTGCTGGCCTTTTATGTGCTTGTCGAATGGCCGCACGAGGTGCGACTCATGCGTAGGGAGCCGGACGTCGTCGCATTTCGGGCCCTCCGCCGCCTTATCGGCCTGCTCGCGCGGCCGGAACGCACCTTCGCGGAACTCGCCACCCGGCGCTGGCTGGTCTGGCGACTCGAGCAGTTGGCCCGCGCCATCGAGCGGGGGTACCCGCGCGCGATCGTCCTGCCAGCGCCGGCGGACCGCGACGCGCTCACGACGAAGTGCGCGCAGCTCGCACGCACGATCCGCACCTACCAGGTGTCGCTGGCCTTCCCGGACGTCGACACGCTGCCCGCACTGCGCCGGATGGTCCTTGCGACGACGGCCGCCGTCTGCACCGGCCGGCTGGGATCCCTCGCACTGTCCCGGCCGCCCGGCGCGGAGGCCCGCCGGCGGCTGTGGCCGGCCGCCGTCGCGGCGGTGCGGGTGACGCTCGTGGCCGCGCTACCACTTCTCGTCGCGATCGTGCTGCGGCGCTACGGGCACCTCGGCGAAGACCCCACCGGCCGGACGATCGTGGTCGCCTGCGCGCTGTGGGGGGCCGTGGTGCTCATGAGCGCACTCGACCCGCTGTTCAAGGACCGCATCAGCACGGTGAAGGACCTGTTGGGGATGTTTCTTCCCAACCGAAAGGAATAGCCGGTTACACGAGGTGACGGCGCGCATTTGATTCCGTGGTGATCGTCGAGGCGTCTCCCGGGTTGGTTCGGGCTGTGTCATGGATCGAAGAGCGTGGGTTTATTCGCGATCTTGCTGGCTGGGAAGTTGAACTTTTGACCATCGGCGAAACCCGTGTTGAGCAGCGGTGATGCTTGCGTTCTCTCGGCCGACAGGGGACGACACCAGCGGGACGGTGAACCGTGGCGGCCGGAGGCTCGTGTGTACTGACATGGCCGTGGTCGACCTGATCACGGTGGGCCGAAGACAGGAAGGGTGAGGCATGAGCGAGGAACAGGCGGTGACGCAGTCGGGGGTGACCACCCGCCGGGCGCTACTCGCGGGCGCGGGCGCGATCGGCACGACCGCGGTGCTGGTGGCGTGTGGCACGGACCCCGACGAGGACACCTCCACCTCGGGCGGCACCCAGTCGAACGGCGCGAGTGACCCCGCCGCGGGCTCTGGCGACAGTGGCGGCAGCGCGATCATCCAGACCAGCAAGGTGCCGGTCGGGGGCGGTGCGATCATCGCGTCGTCGAGCGTCGTGGTGACGCAGCCGACCGAAGGCGAGTTCAAGTGTTTCAGCTCGACGTGTACGCACCAGGGGTGCCCGGTGACGGCCGTCGAGGGCGGGACAATCAACTGCAACTGCCACGGCAGCAAGTTTTCGATCGCCGACGGCTCGGTGAAGGGCGGCCCGGCCAGCAAGCCGCTGGCCGAGAAGCAGATCAAGGTCGACGGGGACAACATCACCCTCGCCTGACACCACGCCTGCCAGCCCGCGCCTCGCGATATTGACAGAGGCGCGGGCTAGGCTTTTCGCGTGGCAGACCCCTCTACCTACCGTCCCGCGCCGGGCACGATTCCGGACGCCCCGGGGGTCTACCGTTTCCGCGACGCGGGCGGGCGGGTCATCTACGTCGGTAAGGCGAAGAGCCTGCGCAGCCGGCTGAATTCGTACTTCGGCGATCTGTGGCACCTGCACCAGCGCACCCAGCAGATGGTCACCACCGCTTCTTCGGTCGACTGGGTCACGGTGGGCAGCGAGGTCGAGGCGCTCCAGCTGGAGTACTCGTGGATCAAGGAGTTCGACCCGCGGTTCAACGTGAAGTACCGCGACGACAAGTCCTATCCCTACCTGGCCGTCACGCTCGACGAGGAGTTTCCCCGACTCCAGGTGATGCGGGGCGCCAAGCGCAAGGGTGTGCGCTACTTCGGGCCCTACTCGCACGCCTGGGCGATCCGCGAGACGCTCGACCTTCTCCTGCGCGTGTTCCCGGCGCGCACATGTTCTTCCGGGGTTTTCAAGCGGGCCGGCCAGATCGGGCGGCCCTGCCTGCTCGGCGACATCGGCAAGTGCTCGGCGCCCTGCGTGGGGCGGGTGACGGCCGACGAGCACCGGGCGATCGTCGAGGAGTTCTGCGACTTCATGGCGGGCCGCACCGAGACGATGGTCAAGCGGCTCGAGCGGGAGATGATGGCCGCGTCGGAGCGGCTGGAGTTCGAGCTCGCCGCCCGCCTGCGCGACGATGTCGTGGCGCTGCGGCGGGCGCTGGAAAAGCAGGCAGTGGTGTTCGGCGACGGCACCGACGCCGACGTTGTCGCCTTCTCCGAAGACCCGCTGGAGGCCGCGGTGCAGGTCTTCCACGTGCGTGGCGGGCGCATCCGCGGCCAGCGCGGCTGGGTCGTGGAAAAGGTCGAAGACCTCACCACCGGCGACCTCGTGCACCACTTCTGCAGCCAGGTCTACGGTGGCGAGCAGGGCGAGGGCGACGTGCCACGCGAGCTGCTCGTGCCCGCGCTCCCGCCCGACGCCGACGCGCTCGCCGACTGGCTGAGCCAGCATCGGGGGAGCCGGGTGCAGCTGCGGGTGCCGCAGCGGGGCGACAAGAAGGCGCTGCTGGAGACGGTCGCGCGCAACGCCGCCGAGGCGCTCACCCGCCACAAGCTGCGCCGCTCGGGCGACCTCACCACGCGCAGCAAGGCGCTGGAGGAGATCGCCGAGGCGCTTGGGCTGGCGACCGCTCCGCTGCGCATCGAGTGCTACGACGTCTCGCAGATCCAGGGCACCGACGTGGTGGCGAGCATGGTCGTCTTCGAAGACGGGCTGCCCCGCAAGAGCGAATACCGCCGCTTCGCGGTGCGCGGCGCCACCGACGACCTCTCGGCCCTGTCCGAGGTGCTGCGCCGGCGGTTCGCGCGATACCTGGAGGCGCGCGCGTCGCTCGGCGAGCTCGACGCCGAGGAGGCGGAGGATCCGGAGCGCCCCGGCATCGACCCGACGACGGGCCGCCCGCGCAAGTTCGCATATCCGCCCCAGCTCGTCGTCGTCGACGGCGGCCAGCCACAGGTGGCGGCGGTGGCCGCGGTCCTGGCCGAGCTGGGCATCGACGACGTCGCGCTGTGCGGCCTGGCCAAGCGGCTGGAGGAGGTGTGGCTCCCGGGCGACGACTTCCCCGTGATCATGCCGCGCGCCTCGGAAGGCCTCTACATGCTCCAGCGGCTGCGCGACGAGGCACACCGCTTCGCGATCACGTTTCACCGGGAGCGGCGGTCGAAGCGGATGACGGTGTCCAGTCTGGACTCGATCCCCGGGCTGGGCGAGGTGCGGCGAAAGGCGTTGCTGCGGCACTTCGGCTCGATCAAGCGGCTGGGCGCGGCGAGCGTCGACGAGATCGCCGAGGTGCCCGGCATCGGCCGCCGCACCGCCGAGGCGATCGTCGCCGCCCTTGGCGACTCACCGCCCGCCGCTGGTCCGACCGCCGCTTCTCTTGAGCAGCCGAGGCCGGGCGGTGCCACCGCCGCTTCTCTTGAGCAGCCGGAGCCGGGCGCCGGCACCGCCGCTTCGCTTGAGCAGCCGGGGCCGGGCGACACCGCCGCTGGTTCTCCTGAGCAGCCGGGGCCGGGCGCCGGCACCGCTGGGGATTCCGCTTCCGACGTCGAGGCGGGGCAGGGCGCCGCGCCCGCCGGCGGATCTCTTTAGCGACAAAGATTTGGGCCACAGCGACCAGCGACGGCCGGGACCCGATGCCACTCACGCTAAGTCGATCATGAGCCGGTCCCGCTGTGGTCCACGCGCCCCATCTGTAACGCACCCAAACTCCCCTGCCGGAAAATGGCCCGTCGACCGCCTGATGTGTCCGGACATAGGCGGGCAGTTTTCACGCCGCGCGGCGTCCCCGAGGGAACAAGTCGGGGCGACTCCTGGCCAGCGTGGCGGCGAAAACCCTTTCCGACAAAGATTTGAGCTACGTCTCTGTCCGTCGGGGGTCCAAGCCGTTGCTCCCGCGGCCTCGCCGTCGCGTCCGGCCCGCTATGCCGGCCTCGGAAGGCTCGGCCGGGTCTGTGCGCGCGGGATGCCTTGGTGCGTGGCCAGCCGTGGCCGGGGTGAGGGCCGCGGGAGCGGCCGTCTGGACCACGACGGACCTCGCGGTAGCCCAAAATGGTCGAAATGTGCGGATATTGCGCACAGCCCGGTAACGTAGCGTGACCGGGTGAGGGGGCAGCTTCGCGATCTAGAACGGTTAGGGTCGATATGGCGCCCTAACCGTTCTAGATCGCGAACCTGACGGCGGGCGGTGGCTACTGCCCGCGACCGGGGCCGGTCCGGCTCTGTCGGCGCCGGCGTGGCGGCTTAGGACATTGTGGACAAACGCTAACCTCAACTCCGAAGGCTCTATCGACCCAATGCCACCCGCCCGGACCCGCCGTCGGCGAGTGGGTGGGGCTTGACGCGCGGACCTGGCAGCGGGGGCCGGGGGTTTCGGCGAGCCCTGGCGAGCCGCCGGCCGCCGCGGTCTCCGGCGGGAGCAGCGGTCCGCAGCTGACACGGACCCGGGAAAGGTGATCGGGATCCGGTCTTGACCACGACGGACAGATCTTAGGGTCGGGTGGGCAGCGTCGGACGTGCCGGCGGGGCGGAAGTGACGCGGAGCGCCTAGGATTCTCTGGTGCACGACGACTCCAGCGCGCCGCCCGACGACGACACCGAGCTTGTGGTGGTGACCGGCGTCTCCGGGGGCGGGCGCAGCACCGTGGCCCGGGCGCTGGAAAACGTCGGCTTCTACGTGGTCGACAACCTGCCGCAGGCGCTCATGCTCGACATGGCCGAGCTGGCGCAGAAGGCGGGCGGCGCGGCCCAGCACACCGCGATGGTGCTCGACGTGCGCAGCCGCGCGTTCTCGACCGATCTTGTGGGCGCGATCAACGCGCTCAAGGAGCGGGGCTTCCACCCGCGCGTGGTGTTCGTCGACGCGGACGACGAGGTGCTGATCCGGCGCTTCGAGAGCGTGCGGCGTTCGCACCCGCTGCAGGGCGACGGGCGGCTCGCGGACGGCATCGCGGCCGAGCGCAAGCTGCTGGAGGAGGCGCGCGACCACGCCGACGTGATCATCGACACCAGCCACCTCAACGTCAACCAGCTGCGGCGGCGGGTCGAGGAGCTCTTCGGCGGTGAAGACGCGCGGCGGCTGCGGGTGACGGTGCTCTCGTTCGGCTTCAAGTACGGGCTGCCGCAGGACGCCGACTTCGTGCTGGACGCGCGCTTTCTCCCCAACCCCTATTGGGTGCCCGAGCTGCGCGAGCACAACGGGCAGGAGGAGGCGGTCAGCACCTACGTGTTGGGCCAGCCGGGCGCGGCCGAGTTCGTCGCGACCTACGCGGGCCTCGTCGGTGCCACCGCGCCCGGGTTCGAGCGGGAGGGCAAGCGCTACCTCACCGTGGCGGTCGGGTGTACGGGCGGAAAGCACCGCAGTGTGGCTATCGCCGAAGAACTGGCCGATCGGCTGCGGCAGTCGCGCATCTCGGCCCACGCTTCGCACCGGGACCTGGGGCGGGAATGAACGTCGTGGCCTTCGGTGGCGGCCACGGGCTGGCCGCCTCGCTCCGCGCGTTGCGGCACTGCCAGGCCGAGCTCGACCTCGACATTACGGCCGTGGTGACCGTGGGTGACGACGGCGGCTCCAGCGGGCGGCTGCGCGACGAGCGGGGCGCGCTGCCCCCGGGCGACCTGCGCCAGGCGCTGGCCGCGCTCGCCGCGCCCGACTCGGTGGCGACGGCCGATCTCTTCCAGCACCGCTTCCGCCCGCCCGGGCCGCTGACCGGTCACACGGTGGGAAACCTTGTGTTGCTCGGCCTGATGGAGCTGCTCGGCGACCCGGTGGCGGCGCTCGACCACGCGGCCACGATGGTGGGTGCCGCCGGGCGGGTGCTGCCGATGTCGTGCGAGCCGCTCGGCATCGAGGCCGAGGTGCAGGGCGCCGACCCGTCGGTGCCCGACGACGTGCTCACGGTCCGCGGTCAGCACGCCGTGGCGGTGACCCGGGGGCGCGTGCTGTCGGTGCGGCTGACACCGGCGCGGGCGGCGGCCTGCCCCGACGCGGTCACGGCGATCGCCGAGGCCGACTGGCTGATCTTCGGGCCGGGCAGCTGGTATACGAGCGTGATCCCGCACCTACTCATGCCCGGCCTGGCGGCCGCGATCGTCGCCAGCCCGGCCCGCCGCCTGGTCACCCTCAACCTCGCGGAGGAGAAGGAGACCCTCGGGCTGTCGGTCGCCGGTCACCTGGCGGCCCTCCGCTGGTACCTGCCCGAGCTGAAAATCGACACGGTCATCGCCGACGAGAAAGCGGTAGGCGACCCCGAACCCGTGCGCCATGCGGCAGAATCGCTGGGTGCGCGGCTCACCCTCGCCCCCGTGGCGGTGTCTGACGGCAGCGCTCGGCACGATCCGGCGGCGCTCGGCGCCGCACTGGTGCCTGTCTTGGGCGCCGGTCGTTAGTCACAACTGAAGCACTCGCAACTGTCCGGGAGATGACGACGAGATGGCGATGACGGCGGCGGTCAAGGACGAGCTGAGCCGGGTCGACGTGCCAAAGCCTTGCTGCCGCCGATCGGAGATGGCCGCACTGCTGCGGTTCGCCGGTGGCCTGCACATCGTCTCCGGCCGGGTCGTCGTGGAGGCCGAGCTCGACACCGGCGCGGTCGCCCGGCGGCTACGGCGCGAGGTCGCCGAGGTGTACGGGTACCCGAGCGAGATTCACGTCTTGGCCTCGGGTGGGCTACGCAAGGGCAGCCACTACATCGTGCGAGTGGTCAAGGACGGCGAGGCGCTGGCCCGCCAGACCGGCCTGCTCGACGTGCGCGGCCGGCCGGTGCGCGGCCTCCCGCCACACGTCGTCTCGGCGGGCATGTGCTGCGCGGTCTCCGCGTGGCGGGGGGCGTTCATGGCGCACGGCTCGCTGACCGAGCCGGGCCGCTCGTGCGCCCTGGAGATCACCAGCCCCGGGCCGGAGTCGGCGCTCGCGCTGGTCGGTGCCGCGCGGCGGATCGGCGTCAGCGCCAAGCAGCGTGAGGTCCGCGGCGTCGACCGGGTCGTGGTCAAGGACGGCGACGCGATCGCCGCGCTGCTCACCCGCATCGGCGCCCACTCCAGCGTGCTCGCCTGGGAGGAGCGCCGGGTCCGCCGCGAGGTCCGCGCCACGGCCAACCGCCTGGCCAACTTCGACGACGCCAACCTGCGCCGCAGCGCCCGCGCGGCCGTGGCGGCGGCGGCCCGGGTGACCCGCGCGCTGGAGATCCTCGCCGACGACGCGCCCAACCACCTCACGTCAGCCGGCCAGCTCCGCTTGGAACACCGTCAAGCTTCGCTCGAGGAGCTGGGCGCCTTGGCCGATCCGCCCCTGACAAAGGACGCGATCGCCGGACGAATCCGCAGGCTCCTCGCATTGGCCGACAAGCGTGCCCGCGATTTGGGAATCCCCGACACTGAGGCGGCCGTCACACCCGAGATGCTGGTGGGGTAAGGCGAGCCCCCGGCCCAAATCCAGGACGGCGACTCCGATAGTGTCAGAGGTGGCGACGAGGCCGAATCAAAGCAAAATCCGAAGCGCACGAGGAGATGGACCGTGACCATCCGCGTTGGCATTAACGGCTTCGGCCGGATCGGCCGTAACTTCTTCCGGGCGGTGCTGGCGTCCGGCGCCGACATCGAGCTCGTCGGCGCCAACGACCTCACCGACAACGCGACGCTCGCCCACCTGCTGAAGTACGACAGCATCCTGGGCCGTCTGCCCTACGAGGTCAAGGCCACCGGCGACGAGATCACCGTCAACGGCAAGACGTTCAAGGCGCTCGCCGAGCGCGACCCGGCCAAGCTGCCGTGGGCCGACCTGGGCGCCGACGTGGTGCTCGAGTCGACCGGCTTCTTCACCGACGCGACGAAGGCCAAGGCCCACGTCGACGCCGGCGCCAAGAAGGTCATCATCTCCGCCCCGGCGAAGAACGAAGATGTGACCGTCGTCATGGGTGTCAACCACGAAGACTACGATCCCGCGAAGCACACGATCATCTCGAACGCGTCCTGCACGACCAACTGCCTCGCCCCGATGGCGAAGGTGCTGCACGACGCGTTCACGATCGAGCGCGGCCTCATGACCACGATCCACGCGTACACGCAGGATCAAAACCTGCAGGACGGCCCGCACAAGGACCTGCGCCGGGCCCGCGCCGCCGCGCTCAACGTGGTGCCCACGTCCACCGGCGCCGCCAAGGCGATCAGCCTGGTGCTGCCGGCCCTCAAGGGCAAGCTCGACGGATACGCGCTGCGCGTGCCGATCCCGACCGGCTCGGCCACCGACCTCACCGTGACGCTGAGCCGCGAGGTCACCGTCGAAGAGGTCAACGCCGCGGTCAAGGCCGCCGCCGACGGGCCGCTCAAGGGCATCCTGACCTACACCGAAGACGAGATCGTCTCCACCGACATCGTCACCGACCCGGCGTCGTGCATCTTCGACTCGGGCCTCACCAAGGTGATCGGCGACCAGGTCAAGGTCGTCGGGTGGTACGACAACGAGTGGGGTTACTCCAACCGCCTCGTCGACCTGGTCAAGCTGGTCGGTTCCTCGCTCTGATGAAGACGCTGGACGACCTCCTCGCCGAGGGCGTCGAAGGTCGGCGCGTGCTCGTGCGCGCCGACCTCAACGTCCCTCTGGATGGCACGACGATCACTGACGACGGGCGCATCCGCGCGGTGCTGCCCACCCTGCGCGCGCTCAGCGAGGCGGGCGCCCGGGTCGTCGTCGTCTCCCACCTGGGCCGCCCCAAGGGCGCGCCCGACCCCAAGTACTCCCTCGAGCCGGTCGCCCAGCGCCTGGGTGAGCTGCTCGACCGCCCGATCGCGTTCGCGACCGACACGGTCGGCGACTCGGCCAGGTCGGTGACGTCGAGCCTCGCCTCCGGCGACGTGGCGCTGCTGGAAAACCTCCGCTTCAACGGGGGCGAGACGAGCAAGGACGACGCTTCGCGGGCGGCCTTCGCCGACGAGTTGGCCGGGCTCGCCGAGGCGTACGTGGACGACGCTTTCGGCGCGGTCCACCGCAAGCACGCCAGTGTGTACGACGTGGCGGCCCGCCTCCCGCACTTCGCGGGCGGGCTCGTGCTGCGCGAGCTGGAGATGCTGGGCAGGCTGACCGGCCAGCCCGACCGGCCGTACGTGGTGGTGCTCGGCGGTTCCAAGGTCTCCGACAAGCTCGCGGTGATCGAGGCGCTGCTGCCCAAGGTCGACAAGCTGCTCGTCGGCGGCGGCATGTGCTTCACGTTCCTCAAGGCGCAGGGCCACGAGGTTGGCAAGTCGCTGCTCGAAGAGGACATGGTCGACACCTGCCGCGACCTGCTCGACCGCGCCTCCGGCCGGATCGTGCTCCCGGTCGACGTGGTGGCGGCCGCGGCCTTCGCCGCGGACGCGGCGCACGACGTCGTTCCCGCCGACGCGATCCCCGCCGACCGGCTCGGCCTCGACATCGGGCCGGACAGCGTCGCCCTCTTCACCGAGGCGCTCGCCGGGGCCAAGACCGTGTTCTGGAATGGTCCGATGGGCGTCTTCGAGCTCGCGCCGTTCGCGGCCGGCACCCGGGGCGTGGCCGAGGCGATCACCAAGGTCGACGGCTTCACCGTGGTGGGCGGCGGCGACTCGGCCGCGGCCGTGCGCACGCTCGGCCTCGACGAGGCGGCCTTCGGCCACATCTCGACCGGCGGGGGCGCCTCGCTGGAGTACCTGGAGGGCAAGACCCTCCCCGGCGTCGCGGCTCTGGAGCAGTGAGCGAGCGAGTTGGCGCGGCGGCGTCTGGACTGAGCCGCCCCGCCGACGCAGTCGGGGTTTCGGGGCGGCGAGGGAAGACGTCGCCTTTGGCGCCGCACGAGCGAGCGAACTAGGAGGCGCTGTGGCGAAGTCCGCCCGCCGGCCGCTGATGGCCGGCAACTGGAAGATGAACCTCAACCACCTCGAGGCCAACCTGCTCGTGCAAAAGCTTGCCGCGAGCCTCAACGAGCAGCAGCTCAGCGATGTCGAGGTGGTGGTGCTCCCGCCGTACACCGACATCCGCACGGTGCAGACGCTCGTCGACGGCGACAAGCTCCTGCTCGGATACGGCGCGCAGGACCTCTCGCCGCACCCCAAGGGCGCCTACACCGGCGACATCTCGGGGCCGATGCTGAGCAAGCTCGGCTGCCAGTACGTCGTCGTGGGCCACTCGGAGCGCCGGCAGTACCACGGCGAAGACGACGCGCTGGTCAACACCAAGGTCAAGGCGGCACACGCCAACGACCTCGTGCCGATCATGTGCATCGGCGAGGGCCTCGACATCCGCGAGGCCGGCGAGCACGTGCCGTTCGTGATCGCCCAGCTCGACGCCGGTCTCGACAAGCTCACCCCGGCGCAGGTGGAGAAGGTCGTCGTGGCGTACGAGCCGGTGTGGGCGATCGGCACCGGCAAGACCGCCACGCCGGAGGACGCGCAGGAGGTCTGCGGCGCCATCCGCGCGCGGCTCGCCGAGAAGTTCGGCGCGTCGACCGCCGAGGTCGTGCGCGTGCTCTACGGCGGCTCGGTCAAGGCGGCCAACGTCGCCAGCATCATGGCCCAGCCCGACGTCGACGGCGCCCTGGTGGGTGGGGCGAGCATCGACGCAGAGGAGTTCGTGCAGATCTGCCGCTTTCCGGAGCACATCCAGCGCTGAGCGTTGCTTTCCGGTCCGTGCTTGCTTTCCGGTCCGTCCGCGTCGCGGGCGGACCGGAATCATTTTTAGGCATATTGCCCGGGTCCGCGTCGGCTGCGGACCGCCGCTCCCGCCGGAGACCGCGCAGGTCGGCGGCTCGCCAGGGCTCGCCGAAACCCCCGACCTCCGCTGCCAGCTAAGCCTGACAAGACCACGCTGCCCCTGCGCCCCCGATGATCGTTAGCCCAAATCCCGCGCGACACGCCGCAAGAAACGCGGGATCCCGGCTAACGATCACTCTCCAAATCCACATTGGACCCCGTTCCCCACTCGCCTGTGCCATCCTGATGGTCCGGAGCGCTCCCGGGCCGGAGGCCAAAACGGGCTAACCGCAACCAAGGCGGCCGGAGCTACCCCGACACCCCTCAGCCCACGGCGAGCTTGCCGCGGACCTCGTCGGCCTCGGGTTGGTCCAGCTCTTCGAGCAGCACGAGGGCCTGCCGCCACGCGCGGCGGGCCTTTTCGCGATCGCCGGCGGCGTGGTGGGCGTCGCCGAGGCGGGTCAGAGTGCCGGCCTCGTGCGGCCGGTCGCCCGCCGCCCGGAACATCTCCAGCGCCCGCTCGAAGCTCGCCACCGCCTCGCCCTGGTTGCCCAGATGGTGGTGGGCGTAGCCGATGCTGTCGAGGGTGGCCGCCACGCCCGGCCGGTGGTCGAGCTCGCGCAGCAGCGGGAGTGCCCGCTCGCAGTACTCCAGCGCCTCCCGGTACTCGCCGTTCTGCGCGTGGTACCAGCCGACGTTGTTGAGCGCGTTCGCGATGCCGACCTGGTGGCCGCCGGCCCGGTACAGCTCGAGTGCCTTGGTGGCGTGGTAGAGCGCGTCACGCTGGTGGCCCTGGGTGCCGCACATGAAGGCGAGGTTGCGGTGGGTGTTGGCCTCGCCGAGCCAGTCGCCGATCTCGTCGAACAGGTCGAGCGCCCGCCAGTAGTGCACGTGCGCGTCGATGAAGCGACCCACCCGCGCGTACGCCCGGGCCAGCCCGCGGTGCGCGTCGGCCTCGTCGGGGCGGTCGCCGAGGCGGCGGGCGGCCTTGAGCGCGAGGTCTTGCACCGCGGCCCAGTCGTGCCAGTGCCCCTGCCGGTCGAGGTACGTGGTGATCGCCCAGGCCAGCTGCCATGTGTGCGTGTCGTAGCCGGCGGCCGCGGCGCGCTCGACGACCGCCAGCAGCGTGGCGTGCTCGCCGGCGAACCAGGCCAGCGCCTGCCGCTGGTCGCCCACCTCGTAGATCGTCACGCCGGGCACGGCCGCGGTGCGGGTGATCTTGTCGCGGTGGGGGTTGAGCCGCGCGTCCGCCGTGTACGCGGTGTGCAGGTAGTGGTCGAACATCCGCTGCAGCGCCGCCTGCCGCTCCTCCGGCGGGTCGGTCTCGGCGGCGAGCTCGGCCGCGTAGGCGCGGAGCAGGTCGTGGAACGCGTACCGCCCGGGCGTGTGCTCGGCCACCAGCCGGGCCCGGACCAGCTCGGCCAGGAGCGGCCGCACCTCCGCCGCCGGCGCGCCGGCCAGGCTGGCCGCCGCGGGCATGGCCAGGTCGGTGCCCGGGTGGAGGCCGAGCATGCGGAAGAGGCGGCCGGCAGGCTCGCTGAGCGCGCGGTAGGACCAGGAGAAGACCGCCCGCACGTCGGTGGCCGGGTCGGCGCCGGAAAACGCGTCGAGCCCGCCGCGCGCCCGGGTCAGCTCGCCGGCCAGCACCGCGAGAGAGAGGCCGGGCCGCGTCGCGGCGCGCGCGGCCACGATCACCAGGGCGAGCGGGAGGCCGGCGCACGCCTGGACGATCGTGGCCAGCGCCTCCGGCTCGGCCGCCACCCGCTCCGCGCCCAGCCGGCGGACGAGCAGCTGCGCGGCGTCGGCGGGGTCCAGCAGATCCAGGGGTACCGGGTGCGCGCCCTCGGCCGCGACGAGCCCGCCGAGTTGGTTGCGGCTTGTCACGATCACCAGGCAGCCGGGGGAGCCGGGCAGCAGCGGGCGCACCTGGTCGGCGTCGCGCGCGTTGTCGAGCACCACCAGCATGCGGCGGCCGGCCAGGAGGCTGCGGTAGAGCGCGGCCTGGGCGTCGAGCCCCACCGGCATCCGCTGGGCGGGCACGTGCAGGGCGTCGAGGAAGCCGCGTACCGCCTCGTCCGGCGGCACCGGGCCGGTCGGGTCGAAGCCGCGCAGGTTGACGTAGAGCTGGCCGTCGGGGAAGCGGTGGGCCACCCGGTGTGCCCAGTGCACGGCTAGCGCGGTCTTGCCGACGCCGGCGGTGCCGTCGATCGCCGAGATCACCACGGCCGTGCCCTGGCCGGACCCTTCGCGCGGGAGCAGCGCGTCGAGCCGGGCCAGGTGGGCGGCCCGCCCGGTGAACCCCGGCACCGCCGACGGCAGCTGGCGCGGGCGCGGGTCGGCGCGGCGGACGACCTGCTCCTGCCGCAGGATGCGCAGGTGGGTGTCGCGCAGCTCGGCGGAGGGCTCGACGCCGAGCTCGTCGGCGAGGCGGTGGCTCACCGCGGCGAAGAGCGACAGCGCGGCGGCCCGCTCCCCGGAGCCGGCCAGCGCGACCATGAGCTTGGCGGCCAGGCCCTCGTGCAGCGGCTCGTCGGGCACCAGCTCCTGCAGCCGGGCCACGGCGGCGGCGTGCAGGCCGAGGTCGGCGGCCAGGTCCGCGTACGCCAGCGCGGCGCGGACCCGCTGCCGGCCCGCCGCCACGGCCGCCGGGTGGCTGCGCAGGCGGGGGCTCGCGCCGGCCAGCACCGGGCCGCGCCAGCAGCGCAGCGCGCGGTCGAGCAGCTCGACGGCCGTGCCGGTGTCGGGCGTGGCGGTGCCCCGCTCGACAAGATCTTGAAACTCGGCCAGGTCGAGCGCGTCGGCGCCGAGGTCGATCGCGTAGCCGTCGCCGGCCAGCCGGATCACCTTGCCGGGGGAGCGGGGCTCGCGGTCGGGGTCGAGGCGCCCGCGCAGCCGCCCGACGTAGGTCTGCACCATGCTCAGGCAGGTCTTGGGCGGCTGGTCGCCCCAGAGCACGTCGACGATCTCGTCGCGGCTCACCACCCGGCCGGGCTGTATCGCGAGCAGGGCGAGGAGGTCACGCTGGGGCGCGGGGCCGAGGTCGACCGCCTCCGCGCCGGCGCGCACCGAGAGCGGGCCGAGCACCTCGACCCTCGGCCGCCGGTCGGTGTCGGGCGCCGGCCGCGGGCGGGGGATGGCGGCGAGCAGCCGGTCACGGTCGAACGAGGCGAGCCCGAGCGCCTCGGCCAGCCGGCGCAGCGAAGGGGCGCGCGGAGTATCCACCCGCTCGTGCTCGATGTCCCGTATCGTGCGTACGCTGACGGAGGCGCCGGTCGCCAGCTCCTGCTGGGATAGGCCGGCCGCCAGACGGTATCGGCGCAGCAACGATCCCACCGTCGTCTCGGCGTTCTGGGGCGCCATATCCGACTTGTTCCTCGCATGCGTCCGGGGCGGTACCCGGGCCATCCTGCCTCTTTCTGCCGGCAACGCAAACCGGCTTTCTGGCCGGAAGGCATTTCCGCAGGTCACATGCGGTGTCGCCGGGTGCCCAACCGATTGCCACGCGTTGTGTCAGCGGCGGGCGGCGGTTCATATGGTCATCGTGGCCGGTCGGGCCGGTTCGCACCGGGATATGGGGGCGGTACGGGCCGGTCCGCCCGGATACGCTTCCGCTATCCTTGGTGGGCTCCTTGGTGTCCATCGTCGATGGGCTATCTTCGATGGGCTTCTGTGTCGAGAGGATTGACCGCCACCATGCCGATCGCGTTCGCATACACGTTGATCGTGTTGCTGGTTATCACCAGCTTCCTGCTGATGCTGTTGATCCTGCTGCACCGAGGTAAGGGCGGCGGTCTGTCGAGCATGTTCGGTGGCGGTGTGAGCACCAGCCTCGCCGGTTCGTCCGTCGCGGAGAAGAACCTCGACCGTTACACCATTCTGGTGGGCATTGTCTGGTTTGCCTGCATTGTCGGCCTAGGCCTTTGGCTCAAACTCGCGATGAACTCTTAGGGCCCTCAGCACCGTACGTAGTCATAGACTGCTGCGCGGTCTGATTTATCCCTGGTTCCCCATCGCGACGTCGAACCCTCACTCGACGACAGGAGCGAAGAGCCGTGCCACATGGCAGCGCCATCCGCGGCACCCGTGTCGGATCGGGCCCCATCCGGCCCGCCGAGCGGTGCGACCCAGCCCCCCGCCGGCCCGTGACGTACTGGTGCGCCAAGGGCCACTCGATCGAGGTCCTGCTCGCGGCCGAGGTCGCGCCGCCCGCCTGCTGGGATTGCCCCCGCTGCGGCCAGCCCGCCGGCCTCGACCAGCTCAACCCGCCCGGCCCGTCGCGCGCCGAGCCTTACAAGTCCCACTTGGCGTACGTCAAGGAGCGCCGCAGCGACGCCGACGGCGAGGCCCTGCTCGCCGAAGCGCTGGCCGCCCTGCGCCGCCGGCGTGGCGAGCTATAAGGCCGACTCCGCTCCGTAACGCTCGCCTGCGGGTGGGCGACGGCGATATGTCCCGGGTCCGCGTCAGCCGCGGATCCGGGACATGCCAAGGAAGTGGAAACTCCCTCAGCGCAGGCTGCGGAGCTTCGGGGCGACCGACGCGGCCGCGGCGCGGTCGAGGAGCCAGAGCGTGCGCTCCACGCCCTGGACGCCCGAGGCCGGCACCTGGACGGGGCCGCCGCCGGCCATGGCCATGCCCACCGCGTTGGCCTTCTCGGCGCCGGCCGCCATCAGCCAGACCTCCTCGGCCGTGTTGATGGTCGGGAGGGTCAGGGTGATGCGCACCGGCGGGGGCTTGGGCGAGCCGCGCACGGCGCTGACCGGGCGGGTCTCGTAGGCGCCCGGGTGCTCCGGGAAGATCGACGCCACGTGGCCGTCTTCACCCACGCCGAGCATCAGCACGTCGAAGTGGGGGAGCTGGGCCGTGCCGGGCTTGGCCGCGGCGGCCAGGGCCTCGGCGTAGCGGGTCGCGGCCGCCTCCGGGTCGTTGCCGTCGGGGCCGTCGGAGGGCGGCATCGGGTGGATGCGCGCCGGGTCGAGCGGGAGCGCGTCGAGCAGCGCCTGGCGGGCCTGCGTCTCGTTGCGGTCGGGGTCGCCCGAGGGCAGGAAGCGCTCGTCGCCCCACCACACGTCGACCCGCGACCAGTCGACGGCGTCGCGGGCCGGCAGGTCGCTGACGGCCTCGTACACCGCGGCCGCGATCCTGCCCCCGGTCAGCACCACGCCGGCGAAGCCGCGCGCGGCCTGTGCGTCGATGAGCTTGACGACGAGCCGGGCCGCGGCCGCTTGGGCGAGCACCTTCGCGTCCGCGTGGACGACGACGTTTGTCTCACCCATCCGTGGGTCCTGTCTCGGCGGCGGGCGCCGCCGCGGCCGGCACGGGCTGCCGGGACGCGAGCACCGGGTCCTTCCAGATGTGCACCCGCTTGTGCTCGCGACTGTCCAGGTCGGACACACCGGCGTAGGCGCCGAGCGCGTCGGCGTAGATCTGGTCGGAGTCGAGGCGGCGCAGCTCCTCGGCCAGCTCCTCGCCGGTGGGGCGGCGGACCAGCGGCAGGTTGCGGTCGGCGTGGCCGGTGCGGGAGAACGTGGCCATGCTGTCTTCGCGGGTCAGCGCGAGCGTGTCGCCGCTGGCGCACTGGAGCGTGACCGAGCGCATGCGCGGGAAGTCGGTGGTCGCCTCCAGCTTGGGCTTGATGCCCAGCCGGGCGGCGAGCCAGCCACTCATCAGCGCGGCGGTCGGATCGGACGCGGGCGCCACGATCGTCGCGCCGGTGACCTTCGTTTCGAGCGTGTCGAACGCGCCGGCCAGCAGCGTGCGCCACGGCGTGATGCGGGTCCACGCCAGGTCGGTGTCGCCGGGCGCGTAGTCGTTGGCCCGCTGCCGCAGCGCCGCGATGCGGTCCTGGGCCTGGCCCGTGTCGGTGATCCGCCGGTCGGCCACGACGCCGAGGAAGTCGTTGGCGATCAGCGCCGGCGGCTCGCCGTGCCACCAGGTGACCACCGGCACGTCCGGCACGAGCAGCGGCATCACCACCGACTCGGCGTGCAGGGCGAGCCGGCCGTACATCCGCATGACCACGGCCTCGCACGGCCCGAGCCGCCCGCCGACCACGATCTCGGCGTCGAGGCGGTTGATGGGGCGCTCGAAGTCGGAGCGGACCACCATCAGCAGGCGGCACGGGTGCTGCGACGTGGCGATCGTGGCGGCCGCCTCGGCCTCGCGTACCCGCTTTTCGTCCACCACGACGATGAGCGAGAGCGCCATGCCGCTGGCGACGCCGCCGGCGCTGCGCCGCTCGGACGCGAGGGCCTTGACGACCTCGTTTCCCGTGGTGTCCCACAAGCCGATCATGCCGTCACCTCGCTGCGCTCGGTGCCGCCATGATGTTGCCTGCTTGATCGCTCGCTACGCTCGCTCATGCACGCCTCCAGTGACGGCCCTCGCGGGCCAGCATCTCGTCCGACGCGCGCGGGCCCCACTCGCCGGACCGGTACGGCTCCGGCTTGTGGCCCTGCCACGCCTCTTCCAGCGGGTCGATCACCTGCCAGCTCTGCTCGACCTCGGCCGCGTCCGGGAAGAGGGTGCGGTCGCCGATCAGCACGTCGAGCACCAGCCGCTCGTACGCCTCCGGGCTCTGCTCGGTGAACGCCTCGCCGTACTGGAAGTCCATCGCGATGTCGCGCAGCTCCATCGTGGTGCCGGGCACCTTGGAACCGAACTTGAGCACCACGCCCTCGTCGGGCTGGACCCGGATGACGAGCTGGTTGTGCCCGAGCGCCTCGACGTCGGTCGGGTTGAACGGCAGGTGCGGCGCCATCTTGAAGAGCACCGCGACCTCGGTGACCCGCCGGGGCAGGCGCTTGCCGGCGCGGATGTAGAAGGGCACGCCGGCCCATCGCCGGTTTTGGATGCCGAGGCGGACCGCCACGTACGTCTCCGTGGTGGAGCCGGCCGGCACGCCGTCTTCGTCGAGGTAGCCCTTGGCCCGCTCGCCGCCGACCCAACCCTGCAGGTACTGCCCGCGGACCGTGCCCTCGTGGATGTCCTTGGGCAGGCTGATCGCGCGCAGCACCTTGAGCTTCTCCGCGCGGATCTCGAAGGCGTCGAAGCTCGTCGGCTCCTCCATCGCGACGAGCGCGAGCAGCTGGAGCAGGTGGTTTTGCAGCACGTCGCGGGCGGTGCCGGTGGCGTCGTAGAAGCCGGCGCGGGTGCCGATGCCCACGTCTTCGGCCATGGTGATCTGCACCGAGTCGACGTACTTCGAATTCCACACCGGCTCGAACAGGGAGTTGGCGAAGCGCAGAGCCATGATGTTCTGCACCGTCTCCTTGCCGAGGTAGTGGTCGATGCGGAACACGTCCTGCCCGGTGAAGACGTCGTCGACCAGGTCGTTGAGCTCCTTGGCCGAGGCGAGGTCGGTGCCGAACGGCTTTTCCACGACGACCCGCCGCCAGCCGCCGCACTTTTCGTTGTCGGCCATGCCGGTGCGGGCGAGCTGCTTGAGCACGGTCGGGAAGGCGGCCGGCGGGATGGAGAAGTAGAACGCCGCGTTGCCGCCGATGCCGTGCGTGTCGCGCAGCTCGTCGAGCGTGTCGTTGAGCTTGTCGAACGCCGCGTCGTCGTCGAACGCGCCGCCGACGAACTTGATGTTGCCGGCGAGCCGCGCCCAGACCTCCTCGCGCCACGGGGTGCGCGCGTGCGCCTTGGCGTGCTCGTACGCCATCTGCTCGAACGTGCCGTGGTCCCAGTCGCGGCGGGCGAAGCCGAGCACCACGAAGCTGGGCGGCAGGAGCCCGCGGTTGGCCAGGTCGTAGACGGCCGGCAGGAGCTTCTTGCGAGCCAGGTCGCCGGTCACTCCGAAGATCACCAGAGCGCAGGGCTCAGGGATCCGCGGCAGCCGGCGGTCCTGGGGATCGCGCAACGGATTACCCACGGGACTTATCCTTTCAGTTCCCAAGGGACCGGGCAGCGTCCAACAGCTGAACGATGCCCGACGCCCGGTCCGTCAGGTGCAGGCGTACCACCGGGCGCCCGCGGCGCACCAGCGCCTGCCGGTCGCCGGCTGCCTGCGCGGCCTGGAGCTGGCCAAAGGTGTACGGCCGGCCGGGCACCGCCAGGTCGGTGGCGACCGCGCCGGTGATCTGGAGGAACGCGCCGAGCGGCGGCCCGTCCTTGTGGTAGAGCGAGGTGGAGTGCAGGAAGCGCGGCCCCCACCCGAAGGTCACCGGGCGGCGCGCGATGGCGGCCAGGATCGGCCGTACGTCCGCCGCGCCGGCGTCGGCGTGCCGGTCGAGGTAGGCCATGACCGCGACGTACCCGTGCGGCCGGGCCTCCAGCAGCACCGCGCTGAGCGCGCCCGCGAGCGTGGACGTGCCGGTGCCGTAGACCTCGATCGCGCCCTCGACGAACGACGGCTCCTCGGCCGGCGGGCCGGACTCGAGGATCCGCGCCATGTTGTCCTTGGACTCGCTCTTGCTGGGCATGCCGAGCGGGTCGATCCCGATCACGCGGCCGGCCAGCGCGGTGGCGAACTCCCAGGTCAGAAACTGGGCGCCGAGCGGGCCGTTGACCGCGACGTCGGGGCGCACGCCGCCGCCGGGCACCGCGCCGGCCGGCAGCGAGCCGCCGAGCGTCACGGTGAGCACGTCGGCGCCGTCGACCGGGGCGCCCGGCGACTCGAGCACGACGGGCAGCATGCCGGTGCCCGCCTTGCCGGTCGACTCGGCGAGCAGCTGCTCGGCCCACTCGTCGAGGCCGACGATGCCGGTGCCGTCCGGTACCAGCGCGATCTTGTCCTTGCCGGCGGTGGTGGCCGCGCCGAGCGCGGCGCCCAGCGCGAGCGCCGGGTTGTCGCCGCCGGCGGAGAGCGCGGGCAGCAGCTCCTCGGCCTGGTCGAGCAGCTCGGCCACGTCGACGCCGGCCAGCGCCGCGGGCACGAGGCCGAACGCGGTCAGCGCGGCGTAGCGCCCGCCCACCTCGGGGTCGGCGAGCACCACGGTGGCGCCCATCTCGCGGGCGGCCCGCTCGAGCGGCGAGCCGGGGTCGGTCACGACCACGAAGTGGCGCCCGGCCTCCGCCGCGGTCAGCCCCGCGTCGAGGAACGCGCCGTGGTAGGCGCGGCGCACGCTGTCGGTCTCGATCGTGGTTCCCGACTTGCTGGAGACGACCACGACGGTGCGCTCCAGCCGGTCGGTGATGGCCCGGCCGATCTGGCCGGGGTCGGTGGTGTCGAGCACGGTGAGCGGCCGGCCCAGCGTGCGCGCGATCACCTCGGCCGCGAACGACGAGCCGCCCATGCCGGCGAGCACTACGCGGTCGAGGTCGGCCAGCTCCTCCTTCAGCTCGGCGAGCAGGGGGAGCAGCTCGCGGCTGCGCCGGTGGGTGTCGATCCAGCCCAGCCGGATCTTGGCTTCCGCCTCCGCGTCGGGGCCCCACAGCGTGGGGTCCTTCTGCGCGAGGAGCCCCGGGACCCCGTCTCTGACGAGGGCCGCCCGGGCCGCGGAGCCGACGGCGTCCGCGCCCCAGACGGCTAGCCCCGCGGCCGCCTCGACTTCACGCATTGGTGGCATTGGAAAGCTGGGTCTCCACGGTCTGCAGCAGCTCCAGCCAGCTCGCCTCGAACTTCTCCACGCCCTCGCGCTCCAGCGTCTCGACCACGTCGTCGTACTCGATGCCGATCTTGGCGAGGTCGTCGAGCACCTTGCGAGCGTCGGAGTACGCGCCGGTCACCGTGTCACCACGGGTCTCGCCGTGGTCGGCGTACGCGTGGATGGTCGGCTCGGGCATCGTGTTGACCACGCCGGGGGCGATCAGCTCCTCGACGTAGATGACGTCGCGGAAGTCCGGGTTCTTGGTCGAGGTGGAGGCCCAGAGCGGGCGCTGCGGGTGGGCGCCCGCGTCGGCCAGCGCCTGCCACCGCTCGGAGCTGAAGACCTCGGCGTACCGCTCGTAGGCGAGCTGGGCGTTGGCGATCGCCGCCTTGCCCTTGAGCGCCTTCGCCTCCTCGCTGCCGATCTTGTCGAGGCGCTTGTCGACCTCGGTGTCGACCCGGGAAACGAAGAACGACGCCACCGAGCCGATCTTGGTCAGGTCGTGGCCGTTGGCCTTCGCCTGCTCCAGACCGCTCAGGAACGCGTCCATCACCTCGCTGTACCGCTGGAGGGAGAAGATCAGCGTGACGTTGACGCTGATGCCCTGCGCGAGCGTCGCGGTGATCGCCGGGAGGCCGGCCCGGGTCGCCGGGATCTTGATGAAGAGGTTGGGGCGGTCGACGAGCCACCACAGCGACTTGGCCTCCGCGATGGTCTTCTCGGTCTCGTGCGCCAGGCGCGGGTCGACCTCGATCGACACCCGGCCGTCGACGCCCGCCGAGGCGTCGTACGCCGGCCGCATCACGTCGGTCGCCCAGCGCACGTCGTACGTGGTCATCATGCGCACCGCCTCTTCGACGGTGATCCCGCGCAGGGCGAGGTCGCGCAGCTGCCCGTCGTACGCCGACGCGTCGCTCAGCGCCTTCGCGAAGATGGTCGGGTTGGTGGTCACACCCACCACGTGCTTCTCGCGGCGCAGCTGGTCGAGGCCCCCGGACTCCAGCCGCACCCTGGACAGGTCGTCGATCCATACCGCCACGCCGGCGGCCGACAGTTCACCAAGCCGGTCAGTCATGAGAACCAATCTCCCTCAGTTACCCGTGGTGGACCCAGTGATGTCGCCGACCTTGGCCAGCGACGCGTGCGCGGCGGCGACCACGTGGTCGGCGGTGAAGCCGAACTGCTCGAACAGCACCTGGTACGGCGCGCTCGCCCCGTAGTGCTCGATGCTCACGGCCTCGCCGCAGTCACCGATCAGGTCGCGCCAGGACATCGCGATCGCGGCCTCGACGCTCACCCGCGCCTTCACCCCGCGCGGGATGACCGACTCGCGGTAGGCCTCGTCCTGCGCGCGGAACCACTCCTGGCAGGGCATCGAGACGACCCGGGTGGGCGTGCCGTCGGCCTCCAGCCGCTCGCGGGCGGTCACCGCGAGCTGCACCTCGGAGCCGGTGGCGATGATGATCACCTGCGGCTGGCCGCCGGTCGCGTCGGCGAGCACGTATCCGCCCTTCGCGACGCCCTCGGCGCTGGCGAACTCGGCACGGTCGAGGGTCGGCAACGCCTGCCGGGTCAGCGCCAGCGCGGTCGGCCGGTCGGTGTGCTCCAGCGCCAGGCGCCACGCCTCCGAGGTCTCGTTGGCGTCCGCGGGGCGGACCACGTCGAGGCCGGGGATCGCGCGCAGCGCGGACAGGTGCTCGATCGGCTGGTGGGTCGGGCCGTCCTCGCCGAGGCCGATCGAGTCGTGCGTCCAGACGTAGATGGCCGGGATCTTCATCAGTGCGGCGAGCCGCACGGCCGGGCGCATGTAGTCGCTGAAGACCAGGAACGTCCCGCCGTACGGCCGGGTGCCGCCGTGCAGCAGGATGCCGTTGAGGATCGCGCCCATCGCGTGCTCGCGGATGCCGAAGTGCAGCGTGCGCCCGTACAGGTCGCCGGGGAACTCCTTGGTCGCGTGCTCCGGCGGCACGAAGGACGGCTCGCCCTTCATCGTCGTGTTGTTGCTCTCCGCCAGGTCGGCCGAGCCGCCCCACAGCTCCGGGAGCACCGGCGCGAGCGCGGCCAGGATCTTGCCGGACGCGGCGCGGGTCGCGACACCCTTGGCGTCCGCCGGAAACTCCGGCAGCGCCTCGGTCCAGCCCTCCGGCAGTGAACGGGTGGCGAGCCGGTCGAAGAGCGCCTTGCGCTCCGGGTTGGCGGCGGCCCAGGCGTCGAACTTCGCCTGCCACTCGGCGTGCGCGGCGCGGCCGCGGTCGACCACCTCGCGGGCGTGGGCGAGGACCTTGTCGTCGACGGCGAACGACTGCGACGGGTCGAAGCCGAGCAGCTCCTTGGTGGTGGCGACCTCGTCGGCGCCGAGGGCCGAGCCGTGCGCCTTGCCGGTGTTCTGCTTGTTGGGCGCGGGCCAGGCGATGATCGTGCGGAGCGCGATGAACGAGGGGCGCTCGGTCTCCGCCCGCGCCGCCTCGAACGCGGCGTACAGCGCCTGCACGTCCTCGTGGTAGTCACCCTCTTCGGGGTGGCCGGTGCGCCAGTCGACGGTCTGCACGTGCCAGCCGTACGCCTCGTACCGCTTGGCGATGTCTTCGCTCTTGGCGATGCGGGTGTCGTCTTCGATCGAGATCTCGTTGTCGTCCCAGAGCAGGATCAGGTTGCCCAGCTTCTGGTGGCCGGCCAGCGCGCTCGCCTCGTGGCTGATGCCCTCTTCGAGGTCGCCGTCGGAGGCGAAGGCCCAGATGTGGTGGTCGAACGGCGACTGGCCGGGCTCGGCCGCCGGGTCGTACAGCCCCCGCTCACGGCGCGCCGCGAACGCCATACCCACCGCGTTTCCGACGCCCTGACCGAGCGGGCCGGTGGTCGTCTCGACACCCACCGTGTGCCCGTGCTCGGGGTGACCCGGGGTGAGGGAGCCCCACTGCCGCAGCGACTTGAGGTCGTCGAGGCTCAGCCCGTATCCAGACAGGTAGAGCTGGATGTAGAGGGTGAGGCTGGAGTGACCCATGGACAGCACGAAGCGGTCGCGGCCGGGCCACTGTGGATCCGTCGGATCGTGCCGGAGCAGCTTGTTGAACAGCATGTACGCCGCCGGCGCCAGGCTCATCGCGGTGCCGGGGTGGCCGTTGCCGGCCTTCTCCACGGCGTCCATGGCCAGGACGCGTACGGTGTCGACCGCTTTGCGGTCGAGCTCAGACCAGGGCAGTGAGGCTTCGTTCGCGGTCACGATGTGTGCTCCTCGGCAATGCGGCAACCCTCTTGCGATGACCCTATCTACCCGTGCTAAACGTGCGGAGGGTGACCGGCCGACGCGTGGGACAACAGGTTGTGACCGGCGGCACGCTCGTCTCGTCTACGTGGGGTCGTAGTAGGTCGGGTTCTGCCAGCGCGTACCCTGACGGTCGGCGCGTTGACCTTGTCGTCCGCGCCGTGCGTCACCCGTCCAACGCCCGGAAGGTGAACCGCCACGTGAGCACGATCACCGAGCGCCCCCACCCGCCGGCCGCCGCCCGGCCGCTGGTGCCGGTCGCCCCCCGCGACCTGGTGCCGCCCCGGCAGCGAGTGCGTGCGGGCGACGTGGCCGCCGTGGTCAAGGCGTACGTGGCGCTCACCAAGCCACGCATCGTCGAGCTGCTCCTCGTCACGACCGTGCCGGCGATGATGCTCGCGGCCGGCGGCATGCCGTCGCTGTGGCTGGTGGCCGTCGTGCTCGTCGGCGGTTCGCTCGCGGCGGGCGCGGCCAACGCGCTCAACTGCTACGTCGACCGCGACATCGACCAGGTCATGAAGCGCACGTCGCGGCGCCCGCTGCCGGCACACCGGGTCTCGCCGCGCAGCGCGCTCGCCTTCGGCCTCGTGCTGGGCGTGGTGTCGGTGGCGCTGATGGCCGCGTTCACCAACTGGCTGGCCACCGGGCTCACGCTCGCCGCGATCGTCTACTACGACGTGGTCTACACGCTGTGGCTCAAGCGCAGCACCCCGGCCAACACGTTCTGGGGCGGGATCTGCGGCGCGGCGCCGGTGCTGATCGGCTGGGCGGCGGTGACCGGCGGTCTCTCGCCCATCGCGTGGGGGCTCTTCTCCGTCGTGTTCTTCTGGCAGATGCCGCACTTCTACGCGCTCGCGATCCGCTTCAAGGCCGACTACGCGCGAGCCGGCATCCCGATGCTGCCGGTGGTCGCCTCCCAGCGCCGGGTCAACGTGGAGATCCTCCTCTTCAGCTGGCTGACCGTGGCCGCCTCGGTCGCGGTGTGGCCGCTCGGCCGCGGCGCGATCGGCCTCGGCCCGATCTACGGGCTGACCGCGCTGGTGACCGGCGTGCTGCTGCTCCGCGAGGCGTACGCGCTGGTGGGCCGGGCCAAGCGGGGGGAGCAGATGCGCCCGATGCGCCTTTTCCACTGGACGATCACATACCTGACGATTCTCTTCTTCGCGGTCGCCGCCGACGCCTTGGTGTAACCGGCACGGCCGGACGGACGCTCTGCTAAGAAGCAGGGTCCGTTGGCATGACCGTTTCGAAGCCTTTGGTCGCGAATCGCCCGATCAATCGGACGGTCGATGAAAGCCCGGAATACTGTCCCTTTTGTCGCGCCTAATTGCCCGGATTAATCTCGATAAATCGGGCAAAACGGCGGGGATACGGCGGCTAAACGTCGGGTAATTGGCATCACAAAAAAACGTGAGAGGGACGTCGCAGGCATGGGGCTCTGCATACGCTCGGGCACATGGCAGATGGTTCCGATACCAACTTGACCGCCGGCCCGACAGCCACGGCGCAGGCCCCTGGTGGCCTCGTCGCCGGCCTTCGGGCGTTCGCCGCCGGACACGGCGGCGCGAAGGCGGTCATCGAGTACGTCGGTAAGCGGGGCGCCCGGATCGTTCTCGTCGGAGGCGACGGGGAGTGGGCGGACCAGTTCGCCGACGGCACCGACGTGGCGCGCCAGGCGTGCGCCAAGGCGGGGGTCGAGGTGGAAAACGAGTGGGAGCGCGAGCTCATGGACCAGATGCGCCCGAGCAACGACCTGTGGAGGTCGATGGGCCGGCGATCACTCGCCCGCTGACGTACTCGTGAACGAAGATTCTGTCCCAGCGACCCGGGAGCGATCCCGGGTCGCTCTCGTTACCTGTGACCAGATCCCCGGGCTCGACGCCGACGACCAGCTGGTGGTGCCGGCGCTGCGCGAGCGCGGCGTCGAGGCCGTGCCGGTCGTGTGGGACGCGCCCACCGTCGACTGGGCGTCGTTCGCCCTGGCCGTGATCCGCTCCCCGTGGGACTACGTGGCCCGGCGCGACAAGTTCACCGGGTGGGCGGCCAAGGTGCCCCGCCTGGCCAACCCGGCCGACGTCGTCGCCTGGAACACCGACAAGCGCTACCTGCGCGAGCTCGCCGTCGCCGGCGTGCCGGTCGTGCCCACCACCTGGGTGGAGCCGGGCGAGGCGTGGGAGGCGCCGCGGGCGGGCGAGTTCGTGGTCAAGCCGGCGGTCGGCGCGGGCAGCCTCGACTCCGGGCGGTACGACCTGGGCGAGGCCGAGCACCGCGAGCTCGCCGCCGCGCACGTGGCCCGCCTGCAGTCCGCCGGGCGGCTCGTCATGGTGCAGCCCTACCTGGCGGCCGTCGACACGTACGGCGAGACCGCGCTGATGTTCTTCCCCGCCGCGGGCGGGCCGGCGTTCAGCCACGCGATCCGCAAGGGCGCGATGCTGACCGGGCCCGACCAGGCCACCGAAGGCCTCTACAAAGGGGAGTCGATCCGCCCGCGGTCGCCGCTCGACGCCGAGCTGGAGATCGCGCGGAAGGCACTCGCGGCCGTGCCGGGCGGCGCCGAGCGCCTGCTCTACGCGCGGGTCGACCTCATTCCCGGCCCCGACGACCTGCCGGTGCTCGTCGAGCTCGAGCTCACCGAGCCGTCGCTGTTCCTGGGCACGGCCGAAGGCGCACCGGCGCGATTCGCGGAGGCCATCGTCTCGCGCCTTTGACGCCAGACGCGTATAGTCATCCGTCGATGTCCGATTCGGCGGAGGTGACACAGTGCGGCGGGTTATCGGGCGAGCGGCGGCATTGGTGATGCTGTGCGCGGCTGTTGGTGTCGTACCCGCTGCCGCCTCGGTCCTGAGACCGGAAGCCGCCGGTGCCGATTCCCGCGGGGTCACGCTCGTCTCCGGCGACGTCGTGACGGTGACGGCGGGTGACAAGGCGTCGGTGCGGCCGGGCCCCGGCCGCGAGGCGATGCCGTTCGTCACCCGCCGCGACGAGCAGGGCCACATCCATGTGGTACCGGCGGACGCGCTGCCCCTGCTCCGCGCCGGTGACCTCGACCCGCGGCTGTTCGACGTGACCACCCTGCTGGAGTACGGCTACGACGGGCTTGCCGAGCTGCCGCTGATCGTGGCGTACGCCAGCGACGACGAGCGCGCCCGGGTCGGCGAGCGGGTCGCCGAGAGCGGCGCGCGGGTCAATCGCGAGCTGCCCACCGTCGACGCGCTCGCGGTGGCGGCCTCGGTGCCGCGGCTGGCCACGTTCTGGGGCACGTTCACGGTCGGTGGCCCGGCCGAGCGGCGGCTCACCGTCGGCGTCGACACGATCTGGCTCGACGGCCTGCGCCGGCCGGCGCTCGCGCAGAGCGTGCCGCAGGTGGGCGCGCCGGAGGCGTGGGCGGCCGGCTACGACGGCACGGGCGTGACCGTCGCCGTGCTCGACAGCGGCGTCGACGCGACCCATCCGGCGCTGGCCGGGCGGGTGACCACCCACCAGAACTTCACCCAGGGAAACGAGGACGACAAGGACCGCACCGGCCACGGCACGCACGTGGCGTCCACCGTCGCGGGCACGGCCGGCGTGGCGCCCGGCGCGCGCCTGCTCGACGGCAAGATCTGCGTGGTCGGCGGCTGCGCGGAGTCGTGGATCGTGGCCGGCATGCAGTGGGCGGCCGACCAGGGCGCCGCGGTCGTCAACCTCAGCCTCGGCGGGCCGGACACTCCCGGCATCGACCCCGTCGAGGAGGCGGTCGGCACGCTGACCGCCGAGCACGGCACGCTCTTCGTGGTCGCCGCCGGCAACGTGCCCGGCACCGGCACGATCGCATCGCCGGCCAGCGCGGACGCCGCGCTCGCGGTCGGCGCGGTCAGCAAGTCGGACGCGCTCGCCAGCTTCTCCAGCCGCGGCCCGCGGATGGACGGCGCGATCAAGCCGGACATCACCGCGCCGGGCGTCGACATCGTCGCCGCCCGCGGCGCCGACTCCGGCCTGCCGGGCGAGAGCGAGACGAGCCTTTCGGGTACCTCCATGGCCGCCCCGCACGTCGCGGGTGCCGCCGCGATTCTCGCCCAGCAGCACCCCGACTGGACGCCGGCGCAGCTCAAGGGCGGGCTGATGACAGCGGCGCGGCCGCTGCTCGGCGACGCGTTCGCCGAAGGGGCCGGGCGGTTGGACGTGGGGCGGGCGGTGAAGCAGACGCTGACCGCCAGCCCGGCGAGCCTCAGCTTCGGCCGGCTCGCGTGGCCGCACGCCGACGACGCCCCGGTGGCCCGCACGGTTACCTTGCGCAACGACGGTCTGGCCACGGCGGATCTTGATCTTTCTGTGGACGGTCCCTCGCTCTTCTCCGTGGCCCCCTCCTCGGTGTCTCTGCCCGCCGGCGGGACGGTCGACGTGACGGTGACCGTCGACGGCACGGTCGACGGCGAGGAGGGCCTGCTCACCGGGCACCTCGTCGCGGGCACGCTGCGGCTGCCGCTGGCCGTCGACCGCGAGGTGGAGAGCTACGACGTGACGGTGGCGCACATCGGCCGGGACGGCGCGGCCGCCGACGGGTACGTGACCGTGCTCGCCTCGGCCGACGGCAAGATCGCGCTGAGCCTGCCCGCCTCCGCCGGCACGGTCACCGCGCGCGTGCCGAAGGGCCGGTACTCGGTGCTCGGCGCGATCACCGGGCCGGACGGCGGCGGGTACGCGACGACGATCATCGGCCAGCCCACCCTGGACGTGGCCGGCGCGACAACGGTGACACTCGACGCCCGCCAGGGCGCGCCGATCTCGGTGACCGTGCCGCGGAGCGACGCGGCGCAGGAGTTCGCCGAGGTCGCCGCCCTCTCGATCGCACCCGGCCGCACGGTCGAGGTGGGCACGCTCGGCCGCAGCTTCGCCGGCCTCTACACGGCGGGGATCGGCGGCACCGGGGCCGGCTTCGTCAACCGGGTCTCCGCGACCTACGGCTTCGACGGCGGCGCCTACCTGCTCGGCTGGCTCACCGAGGACCGCATGCCGACCGGCTTCGGCCGTACGCTCACCGCCGCCGACCTCGCCACCGTCCGCGCCGACCACGGGCACGAGGCATCGGGTACCACCGGGCAGAAGCTGGCCTGGCCGGTGCTGCCCGACACGGTGATGGGCGGCTTCGCGCACGCGATGCCGGTGACACTGCCCTCGGCGCGCACCGAGTACTACAACGCCGAGGGGCGGGTGCGCTGGTTCCGCTCGTTCGACGAGATGACCGCCGACGAGTACGTCACGTCGACGGTCGCGCCGCCGGTCGGTTACCGGGCCGGGCAGGCGTACCAGGAGCAGTGGAGCCGCGGTGTCTTCGGGCCGACGGTGGCCTCCCCGGCGTACGAGCACCAGTGGGTGACCCGCCGCGGCGACACGCTCCTGGTGCTCGCCCCGCTGTACGGCGACGCGGCCGGCCGGGCCGGGTACTCCTCGATCGCGGCCGGCGAGATCACGCTGTACCGCTCCTCTGCGGAGGTCGCCTCGGTCGACGAGCTGACCGCCGAGTTCGAGGTGCCACCGGAGCCGGCCGACTACCGGCTGGAGATGACCGCGGAGCGGAGCGGCCCGGCGACCCTCTCCACGCGGGTGAGCGTGGCGTGGACGTTCCGCTCCTCGCACGTCTCCGGAGATGCCGCCGCGCGGTTGCCACTCTCCACGGTGCGGTTCGCGCCGAGGGTGGACGAGGAGAACGCCGCGCCGGCCGGGCAGGCCACCACGATTCCGGTGAGCGTGGTGGCCCAGCCCGACTCGGCGGCCGGCCCCAACAGCAGCCTCGCGGTCGAGGTCTCGTACGACGACGGCGTGACGTGGTCGCCCGCCCCGGTGACGGCCGGCCAGGCGACGGTCACCCACCCCGCCCGCGACGGCTACGTCTCGCTCCGCGCGACGGCGGTGGACAGCCTCGGCAACACGGTGACGCAGACGGTGATCCGCGCCTACAAGCTGGCCGCGTGAGGAGGCCCGCGGGCTACTACGTACGATAGTGGCCGTGCTTCGCCGTCTAGCCCTGGCTTCCGTGGTCGCCAACGTCGCGATCGTGGTGAGCGGCGGCGCCGTGCGGCTGACCGACTCCGGCCTGGGCTGCCCCACGTGGCCGCGGTGCACCGACGACTCCTACACGACCACGGCCGAGATGGGTATCCACGGCGCCATCGAGTTCGGCAACCGTCTCTTCACGTACGTGGTGGGCTTCGTCGCGCTCGCTGCCTTCGTCGCGGCCTGGCAACGGCGGCCGAGGGTGCGCCGGCACGTGCTGCTGGCCGGCGCCGTCCTGCTGGGCATCCCGCTGCAGGGCGTGATCGGCGGCATCACCGTGCTCACCGACCTCAACCCGTGGGTGGTCGGCCTGCACTTCCTCGCCTCGATCGCGGTGATCGCGCTCGCGTACGCGCTCTGGCGGTCCACCGCCGAGCCCTCCGTGCCCGGGCGTGTCCCGCCTGCGCTGCGGCCCCTGGGCTGGCTGCTCGCCGCCGCCAGCGCGGCCGTGCTCGTCGTCGGCACATGGGTTACCGGCAGCGGTCCGCACTCGGGCGACCACGGGGCCGCCCGCAACGGCCTCGACCCGGAGACCATCTCGCAGATACACGCCGACCTTGTGTTCCTGCTGATCGGCCTGACCTTGGCGGCCTGGCTCGCCCTGCGCGCGATGGGGCTGCGGGTGGCCGCGCGGGCGGCGGTGGTGCTGCTGGCGGTGGAGCTGGGGCAGGGGCTGATCGGCTTCGTCCAGTACCTCACCGACCTGCCCGTGCTGCTGGTCGGCGCGCACATGCTCGGCGCCTGCCTGGTGTGGCTCGCCACGCTCTCGGTGGTCTGGGCCCTGCACCCCGCGCGCGAGCCCGACGTGGCATCCGCGCCGGCCCCCCGCGAAGAGCTTTCGGCCGCCCGCGTCCCGTAGCGTCCGCTTTCCGACCCGGGGAAAACGGTCCCGGGCCGTCAGGTCTCGCAGGTCAGGTGGAGTGGCTTGCCCGGGCTGGCTTCGGCGGCGCACCTGGTGCTGCCGGCCTTGGCGTCGACCGTGACCGGCGCCGTCGCGGGGATCTTCTCCACGGTCAGTGTCCGGCTGGCCAGGCCGTCGTCCGACGGCGTGACGGCGGCCTGGGCGACCACGCGCCCGTCGACGCTGACCGTGACGGTGGCGACCTGGTTGGCCTCCAGTCCCCGAAACGTCACATCCACGGTCACGGTGTCTACGGCGCTGGCGGATGGATCCGGCAGCGTCGCGGTCCGGGTGACGGCGAAGGCGGGTGGCCGGGTGTCATCACTCGTGATGAGCAGGACGGAGGCGACGCCGGCGGCGGCCGAGGCGGCGACGACGAGGATGCTCGCTACGCGGGTGAGCGGGGCGCGGACCTCGAAGCGGCGCTTGTACCAGCGCTCGACCTCCTTGAGGTTGTTGGTGTTCAGCCCGCGCGTCACGGTGAGGATCTGCGCCGCCAGAGCGCACAGCACCGCCAGAAACGCGAGCACGACCGCGCCCACCGCGAGCACCCGCGCGGCGCCGCCTAGTCCGGGCAGTCCCGCGGTTGCCAGGCCGAGCCCGGTCAGGAGCGTGCCTACGACGCTGACCGTGGTCACCACCCTGGCCGTCGCGGCGTCGAGCCGGACCAGGGACTTCGCGGGGGCCAGCTCGTCGGCCAGCGCGACCAGCTCACGCTGGCGCCGGCTCGGTGGTCGCACCGGCGCGGTCGCGGTCACTTCCAGAACCTGCCTTCACACACCTGCTCGTGACCGCTACCCTGCGTGCCGTCTCCCGGGCAGAACACGAAGACCTCGAAGTCCTCCTTCCCGGGCTGGCGGCGAAAGAGGCGTCGAGGATCGTAGGCGACCGGGGGGCGTGTCTCCTCCAAGGCCTCCTTCACCTGCGACGTCAGGTCCACCCCGTGGTCTGGACAGGGATATTTCGTAGGATCCAAGTGGATCATGTGTGCTCCCCGGGGGTTGGGCGCGTCTCAGACCTGGTAGACATTGTCGCGGGCGAGCCACCGACCCGATCGGGGGAATCCCCCTCACCTCGTGGGCTGTATCACTCCGGCCCGGGTTTGCGGGGTGTACCGGAAATACGTAACGTGGACGTTGTGAAAAACGCGGCGGCGCTCCCTGAGCAGCCGGTCGCGGTCGACGGGCGCACCCGTGACCGCGTCGCCAGGCTGCTCTTGGCGCATGGCTCGGCCACCGCGGCCGAGCTCGGCGCCGAGTTGGGGCTCGGCACCGCCGCCATCCGCAAGCACCTCGACGCCATGCTGGCCGACGGGGTCGTCGTTTCGCGCGAGCGCCCGGTTCGGGGCCACCGTGGCCGTGGGCGGCCAGCCCGCGTGTTCGTGCTGACCGACGCCGGCAGGCAGGGTTGCGGCGCCCACTTCTACGACGGCATGGCCACCGCCGCGCTGCGGTGGATCTCGCGTAACGGTGGGGATGCCGCGGTCGCCAGGTTCGCCGCCGAGCAGGTGTCGGGGCTGGAGGCGCGCTGCCGGGCCGCGCTGGAGGGGGCCGGCGACGACCCGCTCGCGCGGGCGGAGGCACTCGCCGACGCCCTGACCGCCGAGGGCTACGCCGCCAACGCGTCCACCATCGCCTCCGGCGGCCAGCTCTGCCAGCACCACTGCCCGGTGGCGCACGTGGCCGCCGAGTTTCCCCAGCTGTGCGAGGCCGAGACCGCGGTGATCTCCCGCCTGATCGGCAGCCACGTGCAGCGCCTAGCCACGATCGCGCACGGCGACGGAGTGTGCACCACGCACATTCCGGCCCAGACACACACGGTGAGGACCGAATAGATGACCGAGCAGATGACCCAAGCGGAGCAGCTCGCCGTCCTCGGCAACTACGAGTACGGCTGGGCCGACTCAGACGTCGCCGGCGCCGCCGCACAGCGGGGTCTCAACGAGGCGGTCGTCCGGGACATCTCGGCGAAGAAGAACGAGCCGCGGTGGATGCTCGACCTGCGACTCAAGGGGCTGCGGCTCTTCGGTCGCAAGCCGATGCCCGCCTGGGGCGCCGACCTCACCGGCATTGACTTCGAAAACATCAAGTACTTCGTGCGCTCGACCGAGAAGCAGGCCGCGACCTGGGACGACCTGCCCGCCGACATCAAGAACACGTACGACAAGCTGGGCATCCCCGAGGCGGAAAAGCAGCGCCTGGTGGCCGGCGTCGCCGCGCAGTACGAGTCCGAGGTCGTCTACCACAAGATCCGTGAAGACCTCGAGGAGCAGGGCGTCGTCTTCCTCGACACCGACACCGCGCTCAAGGAGCACGAGGAGCTCTTCAAGGAGTACTTCGGCACGGTGATCCCGGTCGGCGACAACAAGTTCGCCGCGCTCAACACCGCCGTGTGGTCGGGCGGCTCGTTCATCTACGTGCCGAAGGGCGTGCACGTGGAGATCCCGCTGCAGGCCTACTTCCGGATCAACACGGAAAACATGGGGCAGTTCGAGCGGACGCTCATCATCGTCGACGAGGGCGCTTACGTGCACTACGTCGAGGGCTGCACCGCGCCGATCTACTCGTCCGACTCGCTGCACAGCGCGGTCGTCGAGATCATCGTGAAGAAGAACGCGCGCTGCCGGTACACCACGATCCAAAACTGGTCCAACAACGTGTACAACCTGGTCACCAAGCGGGCCGTGGCACACGAGGGCGCGACCATGGAGTGGATCGACGGCAACATCGGCTCCAAGGTCACGATGAAGTACCCGGCCGTGTACATGACCGGCGACCACGCCAAGGGCGAGGTGCTCTCGGTCGCGATGGCCGGCGAGGGGCAGCACCAGGACGCCGGCGCCAAGATGGTGCACGCCGCGCCCAACACCTCCTCCACCATCATCAGCAAGTCGATCGCGCGGGGCGGTGGCCGCACCTCGTACCGCGGCCTGGTCCAGGTGCTGGAGGGATCGACCCACAGCAAGAGCACGGTCAAGTGCGACGCGCTGCTGGTCGACACGATCTCCCGCTCCGACACGTACCCGTACGTGGACATCCGCGAAGACGACGTCGCGATGGGCCACGAGGCGACCGTCTCCAAGGTCAGCGAAGACCAGCTCTTCTACCTGATGAGCCGGGGCCTGACCGAAGACGAGGCGATGGCGATGATCGTGCGTGGCTTCATCGAGCCGATCGCCAAGGAGCTCCCGATGGAGTACGCGCTGGAGCTCAACCGTCTCATCGAACTGCAGATGGAAGGAGCCGTCGGTTAATGACCGGCACCCTCGCCGCACCGCCGTCGAAAACCAAGGCACAGGCGCTGCGGTCGTACGACGTCGCCGACTTTCCCGCCCTCACCGGCCTGGAGGAGGAGTGGCGCTTCACGCCGCTCAAGCGCCTCCGCGGCCTGACCGGCGACCTCGTCGGTGGTCCCGCTCCTTCCATCGGGTACACGACGCTGCCGGCCGGCGTCGCGGTGTCCACTCTGGACAAAAATGACCCGCGGATCGGGAGTGTGCTCACGCCGTTCGACCGGATCAGCGCACTGGCCTACGGGCGCGCGGGTCAGGCGGCCCTGATCGCGGTCGAGGCCGAGACGGTGCTCGACGCGCCGGCGGTCCTCACCATGGCCGGCGACGGCACCGTGGGATTCGGGCACACGTTCGTCGAGGTCGGGCGGTTCGCCGAGGCCGCGATCGTGCTGGAGCAGACCGGCGAGGTCACGCTCGCCGACAACGTCGAGGTCGCGGTCGCCGACGGCGCCAAGCTCACGTTCGTCACGGTCGCCGACTGGGCCGCCGGCGCGGTGCAGGCGCAGCACATCCGCTTCCGGCTGGGCCGCGACGCGCGGGTGACGCACATCCAGGTGACGCTCGGCGGCGACCTGGTGCGGCAGTTCACCAGCGTCGACTACACCGGCCGGGGCGGCGAGGCCGAGCTCTACGGGCTGTACTTCGCCGACGCCGGCCAGCACCTGGAGCACCGCCAGCTCGTCGACCACAGCGTGCCCGACTGCCGCAGCTACGTCGGCTACCGCGGCGCGCTGCAGGGCGAGGGCGCACACACCGTGTGGGTCGGCGACGTGCTGATCCAGGTGCAGGCGACCGGCACCGACACGTACGAGATCAACCGCAACCTCGTGCTCACCGACGGCGCGCGGGCCGACTCCGTGCCCAACCTGGAGATCGAGACCGGCGAGGTCGCCGGCGCCGGCCACGCGAGCGCGACCGGGCGGTTCGACGACGAGCAGCTCTTCTACCTGATGGCCCGCGGCATCCCGGAGACCGAGGCGCGCAAGCTCGTCGTGCGCGGCTTCTTCGCCGAGCTGATCAACAAGATCCCCGTCGAGGAGCTGCGCGAGCGGCTCGGCGACTCGATCGAGGAGCGCCTCCTCAAGGCGGGGGCATGATCAAGGTCTGTTCCGTGGAAGACGTGCCGAAGGGCACCTCGATCGCCGCCGACATCGACGGCACCGAGGTCGCCGTCGTGCACGCCGAAGACGACAACTTCTACGCCGTACACGACGTGTGCTCGCACGCCGAGGTGCCGCTGTCGGAGGGCGAGGTTGACGGCTGCACGCTGGAGTGCTGGCTGCACGGCTCCCGCTTCGACCTGCGCACCGGCGAGCCCACCGGCCTGCCGGCCACCGAGCCCGTCCCGGTCTACCCCGTCGAGGTCCGCGACGGCGAAGTCTACGTATCGCTCACGCCTAGCAATGGAGTACACCCGTCATGAGCACCCTGGAGATCCGCGACCTGCAGGTGTCGGTCAAGCTGCCCGAGGGCGAGCTCAAGCCGATCCTGGCCGGGGTCAACCTGACCGTGCGGGCGGGTGAGACCCACGCGATCATGGGCCCCAACGGCTCCGGCAAGTCCACGCTGGCGTACTCGATCGCCGGCCACCCCAAGTACCAGGTCACCGGCGGCAGCGTCACGCTCGACGGCACCGACGTGCTGTCGATGACCGTCGACGAGCGGGCCCGCGCCGGCCTCTTCCTCGCCATGCAGTACCCGGTGGAGGTCCCCGGCGTCTCGGTGGCCAACTTCCTGCGTACCGCCAAGACCGCGATCGACGGCGAGGCGCCCAAGCTGCGCACCTGGGCGAGCGAGCTGCGCGGCGCGATGGAGCGGCTGCACATGGACCCGGCCTTCGCCCAGCGCAACGTCAACGAGGGCTTCTCCGGCGGCGAGAAGAAGCGCCACGAGATCGTCCAGCTCGAGCTGCTCGAGCCGAAGGTGGCGGTGCTCGACGAGACCGACTCCGGCCTCGACATCGACGCGCTGCGCGTGGTCAGCGAGGGCGTCAACCGCGTGCGCGCCACCGGCGAGACCGGCCTGCTGCTGATCACCCACTACACCCGCATCCTCCGCTACATCCAGCCCGACTTCGTGCACGTCTTCGTGGCCGGCCGGATCGTCGAGGAGGGCGGCCCGGAGCTCGCCGAAAAGCTCGAAGCCGAAGGCTACGAGCGCTACCTGGCAGGGGCCGGACCGGCCACCGCCTGAGGGGTAACCGATGACCACCATCACGATCCCGGAGGGCATGCCGCAGTACGGCGACGTGCCGCGCTTCGACGTGGAGAAGGTGCGGGCTGACTTCCCGATCCTGGGTCGGGAGGTCAACGGCCACCCGATGGTCTACCTGGACAGCGGCAACACGTCGCAGAAGCCGCGCCAGGTGATCGACGCGATGCGGGAGCACTTCGAGCTGCACAACGCCAACGTGGCCCGCTCGGTGCACCAGGTGGGCACCGAGGCGACGGAGGCGTACGAGGGGGCCCGCGCCAAGGTCGCCCGCTTCGTCAACGCCGCGCGCCCCGAGGAGATCGTCTTCGTCAAGAACGCGACCGAGGCGATCAACCTCGTGGCGTACGCGATCTCCAACTCGCCGGCCGGCTCGCGCCTCGCGCTGGGGCCCGGCGACGAGATCGTGATCTCCGAGATGGAGCACCACTCCAACATCGTGCCGTGGCAGCTGCTGTGTGAGCGCACCGGCGCGACGCTGCGGTGGTTCAAGGTGACCGACGCCGGCCGCCTCGACCTGGAAAACCTCGAAGAGCTCGTCAACGAGCGCACCAAGCTCGTGTCGTACGCGCTGGTCTCCAACGTGCTCGGCACCATCAACCCCACCTCGGCGATCACCACCCGGGCACACGAGGTTGGCGCGCTGGTGCTGCTCGACGCATCGCAGGCCGCGCCGCACATCCCGGTCGACGTGGCCGACCTGGGCGCCGACTTCCTGGCGTTCACCGGGCACAAGATGTGCGGGCCCACCGGCATCGGCGTGCTGTGGGGCCGGCACGAGCTGCTGGAGGCGATGCCTCCCGTGCTCGGCGGCGGCTCGATGATCGAGACGGTGACGATGGAGCGGTCGACGTTCGCGCCGCCGCCGGCCCGGTTCGAGGCGGGCACCCCGCCCATCGCCGAGGCCGTCGGGCTCGGCGCGGCGGTCGACTACCTCACCGGCATCGGCATGGAAGCCATCCGCTGGCACGAGAAGGAGCTCGCGGCGTACGCGCTCGACGCGCTCATGACCGTGCCCGGCCTGCGCGTCTTCGGGCCCACCACGCCGGTGGGCCGGGGCGGCACGATTTCGTTCGGGCTCGACGGGGTACACCCGCACGACGTGGGACAGATCCTCGACTCGCTCGGCGTGGAGGTCCGGGTCGGCCACCACTGCGCCCGGCCCCTTTGCGTGCGATACGGCGTGCCGGCGATGACCCGCGCGTCGTTCTACCTCTACACGACGACCGGCGAGGTCGACGCGCTGGTGCGCGGCCTCGAGCAGGTGCGGAAGGTGTTCGGCTGATGGAGTTCGAGCAGCTGTACCAGGAGATAATCCTCGACCACTACAAGCACCCGCACGGTCGCGGTTTGCGTGAACCCTTCGACGGGGAGGCGCACCACGTCAACCCCACGTGCGGTGACGAGGTGACCATCCGCGTGGCCGCCGACGGCGACCTGCTCACCGACGTCTCGTACGACGGCATGGGCTGCTCGATCAGCCAGGCCTCGGCGAGCGTGCTGCACGAGCTGCTGCGCGGCCAGGACGCTGGGCAGGCGTTCAAGATCATGGATGGCTTCGTCGAGCTGATGGGTGGCCGCGGCCAGGTCACCCCGGACGAGGAGCTTCTCGGCGACGGCATCGCGTTCGCCGGGGTGGCCCGCTACCCGGCCCGCGTCAAGTGCGCGTTGCTACCGTGGATGGCGTTCAAGGATGCCGCGGTGCGGGCCGGCGTTGCCGGTTCGTCTCCGTCCGCGGCCGCTTCGGAGGTGTAGGAAATGAGCGACGCTACAGGCACGGCGGTCGCCGACGTCGAAGAGGCGATGAAGGACGTCGTCGACCCCGAGCTCGGCATCAACGTGGTCGACCTCGGCTTGGTCTACGGCATCCACATCGACGACGAAAACGTCGCCACCATCGACATGACCCTTACCTCCGCGGCCTGCCCGCTGACCGACGTGATCGAAGACCAGACCCGGTCGGCGCTGGTGAGCGGTCCGGGCGGCGGCCTGGTGAAGGACTTCCGCATCAACTGGGTGTGGCTCCCGCCGTGGGGGCCGGACAAGATCACCGACGAGGGGCGAGACCAGCTGAGGGCGCTGGGCTTCAACGTCTGAGGTCCGCTTGGCGCGCGTCCCACGCCGCCCGCTTTTCCCGCACGATCTCACGGGCGCGCGCCACGACGCTCCTCGGCACGCGTTCGGCCATGAGGCGGTCGAGCGAGGCGCGCATCGCCGCGACGATGCGCCAGCCGTCCGGGGTCAGGCGGCCGCACGTATCCAATGTCTCCAGTGCGAGCAGCACCTCCTCGCGGAGCCTGGCGAACTCGTGCTCCGCCCTTTCGTCCACAGTGGGCTCGGTGCGCAACGCCCGCCAGAAGTCGGCGACCGAGAGAAACGCGAACGCGCCCTGCATCAGCCCGCCGAGCGGGCGCGGGTCGTCGCGCCAGGGCGAGTAGTAGGTCTCCTTTCCCGCGCGGTCGAAGAGCGGCACCGCGCGCCACAACGCACCCAGTTTCGAGTGCTGGAACTCGTGTACAAGGGTCGCCGCGAACGTCGCCGGGCCGCGCGGTTGGGTGAGCGCGAAGGCGCCGAACGCGTCCTCGGAGGTGACGCTGAACCCCGGTGCGCCTGAGCGGGCGGACAGCGGCACCATCGCGGCGAGGCCGGTGGCGACCTCCGCGGCGCGGCCGGGGTTGTGGCGCACCAGCAGGTCCCACGCCGAGTCCAGAAGGTGTTGCCACTGGCGGACGCGAGGCGCGCCGAGGCGTTTGCTGAGCGGCCTTCCGTAGCACGTCCGGTGTGGATCGAGATCGTCGAGCTGGACGTCGAGGCGCCACCCGCGGCGGTGGCTCCGCAAACGGCGGAGCGCCAACCAGCCGGCGCCGTCGTCCTGAGCGGGATCGGCGGGAAGGGCGACCTGGCGGTGTGCCAGGCGCACCTCCACTCCGCCGTCCCGTACCCGGAGCGTCGCGGCCGGCTCGCCGTCCGCCAACCGCACGGCACCGACGCCGGGAAGGATCAGCCGGTTGCCACGCGTCCGGCAGTGGAGGTCCGCGTCGAGCCCGGTGCGGAGGGCGGCGACCGCCGCCAGAGCGGGCAGGTACGAGAGGTCGCCGCGAAGCGTGGCGGTCAGGCCCCGCCCGGCACGCAGCCGGGTCGCGCACCGCACGACCCAGACGCCGAACCAGGGCGACGCCAGCAGGTCTCGCACGGCCTCGTGATCGCGGGCCTGGGCCCGCGCCAGCACCTCGTACGCGGCGGAAAGCTCTTCGACCCGGTCGCTCAGCTCGCGTACGAGGAACCGGAGCAGGACGAGACCCTCACTTAGCCACACGTCGCGCAGGAGCGGGATGCTGGATGGTGTCCCGGCGCCCGTCGCCACCGCCTCGAACACGTCGGACCCCAGGTCGAAGCCCTTGATCATGGGCCGCTCAGGCTCCGCGCGACTCTCCGCCGCACGTGCTCGATCAGCTGCCGGAGGTCAGCACAGTAGACAGAGGGGTTTCGAAACCCGGTGCCCGCGCGGTAGCGGTGGGCGTAGTGGCCGCCGCCGCAGATCCGGTGGATCGGGCAGGCGAGACAGGTCTCACCGAGCGCCGCCGCACCGATCTGCCGAGCCACCAGGCCGGGATGGCGCAGAGCCGCGTCGAACGTGTCGGTCAGCACGGAGAGCCCGGTGGCCGCCGCGCCCTCGTACGCCGACTTGAGCGAGTCGACCTGCTCGATCGCGCCGTCCGTCTCGACGACGGCGGTGGCGGACGGGCTGAGCCCGATCTGCTCGGAGCCGCTCGCCCCGCCGAGCACGAGATTGAGGATCTCCTCCAGAAAGCGGATGCGGGTCTCCTTGCGCGGAGCGTCGAACCAGCGGTCGAAGAGGCGGACGAGCCACTCGCCGTATCCCACTGGGCGCGGGGAGGTCGACCAGTTCGCGTGCGGCAGAAGGAAGTCGATGATCGGCGGGTCGTACTGAAGCAGCGACTCGTACACCCGGACCGGGTCGGTGGTGACGTCTACTGTGCACAGAAGACCGGCGAAGTGCCGCCGGTGTTCGGGCATCGCCAGCAGTGCGAGCGCCCGCCGCACCTCGGCGTGGCTCCCGCGCCCGTCGGCGTGGCGGCGATGGCGGTCGTGGTCGCCCGGCGGCCCGTCGAGGCTTATGCCTACCCGTATCCCGTGCGCTCCAAGCATCCGCAGCGCCCGCTCGTTCAGCAGGACACCGTTGGTCTGCATGGTGAAGCGCGCCGACGTCGCTGCCGGCAGGGCCGCGCGTATCGTCGTGGCGACGACGCCGAGGAGGTCTGGCCCGGTCAGCAGGGGCTCACCGCCGTGCAGCACGACGGTGACGCTGGCGAGGCCGTGCCGGCCGGCGTGTTCGGCGATCCGCTCGGCCGTGGCCCGCACCACCGGCTCGGACATGGTCTTCGGGCGGGTCCGCCACGACTGGTCGGCGAGCGTGTAGACGTAGCAGTAGTCGCAGGCGAGATTGCACAGCTGGTGCACCTTGACGACGAACTCGCGCAACGCCGTCGGGCGCCACCCCTCGGCCCGGAGGGTGGCGAGGTCGAGTGTCGTGTACGGCCACTCCGCCGCTCGAGCGTCAGCCGGCGTCGGCCGCACGGTCGTCGTCAACCACGCTTTGGAACCCGGCGGTCACCGGGCGCGGACGGCCCAGCTCGCTCAAACGCCTGTGCGTGGCGGCCTCCAGGACAGTGTCCTCAGAGGACGCTAGCTCGCGCAGTGACAGGCTCGTCACATCGACCGGACCGTCCCCGAGAGCATATGGGCTAGCCTGCTCCCCGGTGTTCTCGCACATTCGCTGGCCTTCCGCTCAAAGGGGGCTGCGGAGCGACCGGGATCCAAGCGTGGGCCGTGTTGCCTGACGGGTCGCACCGTCTCGGGTCAGCGGCGGGACGCACCGTACCCACCGTGGAAGTCCGGGGCTAAAGCACCGGACCCGTTGTACCCGTGTGAGTACGATACGTCGATTGTCGTGACTTTCCCAGGCCTGACTGGTGACTCACCGCAACCGCGCGGGAGTAGCCCAGGTCAGATCGGGAGTGGCTCGATGTCGGTGTTGATACGCCGTCCGTCCTGGATCGCGATCGTGTTGGGGTGGTCGTCGCCGAGGACCCGGCGCGAGCGGCGCAGCGCGTCTTCGAGCTGCGCCCGGGCGTCGTGGACCGCACCGGTGTCGCGCAGGCTGATGGCGAGGTTGGTGGCGGCGGCCAAAGCCATCGGGTGGTCTTCGGAGAAGCGGTCGCGAAGCAGCTGGTGGTTTCGCTCGTCGAGGCGCCGGGCCAGGCCGAGCTCGCCCATGCTGTGCCGGACGTTGTTGAGGTTCATCTGGCACACCAGCGTGTAGGGGTGGTCTTCGCCCAGCAGCTCGGTGAAGACCTCGGTCGCCTCCTCCACGATCGGGCGGGCCTTGCTGTACTCGCCGGCGCGGATCAGGAAGATCGCGAGGTTGTTGGCCGCGGCCAGGGTGAAGGGAAAACGGGTCCCGTTTTGCTCGCGGGACTGGTCGCGTACGTCCTGTGCCCGCGCGCGGGCGCGCTCGTGCTGGCCGAGGGCGGACAGCACGCATGCCAGCTCCAGGGCGCAGCCCAACGAATCGGGGTGATGGCGGCCGAACACGCGTTCGTAGCGCTCGAGCGTGTCCGAGGTGAGGTCCTGCGCGGCGGTCAGCCGGCCCAGCCGCCGCAGTGTCACGGCGAGGCTCTTCGCGGTGCCCAGCGTGTACGCGTGGTCGGGCCCGAGCACGCGGCGGCAGCGTTCGAGCGCGTGCTCCAGCTGCTCCTGCGACGCGCCGTACTGGCCCAGCTCGCGCATGTCGCGCCCGTACATCCACGCGGAGAAGAGGGTCGACATGTGGTCGAGGCCGTGCACGCGCTCCTTTCGCTCGAGCGTGTCCTTGTTGAGCTGCGCCGCGCCCGAGAAGTCGCCCACCAGCCGGATCGAGGTGGCGGCGTTGTTGGCGGCCATGAGCGTGCGCTCGTGATCGTCGCCGAACGCCTGCCGCCACAGGGCGAAGGCCTTCTTCGCGATCTCGTTTCCGTCCTGGTACTTGCCCATGGCGCGCAGGTCGGCGGCGACGCTGCCGGCCGCGATCAGGGTGTAGGCGTGCCCCTCGCCGAGGCGCTCCCGCAGCCGTCCCAGCGCGTCTTCGTCGATCTTGAGGGAGTCGACGTAGAGCCCCTGGGTGCGCAGCGTGTTGGCCAGCTCGATCTGCAACAGCAGGATCAGCGGGTCGTCGGGGTCGGCCCCCTCGCGCCACCGGCCCAGCGCGCGCTCGGCCAGGTCCTTCGCGCTCACCAGGTCGCTGCGGGCACGGAGGTAACGGACCATGTCGAGGACGAACTGCCGGACGTCGTCGTCGGTCGAGTCCAGCACCCCAGCCGCGTTGAGGTGGGGACGGAGCCCTTCGTAGACAGACCAGTTGTCCGAGTTGGCGGGATCCTTCGGATTTGCTGCCGCCAAGATCTCTTGTACCTCCACCCGACTGGTTTCTCTGGCCTCGGGGGACAAACCATCCCTTATAACGTTTTGTACCAGTCGGTGCACCCTTATGCCGTTAATGGCGGTGTCGACACGCGCAAGGGCATATCTCGTTATGTCCTGGACGAGCGAGCCGCCGAGCAACGGGTCGCGCAGCGCCGGGTCGTACTTCGCGAGCAGCTCGACCAGACGCTTGTTCGAAAGGAGGAAGCTCGGGATGGGCTCGTGCGCGAAGAAGCCGAACAGCTCGAGCAGGCGGGCGGCGGCCGGCTTGAGCTGGCGGAGCCGGTCGAGCGACAGGCGCCAGGTGGCGGCGGCGGTCTGCGGGTACCCGGAAGGTGGGTTTTCCTCGAGCACCCGCGTGAGGCGGGTCTCCAGCAGGTCGAGGTAGGCCCTCGGCGGCATGGCCGTGGTGGCGAGCCAGGCGGCGGCCTGCTCGATCACCAGCGGAAGATCGCCGAGCTTTTCGGCGATCGCGTCGGCGTCGGAGGAGGGCAGCGTCGACACGCGCCGGGAGAGGAGCTCGACGCTCTCGTTGCGGTCGAAGACGCCCACCTCGATGCCCGTCGCGGCCTGCATCCAGACCGGGTCGCGCGAGGTCACGATCACGTCGCCCGGACCCTCGGGCATGAACTCCCGCAGCTGCTCGGGGTCGTCGGCGCTGTCGAAGATGATCAGCCACCGGGGCGAGCGGGCCCCCTTGCGCAGCGCTTCGAGCACCGCGTCGACGAGCTCGCTCGTGCTGGTGCCGGGGAGGCGGAGCGTGCGGGCGAGGGAGGCCAGCGCACCGGGTACGAGGTCGGTCTGCTCGGCCGAGATCCACCAGACGATGTTGTAGTCGGCCGCGAAGCGGTGGGCGTACTCCAGCGCGGTCTGCGTCTTTCCCACCCCGCCGAGGCCGACGAGGGCCACCGGTGCCGCCGTCGGGCTCAGTGAGAGCTGCTCGCGAAGGGTCTCCAGGATCGCGTGCCTGCCGGTGAACGCCTGGTTGCGCGAAGGCGCCTTCCAGACCGGCGGCAGGGTGGCCGGAAATCGCGGCAGCGACTCGCCGTCGTCGGGCATGGTCGGGCCGGGCACGACCTCCGGCAGGTCGAGCACGGTGAGCAGCGTCTCGCGGGCGCGCGACTCCGAGGCGCCGTTGAAGTCGACCACCTTGCGGCGGTTGAACGGCTCGGTGAGGTGGGCGCCGTCCAGCCGGATCGGCACGAGGAAGTCGCCCGGCCCGTTGGAGTCGCGGTCGATGCCCCGGTGCCACACCCGGATCGCGTCGCGCGACCGCAGGTAGCCGTGGGACAGCAGCACGATCATCCGGTCGGCGTGGTCGACGGCCGGGACCGACGAGCGGACGTCCTTCAGCACGCTCGGCTGCCCGACCGCCTCGAGCTTGGCGGCGATCCACTCGGCCCACATCCGGTCGCGCGCGGCGTAGCTGATGACGAGGGAGATCGGCGCGAGCGCGGTGCGCCGCTCGAACTCGGCCAGCCAGCGCAGGCGCGCCGCGTCCGGCAGGGCGGGCAGCTCCATCGTCTGTCCGGTGAGGACACTCGTGAGTCGCTCGTAGGCGGCGAGCAGCGTGCCCTCGGTCTGCGACCGGTCGCCGAAGGCCGCCAGGATCTCCTCGTACGCGTAGAAGACCTTGTACGGGATCTCCACCGATCCCCAGTACTTGTCGAGATCGTCGCGGCCGAGGGCGCGCACGAAGGAGTCGAAGCGCTGGCGCGCGTAGCTGCGGCTGCGCTCCAGCTTGCTCAGCTCGCCGTCTTCCACGCGCATCGGCACCGGCAGCAGGTCGACCGGCTCGCTGCGCTGGCTGCGGATCGAGCGCGCCACGGCGTGAGCACCGTCGATGCTCTGGGTGCTCATCGTGAAGCAGTCGACGACGACGTCGGGGAGCAGCACGGTGCAGATCCCCGCGGTGTCGCTGAGGCCGGTGCGGCTGTCGATCAGCACGTAGTCGTAGTGCTTTCGCATGTCGTCGCGGAGGGCCTCGAGGAAGGCGCCGCCACCGAGCCGGTAGTAGAAGGCGTCCCAGTCGAAGCTGCTGACCGTCTCGGAGTAGGCCGGATTTTGGCGACCGGCGGAGACGAAGTCGAGGATGCCGCCGTCGGGAAAGTCGTACTCCAGCGAGCTGGCGTAGCGCTGGATCTCCGCCGTGTACGCCACCTCGGCCGGCTCCAGCGTGCGCTGCTCGGCCACGCCGTCCGGCTGCGTCGCGGTGACGGCGAAGTCGCGGATCATGTCGATGATGCCCGGTGAGCCGCGCAGCTGCTTGTCCACAAGGAACGGATGGAAGTAGCGGTGGAGCCCGGGCGACTCGAGATCCCAGTCGAGCGTCAGCACGCGCTTGCCGGCGCTCGCGAGGATCCAGGCGATGTTGGCCAGCGCCATGGTGCGGCCGGTCCCGCCCTTGTACGAGTAGAACGTGACGATCCGGCCCGGGGGCTTGGACACGGCGTCGCTCATGCCGACCCACCCGCGGCCTGGCCTCGTCCGGCCGTACGAGAACGCTTATTTGCAGGCATGGTGGCTCTCCCGTCGCGCTAAGGGTGGTCGTCGTGCGGGTCGGTGTCGTACGTGAGGATCGGTCTACGGGGCGGCTTCCGCGGCTCCGCCGGCGGGGTCGCGGCGACGGGGCGCGGGGCCGGCTCGGCCGGCGGCTCGGACCCCGCGTGCGGCGCGGACAAGTCGTCCGGGTGAAACGCGCTCGGCACCGCGTGGAAGTCGGGCCGGTGGTTGAGCTCGGGGATCGCGTGCTCCCGGTGGATCTCGCTGATCCGCAGCGCGAGCGCGGTCACCAGCTCCAGGTACGCGTTGCGATGGGTGCTGATCCGCATCAGCTGGCGCAGCCCGTGCCGGTCGTAGGTGTTGCCGAACTGCCTGTCCCGGTGCTGGAGGTCGCCGAGGTGGGCGGGCGGATCCGTCGGCACCCAGAAGAGGGGGATCAGGGCCGGTGCGCGCCGGAGGGCGGCCTTGGCGTACGCCTCCAGCCGCCAGCGGAAGACGGTCCACTCCTTGCCGCACGGGAGGCTGAGGAAGTAACGGGGAGAGCAGAGGGCGATCAAGGTGCGGCAGGTCGACAGCGCGTCGATCAACTCGGGGGGCCATGCGGCGCCCGCCCGGAGCGCGTCATTGTCGAGGAAGCCGACCTGCTGGCGCGGGTCGGTGCCGGTGTATGTGCGCACCTCGGCAGAGAGGTCTTCGAAGAAGACGCTGACGAGGTCGTCGTTTTCCCCGTGGGCGTAGCTCAAAAAGAAGTACAGCACCGCCCCTCCCGCCGCGCCCTGGGATCGGTCCCGTTTTCGCAAGTGAGGTCTTGACTTTTCGGCGTGGCTACAAGTTGATATTCGAATCATCTACTTCGATACACGCTCCTCGCCAGTATATGCAGTGCTCACAAGCGGTGCAGATGCCGGATCCCGACGCCCGGCAAAGGCAGGAATCGGGATCGACTTCGGCAATCGGGACAGTTCAAAGATCAGATGGTCGTCAAGGGCCCTCGAGGATCGGACGCGTCGCCTGCTGACCCGCGGACGGTCGCCGGAAGACCCGGCCGCGTCTGAAGATCCGATTGCGGGCCTCCTCGAGCACGGCCATCAGGTGGGCGTCGAAGCTGGCGCGCGAGTCGATGTCGGACTGGAACATCCGGTCGTGTCGGGCCACGCTGTTGGGGAGCGTCGCGCGCAGCGCGTGCCGGAGCTCGCCGCGGTGTCGTGTCGTCTCCGCGTCGTCCCTGCTGGCCGGCACGAGCACCGCCACCGTCGGTTCGCTGCGCTGGTCGAACTCGGCGAGCGTCCGCCGGTACGCGTCGAGCTGGGTCGCCCAGGAGTCGACGATCACGACGACGATGTCGTTGGTCTCCCGCGCCCGCTCCAGCTGCTGCCGCAGGGTGTAGACGTCGCCGACCTTCGACTCGAACAGCCGCTGCGCCGCCACGGCACGCGCGTGCTCACCGAGCGGGCCCGACTCGACCGGCTGGTACGGTGCCCACTCCTCGCGTCTTTCGCCGTAGTACTCGAGGTCGTCGCGGACGGTCCCCATCTCGCTCCGCGTGCCGGCCGCCACGATGAAGTGGACGATCTGCCCACTCCCGTTGGCGCCGCGGCGCACCACCGCCAGCGTCTCGCCGAGGATGTCCCCGTACTCCCTGCGCTCCAGCGCGTTGACCGCGGAGGCGATGTCGATCGGCGGGTCGGCGGGCATCAGCGGGTTGGTGTGCGCGGTCTCGACGATCTGGCGGGCGAGCGCGGACACGTACGCCGCGTACTGCTCGCGCCGCGACCGCAGGCGGATGAGCTGTCTCAGCCCGCCCCGGCTCAGCGTCTCGTCGTGCCCGACGGGCTGGGCATCGCCCCACGGCAGCGCCACGAGTGCCGGTGGGCGTGATCCGGTGGCCCGCTCGTGCCGCCGCAACCTCTCGGCGACCACGCTGAGCTCCTTACCGCACCAGTCGGAGAGGAGGTAGCGCTCGGAGTAGAGCGCGACGAACGTGTCGCACGTCGACAACGCCTCGTTGACGGCGGCCGACCGGCCGGACCCGAGCCCTGGCTGGCTCGTCTCGATGAAGCCCACGTCGCGGCCGCCGGCGCCCACCGCGCGCCTGACCTCTCGGGAGAGGTCGCGATAGAACTTGACGACATAGCTGTCGTCCTCCCCGCGTGCGTAGCTCAAAAAGAAGTACACCATCCTCCCTTCTGGGCCGCACTAAACCTGCGCTGGCGATGGGCGTGTGCCGGGTTTGGCCCGGAAAGCAGGATCACTTCTGAGGCACGACGGCCATCCTGGTCGAAGCATTCGGTGCGGACAAGGGCCCACATGGATCGCATACGTAAGCCAATGCATGGCACACCTTCCTCGACTCGGCTCGAAACCAGATGGACCGGTTGTCCGTCTGGTCGGCAAATTGCCGATCGCAATCTCTGGATGGCGTTTACGCTGCTGAGGCGCCTTGTGTGGCAAGGAATGTGGCCTCGGGGACAGCTCCCGGACCTCAGCGTAGCTGACTGACTACAGGTTCGACATCAAGCCGATCTGGGTTACCGCACTCAGCGATAACTGGCCAGCTGCGCGCGGACCTCGTCGGCGTCGGGTACGCCAAGGGTCTCGAAGATGGCTAGAGCCCGCCGCCAGGCGTCCCGGGCGGCCGCGTGCTCGTCCAGCTCGGCGTGGGTGATGCCCAGCTCGCGGAGGCAGACCGCGGCGCTGCGACGCTCGTCGACCTTCTCGGCCAGCTCCAGCGCGGTGCCCAGGCGGTCGAGTGCCTCGGTGTGCCGGCCGCGCAGGCGGTGCACCCGGCCGAGCTGGGCCAGCACGGTGGCCTGGCCGACGGCGACGCCAAGGTCGACGAAACCCGCGTAGCTCTCCTCGTAGCACGCCTGTGCCTCCGCGTACGCGCCCTGCCGCTCGTGCACCTGGGCCAGGTTGCTCAGCACCACCGCCTGGCTGCGCAGGTTTCCGTTGCCGCGGAAGATGCCGAGCGCCTCGCGCAGGCTCTCCACCGCGCGGGCCGGCTCGCCGAGTCCACAGTAGACCTCGCCAAGGTTGTTGAGGCTGATCGCCGCGCTGTGCCTGTCGTCCAGGGCGCGGCTGATGTCGAGGCTCCGCTCCAGGCAGGCGGCCGCCTCGCCGAGCTGGCCGAGGCTGTCGTACACCGTTCCCAGGCCGTTGAGGCAGGCGGCCTCGCCGGGCTGGTCGCCGGCCGCGGCGTACCGGTCCAGGGCCTCGCGCAGGCTGGTGAGCGCCTTCGGGTACTCGCCGCGCACCTCGAACGCCGCACCGAGGTCCCGGCTCGCGTGCGCCTCGGCGATCGGGTCGCCGGCCCGGCGGGCGACGGCCAGGGCAGCCTCGTTGACCTCCACCCAGTCGTTGAGGTAGCCGCGCACGTGGAAGAACGCGAACAGCGCGCGGGCCAGGCTCGTCGCCGCGGGCGCGGGCAGCGCGGGGGCATCCGCCACCTGGTGTACCGCCGCGAGAAGGTTGGGGCGTTCGGACTCCAGCCAGGCGAGGGCGGCGTCGACGTCGGGAAACGGGGTGCCGCCCTCGGCCCACTCTCCGGCGGTCGCCGGCCGCGCGTCCGCCGGGCGCAGCAGCCGGAACGCCTGCCACGCCGTCGCCGAGTACCAGCGCAGGAGCCGGACCAGCGCGGCCTGGTCCGGCCCGGCCACCGACCGGCCGAACAGGCGGAGCAGGTCGTGCAACCGGAAGCGGCCGGGCGCCGGGCTGGCCAGGAGCTGGCAGTCGACGAGCCGGTCGAGGATCCGGTCGGCCTCGGTGACCGGCAGGTCGAGGAGCGAGGCGGCGGCCGGCAGGCTCAGGTCGGCGGCGTCCGGCATCGCGATCAGCGGGAACGCCCGTGCCGCGGCGCGGTCGTCCGCCTCCGCGCCGTCGCGCAGCAGCTCGTAGCTGACCTGGAAGCTGGAGCGCACGCCCAGCTCGCCGAAGCGCAGCTCGTCCAGGCGGCGCCGGGTATCGGAGAGGCGGTCGGCCAGCTCGCGCACCGGCCACGACGGCCGGGCGGCCAACCGGGCACCGGCGATCCGCAGCGCGAGGGGCAGGCAGCCGCACCAGGTGGCCACCCGCTGCGCGCCGCCCGGGTCGGCCGCCACCCGGTCCGCTCCGGCGAGGCGGCTCAGCAGCAGCATCGCCTCCGCCGGCGGCAGCACGTCGAGGTGGACGTGGGCCGCGTTGTCCAGAGTGGACAGCACCGGCCGGCTGGTCACCAGGACGGCCGTGTGCGGGCCGGCGGGCAGCAGCGGGCGTACCTGCTCGGCGTCGTGGGCGTTGTCCAGCACGACCAGCAGGCGGCGCCCGGCCGCGGCCGCCCGGAACGCGCCGCTCGCCTCGTCCACTGTGGTCACGTCGCTGTCCCGGACGCCGAGCGCGCGCAGGAAGCGGCCGAGCACCTCGAGCGGCGCCAGCGGGCGTAGCCCGGCCGTCGCGCCCTGCAGGTCGACGTAGAGCTGCCCGTCCGGAAAGTGGTGGGCGAGCCGGTGCGCCAGGTACACGGCGAGGGCCGACTTGCCGATCCCGCCCGGCCCGGCGATCGCGACGAGCGGCGCGGGGCGCAGCGGGGAGGCGGCGAGCCGGGAGCGGGCGGCGGTCACCTCCCGGTGCCGTCCGGTGAACGCGGCGATGTCCGGCGGCAGCTGCCGGGGCGCGACCGGGCCGGCGGTACCGGCGCGGTCCTCGCCGGGCGGGTCGAGCGCCGGGTCGGCGGAGAGGATCTGGCGCTGGAGCCGCTGCAGCGCCTGACCGGGCTCGACGCCGAGGTCGGCCACCAGCCGCCGCCGCAGCTGCCGAAACGTCTCCAGCGCCTCCGCCTGCCGGCCGGACCGGTACAGGGCGAGCATGGCCAGCTCGTGCAGCCGCTCGCGCAGCGGCTGCTCGGCGGCGGCCGCGGCGAGCGCGGGCAGCGTGCCGGCGTGCTCGCCGAGCGCGAGGCGGGCCTGCGCCCAGTGCTCCAGCACGGTGAGCCGCCGCTCGCCGAGATCGGCCAATGTGGAGTCCGCCGCGGCGCCGAGCTCCAGCCCGTCGAGGGGGCGGCCGCGCCACAGGCTGAGCGCCCGCTCCCACCGGTCGGCCGCCGCGGACAGGTCGCCCTTGGCCGCCGCCCGGTGCCCCTCCCCGGCGAGCCGGTCGAAGATCAGCATGTCCAGGTCGTAGGGGTCGACCGTGATCTGGTACCCGGGCGGGCGCGCGGTCAGCCCGGTCAGGTGGAGCGAGGTGCGCAGGTTGGAGACGTGGGTGCGGAGCGCGCCGGCGGCGGTGCGCGGCGGCTTGAGCGGCCACAGCGCGTCGGTGAGCGTGCCGACCGCGACCGGCCGGTTGGCGTGCAGCAGGAGCAGTCCGAGCAGGGTGCGCGGCTTGGTCGCGGTGAGTGGCATGGGCCGGCCCTCCGCCCCCTCCACCTCCAGCGGACCGAGAATGCGGAACGTGACCATCCGGCTCCCCCTACCCCTCGAAAGGATGCACGCGCCGGGAGGCGGATGGTTCAACGATCAATCAAAAAATTGAGTGGCTCCCGCCAGGAGGGTTACCGCAGACTGTGGCCGTGATCGAGTCGAAAACCCTCCGCGTCCCTGCCGCTGCCGTCCTCGCCGGCACGCGACAGCAGCGCGGTGGGCTGCCGGCTGCGATCCCACACCCACGATCGTGACCGCCGCCTTTCTCGACGGCCTCGTCGCCGGATACGGCGTGGCCGTGCCGGTCGGCGCGATCGCGATCCTGATCATGGGGTTGGCGGCGCGCACGTCGTTTCGTGTCGGTGCCGCCGCGGCCATGGGCGTGGCCACCGCCGACGGGCTGTACGCGATCGTCGCCGTGGTCGGCGGCGCGGCCCTCGCCGGCGTGATCGAGCCGGCCGCGACGCCCCTTCGCTGGGTGGCCGTGGTCGTGCTGCTCGGGCTGGCCGGGCGCACCGCCTACACGGCCGTCCGGCACCACCGCGACCCGGCCCGCGCGGCCCGGTCCGACGCCGGACTCGCCTCACCGCCGCGGGCGTACGGCGGGCTGCTGGGGCTCACCCTCCTCAACCCGATGACGATCGTCTACTTCGGAGCGCTCGTGCTCGGCCGGCAGGCGTCCGACAGCCTGAGCGCCGGGGGAGAGGTGCTCTTCGTGGCGGGCGCGTTTCTGGCGTCGGCGAGCTGGCAGCTCGTCATCGCCGGCGGCGGCACGCTCGTCGGGCGGTTGCTCACCGGGCCGCGTGGCCGGCTCACGACCGCCCTGGCGTCGAGCGCGCTGATCGTCGCGCTGGCGATGGGCACCGCCCTGGGCTGAGCCCCAGAGCGGTGCCACGGACGTGCCCTAGGCTGAATACACCTCCATCTCGTACAGCGAGTAGCCGTACGAAGTCGCCCGGCTGACGCCGACCATGCGCACGTAGCGGGCGTTTCTCGGGGTGAAGGCGTCGTTGTCGGTGCCCCCGTTGCCGGCGGCGGTGGACCACGCGGTGGTCCAGGTGATCCCGTCGGTCGAGGTCTCGACGCGGTACGCGGACGCGTAGGCCGCCTCCCACCGGAGGATCACCCGGCCCACGGCCTTCGTCGATCCTAAGTCGACGGTCAGCGACTGGTTGTCGGTCCAGGAGCTGGCCCACCGGCTGCCCGGGTCGCCGTCGAACGCCCGCGCGGCCACGTGCGGCGACTGCGTGCCGGTTGCGGTCGCCGTGCGCCCGGCGGCGAGGTTGCTCGCGTCCTGCCCCCGCCCGGTCGGGAACGACACCACCTGCTGGTAGGTCGGCCGGTTCTGCCAGGCGATGACGGGCGAGGTGATGCCGCCGAGCGGCGACTGCACGATCGCGTCCGCGCACCACTGGTCGCCGGCTGAGCAGTGCTCGTCGCCGGGGTACACGGTGGTGGCCGGCTGCGCCGCCGCCGCGCGCAGCGTGTCGAGCAGCACCGTGCGGCAGGCGGCCAGGTCGCCGTTGCCGCAGTACGCCCGGCCGGGCCCGCCCTGCACCGGGTCGCCGAGCACCCGCCGGATGTCCTTGTCCACGTACCCCCACCAGCCGTACTGGAACGAGGAGCCCTTGTGCGGCTGGGCCTCGTTGGCGGAGCCGGGGAGGGTGGACGCGTCGCCGACCTGGTGCCCGGAGGGCGACTCGTTGATCTGGATGGCGTTGACCAGCGCCTGGTACAGGTCCGCGCCGAGGCCGGGCTTGAACTCCCCGTTGACGAGCAGCGGCCACCACGCGTCGAAGACCCGGATCGCGGTCGCGTGCTGGTACGCCTTCGACCCGGCCGCGGTCTCCTTGCGGTTGGCGCCGGCCTGCTGCCAGGCCTTGAGCTGGCTCACGGCGGTGGCGAGCCCGGCGTCGGTGACCGGCTGGCTCTCGATGACCCGCAACAGGTCGTCGAGCACCTCCTTGCCGCGCAGGTCCACCGTGGCCGCGTTCTCCACGAGCCGCACCACGCCCGCGCGGTCGAACTTCTGCCCGGCGGTCAGCGCCGCCTTCACCGGCGTGTCGAGCAGCTCGCCACGGTGCACCGAGCCGAAGCTGAAGTTGCCGTCCGCCGCCCCGAAGTCGCGGGCCTGCTTGTTGTTCCACGAGACGTAGTAGTCCTGGTCGATCGACTGCGGGTGCGCGGAGGCCGGGGCGAACCCGGTCCACTCGTACGGCGCGGCCATCGGCAGGTTGGGGTTGGAGTTGGCCGCGCGCACCGGGTTGCGGCCCGAGTTGAAGTACGCCGACTGGGTCGAGTTGACGTAGAACCAGTTGAAGGCGAACTCCACATTGGACGCGGCGGTGAGGAAGGCGCTCGCGCTGCCCATCGCCGCCGGGTCGTTGTACATCTGGAAGCCGATCGCCGATTGCGCCTCCCGGCCGTACGTGGAGCGGCGCTGGGTGAAGGCGTACGGCTGCCCGCCCACCGTGCCCCGCCAGGCGACGAGGCCGAGCGCGGTGCGCCAGGCGACGATGCGGTACGAGCCGGCCGGCGTGTCGTCGGCGACGGTGGGGTTCCACGAGTTGACGTGCGACAGCTCCTCCATCGCCTTGCACTGTCCCTGGTGGAGGTACCGGTTGGTGGCGAGCGTCGGCACCGAGCCGTCCGTCGTGCACAGCGGCAGGGCGTACGTGTCGGTGATGTCCTGGATGGACGACGTGGCGCTCCACGCGTAGTCCTGGCCGCGGCCGAGCAGCACGTAGAGGCTGATGCCGGCGAACGCGACGCCCCGCGCGCTGATGCCCGGTCCCTGGAGCTCCTGCATGAGCAGCAGCTGCGGGGAGAAGTAGCCGGTCTGCGGGCCGAATACCGCGATCGGGTGGCCGCTCGTGGAGTTGCGGCCGGAGATGACGACCGCGTTGGACATGCCCCGGTGCGCGGAGCCGATGGCCAGCTCGGAGAGGGCGACCGCGCCGTCGGTGGCCGATCCGGTCTGGTCCTTCACCACCGGCTCGGGCCGCGCCGAGCCGGCGTCCGGCATGACCACGCTCGGGGCGTCGTCGGGTGCCGAGCCGTACGGGAAGCTCTGCCCGTCGTGGAGGGTCAGCACGGTCTCCGGGTCGTTCTGCGAGCGGAACCCCCGCCACACCGCGTCGCCCTCGGTCGGGCCGTACTTGGCGCGGGCGGCGATGCGTACCAGGGCGGACTGCATCTCACTGCCGCCGCCACCGCCGAAGAGACCGCCGACGACGCCCGCGATCGCGACGAGGTCGGTCATCGTGAAGCGCACCGGACCGCCCGCGTTGGTGATCGCGTCGAGGTGGCCGGTGAGCACGTACTCGCCGGGGCAGTTGCGCCCGGCCATGCACGCGTCGATGTACGCGTTGACGCCGGCGATGTACGCCTCGACGTCCAGGTAGAGCTGCTCGCCCCGGGCACCCTGCTGGCGCAGCGCGGCGATCTGCGCCTGTAGGTCCGCCTCGGTGTACGGCGAGTTGCGCCAGACGCTCTGCTCCAGCGCGCGGTTGCCCGGCGCGCCGCCGGCGAACGGCGTGAGCGTGCCCCGACCCACGTGCCGCAGCAGGTCCATGGTGAAGAGGCGGTCCTCGGCGCCGGCGTACCCGGCCCCGAACATCGTGCCGGCGCGCGTGGTGCCGGTGACGTGCGGCGTGCCGGTGGCCTTGTCGCGCACGACCGTCACGTCGGCGCGCGGCTGGTACGTCCGCTCGGCCTGCCCGGCGGGCACCCCGAACGAGGCGTTGTCGAAGTAGCCGTTGATCTGGTCGTCGGTGAGGCCGGCGTAGTTGTAGACCAGGTTGGCGTACTCGTCGATCTGGTCGGCCGAGTGCGCGGGGCGGGTGCCGAGCGCCTGGTGGGCGAGGATCTCGACGAGCGTGGCGTTGCCGTTCTGGCCGGGCGGGAGGATGTCGGAGCACTGCTCCAGGCAGTAGTCGTTCGCCGCGAGGACGGCGGCCTTCGCTGGGGATGGCGCGGGGACGATGAGGGTGGTCGTCGCGGTGAGCAGCGCCGCGGCGAGGACCGGGATGATGGCGGTTCTACGCATGGCGATCCTCAAGATTGTAAATATGTGAGGAACATTCGTGTACCGGATGGTAACTTGTCGAACCCCGCCATGCCTAGAGGTTCTTCAATGCCTCTCGCGTGGAGAGCGGCGCCAGCCGGTGCCCCGCGACGAACGCCCGGACCGCCGCCGGGTCGGTCTTGGCGTACTCGCGCAGCGCCCAGCCGATCGCCTTGCGGATGAAGAAGTCGGGGTGCCCGGCCTGCCGCGCGCAGTAGCGGAACAGCCGCGCCGCGTCCGTCCGCTCCCCGTAGCGCAGCTGGTGCAGGATCGCGGTGCGCACCAGCCACGTGTCCGCGTCTTCCACCCAGGCGTCCATCGTGGACAGCAGTGCCGGGTGCGCGGAGACGAGCGGCCCCACCAGATGCGCGGCCAGCGCGTCCACTGTGTCCCACCACGGCCTCGTCACGACGAGGAAGCGCGCAGTCTCCAGGAAGCCGGCCGAGCACACGCGCGCGTGCCGGCGCAGCAGGCCGCAGGCGAAGTACTGGTACTCGCGCTCGGGCAGCGCCCAGCACCCCTCGGCCACGTCCCGCAGGTCGTCTTCGGCGGGCCGGTCGAGGCCGGCCAGCACCTCCCGCGCGAGCACCCGCTGCGCCGGCGACTGGATGCCGAGGAACGGGAACTGGTCCCGCATGTACGCCGCCATCGCGGGGGCGCGCTCGGGGTCGCGCGCGCCGCCGAAGACCCGCGTGAGGCGGGCCAGGACCTCGGTGGCGAGCGGCGTCATATCCTGATCATGCCGTACCGTCGGGCCATGGGCAGTCGACCAGCCGCGGGCGGCGGGCGCTGGGTCGACGTCGACCCCGAGCGCCTGAGCAGGTGGGTCGACGGCTTCGCGGCCCGGCACGGCCCGCTGGAGCCGGTGGTGACCGGCTACGGCGTGTCGCTGCGCGCCGACGACGGCACGGTGGCCGAGCTGCACGCGCCGCCCGGTGTCACCGGCTACCGAAACCTCTCCACCTTCGTGGCCGCCGCGATCGCGCCGCGGCGGCTGGGGCTGCTGCTCGCCCGCAAGGGCGCGGCGGCGGTCGGCATCGCGGTCGGCGACAAGCTCGAGACGTCCAAAGTAGACACGTCCTATGTGCAGAGTCGCACCGCCGCGGGCGGATGGTCACAGCAGCGCTTCGCCCGCCGCCGGGAAAACCAGGCCAAGGCGGCCGCCGGCGACGCGGCCGACCTGGCCGCGCGGCTGCTGCTGCCGGAGGCGGGATCGCTGGCCACGCTTGTCTGCGGCGGCGACCGGCGCACGGTCGAGACGATCCTGGCCGACCGGAGGCTGGCCCCGCTGGCCGCCCTCCGCGCCGAGCGCCACCTCCAGGTCCCCGACCCCAGACACGCCGTGCTGCTGGACGCGGCGCGCGCCGCCCGCGCGGTCGCCATCCACCTCCCGCCGCCTAGCCCGTGACGACGTCCAGCGACTCGAGGCCGCGGAAGAAGTAGCTCGCGATGTAGGTGGGCTCGTAGCCGTCGGCCAGGCGCAGCGCGGGCAGGCGGGTCAGGAGCGTCTCCACCGCCACCCTTATCTCGGCGCGGGCCAGGGGCGCGCCCGGGCAGAAGTGCAGCCCCCGGCCGAAGGCCACGTGGCCCCGCACGTTCGGCCGGTCGAGGTCGACCGCGTCCGGATCGGGAAAGACGCCAGGGTCGCGGTTGGCCGATCCGAACAGCAGGAGCAGCAGCGCCCCCTTCGGCAGCGTCGCGCCGCCGAGCTCGACCTCGCGGGTCGTGATCCGAAACAGCCCGCGGTGGGGCGCGTCACGGCGCAGGGCCTCCTCGATGGCCTTCACGATCGTGCGCGTGGGGTCGGCCAGGATCCGCGCGCGGACCGACGGGTCGCGCAGCGCGATCAGCACGGTGGCGGTGATCGCGTCGCGGGTCGTGTCGAGCCCGGCGACGCGCTTGCCGCGGATGTAGTTGTGCAGGTAGTCGTCGCTGAGGCCGGGAAGCCCCTCGGCGCCGTGTATCAGCGTCGAGATCATGTCTTCCCGCGGCCGCGCCCGCCGCTCCTCGATCAACTCCTGGAGATAGCGGGTGTAGTCACCCAGCCGCCGCGCGGCGGCGACCCGGTCCTCCACCGGGACGAAATGGTTCCACAGCAGGTTGAGGTCTTCGGTCCAGGCGTGGACGCGCGCCGTGTCCTCGGGCGGAAACCCGATCACCGCGCCGATGACGGTCTGCACGAACGGCGCCGCGTACTCGCTGACGAGATCGGTGGTGCCGGGCGAGAACGCGTCGACGAGCTCGTCGGCCCGCCGGTGCATCAACGGCAGCAGCGCGCGCACCCGGGCCCCGCCGAACGCGATCTCGGTCAGCGCCCGCACATGCCCGTGTGCCGGCGGGTCGGTGTTGACCAGCACCGTGGTCTCCGGCACGCCGCCGGCCTTAAGCTCGGCGACCACCTCGGGCGGGTTGTCGTAGATCCACGGCAGGGACGCCGACGAGGAGTACGTCTCCGGATCGTCCAGCACGGCCGCGACGTCGGCGTGGCGGCTGACCATGTAGGCACCGATGGACCTGCTGAACGCGACCGGCCGCTCCCGGGCCGCCCGGTAGAACAGGTGTGGATCCTCCCGATGCGGGCTGACCATGGGATTGAAGTCGAGCTCGGTCTCCATGGCGGCCCCCAATCGACGCTCGGCCAATTCTCCGCAGCCGCCCGCCGCCCCGTCCACCTTCCGTAGCTGTCCGATGGCTGCTTGCGATCATGCCGGCCAAGGCCGTAGAGACCCATTTCGAAGAGGATTTCCCGGGTCCGCGTCAGTCGCGGGCCGTTGCTCCCGCCGGAGAACGCGGTGGCCGGCGGCTCGCCAGGGCTCGCCGAAATCCCCGGCCCCCGCTGCCACCTCCGCGCACCAATGGGAAAGATCGCCCGAGGCTTTGTCGCCCCGCCCGCTGCTCCCGCGGCCTCACCCGCTCAACCCCGCAGTTGATCAGGGAGTTCGTGGCACGCCGCGCCGGTCGACACGCCCACCAAGTCCCTGATCGACTGGGGCGGGAGCGGTGGAGCCGCGGACGACGAGGGTCAGCGGGAGCAGCACCGAGCGGGGGTGGCGGTGTGGCTCCTGGATCTCGGCGAGCAGCAGGCGGGCGGCCTCCGCGCCCAGCTCGTAGTGGGGGATGCGGACCGTGGTCAGCGGCGGGCTCAGCTTGTCCATGAACGGGGTGTCGTTGAAGCCCACCACGCTCACGTCGCCGGGGCAGCTCAGCCCGCGCGCGGCCAGCGCGTCGTAGCAGCCGAGCGCGAGCAGGTCGTTGCCGGCCAAAACGGCCGTGAAGTCTACATCGGAGTCGAGCAGCGCGGTGAGCGCCTCGGCGCCGGCGGCCTCCGTCCACGATGTACAGACGACGAGCCGGGCCGGGTCGTCGGGGAGGCCGTGGTCCCGCAGCGCCTGGCGAAAGGCGCGCAGCCGTCCCCGCCCCGTGGAGAGGTCTTGAGGGCCGGCCAGGTGGGCGATCCGCCGGTGGCCCAGCTCGACGAGATGCCGCACAGCCAGCGCCACGCCGGTCTCGTCGTCGGCGGTGACCGAGGGGATCTCGGGCCCGGCGGTGCGGCGGTTGACGAGCACGACCGGGCTGCCCGCGGCGGTCAGCTCGTCGAGCAGCGGGTGCTCCAGCCGGGCGGTGGCGAAGACGAAACCCTCCACATTGCGCACCCGCATCGACTCGACGGCGTCCGCCTCGCGGGCCGGGTCGTTGTCGGTGTTGACGATCCAGGCGCTGTAGCCGACCGGCCGAAGCACATCTTCGACGCCGCGCGCGATCGGCGGGAAGAGCGGGTTTGTCAGGTCGGGGATGACCAGGCCGATGCTGGCCGAGCGGGCGGTCTTGAGGCTGCGGGCGATCGGGTTGGGCCGGTAGCCGAGCGAGCGCGCCACCCGCTCGACCCGGTCGGCGGTCTCCGCGTTGACGAGGTGGCGGGTGGCCGGGTTGAGCGCACGCGAGGCGGTCGCCCGGTGCACCTGGGCGCTGTCCGCCACGTCCTGCAGGGTCGGCTGCCGCACCTTCGAATGGTACGAGCCGGTCATGGCGCCACCGCCACCGGCGAGCGCCAGCGGGCCCGCGCGGCCGCGCCGAGCACGCCCAGCGGCACCAGGAGCGCGGCCGCCACGCCGTAGACGAGCCCGAACCGGCCGGCCTCCACCGCGGGTCCGCCGGCCACGGCGCCGAGCGCGCTGCCGGTGAAGAGCGCGCACGCGAACAGCGACACCGACGCCAGCCCGGCCTCCGGCGCCACCTCGGTGGCCCAGGTCTGAAACGTGGAGTGCATCGAGGCCCAGGCCGCCCCGATCAGCAGGCACACGACCGCGGCGGCGACCGGGGCGGCGGTGACGGCGGCGAGCGCGCAGCCGATGGCGGCCAGCGCGGCGCCGGCGGCGATGAGGACCGCCGCGGGCACGTGGTGTTGCAGGCGCCCGACGATCGGGGCGCAGGCGAGCACCGCCACGCCGTACGCCGCTGTGACGCCGCCGGCGACCGCCGCGCCGCTGCCGGTGGCGCTCACCGCCGCGGGCAGGAACGTCAGCGTGCCCATCAGGATGCCACCCTCCACAGTGGCCAGAAGTAGGAGCGTGCGCGCGGGGCCGGAGCGCAGCACCGCGCGAAACGGGGCGAAGAGGCCGTCGGCGGCCGCGCGCGGGGCGGGCAGCTCGGGCACCCGGCCCAGTACGAGGCAGGCGACGAGCGCCGTGACACCCGTGACGAGGAACGCCGACCGCCAGCCGGCCGTGGCGGCCAACGCACCCGCACCCGCGGTCGCGCCCGCCGTGCCCAGCGCGACGCCGGCCATCAGCGCGGTGATGTCGCGGTGGCGGCGGCCCGGCGCGGCGGCGGCGCCGGCGGAGAAGAGCGCCGCGGGCACGGCCGCGCTGAAGCCGCCGCCCGCCACGAGACGGAACGCCGCGAGCGACGCCGCGTCGGTGGCCAGGCCGGTGCCCGCCGTGGCGAGGGCCGCGAGGAGGACCGCCAGCCGCAGCGACCGGATCACGCCGATGCGGCTGCTGACGAGGCCCCAGACCGGCTGCATGAGCCCGTACGCGAGGAAGTAGGCGCCGGCCGCGCCGGCCACGCCGGCCATCGGTATGTCGAGGTCGCGTGATATGGCCAGCAGCATCGGCGGCATCGCGAACCGGTCGAGCGTGCTGGCGAGCGCGGTGAACCGCAGCAGCCTCCCGTGCCGCTTCATGCCGGTGACAGTCCACTGAGGAATCGCTCGTCGACGAGACCGGAGCCGGGCGCGAGGAGCGCGTCGAGCTCCGGGCCGCCGGCGCCGTGGCTGCTGCGCAGCCAGCTGATGGTCTCCAGCGCGCGCCCGTCGAGGCGGCCGGTCGGCACAAGGCCCTCGCGCGGGTCGGTGAGCGTGCGCAGGTATCGGGCGACGCCGTCCGGGTCGAGGCCGAGGCGGGTGGCCGCGACCTCGGCCGCGGGGCGGGCCAGGTGGCCGGCGACGAGCGCGCGGGCGGTGGAGAGCAGCACCGACGTGAGCGCCCGCAGCGGCGCCGCGCCCGCCTCCACTGTGGAGCCGGGCGCGGCGAGGACGGCCCCCACGTACGGCCCGAGGGTGGAGGCGCGGCTGATCCGGGCACAGCCCGCGGTCTCGGCCCGCAGGTCGCTGCCGGCGTTGAGCACGCTCATCGTGCACTCGCCGGCGGCCAGCGCGGCGGCCCGGCGCGGTGTCGACCCGATCGCCCGCACGTCGTAGTCGAGGCCGGCGTGCAGGCCGAGGCGGGCGAGCAGAGCGTAGGCCACGAAGGCGAAGCCCGAGCGCGGCACGTCGACGGCGAGGACCCCGCCGCGCAGGCCCGCGCCCGGGTCGGCGCCGCTGGAGCGGATGCCCGGCCGCGCGAAGAGCGACAGCCCCAGCCCGCGGTCGACGGCGGCCAGGATGCGCACGCCCGAGTGCGGGTGGGCGAGGATGTTGTCCGGGCTGGTCAGCACCGCGTCGAGGTCGCCGGCGAGCAGCGCGGCGAACTGCTGGGGCGACGAGGTGGCCGGCACCTCCTCGACGGCGAGGCCGGCCCGGTCGAGCGCGCCGGTGGCCGCGGCCACGCCGAGCAGCACCGAGGGGCTGAAGACCCCCAAGCGCAGCGCGACCCTCACGAACGACACCCTACCGCAACCGATTGCATCGACCAGGACGCAATGTCCTCCGCGCTATTGACAGCCAGTGGCGTGGCTCACATGATGCGAGGATCGCAATCGATTGCGGTTGGAGACTACCTAGGAGGGCCCATGGCTGGCCTGCTGTCTCGCCTCGCACTCGTCACGACCGCCGCGCTCGCCACCGCCGTCGCCGGTTGCGGAGAGCGGCCCAGCGCCTCGTCGGCCGACTCGGACAAGCCGCTCAGGATCGGCGTCTCGCTGCCGTTGACCGGCGACTTCTCCCAGCCTGGCACCCAGGCCAAGCGGGGGTACGAGGTCTGGGTCGACATGGTCAACGCCAAGGGCGGCCTGCTCGGCCGGCAGGTCGAGCTCAAGATCACCGACGACGCCAGCAACCAGGACACGGTGGTCGCCGACTACACCCGGCTGATCACGCAGGACAAGGTCGACCTGCTGCTCGGCACGTTCTCGTCGCTGCTCAACTACCCCGCCTCGGCGGTGGCGGAGAAGAACGGCATGCTCTACGTCGAGCCGGCCGGCGGCGCGCCGCGGATGTTCGAGCGCGGCTTCGAGTACCTCATCTACGCCCAGCCGGCGACCGCGCCCAAGCAGGCGGACGTGATGCTGGAGTGGGTCAAGTCGCTCCCCGCCGACCAGCGGCCGAAGACAGCCGCCTACCCCACGCAGGACGACCCCTTCACCCGCCCGGTCATCGAGACGCTCCAGGCCGGGCTCGAGGCGCTCGGGGTGCGCACCGTCTACACCACCGTGTACCCGCCGGAGACCACCAACTTCCAGACCGTCGCCAGCGCGATCGCGGCCCGCAAGCCCGACCTCGTGGCGCAGGGCGCGGTGTTCGAAGACGGCGTGGGGCTGGTCCGGTCGCTCAAGCAGCTCGGCTTCTCGCCCAAGGTGCTCTTCCAGACGAGCGCGCCGAGCAACGCCGGGCAGTACAGCGACGGCGTCGGCGCGGCCAACACCGAGGGCGTCTTCTACACCGTCAGCTGGAACGAGAAGGCCAAGACCCCGCTCAACGAGGACTTCGTGGCCGCGTACGGCAAGGCGTACAACGGGGAGACGCCGGCGGAGGACGCGGCCGACGCGTTCGCGGCGGCGCAGGTGCTGCAGGCGGCCGTCGTCGCGGTCGGCAGGATCGACCAGAAGGCGCTCGCCGACTGGCTGCACGCCAACTCGGTCGACACGATCCTCGGCAAGCTCAGCTGGGACGCGACCGGCGCGCCGCAGTCGCAGTTCCTGCTCGCGCAGTGGCAGGGCGGCAAGGTGGAGATCGTGGCGCCGGCCGACCGGGCGACCACCACGACCGTGATCCACCCGAAGCCGGACTGGAAATGACGCAGCTGGCACAGGCGCTCGCGCTGGGCGTGCTGATCGGCGGGGTGTACGCGCTGCTCGCCTCCGGGCTCACGCTCGTCTTCGGGGTGATGCACGTCGTCAACGTGGCGCACGGCGCGCTGCTCGTGCTCGTCGCGATGCTCACCTGGTGGATGTGGCGGCACACCGGCATCGACCCGATCCTCGCCTCGGTGGTCACGACACCGCTGATGTTCGGCCTCGGCTGGGCGCTCTACAGGGGACTCGTCGTGCGTATCCGGGGCGCGTCGGCGTCGATGTCGGTGCTGCTCACGTTCGGGCTGGCGCTGACCGTCGAGGGCGTGCTCAACGTGACCGCGGGCAACAAGTTCCGCTCGGCGACGCCGGGCTACTTCGAGGAGTCGTACCGGATCGGCGGGGTCTCGCTGCCCAAGCCCCAGCTGTACGGCTTCCTCGCCGCGGTCGCCGTGCTCGCGCTGCTCTACGTGGTGCTCACCCGCACCTGGACCGGGCGGGCGATCCGGGCCACCGCGCAAAACCCGGACGGCGCCGCGCTCGTCGGCGTCGGCGCCACGGCGACGGCGTCGCTGGCGTTCGCGATCGGCACGGCGACCACCGGCGTGGGCGGCTCCATCATGTCGGTGCTGTACCCGTTCTTCCCCGCGTCACACTACGACTGGATATCCCGCCTGCTCGGCATCATCGTGCTCGGCGGCATGGGCAGCCTGCCCGGCGCTCTGGTCGGCGCGCTCGTGCTCGGGCTGGCCGAGACGCTGACCGCCACGTACGGCTCGCTGCGCTGGTCCACATTGGTCTTCTACGTGGTCATCCTCGCCGTGCTGATCGTGCGCAAGCAGGGCCTCTTCGGCGCGCGCCTCCGCGAGGACGTGGCGTCGTGAGGTGGGCGGCCGTCCCGCTGGCGGCGCTGGTGCTGTATCCCGCCGTCCGGCCGTTCGACACGTACCAGCAGACCGTGCTGCTGCTCGCCTTCATGCTGGCGGTGCAGGCGGTCAGCTGGAACATCATCTCCGGGTACGCCGGCTACGTCTCGCTCGGGCACAGCGCGTTTCTCGGGCTCGGCTCGTACACGGCCGGCATCGTCGGCGTCCACACCGGACTCAACCCGTTTCTCGCCGCGCCGCTGGGCGGGATCGTGGCCGTGCTCGGCGCGCTCGTGCTGGGGGCGGTGGTGCTGCGGGCGCGCGGCCACGCGTTCGTCATCATCACGATCGCGCTGCTGCTCGCCATGCAGGTGGTCGCCACCAACTGGTCGTCGCTGACCAACGGCTCCAACGGCATCACGCTGGAGCTGCCCTTCTGGTCGCGCGACTTCCAGAACCTGCCCTTCTACTACTTCTTCCTGCTGCTGATGTTCGCGACGATCGCGTTCAGCTGGGCGATCCGGCGCACCAAGTTCGGCACCGGGCTCGTGGCGATCCGGGAGGACGAGGGCAAGGCCGCCGCGATCGGCGTGGACACGACCCGGTACAAGATAGTCGCGTTCTGCTGCAGCACGTTCTTCGTGGGCATGGCGGGCGCGGGCTACGCCTACTTCCTCACGTTCCTCAACCCGGTCGGCGCCTTCGGCATCCTCGGCAGCGTCACGGTCGTGCTCGCCGCGCTCGTCGGCGGGCGCGGCACGCTGTGGGGCCCGGTGATCGGCGCGTTTCTGGTGCAGATCGCGAGCGAGCTGGCCACCGTCTACGGTGGAGGGTCGCAGAGCAGGGTGCTGCTCTTCGGCGTGGCGCTGGTGCTCGTGGTGCTCTTCCTGCCCGCCGGCCTTTTGCCCGCTGTCGCCGCCCGCGTGCGCGGAAAGTCCACGGTGGAGTTCGTCGACCAAGCGGGTGCGCTGGCCCAGGTTTCGGCGCCTGTCATTCCCCGCGTCGACGGCGAAGGCCCGATCCTCGAGGTGCGCGGCGCGTCGAAACACTTCGGCGGGCTGGTCGCGGTCGACGGTGCCGACCTCACCGTCCAGCGGGGCACCGTCACCGCGCTCATCGGGCCCAACGGCTCCGGCAAGACCACGCTCTTCAACCTCGTCACGGGCGCGATGCGGGCGGACGCCGGGGAGATCTGGTTCGACGGGCGGCGGATCGACCGGCTGCCGCCGTGGACCCGCGGGCACCTGGGGCTCGGCCGCACGTTCCAGGTCACCCGCCTCTTCAAGAGCATGACCGTCCTGCAGAACGTGGTCGCCCCGCTCCCGGACGCCCGCTGGCGCACGATGCTGGCCGGGGCGGTGCGCGGGCACGAGGCCGACCGGGCGCGCGAGCTGCTCGGCTTCGTCGGCCTCGCGCGCTTCGCCGACCAGCCGGCCGGCTCCCTGTCCTACGGGCAGCAGAAGCTCGTCGAGCTGGCCCAGGTGCTGATGATGGAGCCCAAGCTCGTGCTGCTCGACGAGCCGGCCGGCGGCGTCAACCCGAGCCTCGTCGGGCGGATCTGCGACATCGTGCGCGGGCTCAACGAGCAGGGCGTGACGTTCCTCGTCGTGGAGCACAACATCCCGATGGTGCTCGGCCTCTGTGACCCGGTGGTGGTCTTCTCCCGCGGCAGGCCGATCGCCGAGGGGCCGCCCGCGGCGATCCGCGCCGACCCGGTGGTGCTCGACGCGTACGTCGGGGAGGAGTCGATCGCCGATGCTCTCGCTTGACGGCGTCGTCGCCGGGTACGGTGCGGGCGACGTGCTACAGGGCGTCGACCTGGAGTGCGCGGCCGGCACGATCACCTGCGTGGTCGGCCCGAACGGCGCCGGCAAGTCCACCGTCCTGCGGGTCGTGAGCGGCCTGATCCGACCCCGCGCCGGCACGGTGACGCTGGCCGGGCGCCCGATCGGCGGCCTGCCGACCGACGAGATCCTCCGCCTCGGCGTGACCCAGGTGCCGCAGTCGCAGGCGCTCTTCCCGACCATGAGCGTCCGGGAGAACGTGCTGATGGGCGGCTTCCTCATCCGCCGCGACCGGGCCCTGCTCCGCCGGCGGTACGCGGCCGTGGAGGAGTTGGTGCCGCTGGTCGCCGAGCGCCGCGCCGACCCGGCCGGCAACCTCTCCGGCGGCCAGCGCCGCATGGTCGAGATTGGACGGTGCCTGATGCTCAACCCGACGCTGATCCTGCTCGACGAGCCGTCGCTCGGCCTCGACCCGAGGTCCCTCGCCGCGGTGGCGGGGCTGATCCGCCGGCTGCACGCGAGCGGCACCACCGTGTTGCTCGTCGAGCAGAACGTGCGGCTCGGGCTGGGCATGGCGACCCGCGGCGTGGTGATGGAGGGCGGCCGCGTGCGGCTGGCCGGCACCGCCGCCGAGATCCTGCGCCATCCCGAGATAGCGACCCTCTACCTGGGGGGAGTCCCCAATGGATGAGCGCGTCGCGTCCGCCATCGCCAACTGGGCGCCGCGCTTCACCACCAACGGTGTCGCCGTCGCCGACTTCGAGCGCGTGACCCAGTCGCTGCACCGCTGGGAAGACTGGTGCGCCAGCTGGTCGGCCGTCGCCGCCGAGCACGAGGCGCTCGGGCTGGAGGCGACCGCGCAGGAGCGGCACCGCTCGGCCGGGCACCACTACGCGCAGGCGGCCGTGTACTACCACTTCGGCAAGTTCCTCTTCGTGCAGGACCGTGCGCAGATGCGGGCGGCGCACGCGGCGGCCGTGCGCTGCCTCGTCGCCGCCCTGCCGCACCTCGACCCACCCGGGCGGCGGGTCGAGATCCCGTACGGCGGGGCGCGGCTCGTCGGCGTGCTCCGGCTCCCCGACCGGCCCGGGCCGCACCCGGTGGTCGTGATGGTGCCGGGGCTCGACTCGGCCAAGGAGGAGTTCCGGTCGACCGAGGCGCTCTTCCTGGAGCGCGGCGTCGGCACGTTCAGCGTCGACGGGCCGGGGCAGGGCGAGGCGGAGTACGACCTGCCGATCCAGGGCGACTGGGCGGCACCCGGCGCCGCGATCCTCGACGCGGTGTCCACCCAGGACGGTGTCGACGCGGAGCGGCTCGGCGTCTGGGGCGTGAGCCTCGGCGGCTACTACGCGCCCCGGATCGCCGCCGCCGACCCTCGGGTGCGGGCGTGCGTGGCACTCGCCGGCCCGTACGACTTCGGCGCCTGCTGGGACGCGCTGCCGGCGCTGACCCGCGAGGCGTTCCGGGTGCGCTCCCGCTCCGCCGACGACCGCGCGGCCCGCGCGGCGGCGCACACGCTCAGCCTGGCCGGTTACGCCGGGGAGATCCGCTGCCCGCTGCTCGTCGTCACCGGCAAGCGTGACCGGCTGATCCCGTGGCAGCACGCCGAGCGGCTCGCCGCCGAGGCGGCCGGCCCGGTCACGTTTCTTCTGCTGGTGGAGGGCAACCACGGCTGCATGAACGTGGCCGCCCTGCACCGCCACCGCACGGCTGACTGGGTCGCCAGTCAGCTGGGAGCTGAGCGGAAAACGAACGCACTGAGGGGGAACGCGCCGCTATGACGCAGAACATGACCGTCGGCTGGATCGGCGCCGGGCGGATGGGGTCCGCGATGGCCCGCCGGCTGGCCCGCGCCGGCTTCGAGGTCACCGTATGGAACCGCACCCGGGCCAAGTCCGAGGCCCTCGCCGGCGACGGGATCCGCGCCGCCGACCGGATCACCGACCTGGCCGACCGCGACGTCGTCTTCACGATGGTCTCCACCTCGACCGACCTGGAGGCGGTGCTCACCGATCTCTTCGCCCGCGCCGACGCGGCACCGTCCACTGTGGTCGACTGCTCGACCGTGAGCGCCGAGGCCTCCGCCGCGATGCGGGCCGCGGCCGCCGAGCGCGGCGTGGACTTCCTCGCCGCGCCGGTGAGCGGCAACGGAAAGGTGGTCGCCGCCGGCCGTCTGAGCCTCGTCGCCTCCGGCCCCGAGGCGGTCTACCACCGGGTCGAGCCGCTGCTGGCCGCGCTGGGGCGGGCCACCACGTACGTCGGCGAGGGCGAGACCGCCCGGCTTGTCAAGCTCTGCCACAACCTGCTGCTCGGCGTCGTCATCCAGTCGGTCGCCGAGATCACCGTGCTGGCCGAGAAGGGCGGGGTGTCGCGGGCCGCGTTTCTCGACTTCCTCAACAACAGCGTGATGGGCTCGATGTTCACCCGGTACAAGACGCCGGCGCTGGTGAAGCTCGACTACACGCCGACGTTCACACCGATGCTGCTGCGCAAGGACTTCGACCTCGGCTTGGCCGCCGCGCAGGACCTCGGCGTGCCGATGCCGGTGGCCGCCCTTACCCAGCAGATCATCCAGGCCGTGATCAGCGGCGGCCGCGGCGCCGACGACTTCGCCGTCCTGCTGGAGCAGCAGGCCGCGGCGGCCGGCCTCGACCTCAAACCGGAGGCGGCCGACGTGGACGACGGCCTCAATTAGGCGTTGATGGCCGCGACGACGCGTTCGGGGGTGAGGGGGAGGTCGCGGACCCGGACGCCGACCGCGGCGGCGAGCGCGTTGCCGATCGCCGCGGCCGTGGGGCCCTGTGCGGCCTCGCCGGCGCCCACGCTCGGCTCGTCCGGGCGGGCGAGCAGCGCCACGTCGACGCGCGGCACCTCGCTGAAGCGGAGGATCGGGTAGGTCTCCCAGTCGACGCTCGTCACCCGGCGGCGGTCGAAGCGCACCCGCTCCTTGAGCGTCCAGCTCGCCGCCTGCACCGCGCCGCCCTCGATCTGGTTGCGCACGCCGTCCGGGTTGACCACGCGGCCGACGTCGACGGCGATCGCGAGGCGGCGGACCCGGACGTCGTGCTCGGCCTCGACCTCGGCGACGACCGCGCAGTACGCGCCGCGGTCCTTGTAGCGGGCCAGGCCCAGACCCCGGTTGGCGCCGCCCCAGCCGCCCAGCTCGGCGGCGGCCAGCAGCACGGCGCGGGCGCGCGGGTCGGCCAGGTGGGCGAGGCGGTGGTCGAGCGGGTCGCGGCCGGCTCTGGCCGCGAGCTCGTCCATGAAGGACTCGATCGCGAACACGTTGAGGAACGCGCCGAGCGACCGCAGCGACGACGATCGCAGCGGAGCGCGCAGGGCCCGGTGCGCGCGGATCGACCGCTCCGGGAAGGCGTAGATGGGTACGGCGTTGCGCGCGATGCCGGCGCCCCGCTCAAGCGGCGGGTCGGCGGGCGGCGGGAGCGGGTGCGGGTTTTCGAGGTGCGCGGCGGCGAGCAGGCCGGGGCTGCCCGCGTAGCCGGGGCGGGCGATGTGTCCCTGGCTCCACACGTCGTACGACCAGGCGGTCACCATCCCGCCCTCGTCCACCGTGGCGGCGACGTCGGCGACCATCGCCGAGCCGAACGGCGCCCAGGTCAGCTCGTCGCGCCGGCTCCACCGCACCCGCACCGGCCGGCCGGGCACGGTGCGGGCGAGCAGCACGGCGTCGAACGCGGCGTCGTCCGCGGCGTTGTGCCCGTACGCCCCGGCGCCCTCCACATGCGACACCGTCACCCGCGACGGTGGCATGTCGAGTGCCTGGGCGATGGCCCGGCGCAGCGGGTGCGGGCCCTGCGTGTGGCTCCACACCCGCACCGTGTCGCCGTCCCACTGAGCGACGGCACAGCTCGGCGCGATCGAGGCGTGGGCGAGGAAGGGCCGGCTGTACGACGCGCGAAAACCCCCGGAGACGGTGGGGCCGGCGACCACGGTGGACGTCTCGAGTGGACCCTCGCGCAGGAAGGCGGGCACCGTGTCCTCGTCGGGGAGCGTGTCCGCCTCGTCCCAGACCGCGGCCCGCGCAAGCGTGGACGCCGCGCGGTCGGCCCCGGACTCCGTGGCCGCCACCACCCCGAGAAAACTGCCGTCGACGACCGCGTCCACGCTGGACTCCACCGAGACGAGGCGCGCGCCGGGCGAGGGTGGGCGGACTACGCGGCCGTAGAGCTGGCCGGGCAGGCGCAGGTCGTGCACGTACCGCGGACGGCCGCTCACCTTGTCGGGCAGGTCGAGCCGGGACACGCTCGTGCCCACGATCCGCAGCTCGGCAGCGCTCTTGGGGCGGGCCGAGCCGTCCGCGTCGCGGTCCCAGGACGTGGCCCCGGCGGCGCGTAGCGCGCGTACCTCCGCACAGGCCTGCCGGAGCGCGGCGCCGGAGTCGGCGACGGAGAGGCTGCCCGCGGTGATCCCCTCGTCCGGGCCTTCGGCCGTGCCGGCGGGGACCATGCGGACGCGGTCGAGCGGCACGTCGAGCTCGTCGGCGGCGATCTGGGCCAGCGCGGTGACGATGCCCTGCCCCAGCTCGACCTTCCCGACCCGGATCTCGAAGCAGCCGTCCGGCGCGAGGCGCACCCAGTCGGAGAGCCGGGGGTTCGCGGCGAGCGATCGGGGTAGCGTCACGCGCCGGCCGCCCGGAGGACCGCGCGGACCATCCGCCCGTGCGCGCCGCAGCGGCACAGGTGGCGGTCGAGCGCGCGGTTGACCGCGCCTTCGTCGGGGCGGGGGTCGCGGGCCAGCAGGGCGGCCGCGCTCACCAGGATGCCGGAGACGCAGTATCCACATTGGGCGGCCTGCTCGGCGAGAAACGCGTCCAGCAGCGGGTGCTCCCGCAGGCCCTCGACGGTGGTCACCGCCTTGCCCGCCGCCGACCACAGTGGAGTGTCGCAGGCCGGCGCCGGGTGGCCGTCGAGGAGCACGAAGCAGGCGCCGCACAGCCCCATGCCGCACCCGAAGCGGCTGCCGACCAGCCCGAGGTCGTCGCGGAGCACGTCGAGCAGCGGCGTGTCCGCCTCGCTCTCGACGGTGCGGACCCCACCGTTGACCATCAGCTCGTAGCAATCGATTGCGCAAGTCTATAGAGCTTTCGGAGTTGGGGTGACCGACGTCTTCGTGGCGTCGAAACCCGCTTCAAACAAGGAGATTCGGGCTACCGCGATGTCCGTGGTGGTCCAGGCCGCCGCTCCCGCGGCCGCACCCTGCGCTTCTGGGCGATCTCACCCCGGACCCGGCTACGCCGGCCCCGAAAGGCCCGCCCGCACCCGGGCACGCGGGGATCCATTGGCGCGTGGCCAGCCACGGACAGCGGCGGCTTGGGCCATGACGGACGTCGCGGTAGCCCAAATGGTCCAAATGTGCTGGTGTCGCCACACCGCCGATAAACGTAGCGTAATCAGATGTGGGCCGCAGGTGTGGATCTAGAACGGTTAGGGTCGATATAGCGCCCTAACCGTTCTAGATCGCGAAACCTGGTGCCAGCTACTCGGCACAGTGGCTACTGCCTGCGACCGAGGCCTGCCTGGCTCGGTCGGCGCCGTCTTGGCGGACAAGGACATTGTGGACAAACGCTGATCTCAACCCCGAAAGGTCTCTAGTCTAGAGCGCGTTGCCGAACGTGTCGCACCGCTTTGGGTCGCCGCTCCGGTACCCCTGGTCGAACCACTGCTGCCGCTGCTGCGCGCTGCCGTGGGTGAAGGCCTGCTCGTCGACCCGCCCGCCGGCCTTCTTCTGGATCGTGTCGTCGCCGACGGCGGCCGCGGCGGCCAGCGCCTGCTGGATGTCCCGCTCGGTGACGCTGGTGAAGAGCGGCTGCCCGCCGGCGTCGGTGGTCGAGGTCGCGGCGTGCGCCCAGGCGCCCGCGTAGCAGTCGGCCTGCAACTCCAGCAGCACCGACAGCCGGTTGGCGTTGCCCGGGTCGCGCTGCTGCTGGCGGCGCATCTGTGCCTCGGTGCCGAGCAGGGTCTGCACGTGGTGGCCGTACTCGTGGGCGATCACGTACGCCTGCGCGAACTGCCCCGGCGCCCCGAACCGGCTGGCCAGCTCGTCGTAGAAGGTGAGGTCGATGTAGACGTGGTTGTCGGCCGGGCAGTAGAACGGCCCCACGCCCGCGTCGGCGGCGCCGCAGCCGGTGCTCACCGCGCCGGAGAAGTACCGCGTCGTGGCCGTCTGGTAGGGCCGGCCGAAGTTTTCCGGGAGCGCGCGCTGCCAGTAGGCCTGGACCGAGTTGACGAAGGCCAGGTTGACGCAGGCCGGGTCGTCGAAACGGTTGACGTTCTGGCGCGAGCACGTCTCGTCGAGCGGAGCGCTCGTGGCGGTGTCGGCCTCGGTGCCGGTGAGCCCGCCGAGGCTCCCGAGGCCGCCCAGCCCGCCGAGCCCGCCCTGCCCCAGGCACAGGAAGCCGCACAGGCACAGCAGCACGACGGCCACGACCGCGATGCCCGCCTTGCCAGCGGGCAGCTTAATGCCGGGCCCGCCCGCGCCGCCGCCGCTCCCGCCGAGCCCACCGGGCAGGCGGAACCGGCCGCCTCCCCCACGCTGGCCGCGCACGTCGTCGACCTGGCTGGGATCGAGGTTGGCGTCCTCGTTGAGTTCCACATCGCCATGGTAGGGGTACAAAAAGGGCATAGAGAGCTTTTTGGTCCCGGGTCCGCGTCAGCGGCGGACCGCCGCTCCCGCCGGAGACCGCGCAGGTCGGCGGCTCGCGGGGCGAGCCGAAATCCCCGACCTCCGCTGCCACCTCCGCGCGCCAAGCCCGACCCCGCCGGCTCGGCTCGAGCCCCAAGAGGGCTGCCCTCTTGGGGGGTAGCCGCGACCAACGGCGGACGGGTGAGGCCGCGGGAGCAGCGGCCGGGACCACGACGGACGTCGCGGTAGCTCACATCTGTGTGGGTTTGACGATCTGGTGGGGTCAGAGCGCGTTTCCGAACGTGTCGCAGGATTTCGGGTCGCCGGTCTCGTGACCGCGGCCGAACCACTCCTGCCGCTGTGCCGACGTGCCGTGGGTGAACTGCGACTCGTCGATCCGCCCGCCGGCCTTCTTCTGCAGCGTGTCGTCGCCGATCGCGGCGGCGGTGTCGAGGCCCTCCTGGATGTCCCGGTCGGTCACGCTCTTGAAGATCTTCTGGCCGCCCGCGTCGGTCGTGCCGGTGGCGTTCTTCGCCCACACGCCCGCGTAGCAGTCGGCCTGCAGCTCCAGCATCACCGAGAGCTGGTTGGCGTTGCCGGGGTCGCGCTGCTGCTGGCGGCGCATCTGTGCCTCGGTGCCGAACAGGTCCTGCACGTGGTGGCCGTACTCATGGGCCAGCACGTACGGCTGCGCGAACTCGCCCGGCGCGCCGAGCTGGTCGGCCAGCTGCTGGTAGAAGGTCAGGTCGATGTACACGCGGTCGTCGGACGGGCAGTAGAACGGCCCGACGCCCGAGTCGGCCGCGCCGCACCCGGTGTTCACCGCCTGGCTGAAGATCACCGTGTCGGCCTGCCGGTAGGGCTTGCCGAAGTGCTGGGGGAGCGCCACCTGCCAGTACGCCTGGATGGAGTTGACGTAGAGCGTGTTGCGGCAGTCGAGCTGGTCGAGCGCCCGCTCGGCCGCGCACTTCTGCTCCAGCGCGGTGTTGTCGCCCTGGTCGTCGCCACCGGTGACCTGGTTGAACCCGATCCCACCGCCGGCCAGCGCTACTAGGAGTGCCACGACGAGGCCGACCCACCCACCCTTGCCGCTCGGCAGCGGGATGCCGCCGAGCCCGCCTCCGCCGCCGGATCCGCGCCGGTCCTCGACCTGGCTCGTATCGATCCGGGCATCTTCGTTGAGTTCCACGCCGGAATCGGTACCCAGTGATCTTGATTCTTACTCGGTTGGGGCCCCACGCGGCGCCGGGTAGAATCGTCGCCGTGCTGCTCTGCGAAGGCTGAGCCTCCATGAGCCGACCGGGTCGATGACCGGCCGGCTCTTTGTCGCGCCCTGAGCCAGCCTTCGACGACGAGAGCGAGATTGCCACCATGATCACCGCCACGGCCCTGGAGCTTCGCGCCGGCTCCCGGATCCTGCTGTCCGACGCCACGCTGCGCGTGCAGCCGGGCGACCGCATCGGCCTTGTCGGCCGCAACGGCGCCGGCAAGACCACCACCCTCAAGGTGCTGGCCGGTGAGGGCATGCCCTACACGGGCGCCGTCGACCGGCGCAGCGCCGTCGGCTACCTGCCGCAGGACCCGCGCACCGGCGACCTCGAGGCCACCGCGCGCGACCGCGTGCTCTCCGCGCGCGGCCTCGACACCCTGCTGGCCGAGATGAAGGCCATGGAGGGCAAGCTGGCCGACGACGAGCGCATGCTCCGTCGCTACGGCGCCCTCGAGGACCAGTTCGCCTCCCTCGGCGGATACGCGGCGGAGGCCGAAGCCGCGCGGATCTGCGCCAACCTGGGGTTGCCCGACCGGGTGCTCGCCCAGACGATCGGCACCCTCTCCGGCGGCCAGCGGCGGCGCATCGAGCTGGCCCGCATCCTCTTCCGCGACGCGGGCGAGGAGGGCGCCGGCATCCTGCTGCTCGACGAGCCGACCAACCACCTCGACGCCGACTCGATCGCGTGGCTGCGCGGATACATGGCCGCGCACAAGGGCGGGCTCGTGGTGATCAGCCACGACGTGTCGCTGCTCGACGCGGTCGTCAACAAGGTCTGGTACCTCGACGCCAACCGCTCGGTCGTCGACATCTACAACGTGGGCTGGAAGAAGTACCTGGAGCAGCGCGAGACCGACGAGCGGCGGCGCAAGCGCGAGCGGGCCAACGCGGAGAAGAAGGCCGGCGCGCTCATGGCACAGGCCGACAAGATGCGGGCCAAGGCCACCAAGACCGTCGCCGCGCAAAACATGGCCCGCCGCGCCGAAAAGCTCCTCTCCGGCCTGGAAGACGAGCGGGTCGCAGACAAGGTCGCCAAGGTGCGCTTTCCGACCCCGGCGTCGTGCGGGCGCACGCCGCTCACCGCGACCGCACTGTCCAAGTCGTACGGTTCGCTGGAGATCTTCACGGACGTCGACGTGGCTGTCGACCGCGGCTCGCGCGTGGCCATCCTCGGCCTCAACGGCGCCGGCAAGACCACGCTGCTGCGCATCCTCGGCGGGCTGCTGCGGCCCGACACCGGCGAGGTCGTCGCGGGGCACGGGCTGCGGATCGGCTACTACGCGCAGGAGCACGAGACGCTCGACGTGGATCGCACCGTGCTGGAACACATGCGCAGCGCGGCGCTGGAGCAGTCCGACACCGACCTCCGCAAGATCCTCGGCGCGTTCCTCTTCTCCGGCGACGACGTCGACAAGCCGGCCGGCGTGCTCTCCGGCGGCGAGAAGACCAGGCTGGCGCTGGCCACGCTGGTCTGCTCCGGTGCCAACGTGCTGCTGCTCGACGAGCCGACCAACAACCTCGACCCGGTCAGCCGCGAGCAGGTGCTCGACGCGATCGCCCGCTACCCCGGCGCGATCGTGCTCGTCACCCACGACCCGGGCGCCGTCCAGGCACTCAAGCCCGACCGCGCGATCCTGCTCCCCGACGGCGACGAAGACGCCTGGAGCGACGACCTGCTCGAGCTGGTGGAGCTCGCGTAGTTACGGGGCTAGGAGGGCGCGGAGGACCACCGCTGTCGCCGCACCCGCTCCGACCAGGAGCAGGGGGCTTGGCACGGGCGGGCCGGCCTGGCGTTCGGGGGCGGTGGCGGCGACCGTGAGCCACGGGAAGAACGTCAGCCACGCGTGCTCCACGCCACCCCGGGCCAGGCCGGCGAGCACGGTCGACAGCACGGCCGCGCCCGCGCCCACCAGAAACGGCCAGCCGGGCGTGTTGCGCATCTTGCGCAGGCTGGCCACCAACGCCGGGCCGGCGGCCAGCAGCAGCACGGCCAGGCTTATCGCGCCCCACCAGAGCACCGGCCGCTCGCGTTGGGCGGCGAGCAGGCCGTCCACCCAGCGGAAACCGAGCAGCTGCGCCACGCCGACCGGCACGAGCGCGCCGAGGCCGGTGAGGAAGTTGAGCGCGGCCCGCCGCCGCGCAAAATACAGACAAACCAGTGAAAAACCCATCCATGGTACGGCGAACGAGAACATCGCCGCCACGCCCAGCAGCAGTCCGGCGGTGATCGCGCCGGCACCCGCCTTCGGGCCGGTGCGGCGGTGGTCGCTGGCCCACGCGCCGGCGGCGACCATGGCCGCGACGAGCACCGCGACAAGCGCGTCGAGGCTCGCGGCCACCCAGATGGCGTACGGCGCGAGCGCCACCACGGGCAGGTAGCGGCGGGCCTCGAGGTCACCACAGCCGTTTCGCACAGCCACCAGGACGAGTGGCACGAGCAGCGCGCCCACGGCGGTGAGCAGCAGGCCCACGGCGAGCGGTTCGGTGACACCGGCGCGGTGGATCCAGCGCAGCACCAGGGCCGGGCCGGGCGGCTCACCCGGGTGGTTCGCGGGGCCGTACAAGCCGCGCCTACCGTTGACAACGGCCAATGCGACGGTCCACATTAGGCCCGCGAGATAGCCGGTGAGCAGCACGATCGACCACGATGCCCGGTCCCACCACCCGCGAGCGGCGACGGTGAGCACGGCCGCCGCCACCGCGGGGGCGAGCAGAGACATCGGTCTGACGTTCCACCGGTAGGCGCCGAGGAAAGGTGCGGCATCGGTACCGAGTGGTGACGCGAACCGCACAGCCAGCCAGGTGAACGCGAGTCCGGCTGCGGCTAGAGCCAGCCACACGAACAGGTCCCACCGCGTCACCCGCGCTTCGCTCATCACGGCGCACCACGGTATCGGGTAGGCGACAAGGTGTGCGTGTCGCTTGGCGAAGGGATGATATCTAGCGCATGATCGTTCGAGGCGGTCTAATAGACAGGACCGCAAAGAAACCGCACAGTCTGGGACGTGAGGAATCAACATGGCAGCCACCGGCACAGCCACCAGCACTGAGAAGGGTCGCCGGATCGTCGGGGCCGAGCGGCAGACGCTCGCTAAAGACCTGGTCAAGCGGTATACGTCCGGCGAGAGCATTCGTGCTCTGGCGGCCTCCACCGGCCGTTCGTACGGGTTCGTACACCGGGTGCTGACCGAGTCGGGCGTGCAGCTCCGCCAGCGCGGCGGCGCGCGTCGCCGCAAGAAGGCGTGAGAGCCTTTCGCCTGTTCGGCACCCCGCCGCTGTCGGAAACCCCCCGATGACCGACGACAGCGGTGTTCGGCTGGAATGCGCCGGGCCGGTCGCGACTCTGACGTTGTGCCGGCCCGACGTGCTCAACGCGCAAACGCCGGCGATGTGGACGGCGTTGTCACACTTCTCCCGCGACCTGCCCGGTGATGTGCGGGTCGTAATCGTACGGGCCGAGGGACGGGCCTTCTCCTCGGGGTTGGACCTTTCACTGGTGAGTGGTGAGGGGACGAATTCTTTCACGGAGATGGCCCGCCTCACCCCAGAGGAAAGCGCAGATCGCATTCACGCCTTTCAAATGGGATTCACGTGGTTGAGGCGGCCTGACATCGTTAGCATCGCGGCGGTCCAGGGTCATGCGATCGGCGCCGGATTCCAGCTCGCCTTGGCGTGTGATCTGCGTGTACTCGCCGACGACGCACAACTGTCCATGGCTGAGGTCACGCTCGGGCTCGTACCCGATCTGGGTGGCACCAAACGCCTTGTGGAGCTCGTCGGCTACGGACGCGCTCTGGAGATCTGCGTCACCGCCCGCCGCGTCAGCGCCGCGGAGGCCGAGCGGATCGGCGTCGCCAACCTCGTGGTGCCCCGGGCCGACCTTGACGGCGCCGCGCGAGACCTGGCCGCCGCGGTGCTGGCCGCCCCACGCGACGCGGTCGTCGAGCTCAAGGCGCTGCTCGCGGGCGCCGCCGACCGCACGTACGCGGAGCAGGACCTGGCCGAGCGCGAGGCGCAGGTGCGCCGCTTCCGCGACCTCGCGGGTCTAGGCGAGTGAGCGAGTTGGCGCGGCGGCGTCTGGACGGAGCCGCCCCGCCGACGTAGTCGGGGTTTCGGGGTGGCGTCGCCTTCAGCGCCGCACGAGCGAGCGAGCCCGGAGATGGCGCGAGTAAGGACCCCGCGGGAACAGACCGCTTACGTGCCGGGTTCTGTCATACCGGGGATGCAGACTTGTCCCCGGAGTGACGCGGAGGTGACGCGTGTCGTACGGCATGGGTGGTTGGGAGACCTTGCGGGCTATGCGTGCCCGTGACAAGGTGGCCGGCCACCGACTCGGCCGCGGCACGGCCAAGCGCATCCTGGCGTTCGCCCGCCCCTACCGGCTCGACATCGCCGTGTTCCTGATCACTGTCGTGATCGCGGCCGGCATCGGGGTCGCCACCCCGGTCCTGGCCGGCGACGTGATCAACGCGATCACCCGCGGCGGACCCGACGCCGACACCACGGTCGTGCGGATCGCCCTGCTCATCGCCGGGCTCGCGGTCGCCGACTCGCTGCTCTCGCTCGCCCAGAGGTGGTATTCGGCGCGTATCGGCGAGGGCATCATCCTCAACCTGCGCACGAAGGTGTACGACCACGTGCAGCGCATGCCGCTGCAGTTCTTCACCCGCACGCAGACCGGCGCGCTGGTCAGCCGGCTCAACAACGACGTGATGGGCGCCCAGCGGGCGTTCACGTCGACGCTCTCCGGCGTGGTGAGCAACGTGATCCAGCTCGTGCTCACCGCGGCCGTCATGTTCACGTTGTCGTGGCAGATCACCGCGCTCTCCCTGGTGATGCTGCCGCTCTTCATCATCCCGGCGCGGCGGGTGGGCAAGCGCCTGGCCGAGATCACCAAGGAGAGCTACGACCTCGACGCGAAGATGAACGCCACGATGACCGAGCGCTTCGGCGTGGCGGGCGCGCTGCTGGTCAAGCTCTTCGGGCGGCCGGACGCCGAGGCCAAGCGCTTCGGCGAGCGGGCCGAGCGGGTGCGCGACATCGGCATCCAGTCCGCGATGTACTCGCGCACGTTCTTCGTCGCGATGCTGCTCGTCGCGTCGCTGGCCCAGGCCCTCACCTACGGGCTGGGCGGCTGGCTCGCCGTCAACGGCACGGTCAGCGCCGGCACGGTCGTCACGCTCGCGCTGCTGCTCACCCGCCTCTACGGCCCACTGACCGCGCTGTCCAACGTGCGGGTCGACGTGATGAGCGCGCTGGTCTCGTTCGACCGGGTGTTCGAGATCCTCGACCTCACCCCGTCGATCGCCGAAAAGCCGGACGCGGTCGCCATCCCGGCGGGCTCCGGGCGGCTCGAGTTCCGCGACGTGCGGTTCCGCTACCCGTCGGCCGCGGAGGTGTCGCTCGCCTCGCTGGAAGACGTCGTGACGCTCGACCGCACGGTCTCCGAGCCGGTGCTGCGGGGCGTGTCGTTCAGCGTCGAGCCGGGCGAGATGGTCGCGCTGGTCGGCCCCTCCGGCGCGGGCAAGAGCACCACGTCGATGCTCGTCTCCAGGGTGTATGACGTGACCGACGGCCAGGTGATGGTCGGCGGCGTCGACGTCCGCGACGCCACGCTCGAGTCGCTGCGCGACACGATCGGCGTGGTCACCCAGGATTCCCACCTCTTCCACGAGACCATCGCGGAAAACCTGCGGTACGCGAAGCCCGACGCCACCGACGAGGAGCTGTGGGCCGCGCTGCGCGGCGCACAGGTCGCCGACCTCGTCGAGACGCTGCCCGACGGCCTGGAGACGATGGTCGGCGAGCGCGGCTACCGGTTCTCCGGCGGTGAAAAGCAGCGCATCGCGATCGCCCGCCTGCTGCTCAAGGCCCCCTCGATCGTCATCCTCGACGAGGCCACCGCCCACCTCGACTCCGAGTCCGAGGCCGCGGTGCAGCGCGCCCTGTCGGTCGCCCTGGCCGGCCGCACAGCGCTGGTGATCGCCCACCGCCTCTCCACCGTGCGCGACGCCGACCAGATCCTGGTGCTCGACGAAGGCAAGATCGTCGAGCGCGGCCGCCACGACGAGCTTGTCGCGGTCGGTGGGCTGTACGCCGAGCTCTACCGCACCCAGTTCGCCGTGGCCGACTCGCCCACGCCCTACACCGAGACCGACCACCCCGAGCCGGTCACGGTCCCACCCCGCGACTACGCCGCCGACTCCTGACCCCGCCCGACCGCGCCTTTGACTCGGGTCGTTATTGCCTCTTTTGCCCGGGCCCGCGCCAGTGGCGGACCGTATGCTCCCGCGGGCACCGCTCCCGGCCGGCTCCTCGCTGGCGCTCATCGAAACCCCGGCCGTCCGCTGCCGGCTCCGCTGTGCAAGCCATCGACCCACCGGTCAACGCGGGTCGCCATCACGCCGCGGCGGGGCCGACGTCGCGTGGCCGGCAAGCTGTCGAGCTGAGCGCGGCAATGCGCTCAGCCGGATACGCGTGGGGACCGGCTGCGCCTAGCTCGCCGCCTCCGGCCCGAGGCATCAGCTCCAGAGGGGTTTGGGCTAGCGATCTTCGTCGTGGTCGTGACCTGTAGGGCTGCGGCGTCATCGTGAAGGATCCAGGTCGCTGGAGCGACGCGAATCCTTCACGGTGAGTCGGGTCAGTGACGGCGGCCGGGCGCGGCCGACCTCCGCGCCGGCTGATCGAGGGCCGGCCGCTGGCTCAGTGGTGCGGAAAGCACGTTATCCGGGCCCAATAACGTGCTTTCCGCACCACTGAGCCCAGGCCCGGCGCGCGCTCAGGTCGACGGCCTCCCGGACCGGACCAGCCGCGGCCAACACCGGCGGTCCGCACCCCGTGGGCTTGCCCCGCGGACCCGGCAGCGGAGGCCGGGGATTTCGGCGAGCGCAGGCCGCGGCGGTGCCCGCGGGAGCACACGGCCGCGGGTGACGCGGACCGGGCCGCTCGAGGAGCGGGCGAATACACCCAGCCGGCGCGGCTACGATGATCCAAGTGGAGATCATCCCCCGCAACCCCACCGATGGCGTATATCCGGCCAGTGACGACTACGTGCATGCCGTGGAGGTGCGCGGCGCCGAGCGGCTGCTCTTCGTGGCCGGGACGATGGGCCTCGACGAGCAGGGAAAACCCGGCACGACCCTCACCCAACAGCTCGACCTGGTCTGGTCGAACATCCGGGCCATTCTCGCCGCGGCGGGCATGACGGTAGACAACATCGTGCGGCTGACGAGCTATCTGCGTGATCCGTCCTACGCCGAGGCGAACGCCGCCGCGCGCGTGGCCGCCCTCGGCGGACGCGTCGTGCCGACCACCGCGATCGTCGCTCAAACCCTCGCCAGCGACTGGCTGGTCGAGATCGAGGTCATCGCCGCTGGCTGATCATTCGAATGCCGTCGCCCGCAGGCGGGCGAACGCCGCGGCCAGGGAGTCCGGGGTGTAGTGGGCGTTGAGGCCGCTTGGGTTGGGGAGCACCCAGACGCGCGTGGCGCCGATCGTCTCGGGCTGCGGGCCGAAGAGCGCCTTTGGCCGGCGAAACGCGGTCCGGTAGGCGGTCACGCCCACGACCGCCAGCCACGCCGGGCGAAACCGGTCGACCTTCGCGGTCAGCAGGTCGGCGCCGGCAACCAGCTCGGCGGGGGTCAGCTCCTCGGCGCGGGCGGTGGCGCGGGCGGCGACGTTGGTGATGCCCAGGCCGTAGCCGAGCAGCTCTTCCTGCTCGTCGGGGCGCAGCTGCCTCGGCGTGAAGCCGGACCGGTGCAGTGCCGGCCAGAAGCGGTTGCCCGGCCGGGCGAAGTGGCGGCCGGTGGCGGCGGAGTACAGGCCGGGGTTGATGCCGCTGAACAGCACGGCGAGCCCTGGCGCGATCACGTCCGGGATGGTGCGGTCGGCCGCGGCCGCGAGCTGGTCCTTGGTGGGTTTCACAGAGCGCGTACGGCCCCGCCGTCGACCGGGACCGACAGGCCGGTCAGGTAGCTCGCGGCCGGCGAGAGGAGAAACGCCGCCACCCGCCCGAACTCGGCCGGCTCGCCCAGCCGGCCCATCGGGATGGCCGCCTCCGCCTCGCGCCGGGCGCGCTCGGGGTCGCCGGTCGCCTCGAAGAGCTCGCGGTTGCGGTCGGTGAGGATGCGGCCCGGTAGGAGGCTGAAGACGCGGATGCCGCGCGCGCCGTACTCGTCGGCCATGTCCTTGGCAACGCCGGCGAGGCCGGGGCGCAGCGCGTTCGAGAGGCCGAGGCCGGGGATGGGGCTGCGCACCGAAGTGGATAGGACGAAGCCGATCGCGCCGTCGCCGCCGATCGCCTCCGCCGCGTAGCGCGCCAGCCGCACCGAGCCGAGGAACACGGTCTCGAACGACTCGCGCCACTGCGCGTCCTCCAGCATGGCGGCGGTGCCCCGGGGTGGGCCGCCGACCGAGACGAGCGCCCCGTCGACCCGGCCGAAGCGCTCCCGGGCCGCCGCCACGACGCGCTCGGCCGCCAAGGGGTCGCCGAGGTCGGCCGCCACGCCGATCGCCCGCGCCGGCGCGCCGAGCCGCTCGACCGCCGCGGTCACCCGATCCGCGGAGCGTGCGGAGACGACGACGTTGGCGCCGTCCGCGACGAGGCACTCGGCGGTGGCGTAGCCGAGCCCGCGCGAAGCACCGGTCAAGACGTAGACGCGACCAGCAAGCCCCAGATCCATACCGCCGATCCTGCCATCACCGCTGCCGGAAGACGCGGCCGAGGAAACCCGGGCGGAGGGCGGCCTCGCGTTCGGCGAGCTCTTCGGCGGCCGCGCCGGTCAGGGTCAGGGAGCGGGCGAGCGCGAGGCCGTCCTCGAAGGAGCCTCGCGTGGGGCGGCCGTCGGCCCACTCGGCGAAGACCGCCGGCCACTTCGCGCCGAACGAGGCGGCGAGCAGCGGCCAGTAGCGGCCGACCTCGCCGGAACGCTTGCGCAGCAACGCCCGCCGCGCCGTGTCGATCAGCCGTGGGTCGAAGCCGTCGGGGATAGGCGCGCCGGCGACCAGCGCGGCGACGAGCGCGGCCTGGCGCGCGGCCAGGGCGCTCATGTCACCACCGGGTACCCGGAGGCGGCCGCGATCGCGTCGAGCTCGGTGCGGAGGGTGTCGGCGGGCGGGTAGTGGCCGTCGCGTTCGAGCATCAGGGCCGGCGGGCGGTGGCGGGCGCACAGCTCGGCGACGAGGTCGAACACCTCGCGCGGCACGGCGTCGGTATGCGTGTCGTGGTAGATGCCGTCGTGCTCGGCGCCTCCGGCCACGTGCACGTACGCCACGCGCTCCAGCGGCAGCCGGCCGAGCAGGTCGGTGGGCTCGGTGCCGCGGTTGCGGGCGTTGGCGTAGACGTTGGCGATGTCGAGCAGCAGCAGCGCGCCGGTGCGGTCGAGGATCTCGGTGAGGAACGCCGCCTCGTCCAGCTCGTCGTCGGGCCAGTCGAAGATGGCGGCGATCGGTTCGAGGGCGATGGGCACGGGCAGCTCGGCCTGGGTGCGCGCGACGTTGGCGACCACGGCGTCGACCGCCTCGCGGCTGCGGGGCAGGGGGAGCAGGTGGCCGGCTTCGAGGCCGCCGGCCCGGACGAAGGCGATGTGCTCGCTCACCAGCGGAGCGTCGAGCTGCCGCGCGGCGGCGGCGAGGTGGGCGACGCGGGCGGGGTCGACGGGCTCGGCGCCGCCCAGCGAGAGCCTCACGCCGTGCGGGACGACCGCGGCGCCGGCCTCGCGGAGCGCGGCGAGGGGAGCCGGCACCGGCCCGGAGGCCGGCACCGACTCGGCGATCACCTCGGTGAATCGGAGGCCGGGCAGCGCGGCCACGAACCCCGCGATCTCCGGCCGCCACCCGATCCCGACCCCGAACGGGACCGTCATCCGCCGCAGCCCCCACCGCAGCCGCCGCCGCCACAACCACCGCCGCCGCCGTCACCGCCGCCACCGGAGTCGGAGCCGCCGGAGCTGCCGGAGTCGCCGCCGTAGTAGCCGCCCGTGCTCGCGGACGAGGCGTACTGGCGCTGGATCTCGGCCTCCTCGGCGAAGGCCGCGTCCGCCTGCCAGAGCGAGGCCGCGCCGTACAGGCCGACGCCGAGCGCGAGGCCGGCCGCCCCGTAGGTGGCCCAGGCGGGATCCATCGACGGGGAGAGGTACGCGTGCTCGCGCCGCAGCTCCTCCAGCGCCCGCCGGGCCGCCCTCGTGCGGGTGGGCACGTTGATCAGGAAGGCCAGCGTGATGAACATCCAGACGATCAGCAGCACGACGAGGAAGACCACCGGCTTGTCGTTCATCGCGCCGGCGACAACGCGCACCACGCCGAGGCCGAACAGCACGAGCATCAGGAACGGCACCGCGCGGGCGGCCGCCCGCGCACCCTCGGTCGGGGCCAGGCCGCGCCGCTCCAGGTCTTCGCGCAGCGAGGTGAGCGCCATCGCCACCCACTGGTTTCCGGCCACGTCGCGGGCCCGGACGTGCTGGCCGGCGGCGTTGTAGACGGCCTGGTCGAGCGGCGTGGCGCCGGCCGGCATCTGGCCTGAGGTGGTGAGCGTGCGACCGGGTCCCACCTCGATCGCGCCGGCGCCCTTGAGGCCGGCGAGAGACGAGTAGACGGCGAGCTTCTCGCCGCCGTTGAGGAATGCGACCTGCTGCGGGCCGAGCCGGTCGACCGGCGTGTGGTGGCCGGCGAAGAGCACGGCCCGGTGGATCAGCGCGGCGATCACCAGCGCGGCCGCGGTGGCCGCGTAGAGCGCCAGGAAGGTCGACCCGGGGATCCCCCAGGTGTCACCTTGAGCGGCGAGAACCGTCTGCATGCGCTCAGTGTGGACCAAGCTGTCACGCCTTACGGACGGCCTCTTCGACGAGGTCGAGCACCCGCCCGAGGTCGCCCGGGGGCCGGCCGGTGGCGAGGTGCAGGACCAGGCCGTCGTACGCCAGCTCGAGGAACTGGGTCAGCAGGTCGAGCGGCACGTCGTCGCGGAGCACGCCGGCCTCGCGCTGGCGGCGCAGGCGCTCGTGGGTGGCGTCGGTGATGGCCTGCGAGCGCTGCGCCCACCGCTTGGCGAACGCCGGGTCGGTGCGCAGCCGCCGCGACACCTCCAGCTGGCTGCCCAGCCACCCGGCCGTCTCGGTGGAGTCGGCGCGGGCCAGCAGGTCGCGCATGACCTGGACGAGGCCGTTGCGCGCCACCGTCTCCACCATCGCCGCCGCGTCGTCTTCGGCCACGGCCAGGAAGAGCGACTCCTTGTCACGGAAGTGGTGGAAGATCGCGCCGCGCGAGAGACCGGTCTCTTCCTCCAGCCGGCGGACCGTGGCACCCTCGTATCCGTGCCGAGCGAAACAGGCGCGAGCGGCGGCGAGGATCTCCTGTCTCCGCGCGTCGAGCTGGTCCTGACTCACTCTCGGCACGGGACCGATCGTGTCACGGTGACGGGCGGCGCGGCAATCCGTACGTACGGCTTGGTGACATGCGCCCCCTGACCGTCGCCGCCGTCCAGTCCGAGGCGGCCCCCGGCGCCGTGTCGGTCAACGCCGCACAGGCCGCCCGCCTGGCGGGACTCGCTGCCGACCGGGGCGCCACCCTGGTCGTACTCCCGGAGCTTTTTCTGACCGGCTATCACCCGCCGGCGCTGCGGGCGAGCCCGGCCACGACGGACGTGGCGGCCGACGACGGAGGGTGGGTGGCCGACGCGCGCCTCGACCCCCTCCGCGCGGCCGCGGTCGAGCGGAGGGCGGCGATCGTCGTCGGCGCGGCCGTCCGCCGCCCCGACGGCCGCCGCACGTGCGCGGCGCTGGTGGTCGACCGGGGCGGCCGCGTGGCCGCGGCCTACGACAAGCAGCACTTGTGCGGGCCCGACGAGAAGGACCTTTTCGTCCCGGGTACCCGCGGCGCGACGCTCGACCTCGACGGGTGGCGACTCGGGCTCGGTGTTTGCTACGACGGCTGCTTCCCGGAGCACGCGCGCGCGGCGGCGGTGGCGGGTGCGCACGGTTACCTGTGCCCGAGCGCGTACCTGGTGGGCTCGGCTCACCGCCGGGACGTCTACTACGCGGCGCGAGCGCTCGACAACACGATGTACGTGGTGTTCGCCAACCCGGTCGGCGGTGAGTCGCCATGGTGCTTCAACGGCGGCGCGGCGGTCTACGACCCCGAGGGGCGCCCGGTCGCGCGCGGCGCCGACGAGGGCGAGGCGGTCGTGGTGGCGACCCTCGATGCCGCCGAGGTCGAGCGGGTCCGCGCGGCCCACGAGATGCTCGCCGAACACCGCACCGACCTGGGCGCCGATCGTGCCGCGCTGACTGCCTGATCAGCTACACGGCTTGTTTACGAAGCGGGTCTGTTCGGCGGTGCGCCCGGTCACGTAGGGTGCGCGAGTGCCCCTCCTGCTCCTCGATCTCGACAACACCCTGCTCGATCGGGCCGGGACGTTTCGCGCGTGGGCAGAGGACTTTCTGGCGGAGATTGGGGCCCCGCCGGAAGACCTCCAGTGGCTGCTCTCCATCGACGCCGACGGTTTGACCGACCGGTGGGACGTGGCCGATGCGATCCGTGACCGCTACCGGTTGCGCGTCTCCTCCATCGATCTCGTCGACGAGCTGACGGAGGGCCTGGTGGAGCGGCTCACGCTCGACCCGCTGGTGGCCTGCGCGCTGCGGATCGCCGACGACTCGGGCTGGGTGCCGGTCGTGGTGACCAACGGGACCACCCGGCAGCAGGACATCAAGATCCGGCGCACCGGCCTCGACCGCTACGTGGCCGACTGGGTGATCTCCGAGGACGCCGGGGTGAGCAAGCCCAACCCGCGCATCTTCGCGCTGGCCGCGCAGCGCGTGCGGATGCGGCTGCAGGGCGCCTGGGTGGTCGGCGACAGCCCGGAGGCCGACATCGGCGGCGCGGCCGCGATGGGGCTGCCGAGCGTGTGGCTGCACCGGGGGCGCAGCTGGATGGAGGAGCGCTTTCGCCCGACGCGCACGGCCGAGGGCATCATCCCGGCCGTGGCGACGGTGCTGGCCGCGGCCGGGGTGGCCCGGTATGCCTGACTCCTACTGGAGGTAACCCTCTACTTCGGACTTGGGGCGGCTGTGCGCGCCCTCCGGGTCGTGGCCCGCCTCGCGCGCGGCGCGGCGCTGGCGAAGCAGGTCCCAGCACTGGTCGAGCGACTCCTCGACCTCGCGCAGCCGCGTCCGCTCGTCGTCGGACGAGATCTGGCCCTTCTGCACCTGCGAGCGGAGCCGGTGCTCCTCCTCGACCAGCTTGTGTATCTCGGACAGGATCGTCGTGTCTTCCATGACCATGAGCCTACGAGAGTCCGGCGGCCCGCCGGTGGCTCACCGCTCGGTGGCCTCGGGCTCGTCCACGACGGCTGGTTCGTCGCCGTTCGGTGAGGCGACGGCGTCGGCCTGCCCGTCACCGTTGGGAGACTCCTCCGCGCCGTTCGGAGTCGCGGTGATCGCGGCCGGCGGGCGCCACGCGGAGTCGGGCGTCACCGAGACCTGGGGTACGAACGGCAGCGTGACGCTCACCTTGGCGTGCCCGCGGTGCGCCGCCACCGCCGCCCGGTGGTAGTCCTCGATCTCGCGCAGCAGCTCCTCGCGCTGGTACACCGTGCCGTCGACGAGCGGCCCCTGCCGCCGCTCCAGCACCGCGACGACATCCTCGCCGGCGAGCGTCTTGTGTGTCTCCAGCGCGTGGGCCAGCGTCAGGATCTCGCGGCGGTTGGCCTTGAGCAGGTCGACCACGCGATCCAGGTGAGCGGTGAGGTTGTCTTCGATCCGGTCGGCCAGCGCGCGGCGCGCCACGTCTTCCGGGTCTTCGCGGGTGCCCGGGCCGCGGCCGCCGGGCGTGCCGGTGCCGATCTGGGCCGACGCGGCGTACGACGAGACGGTCGAACCCATGCCCCAGAAGCCCTCCATCTGCGTCGCCACCGTGGTCGCGTGCTCCAGGTCGCCGGAGACGCCGGAGGAGCTGTCGCCTTCGAAGAACATCCGTTCGCCGGCGAGCGAGGCGAGCGAGACGTATATGTCCGACTCGTACTCGGTGCGCCACCGGGTGAACTGGTCTTCCGGCTTGATGCTCGCGACCATGCCCAGGTACTCGGCGCCCTTCTCGATCGTCGCGATGTCGATCTCCATGTGGTAGCGGGTGCGGTACGCGGCGACCGCGTGGCACGCCTCGTGCACCGCGACCGCGTGCCGCTCGCGCTCGATGTACTCGACGTCTTCCGGCGGGCCGAGCTGCTTGAGGCGCTTGGCCTGCATGATGTCGCGCCACTCGATGACCTCGCGGTCGTCGCGGATCGCCATGATCAGCGCCTCGTTGACGAGGTCTTTGATCGTGGCGCCCGTGGCGTACGGCGTGATGACCGCGAGCTTGTCGATCTCCTCGTCGGTCAGCTCGTGGCGCACCTTGTCGAGGTATCCCTGGTAGGTGCGGGTCCGCCCGGCCTTGCTCGGGTAGCCGACCTTGTAGATCCGGTCGATGCGGCCCGGCCGCAGCAGCGCCTCGTCGAGCGCCTCCGGCAGGTTGCTGGCCATCACGGTGAGGATGCGGTACTTCGGCGGCGGCTTGGGGCGCATGCCGAGCAGCCGCCGCACGTACCGGTTGACGAGGCCGCGCGGCTTCTTCAGGCCGGACAGCTCGCTGAGCAGTGCCTGCAGCGTGCCCATGTCGCCGCCGCCACCGCCCATCATGTTGCCCATCACGACCCTGTTGCGCCCGGCGCCCGGGTCGTCCGGGGCCGGCCTGGCCGCCGACATCGCGTTGCGGGTGACCAGCCACTTGGTGTCGTCGGAGAGGTACGAGAAGCCGTGGCACCCGTCGTCGAACACGGCCGGCCGCATCCCGCGCGGGAAGCCCGGCCCGCCCTGCGCCAGCGCGCCGCGCCGGCCCAGCGAGTCGGCCTCGTCGAAGAAGACGATCACCCCGCCGTACCGGAGGGCCAGCTTGCGCAGCTTGCGGAAGAGCGACTTGACCTTGAGGATGCCGACGCCCATGAACATGTTGGTGAACGCGCCCGGGTCGACGAAGACGTACGGCCGGCCGGTCTCGCCCGCCATCGCCTCGGCCATGAGCGTGTTGTGCGTGACGATGAAGTTTTCGGTCACGTAGAGGTGATCCTCGGCCGCGACCCGCAGGCAGCGCGCCTCCTCGCGGCCGTCCGGCCGGATGTCGACGATCCGCCGCTGCGGCAGGTACGTGGCGCGAGGCCGGTAGCGGTCGAGCTTGCGCGGAAGGCTCACCGGCGTGATGTCTGGCGGCAAAGCCATCCGCACGATGGTGATCGGGCGGCCGCGCCGCTGCTCTTCGCCGTGGCGATACCTTGTTTCGCGCGAGGTCGACGAGCAGGTGCCACCAACCGACTGCACCAAGTGGCGAACCGCTTGCGCGAGCGCCGCGGACGTCGTGTGGTACTCGACGACGCCCCGCTTGTCCAGGTTGCCGTCCGTGTCCATCAGCCCGCGGAGGAACTCGAGCCGATCGTCGACGCACGTCCAGAGGTAGTCGTCCGGCACGAACTTCTCGTGCGAATAGCGGCCGAACAGGCCGAGCTCCTTCAGGATCGTGCGGGTGGTGCCACCGACGATGCCGTAGTCGTACCGCCCCTTGCGCACCAACCTGTCCGCCCCGGGCAGCATCGCCTCCACCCGCTCGACGACGAGGGGGTCGGCCGTGGAGATGCCGATGTGGTGGCGGAAGGTGCCGTCGCCCAGGAGAGCGCCGAGGAGGTATGGCGCCAGGGGGAGTGGACGCTCCTCGAACTCGACGGGTCGGACAATGGGGATGCGGTAACGGGAGTGGCCGTCGGCCTCGACGAGCCGGCCCATCAGCTCGGACACGGGAAGTACCTGCTTGCCGCCGTAGCGGGTGTGCACCTGCCAGAGGTGGTCTTCGGTCACCCGCACCGATGTGCCGTCGCTGAAGGACACCCGGAAGAGGTCGCGGACGCCGAGCAGGTGGACCTGCTCGATGCGGGTGGGCCGCCCGTCGGCACCAACCACGTGATCGCCCGGCAGCAGCGAGCCCATCTGGCGCGGGCCTGTCGGCGTCATGATCTGGGCCGAAACTGGCTCTCCCTTTCCCGTGCCGGGCGGGCCCCAGAGCAGGATGCCGCCCGGTACGTAGCCGCCCTTGGCCTCGATCGCGTCCGGCTTCTCCAGGAAGAGCAGGTTTTCCCGGATGCGGTCGAGCACGTGGTCCTGGCCCCACACGTCGGTGAAGCGGGTCTTGATGTCGTCCGGGTAGTACGTCTCGATGCCGCCCCGGGACAGGAACCAGAACAGCGCGACGAACTGCAGGATCAGGACGAACATCAGCAGGACGATCTGCAGGATCAGCGGCAGGAACTGCCAGATGAGCGCCGGTGCCTGGAAGAGCGCCAGGAACGGGGAGGTGTCCAGCGCCGCCCCGGCGACCACCGCGAACACCACGATCCAGAACGCCCACTTGATGGCCCGCGCGATGCGGAAACGGGTCCAGTCGCGGAGCCGCCGGTGGCTCATGCGCTCGATGCCGCCGAAGAACCGGTAGGTCCAGAACTGGTGGTAGCCGGACCACCGTTCGCTGATCAGGAAGTGGATCTGGCGGAGCACCTCGAGGCCGATGAGCACGAAGATCCCGATGCCGACGCCGCTGCGGGCCCGGATCCGGGCGGCGTCTTCGAACGTCAGCAGCGGGTTGTCCGCCAGGTCGGCCCAGACGAGCACCAGCCACAGCAGCGCGAGCAGCAGGATGAACTTGATCCGGTCCCAGAAGGAGAGCTTTGGCCGGGTGGGCCGGCTGTCGTCACGGGGTCCCTCGTCCGGCGGGCGGAGGCCTTCCACGGGAGTGACGCTGTCCTGCTGTTCCATGATCAGCTCCTCACCGTGAAGGACGTGACGACATCCTGGATCTCGTCCATGCGGTCCGTGTAGCAGCCGGCGGAGCAGCGGACGAAGAGCATGTAGAGGAGGCTCGCGTCGTCGTTGACCAGCGCCGTCAGGTCAAATGTGTGCAATTGCCCCAAAAGGGCATAGTTGAAGACGACCCTGACGCCGTGCAGGCCCTTCTCCGGGGTGATGACATCGTCGCTCAGCAGCTCGAAGTCGGTGAGCGTCGAGCCGGCCGCCTCGGCCGCCTCGCGGGCGTCTTCGGTGACCGGCATGACCGCGTTGCGCAGCGCGTCGAACGAGACTCCGTCGCTCTGCGCGGGCAGCAGCCGCTCGACCTTCGCCCAGGCCACCGGGCTGGGCGTGGGAAACAGCCCGTACACGTGGGAGACGGCCGGCTCGTCGGCGGCGTCGTACGCCACGGTCCACATCAGCTGATCGCGGATCTTGGCGGTGGCCGAGTCGGGATCGGCGCCGGCGGCCCACTGGTCGAGCGCCTTCTGGTCGACCTTGCCCCACGTGCTCGGCACCTTGAAGTACGTCTGCTGGTCGGAGTTCTTGACGTACTCGTACCGGGGGGCGCCGCAGGCTCCGACGAGCAGCGCTATCGCGGCGAATGGGAGTATTAACCGTTTCACCAGCATTGCGCCCCCCGTCGGTAGGGCCAGTGTGCTGGTCAGTATGGATCGTTACTGTTACGAGACATAGCGTTCGATGGGATCTAATTGCCGCCGCAAAGGACTATGCCCCGGCCGCTGTCCGCGGCCGGGGCATTCTGATCGTTTGGCTCAGCTCCGCAGCATCTTCCGGAGCACGTACTGGAGGATGCCGCCGTGCCGGTAGTAGTCGGCCTCGCCGGGGGTGTCGATCCGCACCACCGCGTCGAACTCGACGCCGGCGTCGGTGGTCACCTTGACCGTGCGCGGCGTGGTGCCCTCGTTGAGCCGCTCGACGCCCGTGATCGTGAACGTCTCGGTGCCCTCCAGACCCAGCGACTCGGCGGTCTCGCCGGTCGGGTACTGCAGCGGCAGCACGCCCATGCCGATGAGGTTGGAGCGGTGGATGCGCTCGTACGACTCGGCGATCACCGCCCGCACGCCGAGCAGCATCGTGCCCTTCGCCGCCCAGTCGCGGGACGAGCCCGACCCGTACTCCTTGCCGGCCAGGATCACCAGCGGGATGCCGGCCTCCTGGTACGCGACCGAGGCGTCGTAGATCGTGGTCTGCTCGCCGGTCAGGTGGTTGACCGTGAAGCCGCCCTCGACGCCCTCGACGAGCTGGTTGCGCAGGCGGATGTTGGCGAACGTGCCGCGGATCATCACCTCGTGGTTGCCGCGGCGGGAGCCGTACGAGTTGAACTCGTGCCGGGCGACCCCGTGCTCGGCCAGGTACCTGCCGGCGGGGGAGTCCGGCTTGATCGAGCCGGCCGGCGAGATGTGGTCGGTGGTCACCGAGTCGCCGAGGCGGGCCAGCACCCGCGCGCCGGCGATGTCGGTCACCGGGGTCGGCTCCGGCGCCATGCCCTCGAAGTACGGGGGCTTGCGAACGTACGTCGAGTCGCCCTCCCACGCGAACGTGTCACCGGTCGGCGTGGGCAGCGACTGCCACCGCTCGTCGCCGGCGAAGACGTCCGCGTAGTCGCGGGTGAACATCTCGCTCGCGATAGCCTTGGCGATCACGTCTTCGATCTCGGTGGGGCTCGGCCAGATGTCGTTGAGGTACACCGGCTGCCCGTCCGAGCCCGTGCCGAGCGGCTCGTTGGCGAGGTCGATGTCCATCGTGCCGGCCAGCGCGTACGCCACGACGAGCGGCGGCGACGCCAGGTAGTTCATCTTCACGTCGGGGTTGATGCGCCCCTCGAAGTTGCGGTTGCCGGAGAGCACCGACACCACGCTGAGGTCGGCCTCGGCGACCGCCGCCGAGATCGCCTCGGGCAGCGGGCCGGAGTTGCCGATGCACGTGGTGCAGCCGTAGCCGACCAGGTGGAAGCCGAGCTTTTCCAGGTATGGCGTGAGCCCGGCCCGCTCGTAGTAGTCCATGACCACTTTGGACCCCGGCGCGAGCGTGGTCTTCACCCACGGCTTGCGGGACAGTCCCTTGTCGACGGCGTTGCGGGCGAGCAGCGCGGCGCCGAGCATCACCTGCGGGTTGGAGGTGTTGGTGCACGAGGTGATCGCGGCGATCACGACCGCGCCGTGGTCGAGCTCGAACTCCGTGCCGTCGTCACCGGTGACCCGGATCGGGTCGGAGGCGCGGCCGTTGGCGCCGGCGGCGGCCGACACGAGGTCGCGCGGCGCGTCGGCGGGGTCGTCGGCGTGGCCGTAGGTCGGCGAGTCGCTTGCCGGGAAGGACTCCTCCGACGCCTCGTCGGCCGAGCCGCTCTCGTGCACGTAGCTCGTCAGCGCGCCCCGGAAGAGCGTCTTCGCGCTGCCCAGCGGCACCCGGTCCTGCGGGCGCTTGGGCCCGGCGAGCGACGGCTCGATCGTGGAGAGGTCGAGCTCGAGCCGCTCCGAGTAGTCGGGCTCGGCCTCCGGGTCGTGCCACATGCCCTGCCGCTTGGCGTACGCCTCGACGAGCGCCACCTGCTGCTCGGTGCGACCGGTCAGCTGGAGGTAGTGGATGGTCTCCCGGTCGATCGGGAAGATCGCGACGGTCGACCCGTACTCCGGGGACATGTTGCCGATCGTGGCCCGGTTGGCCAGCGGCACGGCGGCCACGCCCGGCCCGTAGAACTCCACGAACTTGCCCACCACGCCGTGCTTGCGCAGCATCTCGGTGATCGTGAGGACGAGGTCGGTGGCGGTGGTGCCGGCCGGCGCCTCGCCGTGGAGCTTGAAGCCCACCACGCGCGGGATCAGCATGCTGACCGGCTGGCCGAGCATCGCCGCCTCGGCCTCGATGCCGCCGACACCCCAGCCGAGCACACCCAGGCCGTTGACCATCGTGGTGTGCGAGTCGGTGCCGACGACCGTGTCGGGGTAGGCCTGGCCGCCGCGCTCCATGACGGTGCGCGCGAGGTACTCGATGTTGACCTGGTGGACGATGCCGGTGCCCGGCGGCACCACCTTGAACTCGTTGAACGCCGTCTGTCCCCACCGCAGGAACTGGTAGCGCTCGCGGTTGCGCTGGTACTCCAGCTCGACGTTGCGCGCGAACGCGTCTTCCCGCCCGAAGAGGTCGGCGATGACCGAGTGGTCGATGACCAGCTCGGCGGGCGCCAGCGGGTTGACCTTGGTGGGATCGCCGCCCAGGTCACGCACGGCCTCGCGCATGGTGGCCAGGTCGACGACACACGGCACGCCGGTGAAGTCCTGCATCAGCACGCGGGCGGGCGTGAACTGGATCTCCACGCTCGGCTCGGCGGTGGGATCCCAGCCACCGAGGGCCCGGATGTGGTCGGCGGTGATGTTGGCGCCGTCTTCGGTGCGGAGGAGGTTTTCCAGCAGGATCTTCAGGCTGTAGGGCAACCTTTCGTGCCCTTCCACCGTGTCGACCGCGAAGATCTCGTAGCTCGCGTCACCGACGTCGAGCCGGCTCTTGGCACCGAAACTGTCGAGACTCCCCACGTCATACCCCTTCCTGCCGTGTCGTCCACTGCCAGTCTTTCGCACAGGGGTGCCCGCCGCCGCGGTAAGGCAACCCTTAGAAACCGTACGTCCGTCTTGTTGCCGAGCCCCAGCTTACCCTGCCGCGCCGCCGGAGTCGCCCCAGGGTTCACGGGGTAACCGCGGCCAACGGCGGACGGGTGAGGCCGCGGGAGCGACGGTCGGGACCACGACGGACGTCGCGGTAGCTCTACAAAGGATTCCAAGGCGCGTTGGCGCCGCAGAGGATTAGGCAGGGGTGGTCGCCGGGGACGTCGCCGGAGAGCCAGGCGGCGAAGGGTGCCGCCGCCGCGGGCTCGACCGCCAGGCGAAACTCGTCCCACAGGCGGTCGCGGGCGGCGAGGATGCGCTTGTCTTCGACGAGGGCCAGGTGCAGGTTGGCGTCGCGGAGGATGGCGAACGGGACGCGGCCCAGCCTCGTGGCGCCGAGCGCGGACGCGGCCACCGAGTCGACCGGGCTGTCGACGGGCTCGCCGGCGGCGATCGCGGCGTGGAGGCAGGCGCAGTGTTCGGGCTCGACACCGACGATGGCCGTGCCGGGCGGGGAGGCCAGCGCGATGCCCGAGATCAGGCCGCCGCCGCCCACGGCCACCGCGACCGTGTCGCACTCGGGGGCCTGCGTGGCGATCTCCAGGGCGATGGTGCCCTGGCCGGCCACCACGTCCGGGTCGTCGTAGGCCGGTAGGTAGCGCAGGCCGTCGCGGGCGGCGTGGGCTCGGGCGGCTGCCTCGGCCTCGGCGTACCGGCTGCCGTGACGGACCACGTCGGCACCGGTGGCGGCGATGCGCGCGGCCTTGTCCGGTGGCACGGTCTCGGGCACGTAGATGGTGGCGCGCACGCCGAGCCGGGCGGCGGCGGTGGCCACGCCGATGCCGTGGTTGCCGCCGGACGCGGTCACCACGGGCGCCGCGGCGCCGGAGCAGAGCAGGGCGTTCAGGGCGCCGCGCACCTTGAACGAGCCCGTGAGCTGCAGGTGTTCCAGCTTGAACGTCACCGGCCGGCCGTCGACCACGGCGGGGAAGACGGGCGTGCGTCGGACGTACGGCCCGATGCGGGCGGCCGCCGCCGCGACGTCACCGGCTACCGGCAGCACCAACTCGATCATTCAACACTCCTTGCAACATCTTGCAGGATCTTTCTGCAAGAGCTAGCGTGCGGGCACCCCGCGAACCCAGGAAGGCCGTCGATGAAACGCACCGTCCTGCTGTCTGTCGCCGCACTCCTCCTCGGCACCGCCCCGGCACCCGCCCAAGCGTCAACTCCACCACCAGCCAAGCACGAGATCACCGCGAAAGCCGAGCAGTTCTACTTCGTGCTCCCGGACCGCTTCGCCAACGGTGACCCGCGCAACGACCGCGGCGGGCTGGCGGGTGACCGGCTCGCCACCGGGTACGACCCGACCGACAAAGGGTTCTACCACGGCGGTGACCTGCGCGGCGTGATCGACAAGCTCGACTACATCCAGGGGCTGGGCACCACCGCGATCTGGATGGCTCCGGTCTTCAAGAACCGCCCGGTGCAGGCGGACAGCGCGGGCTACCACGGGTACTGGATCACCGACTTCACCGACCTCGACCCGCACTTCGGGACAAAGGCAGACCTGCGCGAGCTCGTGGGCAAGGCACATGGGCGTGGCATCAAGGTCTACCTGGACATCATCACCAACCACACGGCCGACGTGATCCGGTACGCGGAGGACCAATACGGTTACGTCGACAAGGCCACCGAGCCTTATCGCGACGCGCAAGGGCGGCCGTTCGAGGACCGCAACTACGCCGACGGGACGCGGGCGTTTCCCGAGGTCGACCGGAACTCCGCGCCATACACCCCGGTCTTTCCCACAAAAGCCGACGAAAGCGTCAAGGTGCCGGCGTGGCTGAACGACCCGACCATGTACCACAACCGGGGCGACTCGACCTTCTCCGGCGAAAACAGCGAGTACGGCGACTTCTTCGGCCTCGACGACCTGTGGACCGAACGGCCCGAGGTGGTCGAGGGCATGACGAAGATCTACGCCGACTGGGTCACCTCGATGGGCGTGGACGGCTTCCGCATCGACACGACCAAGCACGTCAACATGGACTTCTGGCCGCGGTTCGTCGAGGGCATCGACAAGGTGGCGAAGCCGGGCTTCTTCATGTTCGGCGAGGTCTACGACGCCAACCCGGCCGTCACGTCCCGCTACGTACGCGAGGGTGAGCTGCCGGCCACGCTCGACTTCCCGTTCCAGGAGGCGGCGCGCGGCTACGCGGCACAGGGCGCGCCGGCGCGGACGCTCGCCGACCTGTACGCGGCCGACGACCTCTACACCGCCCGCGACACCGGCGCCACCCGGCTGCCCACGTTCCTCGGCAACCACGACATGGGGCGGATCGGCTCGTTCGTGGCCGGCGGCGGCACCGACCCCGCCACCCACCTGCGGCGGGACGTGCTCGCGCACGAGCTGATGTTCCTCACGCGCGGGCAGCCGGTGATCTACTCCGGCGACGAGCAGGGCTTCACCGGGCCGGGTGGGGACAAGGACGCGCGGCAGGACATGTTCGCCTCGCGCACGCCCGACTACCTCGACGACGACCTGCTCGGCACCGAACGCACCCACGCCACCGACCAGTTCGACACCACCCACCCGATCTACCGGGCCATCGCCGAGCTGGGCGAGCTGCGCCGCGACCACCCCGCGCTCCGCGACGGCGTGCAGGTCACCCGCCACGCCGACGACGGCGCCGGCGTCTTCGCGTTCTCCCGCGTCGACCCGCGGGAGCGGGTCGAATACATCGCCGCCGTCAACAACGCCACCACCGCGCGCACGGTCACCGTCGACACGTGGTCCAGCTCTTTCACGCCTGTGTACGGGCAAGGGAGCGCGACCGGCGCCGGACGTCTGACCATCACGGTGCCACCGCTCTCCGCCACGGTCTTCCGCGCCGGCGCGCCGATCCCGCCCGGCGCCGCCCCGATGGTGGCCCTCACCTCGCCGACCGGCCCCGTCGCCGGCCAGGCCGAGGTGGTGGCCGACGTCACCGGCGACCCGCTGGCCACGGTCACGTTCGAGGCACGGGTGGACGATGGTCGGTGGACGGAGCTCGGCACGGCCCGGCGCGCGCCGTACCGCGTCCACCACGACCTCGACGGCCTGCCCGCCGGCGCGAAGCTGGAGTACCGGGCGACCGTCCGCGACAGCGAGGGGAGGACGGCGTCGGTGCGGTCCCGGGCGAGCGTTGCCACACCCCCGCAGGGTGGCAGCCGGGACTGGCTCGTCGTCCACTACGACCGTCCCGCCGGCGGATACGACGACTGGGGCCTCTACACCTGGGGCGACATCGACCCCGCCTGGCAGACCCAATGGCCGGCCGGGCAGCCGTTCGCCGGCGAGGACGCGTACGGGCGCTTCGCCTGGGTCAAGCTCGAGCCGGGCGCGAAGAACGTCGGCTTCATCGTGGTCAACTCGGCCGGCGTCAAGGACGTCGACGCCGACCGCTTCGTCGACGTCACCAAGCACGGCGAGGTGTGGGTGCGGCAGGGCGAACCGGCCGTCGAGACGAGCCACGAGGGGCCGCCGGTGGAGGAGGGCGTGGCGATCCTCCACTACAGACGGCCGGCCGGGGATTACGACGGCTGGGGGCTGCACGTTTGGGACGGCGCGGCGAGCCCGACCGACTGGGGCAGCCCGCTGCAGCCGGCGTCGCGGGACGCGTTCGGCGTGACGTTCCGGGTGCCGCTGGCGGCCGGTGCGGGCGGGCTGAGCTACATCGTCCACAAGGGAGATACGAAGGACCTGCCTGATGACCAGCGGCTCGACTTCGGCAGCGCGGGACGGGAGGCGTGGCTGCTGGCCGCGACCCCGCGGCGGCTGCTGCCCGTGCCCGTGACGGCCGGCGGCGACAAGGACCTGTCCAAGGCGCGGGCGCACTGGATCGACAAGGGCAGCGTCGCCTGGCAGATCCCGTCGACCGGCGGCAAGCGGTACGAGCTGGCGGTGGCCCCGGCCGGTGGTCTGTCCATCGTGGACGGGGAGCTGGCGGGGGAGTACCTCTCACTTCCTCTGGCCGCGAGGCGCGACGGGCTGACGGAGGCGCAGCGGGAGAAGTTCCCGCACCTGTGGCAGTACTCGGTGCTCGAACTCGCCCGGCGCGACAAGGCGAAGGTAAAGGACCTCCTGCGCGGGCAGGTTGTCGTGACCGAGCGCGACCACGAGGGCAAGCTGCTCGCCGCGACCGGCGTGCAGATCCCCGGCGTGCTCGACGACGTCTACGCGGGCAGGGCGAGCACGGCCACGCTCGGCCCGACCGTGAAGGGCGACCGGGCCACGCTCGCGGTCTGGGCGCCGACCGCCCGCTCGGTGGCGCTGGAGCTCTACGACACCCCGTCGGGCAGCCCGAGCGTCACGCCCATGCGCCGCGACGACAGGTCGGGGGTGTGGTCGGCGACCGGCCCGTGGAAGGGGAAGTACTACAAGTACCGGGTAGAGGTGTGGCAGCCGGCCGTCCAGCGGGTCGTCACCGCCTCGGTCACCGACCCGTACTCAGTCGCGCTGGCGGCCGACTCGACGCACAGCCTGGTCGCCGACCTCGCCGACCCGTCACTCAGCCCGGCCGGCTGGGAGGGGCTGCGCAAGCCGGCGGCGGTGCCCGCGACGCGTACCCAGATCACCGAGCTGTCGATCCGCGACTTCTCCATCGCCGACGCGTCCGTGCCGGCCGCGCTGCGGGGCACCTACGGCGCGTTCAGCGGCGGCGCCGGCGCGACGCATCTGGCGAAGCTCGCGGACGCCGGGGTGACGCACGCGCACCTGCTGCCCGCGTTCGACTTCGCCACGATCCCCGAGCGCCGGGCCGACCAGGCGACGCCACCGTGCGACCTGCCCGCGCTGCCGCCGGACTCGGACAAGCAGCAGGCCTGCGTCGCCGAGGTCGCCGACCGCGACGGCTACAACTGGGGCTACGACCCGCTGCACTACACGGTGCCCGAGGGCGGGTACGCGGTCGATCCGGACGGTGCGCGGCGCACGCGCGAGTTCCGGGAGATGGTCGCCGCGCTCAACCGGAGCGGCCTGCGGGTCGTCATGGACGTGGTGTACAACCACACGTCGGCGTCCGGTGTGGACGACCGCTCGGTGCTCGACCAGATCGTGCCCGGCTACTACCACCGGCTCCTCGCGGACGGCACGGTCGCCAACTCCACCTGCTGCAGCAACACCGCGCCCGAGCACGCGATGATGGGCAAGCTCGTGGTCGACTCGGTGGTCACCTGGGCCCGGCAGTACAAAGTGGACGGTTTCCGCTTCGACCTCATGGGCCACCACCCGAAGGCCAACATGCTGGCCGTGCGCGAGGCGCTCGACGGGCTGACGACGAAGCGCGACGGCGTGGACGGCAAGGCGATCCTGCTCTACGGCGAGGGCTGGGACTTCGGCGAGGTGGCCGGGGGAGCGCGCTTCACGCAGGCGACGCAGGCCAACATGGCCGGCACCGGCATCGCCACGTTCAACGACCGGCTGCGCGACGCGGTGCGCGGCGGCGGCCCGTTCGACGCCAACCCGCGGCAGCAGGGCTTCGCCTCCGGGCTGTACACCGACCCCAACGGCGACCCGGTCAACGGCTCCGCCGACGAGCAGCGCCGCCGCCTGCTGCACCAGCACGACCAGATCAAGGTGGGGCTCACCGGCAACCTGGCCGGCTACCGCTTCACCTCCTCGTCGGGTGCGGTGGTGACCGGCGCGCAGGTCGACTACAACGGCTCGCCGGCCGGCTACACGGCGGCGCCCGGCGAGGCGGTCACGTACGTCGACGCGCACGACAACGAGATCCTGTACGACGCGCTGGCCTACAAGCTGCCGCGGGCGACCGGCCCGACCGACCGGGCCCGCATGCAGGTGCTCGCGCTCTCCACGGTCGTGCTCGGCCAGGGCATCGGCTTCGTGACCGCCGGCTCGGAGCGGCTGCGCTCGAAGTCGCTGGACCGCAACTCGTTCAACTCCGGGGACTGGTTCAACCAGATCCGGTGGGACTGCGCGGAGGGCAACGGGTTCGGCGCGGGGCTGCCACCGGCCGCGGACAACCAGGACAAGTGGCAGTACGCCCGCCCGCTGCTCGCCGACCCGGCGCTGGTGCCGGACTGCGCGGCGGTGGGTCTGGCCGAGGCGCGGTACGCCGAGCTGCTCCGCGTCCGGGCGTCGTCGCCGCTGTTCTCGCTGGGCACGGCGGCCGAGGTGCAGAAGAAGCTGGCGTTCCCGCTCTCCGGCCCGGGTGAGACGCCCGGCGTGATCACGATGCAGCTCGGCGGCGGCGCGGTGACGGTGGTCTTCAACGCGAACCCGCGCACGGTGGCGCCGGTCGTGCCGGCGATGCGCGGCGCCGACGTGGCCCTGCACCCGGTGCTGCGCCAGTCCGCCGACCCGGTGCTGCGCACCGCGTCCTTCGACCGCGCGACCGGCACCTTCACGGTGCCGGCGCGCAGCGTCGCGGTGTTCGTGCGTTCGTGACGGGAGGCCGGTGCCTACGGGAGGCGGGGTCCGCCCGCCTCCCGCTGGGCGGCCAGCCAGGACTCGACCTCGTCGGCGCGCCGCGGTAGGCCGTCGGAGAGGACGACCGCGCCCTCGGCGGTGACGAGCACGTCGTCTTCGATGCGGACGCCGATGCCGCGCAGCTCGGCCGGCACGAGGTCGTCTTCGGGCTGGAAGTAGAGGCCGGGCTCGACGGTCAGCACGTAGCCCTCGTCGAGCTCGCCCTCGCGGTACATCTCCTTGCGGGCCCGCGCGCAGTCGTGCACGTCGATGCCGAGCATGTGTCCGAAGCCGTGCAGCGACCACCGGCGGTAGAGCGTCGAGTCCTTGTCCATCGCCTCGTCGACGCCGACCGGCAGCACGCCCAGCGCGTGCAGGCCCTCGGCGAGCACCCGCATGCAGGTCAGGTGCACGTCGCGGAAGTTGACCCCCGGCTTGATGAAGTCGATGCCGGCCTGCTGCGAGGCGTACACGACGTCGTAGACCTGGCGTTGCAGCGGGGTGAACGTGCCGGAGACCGGGACAGTGCGGGTCACGTCGGCCGTGTAGAGGTGGTGGCCCTCCACGCCCATGTCCATCAGCAGCAGCTCGCCGGGGACGGTGGAGCCGTCGTTGTGGTTCCAGTGCAGGGTCGTGGCGTTCGCGCCGGCGCCGACGATCGAGTTGTAGCCGAGGCCGTTGCCGTCGTGGCGGGCGCGCAGGCCGAAGACGCCCTCGGCGAGCCGCTCGGAGACCGGGCGGTCGGCGGGGAGGACCCGGGCGACGTCTTCGAAGCCGAGCACCGTCGCGTCGATCGCGGCCCGCAGCTGGGCGATCTCCCACTCGTCCTTGACCAGCTTGAGCTCGGAGATCACCCGGCCCACCTCGGCGTCGCGGGCGCCGGCCTCCTCGGTGTCGTAGGGCAGCACGGCCGCGTCGACCGCCGGGTCGAGGCCGCGCAGCACGCGGGTGCGTCCGGGCGGGCAGTCGGCCAGGGCGGTCGCCAGCTCGGACCGGGGAGCGGTGCGGATGCCCAGCTCGGTGGCCTTCTCGTCGAGCGTCTGGCGGCGCCCGACCCACAGCTCGCCCTCGCGGCTGCGGAAGAACTCGTCGCTGTCGCGCGGCGCGCGGGTCTTGGTGTAGAGGACCGCGTCGCCGCCCGGGTGCAGGACCAGCACGCTGCCCGCGTCGTAGTCGCCGGTCAGGTACGCGAAGTCGCTGCCCGGCCGGAAGAGGTAGTTGCTGTCGTTGGCCCGCACCCGCTCGGGGCCGGTGGGCACGACGACGATCTCGCCGGGGAAGGCCGCGGAGACGGCGGCCCGGCGGCGCGCGTGGTGGGCGGCTTGTGGCCGCGTCGGCACCGGCACGGCGTCGTCCCGCCAGCCGGTGCGCATGAACTCCAGGAGCTTCTCCGGATAGTCCGGGTCGTGTGATTCCGTCCTCGGCTTCGGGTCGCTGCTCATGTCTGACTCTCCCGTAATCCCGGATTCCCAGCGTCTGACGTTACCCGGTGCCAGAATGGTGCATATGTGCGGAATCCTGGCCTTCTTCTCTACCCGGGGCGATGCGGGCGCCCACCGGGACGCTGTCGCGGGCGCGCTGGAGTGCCTGCACCATCGCGGGCCGGACGAGACCGGCGTCCAGGTCGTGGACGACGACGCCGTCTTCGCCCACAAGCGGCTGTCGATCATCGACGTGGAGTCGAGCCACGAGCCGCTGTCGTACGCCGACGGCCGCTACCTGCTGACCTTCAACGGCGAGATCTACAACTACCTCGAGCTGCGCGAAGAGCTGATCCGCGAGTGCGGCGCGATCTTCGCCACGCAGGGCGACGCCGAGGTGGTCGCCGCCGGCTACCACCACTGGGGCGAGCGGGTGCTGACCCGGCTGCGCGGCATGTTCGCGTTCGTGATCTGGGACCGCCTGGCCGGGAAGGCGTTCGGCGCCCGCGACTACTTCGGCATCAAGCCGATGTACTACATGGACACTCCGGACGGGGTTTACCTGGCATCGGAGAAGAAGGCCCTGCTGGAGCTGGCCGGCACGCTCCCCGTCGACGCGGCGAGCCTGTCCCACTACCTCACGCTGCAGTACGTGCCGGAGCCGCGCACGCTGCACGAGGGCATCCGGCGCCTCGGCTCCGGCGAACTGTTCCGCTTCACGCCGTCGGGCGGCGTCGAGGTGGAGCGCTGGTACCGGCCGGTCTTCCGTCCGGCGCCGGTCGACGACGAGCAGAAGGTCTACGACCGGATCCGGGAGACGCTGCGCGACAGCGTGCGGGTGCACATGCGGGCCGACGTGCCGGTCGGCGCGTTCCTGTCCAGCGGCATCGACTCGACCGCGATCGTGGCACTGGCCCGCGAGTTCAACCCGAACATCCTGACCTTCACCGTCGGCTTCGACGTGGACGGGTACTCGGAGATCGGGGTGGCCCAGGACTCGGCCCGCCACCTCGGCGTCACCACGATCCCGACGGTGATCGGTCCACAGGACATGATGGACGCGCTACCCAAGATCGTCTGGCACCTCGACGACCCGGTCGCCGACCCGTCGCTGGTCCCGCTCTACTTCGTCGCGAAGAAGGCGGCCGAGCACGTCACGGTGGTGCTTTCCGGCGAGGGCTCGGACGAGTTCTTCGGCGGGTACACGATCTACCGCGAGCCGCTCTCGCTCAACTCGGTCCAGCGGCTGCCCGACCCGATGCAGCGCGGCCTGCGCGCGGTGTCCCGGGTGATCCCGCGCGGGGTCAAGGGCAAGAGCTTCCTGGAACGCGGCACGACGCGGATCGAGGACCGGTACTACGGCAACGCCCGGATGTTCGCCGAGGCGGAGAAGCGCGAGCTCATGCGCCGCAACGACGGCTCGGTGCGGTACACGGACGTCACCGCGCCGATCTACGCCGAGTGCGCCGACCTCGACGACGTGACCAAGATGCAGTACGTCGACCTGCACACCTGGCTGCGCGGCGACATCCTGGTCAAGGCCGACCGGATCTCGATGGCGCATTCGCTGGAGGTGCGCGTGCCGTTCCTCGACAAGGAGGTCTTCGAGGTCGCGTCCGCGCTGCCGGTCGAGCTCAAGCTGCCGCCGCGGTCCAACGCCACCAAGTACGCGCTGCGCCGCGCGCTCGACGGCGTGGTGCCGCCGCCCATCGTCAACCGCCGCAAGCTGGGCTTTCCCACGCCGACGCGGGTGTGGCTGCGCGGCGAGATGTACGAGTGGGCGCGGCACTTGCTGTCCACCTCGGGCGCCGGCGACCTGCTCGACCTCGGGTACGCGCGGAACCTGCTGGAGGAGCACCGCCGGGGCGAGGCCGACCACTCCCGCAAGGTGTGGACGGTGCTGGTCTTCTGCGTCTGGTACGGCGTCTTCGTCGACCACTCGATCGACCCGGGCATCGAGCGCAACCCGTCCGCCCTGCTCACGAAGCCGGCGCTGGGTTCGCCAGTTAGTTGATCAACCCAAAGTGGAGCGTGCCCGGGCCAGGCGGACCGGGCACGTATCGCTGGGGTTGCTTTTGCGGTTACCATCGTGAACACCGAAAAGCACATAAGAATGCCTCGCGGGACGGTGGTCGCGACAGATGAGGATGCAGCCTCGCCAGCAGCTTCTCGAGGTGTGGCGGGCGACCGCCCGATTCTCCATGCAGCAGGGCGACTGGTCCTGGGGTGGCCGTGACGGGGCCAACTCGATCAGCGACGCCGAGCAGCTGCTCTGCCTGATGACACCGGCGACCACGGTCGAGTCGTTCGGTGTCGACGAGCCGAACGCGACGGACGAAGACGTCGCCGCCGCGCTGCGGGCGCTCGGCGACACGGTGCAGATCCCGCAGCGGCTGGTGCGCTTCCTGACCCAGTACATGGAGCGTTACACCGACGCCGACGGCACGCCGATTTTTTCCGGTGACACCTATTTCCGCAGCTCCGAGCCGGACGAGGTGCCGACCGAGGCGCAGACCGGGCTCGACGTGGTCGACTCCTTCGCCATGTCGGTGACGCTGATGCTGGCGACGATCGGCTTCCTGCGCGTCTTCCGTTCCGAGCTGCGCCGGGAAGACATCCGCGCCGAGGTCGACGCGCTGGAAAAGCTGGCCAGCACCAGGCTCACCGCCGCGATGGTGGGCCTGCTGCGCAGCTTCACGGTGTCCGTGTTCGACGCCGACAACAGCTTCGGCCGCGCGATGGTGCGCACCGCCAACCAGAGCGAGCTGCCCACCCGGCAGGTGGTCGACCAGCTCCGGCGGGCCCTGCGCCAGGTCAGCGCCGCCCTCCGTGAGGTCACCATCGGTTCGGGTGCGCAGCAGGTGCTCGACCTCGACAACCCCAACCGGCTCTTCGAGCTCGGCTGGTCCTGGGGCATCGTCAAAAACGCGCCGGAGATCTCGCTCGAAGACCCGGCCATCGACATCGGCAAGCAGCGCGAGGGCATCGCGCAGGCCGCGCCCTACCTGTACTTCACGGTGGTCGCGCTCGACGGCATCGCCGCGCTCTTCTCCGAGCGCACGCGTATCCTGGGCCTGCTCAACGAGGAGCAGCAGCGGCTGGCCCGTGCGCTCCAGCTCCGGTGGGACCTCACCCAGCAGTACTGGGCGACGATCGCGTCGTTCGACCCCGGCCGGTGGCCGCTGGAAGACATCCCGTGGCGCACCACCGACGAGACGGAAAACGACTACTACAGCCTCATGGTGTCCGCGGTGACGGTCCAGGAGCTGGAAAGTCGCCGCGGATCCGATGTGGATCTCCAGCGGGTCGGCCGGGTCCTCGAGGAGCTGGGCAACCGGGGCCGCGTCACCCGCCGCCCGGTGTCCCGCGACCCGGCGCTCGCGATGCACGCGCCCGGGTTCTCGTTCGAGCTGGTGGGCAGCGAGGAGCGGGGCGGGCCCCGCCTGACGTGGAACGCTTCGGACTTCTCGCCGCTGCTGCTCAAGCGCACGCTCCAGGTCGCCGGTGTGGTCCGCGACCCCGACCTGCGCGGCCGGCTGCTGGCCCAGGCCGACCTGGTGTGGGACCACCTGGTCAAGCGGCGGTTCACCAGCGGCGAGGCCCGTGACCTGTGGGACCAGCCGGCCGGCGTCTTCCCCCAGGTCGCGTCGGGTGACGACGCACCCTCGTGGTATTACACGGAGCGCGTGGTCGAGTGCCTCGTCGCGGCGGCCAACCTCGTCGACCGCTCGCCGCTGCGCAGCGGCCAGCTCACCGGGCTCGCCGGCGAGCTGCTCAACGAGGCCGACCACCTCTTCGACCGCGAGCTGCTGAGCGGCAGCGGCGACGGTGGCCCGGCGCTGCGCCACTCCCTGCAAAACGCGCGGGCCAACCTGCGCCGTGCCCGCCAGCTGCTCGGCGACCGCCCCGGCACGGCGTACGTGCTGGCCAGCGACGTGCTGCGCGAGCTCGACCGGCTCGCCGCAGCCCGGCAAAACGTGTTCGAGGCGGACTGAGTGCTCGTCTTCGCGACCTCTGACAAGGGTGGCACCGGCCGGTCCGTCACCAGCAGCAACGTGGCATACCGGCGGTCGTTGCAGGGCAGCGACGTGTGCTACCTCGACTTCGACTTCGGCTCGCCGACGGCCGGCACGATCTTCAACGTCGACGGCGCCGCGCGCGGCACCCGCACGGGCACCGGGCTCCACTCCTACCTGCAGGGTCGCGCCTCCGACCCGGTCGCGCTCGACATCTGGACCGAGTCCGACCGGCCCAGCCTGCGCCACCGGCCACCCGGCGCGGGGCGGCTCGTGCTCTATCCCGGCGACGCCGGGGGCAGCGAGTTCTCGCTCGAAGGCGACGAGGTGCGGCAGTGCATCCGGCTGCTGCGGCGGCTTGACGAAGAGTTCGACCTCTGCCTGCTCGACCTCAGCGCCGGCCGGTCGTACGCGACGGAGATGGTGCTCGCCGCGACCGCCGCGCCGGAGATGCGGTCGGTGACCGCCCGCTGGCTGGTCTTCCACCGGTGGACCCGGCAGCACATCATCGCGGCAAACGGCCTCGTCTACGGCCAGCGGGGCATCATCGAGGTCGGCCGAGACCGGGGGCACGACGCCACCGAGCTGGCCGACTCGATCCGCTTCGTGCGCACGGCCGTGGTCGATCCCAACTCCGAGGAGCTGGCCGGCCTGCGCTCGTCCCAGGTCGCCTGGCTGCGCGACTGCAACCGTGACCTCCAGGAGCTGGCCAGCCAGCGCAAGGTCGGCCGCACGACGATGATCGGTGCCATCCCGCTCGACCCGGTGCTCCAGTGGCGCGAGCAGCTGATCTCCGACAACGACGTGTACGCCCGGCAGATCGCCAACCGGGAGACCGTCGACGCGTTCGAGACCCTCGCCAAGCGGCTGTCGGAAGATGCGGCATGGGTGACCCTCTGATGTCCGCTGGCGCCATTTTCCGGGAGGCCGCCGCCGAACGGCGGGTCAAGCGGGTGCCCCTGTCCCACCTCTCGATCGAGCTCGGCCACCTGTACATGGAAGATTTCGTGCAGGGGCCGGAGCGGCTGCGCGAGCAGTTCAAGCGGGTGGGGCCGTGGGCCGCGGCGGCGCGGCAGAGCTGCGTCGACCAGCTGGCGGGCAAGAAGGCGCGGATCAGCACCTGCTTCCTGGTCGACGACTACTTCACCCGGTTCAAGACGCCGGCCGAGGTGGTCCCGCTCGTGATCGAGACGGCCCGGGAGTGCGGGCTGGAGATCGACTATCTGGCCCGCGAGTCGGGGTGCGCCAAGGCCGACGGGGTGCCGCTGGCCCGCCTCGTCGAGGGGCGCATCGTGCCCGACCCGCCGCCGGACACCAACGGCTCCCGGCCGCCGGTGACCGAGTCGGGCTGGCTCGCCAACGGGCAGCGGTCGCCGGTGAGCGGCTCGCCGGAGGCCATGGGTTCGGTCGTCAAGTGGCGGCCGCCGACGCAAAACGCCGCCAGCCGCCACTCGATCTTCATCGACGTCGAGCTGTGGGACGAGGGGCGCGGCGGCCGCACCTGGTCGTGCGCGTTCCTCGCCTCGGTGTGGCAGCTGCTCCGGCTCGGCATGCTCCGCAACGAGGGCGAGCCGGTGGCCGTGCCGCAGCCCTGGAGCGGCGACTTCCCCGCCGACTGGGACGACCTGCCCCCGGTGATCAAGCTCAACCCGTCCGCGTCACCGTTCACCGCGTTCGCGACGATGTCGGTGCTGCCCTCGCGGTTCCTGCCGATCGAGATCGCGGTCCGCACGATCCTCAGCCAGGTCTGGCCCGACCAGGATGTGAGCCGCCAGCTGCTGGATTCCGCGGAGCGTGACGGCGTGCGGCTCCCGGCGGAGCTTGTCGACCGCCTGACGTACGCGTTCGTGTAGCCCTCGGGCAGGAGGTCGGGCTCGTCAGGCGTCGCCGCCGGCGGGCATCGACTCGCTCAGCATGGCCATCGTGCCCGCCGCGACCTGGTCGCGGATCCGGTTGACCGCGGCCGACCACTGCCGGGTCATCCCGGGCCGGCGCTCGAGTGCCTCCCACACCGTGCGGTCGACCCGGGCGGCCGGCATCCACAGGTGCAGCAGGTGGTCGATGGCCGGACCGAAGCGGCGGACCACCTGGGCCCGCGAGACGGCACCGATGTCGCTCGCCTCGATCAGCGACTGGAGGCAGGTCAGCAACCAGTCGTGGAGCGCGACGTCGGCGCAGATGTCCGCGAGCGCGGCCGGGTCGTGATCGCCGGCCTGCAGCAGCAGCGTGCGCAGGCCCCGCTCCTCGATCGTGAGGCGGGTGAGGCCGAGCTCTCCGCCGGAGAACGCGATCCACCGCAGCCGCGCGCGCCTGGTGCGCAGCGGCGTCTCCTGATCCAGCTCGGGCGAGGCCTGCACGACGTGCATGACCTCGGTGCAGATCGCGCCGAGGTCGATCGTCTCCGGCGGCTGTGACTCGGACAGGAAGCTGTTGGCGAGATCCTGCCGGTCGACCTTGCCGAGCGTCTCGACGACGCCGGCCCGCGCCAGGTAATGCGGCCAGGACAGGCGGCGGTCGGCGTCGCTGGGCGCCACCCGCGCGTACGCCGAGGCCTGCAGCACGTGGCCGCCGGTGATCGCGGCGTGGGTGACCACGGTGCCGATCGCGCGGTGGCGCGCGCCGGATGCGCCGGCGAGGCGGCAGTCGACGCCGCGCAGCTGGTCGGGGGAGACCGCGTAGGGCACCGGACGCCCCGAATGCCGCACCCGCTCGCCGGACACAAGGCTCAGTGCCCGGCCGGCACGGACCGACGACACCGATGTGGAGTTGCGCAGGAATCCAGTGTGGACCTCGCCCAGAATCAGCACGCCTCCACCGTACGACGAACCGGGCCCGGTGCCGATGGTGGCACCGGGCCCGGCGTGGAGCTGGGCTACGCCACCGAACAGCTGAGTGCCGGTGCCGTATTCGGCCCGTTGGCCGTGAAGCCGAACGTCGTCGACGCGCCCGTGTTCAGCGCGCCGTTGTAGTTGGCGTTTCGCACCGTCAGGTTTGGCGCGGTACCGGACAGCGTGCCGTTCCAGACGCTTTGGATGCTCTGGCCGGAGGCGGTCGTCATGCCGACCGACCAGCCGGAGATGTTGGCCGTGCCGCTGTTGCGGACGGTGACCTCACCCTGGAAGCCGCCGTTCCACGAGCTGACCGAGCGGAACGTCGCCGAGCAGGCGCCGGTGCCCGGCCCGGGGCCACCGGTGGTCGGGCCGGGGCCCGGGTTGCTCGTCGTCGGGTTCGGGCCGGGCGACTGGGTGCCCTGGCCGGGGCCGATGCCCGTGACCTGGCCGTTGCCGCCGTCGAACGTCACGTCCGAGCAGCCGAAGAAGTTTTCGGCGCTGTCCGAACGCACCCACCGCGAGTAGATGATGTGGCGGCCGCTCTTACCCGACGGCAGGTTGCCGGAGAAGTAGTAGTGGCCGTCGTTGGTGCCCACCGCGCCGCGCTGGGGCGGGTTGGTGACCGTCAGGAACGGCGTCGACTCCAGGTCGCTCCAGGCCAGCGCACGCGTGGGGCTCCAGTTGTTGTTGGTCACGTAGAAGTAGAACGTGCCCGGGTGGTGCGCCCAGTTGCTGTACCGGAACTCGATGTTCGCGCCGGCCGTCAGGTGGGTCAGCGGCCAGTCGTTGCGCGCCAGGTTGTACGCCGAGTAGGTGGTGTTGCCGCCACTGCACAGCTGCCCGTCCGGCACGAAGCCGGTCGTGCGGCCGGCCGCGTCGGAGCGCAGCACGCCGAACCAGTTGTACAGCGGGTTGGCGCCACCCTGGTTGACCGCGGCCGTGCAGGCCGGGTTGTTGGGGATGATCTGACCAGTGGACGAGAGCCCGTCCTTCCAGCACAGGAAGGTACGGGCACCGGGCACCATCGCGGCGCCGTGCGCCTGAGCCGCGCCGGGCGTGATCACCGTGATGATGCCAGCGGCCACCACAGCGACGGCGGCGGCAGCCGCTGCCCTGCGTAGAAGTTTCACCTTGTCTCCCTTTCGTTGCCGGGGCCCGGTGACGCGTGGTGGCGCGCACCGGATTCGGGAGAGATGCAGACGGAACGCGCGGCGGGTCGGCCGGCGCACCCGTCCGATCTCGGACGCACGCGCGCCGCTCACATGGCCCCAAGCCCGGCAACCGGCACGGCGCGTGTCAGCCCTGCGCCGCCCGGCATCGACATTGCACCATGAATCGATATCAGGGGCAATAGTTACACGTCTATGTCGGCGTCATGCCTCCGGGAAGATCCAATTCAAGATCAAGATTTGAGCTACCGCGATGTCCGTCGTGGTCCGGACCGTTGCTCCCGCGGCCTCACCCTCCGCGGTCCACCCGCTCACCCCAGGGCCTACGCGGCCGGCGGGTCAGGCGCTCGGGTGCGCCGCCGCGGCGGCGCGGACCAGCTCGGCGACCGTGGCCAGGTCGACGTCGGTCAGGCGTTTGATGCGGACGCAGCTGCGGCCGATGTCGGCCTTCGGGAGGCGGTCGCGGTAGGTCTCGGCCAGGTAGCGGTCGCCGTCGGAGGCGCTCACGTAGAGCGAGATGTAGGCCCGGCGGCCGGCCAGGCCCACCACGAACCAGTCGCCCTCGCGGCCGCTGTCGTAGCGGTAGTGGTAGGTGCCGTATCCGACCATGCCCGACTGCATGTGTGGCTCGAGCTCGGGCGCCTCGCGGCGGATCAGGTCGTGCAGCACCCGCACCTCGTCCCGGCGGGGCTCGGGCAGCGTGGCGATGTATTCCTCGGGTGACTTGACCTCGTCCTCCATGGCACTCGCGCCCATTCTGTCAGACCCCGGTGCCACTATGCGTGCCATGAAGAGGTCACACGATGCGGTGATGGCGTATTGGGCGGCGGCCGAGGCGCGCGACTGGTCGAGCTTCGCCGAGCTGCTCGCCGACGACGTGGTCTACGACCTGCCGCAGACCCGGGAGCGGATCGTGGGCAGGGAGCGCTACGTCCAGTTCAATGTGGAGTACCCCGGCGATTGGCACCTGACCGTGGAGATGGCGGTCGGCGAGGAGCGCCACGCGGCGACGTGGGCCCGCTTCACCGTGGGTGGGGAGGAGCAGCAGGCGCTCTCGTTCTTCGAGTTCGACGCCGCCGGCCTGATCACGAAGGTCACCGACTTCTGGCCGGAGCCCTACGAGCCGCCGGCCGGGCGCGAGCACCTGGTCCAGCGTTACTGAGCGCGGCCCGACAGCTCGGCGTAGCCACGGCGCACGGCGACGCGGGCGGCATCCGGGCCGAAGGGGGCCTTGGCCGCGACCGACGCCACCGGGGCGCCGTCGAGGTGGCCGTCGCGGATCAGCCAGTCGAGGGCGGCCAGCTCCTCGTGCTGGCCCTTCACGAAGTTGGCGCCGACGGCGGCGCCGTGGCCGGGCACGACCACCGTGGCGGGCGTGGTGAGCCGCAGCAGCGCGGCGAGCGCCTCCGGCCACTCCAGCGGATACGCGTCGCCGAAGGACGGCGGTGCGCCCTCCTCTACGAGGTCGCCGGCCACGATCACGTCGGCGTCGGGCACGTGCACGACGAGGTCGCCGGCGGTGTGGCCGCGGCCCAGGTGGCGTAGCACCACCTCGCGGCCGCCCAGGTCCACGGTGGACTCCTGGTGCACGGCGCGGTTGGGCGCGAGGATGGGCGCCTCGGCGAGCTCGCCGGCCAGGTCGGGGGCGAGCCGCAGCGCCTCCTCGTACGCCTCGCGCCGCACCGCCTCGGGCCGCGAGCGCAGCAGCGACACCGTCTCGTCGTGCGCCCAGATGTCGCACGGCTGGTCGCCGGCCAGCACGGCGTTGCCGAAGGTGTGGTCGAAGTGGTGGTGGGTGTTGACCAGCGCCCACGGCCCGCTCGTCACCCGGCGGGCGGCGGCGGCCAGCTCGGCGGCCTGCGCGGGCGTGGCGAGCGTGTCGACGATCAGGGCCACGCCATCGCCGAGGATCAGCGTGGAGTTGACGTCGAGCACCGGGTAACGGAGCACGAAGACGTCGTCGGCGATCTCCGCGAAGCTACTCACCGAGCCTCCTTTGGCTCGCTCGCTCCACGCCGTCGTGGGACTGCGCCGCCCGCGCACGCTCACTCACCGAACGCGCGCTCCACGAACTTGTGCCGGTCGACAAGCACCCGCTCGACGCGTCCCTCGGCGACCGTGGTCGCGCCGTCGGTCACGCTCACCTCGAAGAGCAGGCGGCGACCGTCGACCTTGGCGAGCTGCGCCTGGGCCACGACCGTGCGGCCGACCGGTGTGGGCGCCTTGTGGTCGAGCTCGACCCGCGTGCCGACCGTGGTCATGCCGGCCCGCATGCGCTGCGCCGTCGCGACCACCGTGGCCGCCTCGACCAGCGCGAGCACGCGGGGCGTGCCGAGCACCGGCACGTCGCCCGAGCCCAGCGCCTGCGCGGTGTCGGAGTCGGTGACGGTCAGCTCCACCCGGGCGGTCAACCCCGGCGCGAACCCGGGGTCCGGCTGCTGCTGCTCCATGCCGCATAGCGTAGGCGCTCCGGAACCGGACAGACCACGTATCCGCGTACCGAAGGCGCCCACCGGCCATTCGGCGTACCACCGTGGTTAACCTGGACCCGATGGCCGTGACGATCTCTCCCGCGCCCGCCGAGTCCCCGCCTCCCGTGCGCGACCGGCGGCGCCAGCTGATCGCGATGGGCCTCTGGGCGGTGCTCTTCGTGGCCGGCTGGTTCGTCATCGGCCTGCCCACCGACCCGCTGTACGCGTTCGGTTGGCTGTGGACCGCCACGATCGCCTGGCGGATCGAGCGGCCGTGGCGCTCCCACCTGGGCTTCGCCCGCGACTGGCTGCCGGTGGTGCTGCTGCTCGTGGCGTACAACCTGTCCCGCGGCTTCGCCGACAACGGCGCCACCCCGCACGTGCTCGAGCTCGTCGCGGCCGACCGGTGGATGTTCGGCTGGGCGACCGGCGGCGAGGTGCCCACGGTCTGGCTCCAGCAGCACCTCTACGACCCCGACCGGGTCCACTGGTACGACGTGCTGGTCAGCTGGGTGTACTTCTCCCACTTCGTCGTCTCGCTCACCGTCGCGGTGGTGCTGTGGCTGACCGCGCGGCCGCGGTGGGCGGCGTTCATGCGGCGGTGGGTGTTCCTCTCGCTGACCGGCCTCGCCACCTACTTCGTCTACCCGGCCGCGCCGCCGTGGTGGGCCGCCCGCTACGGGCTCATCGAAGACGTCGCCCGCATCTCCACCCGGGGCTGGAAGGCGATCGGCATGCACGGCGCCGGCAACATGCTCAACGTGGGCCAGGTCGCCGCCAACCCGGTGGCCGCGATGCCGTCGCTGCATACCGCGTTCGCGCTCTTCGTGGTGGCGTTCTTCCTCAACTCGGTGCGCAAGCGCTGGTGGCCGCTGCTGCTCGCCTACCCGCTCGCGATGACCTTCACCCTCGTGTACTCCGGCGAGCACTACGTGATCGACGTGCTGGTCGGCTGGGCCTACGTCGGGGTCACGTTTCTGGCAGTGGGGCTGGGGGAGCGGTGGTGGGCGCGGCGACGGGCGCCTGCCGAGCCGCCCGCGAACGCTCCGCCAGGGTCGCCGCGAGCGTCCACGCCTCGTTGACGTCGCGGTCGCGGGCCGCCGCGCTCGGGCCGCCGGCCGTGTCCGCGTACACGGTGGCCAGTCCCAGGCGCCGCTGCAGCGGCCCGCGCACCACGCGCACGCTCTGGATCCGCGCGAACGGCACCACGAGCACCTCGCGGGTCAGCAGCCCATCCCGGTGGGCGACCACCTGGTCGGTCAGGGCCGAGCCGAGCACCCGCCAGGCGAGCGGGTGCAGCCACCGGGCCCGGCGCGACGGCGGCGTGAACGGCAGCTCGTCGAGCGCCACCCCGGGCAACGCCTCCGCGAGCACGAGCCTGGCGGTCGCCGGGGTGCCGACCGGCAGCAGCCGCCCGCCGCCGGACTCGTCGCCGGAGCTCGGCACCGCGATGCCGGCCACGTGCGGGCGCAGCCGCAGCCACCGCTTGCCCCGCCACAGCAGCGGCCAGGTCGCGGTGACCGCCTGCAGCCGGTCGAGCGGCACGGTCTGGCTGCGCGTCTCCAGCAGGCCGCCGCGCATGCGCAGCGAGCTGTCCTGGCTGGCCAGCCGGAAGTGCCAGTCGGCGAGGATCCGGCGCACCGGCTGGAGCAGCACGCCGGCCATCGCGGTGAGCGTGCTCGCGATGCCGATGAACGACCACGTCGCCTCGGACACGAACTGGATCACCACGAACGCGACACCGAACGGCATGAACAGCGTCTGCGGGGTGAGCAGCTGGCTGATCAGCAGGTCGCGGCTGGCGACCGCGTGGATCTGCCGCTCGGTATGCGCAGGCTCCCCGTCGCGCGCCTCGGCCGGGACGGGCGCGCTCGCCTTGCCTGCCAGCACGAGCAGGCGCTCGCGCAGCGTACGGGCCTCCTCGACGGTCAGGAACGCGAGCGGCGCCTCGGTCTTGCCGCCGCCGACGACCTCCAGCCGCAGCTCCGCCAGGCCGCTGAGCTGGGCCAGCAGCGGGCGGACGACCTCGACCGACTGGAGCCGCTCCAGCGGGATCGCACGCGTGCGCCGGAACACCAGCCCTTCGTGTACCCGCAGCTCGCGGCCGACGACCTGGTAGCCGGTGAAGTACCAGCTGATCACGGCGAGGATCACCTGGCCGACGAGCGCGGCGACGACCATAGCGGCGAACCAGCCCAGGCCGACCCGCCCGAGCGTCTGCCAGGAGAGCGCCGCGATGATCACGACGAGCGCGCGGGCACCCTTGAGCAGCGGAGTGAGCGGATGCAGCCGCCGCCTGGGTTCGGTGGCGACGGTGGTGCTACTCATAGTCCCTCCGCGCGGTCCTCGCCGAGCGTGGTCAGGCGGTCGCGCAGGCGGGAGGCCTCCGCCGGTGGCAGGCCGGGGATCTTGGCGTCGGAGGCCGCCGCGGCGGTGTGCAGCTGGACGGTGGCCAGCCCGAACGCGCGCTCCAGCGGCCCGGCGGTCACGTCGACGAACTGCATCCGCGCGTACGGGACGATCGAGAGGCGGCGCACGAGCAGCCCGTGGCGCACCAGCAGGTCGTTGTCGCGCTCGGCGTACCCCCAGGCCTTGACCGCCCGGAAGATCACGATGACCCGCCAGACGGCCTGGACCACCGCGAGCGCCAGGGCGAGGCCGAAGAGCCAGTGGCCGGTCAGCGCCCAGCCGATGCCGAGCCCGCCGAAGACGAAGGTCATCAAGATGCCGTACTGGATCAGCTCGACCCAGACCAGGTTTGGCGACACCGGGCGCCAGTCGACCGTCTCCGGCCACGGCTCCAAGGCACTGGTGGGGGAGGGCGTCGTCACGCCTCCAGGCTACGGTCAACCTCGCGCAGGAACCCACGCGCGGCGAGGAAGTCGCTCAGGTGCTCGCGGTGGGCGTCGCAAGCCAGCCACACCTTGCGCCGCTCGGGCTCGTGGATCTTGGGATTATTCCACCGCAGGGCCCACACGGCCTGCTCCTGGCATCCGCGCGCCGAGCACTGCATGATCAGAAGTTTACGGGCACGGGAAGAATAAGAGCGCCGGGCGGCCACGGGGGAAGCCGCCCGGCGACGGCTGAATCGTACACACTGAAAACCCCCTCATGTCTACCCGTTGGTCGTGCCTGTTTGGCCTCTGGCCGTAAGCCGTAGCGGCGTCCGGACGTTCGGTGGCCGCGACCAGCCACGACGCGCGGGCGGGACCGGATTTCCGGCGCTGCGACCCCGGCTGGTTAGCTGGGCGTGTAAGGCTTGGTGCGGCAGCACCTCGCCGACAATGCCGATGACGCCGCACCGCAGTGGAGGACCGGTGGCCAACGCGACCACGCCAGAACAGCCCGACGCGCCGGTTGACACGCCCTCCTCGGGCAGCACCCCGGCACAGGACGCCACGCTGCTCGAACGCGCGTTGTTCGAGGTCAAGCGCGTGATCGTGGGCCAGGACCGGATGGTCGAGCGGATGTTCGTGGCACTGCTGGCGCGCGGCCACTGCCTGCTGGAGGGCGTGCCCGGCGTGGCCAAGACGCTCGCCGTCGAGACGCTCGCCAAGGTCACCGGCGGCACGTTCGCGCGCGTGCAGTTCACGCCCGACCTCGTGCCGGCCGACATCATCGGCACCCGGATCTACCGGCAGTCGAGCGAGAAGTTCGACGTCGAGCTCGGCCCGGTGTTCGTCAACTTCCTGCTCGCCGACGAGATCAACCGGGCGCCGGCCAAGGTGCAGTCGGCGCTGCTGGAGGTCATGTCCGAGCAGCAGGTCTCGATCGGCGGCGAGACCCACGAGGTGCCCCACCCGTTCCTGGTCATGGCGACGCAGAACCCGATCGAGCAGGAGGGCGTCTACCCCCTGCCCGAGGCCCAGCGCGACCGCTTCCTCATGAAGATCATCGTCGGGTACCCGACGGACGCCGAGGAGCGCGAGATCGTCTACCGGATGGGCGTCAGCCCGCCCGAGCCGAGCGCGATCTTCACGCCCGGTGAGCTGATCGGGCTGCAGCGCAAGGCCGACCAGGTGTTCGTGCACAACGCGCTGGTCGACTACTCGGTGCGGCTTGTGCTCGCCACCCGCACGCCGGCCGAGCACGGCATCCCGGACATCGCGCCGCTCATCCAGTACGGCGCCAGCCCGCGCGCCTCGCTCGGCATCGTGCGCGCCACGCGGGCGCTGGCGCTGATGCGCGGCCGCGACTACGCCCTGCCGCAGGACGTGCAGGACGTCGCGCCCGACATCCTGCGCCACCGCCTGGTGCTCAGCTACGACGCGCTCGCCGACGACGTGCCCGCCGACCACATCGTGGCCCGGGTGATGGCGTCGGTGCCGCTGCCGACCGTGGCGCCAAGGCAGAGCGCCAACCCGACCCCGGCACCGGCGTCCGCCCCGCCGCTCGGCGCGCCCCAGCCCGCCGGTGCGTGGCCCAACCTGCCGTGAGCCCGCCGCTCGACGCACAGACGACGGCGCGCGCGGACGCTGTCCTCTCCCGGCTGCAGCTGCTCGTCACGCGCAAGCTCGACGGGCTGCTGCAGGGCGACTACGTGGGGCTGCTGCCGGGGCCGGGCAGCGAGGCGGGAGAGTCGCGCGAGTACCGCCCCGGTGACGACGTGCGGCGGATGGACTGGCCGGTCACCGCGCGCACCACGTTTCCGCACGTGCGGCAGACCGTGGCCGACCGCGAGCTGGAGACCTGGATGGCCGTCGACCTGTCGGCGAGCCTCGCCTTCGGCACCGCCAAGCACCTCAAGTCAGAACTGGTGATCGCGGCGACCGCCGCCCTCTCCTACATCACCGTGCGCGGCGGCAACCGGATCGGCGCCGTGGTGGGCACCGGTTCGCAGATGCAGCGCCTGCCGGCCCGCCCCGGACGCAAGGAAGCGCAGGGGCTGCTGCGCGCGATTGCCCGTACCCAGATCAAATCCGGACGCTCCGACCTGGGTGCGCTGATCGACATGCTCAACCGCCCACCGCGCCGGCGGGGTGTGGCTGTGGTGATCTCCGACTTCCTGGCGCCGGTCGACCAGTGGGCGCGGCCCGTGCGCAAGCTGAGCGTGCGCCACGACGTGCTGGCGATCGAGGTGGTCGACCCGCGCGAGCTGGAGCTGCCCGACGTGGGTGTGCTCACGCTCGTCGACCCGGAGACCGGCGCGCTGCACGAGGTGCAGACCGCCGACCCCAAGCTGCGCCGCCGGTACGCCGAGGCGGCCGGCGCGCAGCGCGCGGCCATCGCCCAGGCCCTGCGCGCGGCGAACGCCGCCCACCTGCGCCTGCGCACCGACTCCGACTGGCTGCTGGACATAGTCCGCTTCGTCGCCGCCCAGCGGCACGCACGCACCCGAGGGACGACGCGATGATCCGCTTTCTCGAGCCGTGGTGGCTGCTCGCGCTGCTGCCGGTGGTCGCGGTCGCGGCCGTGTACGTGTGGCGGCAGTTCCGCCGCAAGCAGTACGCGGTCCGCTTCGCCAACCTCGACCTGCTGCGCACGCTCGCGCCCAAGGGCCTCGGCTGGCGCCGTCACGTGGCGGCGGGTACGTTCCTGCTCGCGCTGCTGGCGCTGGCCACCGCGATGGCCCGCCCCTCGGTCGACCGCGAGGAGCCGCTCGAACGCGCCACCATCATGCTGGCGATCGACGTGTCGCTGTCGATGGAGGCCGACGACGTGGCGCCCAGCCGCATCGAGGCGGCGCAGGAGGCGGCGAAGCAGTTCGTGACCGAGCTGCCGCCGACGTACAACCTGGGACTCGTCTCGTTCGCCAAGTCGGCCAACGTGCTCGTGCCGCCGTCGAAGGACCGGCTCGCCGTGCAGCAGGCCATCGACGGCCTCACGCTCGCCGAGGCGACCGCGACCGGCGAGGCGGTCTTCACCTGCCTGGAGGCGGTGCGCTCGGTGCCGGCCGACGGCGCGCAGGGCATCCCGCCAGCGCGCATCGTGCTGCTCTCCGACGGATACCGCACGTCCGGCCGCTCGGTCGAGGAGGCCGCGTCGGCCGCCGCGGCCGCGAACGTGCCGGTCTCCACGATCGCCTTCGGCACCGACGCCGGCGTGGTCGACATCGGCGGCCAGCTCCAGCCGGTGCCGGTCGACCGGCTCGCGCTGGCCGAGCTGGCCGAGACCACGCAGGGCTTCTTCTACGAGGCGGCCTCGGTGAGCGAGCTCAAGCAGGTGTACGAAGACATGGGCAGCTCGATCGGCCACCGGGTCGAGCCCCGCGAGGTGACGCAGTGGTACGCCGGGATAGCGCTGCTCTTCGCGCTGGCCGCGGGCGGCATGAGTCTGTTGTGGACCTCGCGCCTGCCGTAAGGGGGACGGCGTGTACTGGATGATCGGTGCCGCCCTCGCCGTCGTGGCGGTCGCCGCGCTGGCCGCGGTCTGGGCGCGTCGCCGCCTGGTCATGGTGACGGTGCACGGTTCGAGCATGGAGCCTACGCTGCTGCCCGGCGACCGCGTGCTGGTCCGCCGGCGCGGGCTGGCGCGGGTGCGCCGCGGCGACATCGTGGTGCTCGAGCCACCGCTGCCGGACGGCGTCGCCGTGGGCGTCCGCGCCGGGCTCGACGACCGCCGGTGGAACATCAAGCGGGCCGTGGCCCTGCCCGGCGACCCGGTGCCGCCGGCTGTCGCCGCCGCGGGCGACCACCGGGTGGTCCCGCCGGGCGCGCTGGTGGTGTTCGGCGACGGCCCGACCAGCACCGACTCCCGCCAGCGCGGGTTCTTCCGCGCCACCGACCTGCTCGGCGTGGTCGTGCGCCGGGTGTCCGCCGCACCTTCCCCGACCGGTGGTAAATGACCTGCGTCAATGCGCAGTGTAAGCCGGATGAAACAGATCTGAATGCGGCCAACGCGAGGATGACGAGAACCGACAAGCCGGTCCGGCTCCCGGCCGTACCGGCATGAGAGAAGGGGTTCTCTTCATGACGGGTGTTCTGGGAAGGCTGGGCGACCGGCTGCTGGCGCGGCTGGTCCCGAAGACCGTCGCCTCGGCGTGCGAAGGTCCGAGCGCACGGGTCGACTGGTTCCAGGCCTGCTACTGCGGCGACATCGGCACGCCGTACAACTGCCGTTGGGTAGGCAAGATCTGCTCCACGTGCGGCGGCATCACCGGCTGTGGCAAGTGCGGTGAGGCGATCGGCGGCAACTGCTGCACCTGATCCCGACCGGATCCGCGTCGACGGTTTGGGTCGACTTGGCGCGACCCAAACCCGCCGCGGAAATACGCCCATTCGGGAGGCCGCAAGTGGTGTATTTGACAATCGCGTGCCGGGCCATGCTCTTCGCCGTCTTCGTGGCCGCCTTCGCCGGCAAGGTGCGCGGTCGGCGGGCGTTCGCCGACTTCCGCCGCTCGGTCGCCGAGTTTCGGGTGCTGCCACCGTCGTGGTCGGGGTGGGCCGCCCGGGCGACCATCGCCGGCGAGGCCGGCGTCCTGCTCCTGCTCGCCCTGCCCTGGACGGTCCCGGCCGGCTTCGCGCTGGCCGCCGGCCTCCTCGGCGCGTTCACGGCCGCCGTCGCCCTGGCCCTGCGCCGCGGTCGCACCGCGTCCTGCCAGTGCTTCGGCGCCTCGGCCGCGCCCCTGAGCGCGACCCACCTGGTGCGCAACCTGGCGCTGCTCGCCGTCTGCCTGACCGGCCTCGTCGGCGGGGCCTTCCCGGCCGCCGCGGCGAGCGGCCGACCCGCCGGGCTCGCCCTCGCGCTGTCGGCCGGCGCGGCGGCCGCGCTCTTCGCCGTCCGCCTGGACGACGTCGTGGCGCTGCTGGCCCCGCCGGCCGCGACCGGCCACCCATCCGCCCCAAGAAGGAGATGACGTTTCCGATGCCGTTCATCGTCGCCGCCGTCGTGCTGGTCGGTGCGCTCTGCGCCGTCGACCTGCTGCTCACCTTCGCCGTCCTGCGCCGGTTGCGCGAGCACACGGGCGAACTCGCCCGCCTGGCCGACGGTCACAGCGCGTCCGGCCCGGACCTGTCTCACGTCGTGGGCCAGGACCTGCCGGACTTCTCCGCCACGAGTGTGGCGGGCGCGCTCGTCTCGCGGGAGGTCGTCGCCGGCAGCGTCGAGCTGGTCGGCTTCTTCGTCCCGGGCTGCGGCCCCTGCCACGCTCAGGCGCCGGTCTTCGCCGACCGGGCACGCGACCTGCCGGTCGGCCGCACGCTGGCGGTGGTCGCCGGCACCGGACCCGACGCCGACGACCTGGTCAAGCTCTTCAGCGAGGTGACCGAGGTGCTGCTCGACCCCGCCGGCAGCGATCTGATCAAGGGACTGGGCATCGGGGTGTTCCCGACGTTCGCCCGGCTCGGTGCGGACGGCGCCGTCGTCGACGCGGCGGTGTCGATCGACGGCCTGAAGGAGCCCAGCCGGGTATGACGCCGGCCCGCCCCACGCACCTGGTGCGGCGGTTCGCCGTCGTGTGGCGCCTGTGCTTCCGCGCCGGTCCGCTGCTCGCCGCGGGGCAGCTCCTCGTCGCTCTGGTGACGGGGCTGCTCCCGGCGGCGGTGGCCTGGCAGACGAAGTTCGTGCTGGACGGCCTCGCGGCCGGTGTCGCGGCACCGGAGCTCCTCGGATGGTCCGCCGGCCTGGCCGTCGCGGGACTTGTCACCGCCGCGGCGCCGCACCTCACCTCGTACCTCGCCGCGGAGCAGCTCCGGCGGCTGGACCGGCTCATGCAGGACCGGCTCTACACCACGGTCAACTCGTTTCAGGGCCTGTCCCGCTTCGAGGACCCGCGCTTTCTCGACACCCTACGGATGGCCACGCAGGCGACGGGTGGAGCCCTTGGGCCGGTCACCACCGGGTTGTTCGCGCTGGGGCGCGGCGCGGTGATGGTCGCCTCGTTGATCGTCACGCTGTACGTGCTGAGCCCGGTGATGACCGCCATCGTGCTGGCCGCGGCCGGGCCCGCGCTGGTCGCCCAGGTCCTGCTGTCGAGGCAGCGGGTGGGCATGCTGGTGCGGCTCTCGCCGGCGATGCGGCGGCAGTTCTTCTACGCCCGCCTGATCACCGACCTGCAGGCGGTCAAGGAGATCCGCCTGTTCGGCCTCGGCGGCTACTTCAAGGGCCGCCTGCTCGCTGAGCTCGACGACGTCCAGGCGGGGGAGCGGCGCATCGACCGCCGCGTCCTGCGGGTACAGGCGCTGCTGGCCGCCGTGAGCGCGGCGGTGACCGGCGGCGGTCTGATGTGGGCGGTGCGGTCGGCGGCGGACGGCGGGCTCAGCCTCGGCGACGTGTCCGCCTTCGTCGCGGCGGTCGCCGGCGTACACGGCGGCCTGGTCAGCCTCGTGGACGGCATCGCCAGCAGCTACCAGGCGCTGCTGGTCTTCGGCTACTACGCCGAGGTGACCAGCGAGCCGGACGACCTGGGTGGCGGCGACGCCGAGGCGGGGCTGCCGGTGCTGCGGCAGGGCATCGAGTTGCGCGACGTCTGGTTCCGGTACGACGAGGACCATCCGTGGGTCCTGGCGGGCGTGAACCTCACCATCCCGCGTGGACGGTCGGTCGCGCTGGTCGGCCTCAACGGCGCCGGTAAGAGCACGCTCGTCAAGCTCCTGTGCAGGTTCTACGACCCGGACCGCGGCGCGATCCTGTGGGACGGCGTGGACATCCGGGACGTCGCCCCGGCCGAGCTCCGCCGCCGGATCGGCGTGCTGTTCCAGGACTTCATGGCATACGACCTCACGGCCGCCGAGAACATCGGCCTGGGCGACGTCGACGGCATGGGCGACCGGCCGCGACTGGAGCGGGCGGCGCGCGCCGCGGACATGCACGACGCGGTCGCGGCCCTGCCACACGGGTACGAGACGCTGCTCAGCCGGGTCTTCTTCCTGGAGAGCGACAAGGACGACCCGGAGACCGGCGTGATGCTGTCGGGTGGCCAGTGGCAGCGGCTGGCCCTCGCCCGCACGCTCATGCGCGACGGGCGCGACCTGCTCATCCTGGACGAGCCGAGCTCGGGCCTGGACGCCGAGGCCGAGCACCGCATCCACGAGCGGCTGCACGAGCACCGCGCCGGCCGCACTAGCCTGCTCATCTCGCACCGGCTGGGCGCCGTGCGCAGCGCCGACCTCATCGTCGTGCTGGCTGGCGGCCGGGTGGTCGAGCGGGGCGGCCACGACGAGCTGATGGCCGCGGACGGTGACTACGCCCGGCTGTTCACGCTGCAGGCGACGGGATACGGTGCACCGGTGCCGTGAGCTCGACGCCGCTTTTGAGACAAGGACGTCTTGAGACAAGGACGTCTTGAGACAAGGACGTCTTGAGACGAGGACGTCTTGAGACAAGGACGTCTTCAGACGAGGACGAAGAGGACGAGGACCCAGACGGCGGCGAGGGTGAATCCCAGCGGGGCAGCGTAACGGTTCATGGCGGTTCTCCGGTGGCGAGTACGCGCGGCGGCGCGCCCGAGGCCGTAAACCCAGGGCGCGAAGGGAGAGGAGAGACCGGTCAGCTCAGCTGACGCGCGGCCCGGCTATGACTGGGGGGATCGCTATCTCGCACAGCGATCACCTCCACAGCTAGCCGGGGCTCAGAACCGTCCGTCATCGTACACCCCGGGCACCCGCCGCACCTACTTGGCCGATCGGTCGGCGTGCGGTGTCCACCCGGTCGTTCGCGCCCGGGAAGACGGTGCACGCGGCGGCCAGAACCGTTGCGAACACGGGAAACCAGAGCATCCGCGCGCCCACCCAGGTGAGGCTGTCGGGCGCGGTGTGCAGGCCGGGTACGGGCTTTCCGGCGGTGAGCCACGCCATGCCGGCCACCACCGCGATGAGCGCGCTCTGGTGCCACAGGTAGATGGGCATAGCCGCGCGGTTGAGCACCGCGACGGGGCGTGGCGTGGGTCGGCCGTTGAGCCACGGGCGGGCCAGCAGCGCGACGCCGATCTGCGCGGTGGCGAGCGCGATCGTGAACAGTGACGGGGGAGACAGGTTGGAGCGGCCCTCGCCGGGCACGCCGACCGCGCTCATCGGATAGTCGAACCAGCGGATCAGCACGGCCATCGCCGCGGCGCCGCACACCAGCATCGCCACTCCGGTCCCGCGGCCGGTCAGGCGGCCGGTGGCGAGCGCCATGCCCAGCGTGTACGGCACGAGCCAGGCCGCGAGCACCGTCAGCGGGAGCCAGCCGAGGCCGGCGTCGGCGAGCGCCACCACCGCCACGGCCGGGATCGCCGCCGCCGGGCCGGCGCGGCGCAGCGGGCCGGTCAGCGCCAGCAGCCCGACGAAGGGCAGCAGGAACCACAGTGGACTGACGACGAGCCGGCCCACCGTGTCGAGCGTCACGCCGGGTACGCCGGCCACGGCGGCGACGAGCAGCGCGACCGTCCACAGTGCGCCGAAGCCGGCGACCGGGAGGACCAGCCGCGGCAGGCGCCGGGGGAGCGGGCGGCGGGAGCGGGCCGCGGCGTACCCGCCGGCGAAGAAGAACAGCCCCAGCGTCTGCAGCACCCAGGTCACCGGCGCGAACGACGGAAGCGCGCTCAGCGGGCTGGCCGTCTCGATCCCGCCTCCGGGGCCGAGAACGAGCCCGGTGACGAGCCAGTGCCCGAGGACGACACCGCCGATGGCGACGGCGCGGATGGTGTCGATCGCCCGGTCCCGTTCCTGAGTCATGAGTCCACCGCCACGATGCCGGCGACGGCGGTGAGCGTGGCTGAGCCGTCGGTCAGGTAGTCGGGATGGCTGTCCACCCCTTCCGTCGGGAGCCGCCGCGCGCCGAACGAGGAGTCGGCCGGATGCGTGCCGAGCCCCAGGTGGAAGACGCGGATGCCGGGTACGAAGCGGATCCAGTCGTGCGGTGACTCGGCGGCCCACACGCGGGCGCTCGTGTGCAGGTCGGCCGCGCGGTCCGCGCCCATGCCCGGGGCACCGAGCGCGACGATGTCGGTCACCTGCGGCGGCAGGCCCGGCGCTGCGTAGCCGATGACGAGCGCGCCGTAGCTGTGGCCGATCAGCGTGATCCGTACGTGCGGCCGGCCGGCCACGAGCGCGGCGATGTAGCGGCTGAGCGCCGGGGCGCCCGCCTCCGCCGACGACGAGCGTGCCGCCTCCAGCCCGAGCCCCTCCGGCGGCCGGTAGCCGAGCCAGGCCACGACCGCGACGTCGCCGGCGTCGGCGCGCGGGGCGGCGGTGGCGTACAGGGTGCGGGCCATCGCGCCGGTCGTGGCGGCCAGGTTCTCCGGTGTGGTACCCACGCCCGGCACCAGGACGGCGATGCGGTCCGCTGTGGACGGTCGGCCGACCACGTCGACCGCGGTGGTCACCGGGAGCGCGGCGCCCGCGTCGTGGGGTGGCGCGACGAGCACGGCGCCGAGCAGGGCGGCGGTGGCGGCGTACCGGATCCGGTTCATGCCGTGAAGAGTGGGCCGGGGCCCACGTTCGAAGCGTCAGACCGGGGTTTGCACTTACCCTTAGCACCTCGGTGGTACGGGCCGTCTGGTGGTGCGACCAGCGTCGAGCGTCAAATCACCGAGCCTGATGGTTCGCTCGCAAGCTCGCTCACTCGCCCGCGGCGACAAGACCCGTCTCGTACGCCAGCACGACGGCCTGGGCCCGGTCGCGGAGGTTGAGCTTGGCGAGGATGCGACCGACGTGGGTCTTCACGGTCTGCTCGGCGACCACGAGGCTGTCGGAGATCTCCCCATTGGACAGTCCGCGCGCGATGAGCCGCAGCACCTCCGTCTCCCTTGGGGTGAGCGCGGACAGCGCGGTCGGGCGCGGGCGGTTGCGGCTGGGCCGGGCGGCGAACTCGGCGATCAGCCGCCGGGTCACCGACGGCGCGAGCAGCGCCTCGCCGCCGGCCACCACGCGCACCGCGTGCACGAGGTCGGCGGCGGGCGCGTCCTTGAGCAGGAAGCCGGAGGCGCCCGCGCGCAGCGCCTCGTACACGTAGTCGTCGAGGTCGAACGTGGTCAGGATCAGCACCTTCGGCCGCTCGCTGCCCTCCGGCCGGGCGCCGATCAGGCGGCGGGTAGCCTCCAGGCCGTCGAGCACGGGCATGCGCACGTCCATGAGTACGACATCGGGGTCGAGCCGGCGCGCGGCGGTGACCGCGTCGGCGCCGTTGGCCGCGTCGCCCACGACGAGCAGGTCGGGCTGGGCGGCCAGCAGCGCACCGAACCCCTGCCGCACCATCGCCTGGTCGTCGGCGATGAGCACACGGATCACTCTTCGCTCCCGGTCCCCGGGGGCGGCGCATAGGGCAGCCGGGCCGCCACCGCGAAGCCACCCTCCGCCGTGGGTCCGGCGGAGAAATCCCCGCCGAGCAGCGTCACCCGCTCGCGCATGCCGGCGATCCCGTGTCCCTCACCCTGTGGCGACTCCGGGGGCGCGGACGGCGGGCCATTGTGGACCCGCAGGCTCAGGTCGGCGATCCAGGGCCGGATCTCCACCCGCACGACCGCCCCGGGCGCGTGTCGGCTCGCGTTGGCGAGGGCTTCCTGCACGATGCGGTACGCGGCGAGCCCGACCGCCTCCGGAGGCGGCTCGCCCTCGGCCACGTCGACCGTGGCGCTCACGCCGGCCCGCTGCGCCGCCGTCACGAGCTCGGGGATCTCGGCGAGCCCCGGCTGCGGCGCGGTGAGCGGCTCGGCGCCTTCGCTGCGCAGCACGCCGAGCAGCCGCCGCATGTCGATGAGCGCCTCGCGGGCCGCTCCCGCTATCGCCGTGAACTCCTCGCGCGCGGGCGTGGGCAGGTCGGGGAGGCGGTAGGGCGCCGTCTCCGCCTGTACCGCGATCATCGACATGTGGTGGGCGACCACGTCATGCATCTCCCGGGCGATCCTGGTGCGTTCCTCCAGCACCGTACGCCGTGCCTTCTCCAGCTCGCTCACCTCGGCCTGCTCGGCGAGCTGGGCGCTCAGCGTGCTGCCTCTGCGGGTCGCCCGACCGATGACGTCGGCCACGAGCGCGACGGCGAGGAAGAGCAGCGAAACGCCGACGATGCTGTCCTGCTTCACGAAGATCCAGACCGGCAGCACCGTGAACAGGCCCATCCACGCCAGCACCGGCCGATCCACCCGGGCTCCGGCGGCGAGCAGGACCAGCAGGATGATCACGATGTGCGAAGGGCTCCACGGCCAGACCTCGTCCCCCTGGTTGAACGTGCCGAGGAGCTCGCTGACGAACATGAGCCGCCAGGCCAGAAGCGGCCGGCGGGGGATGAAGGGCAACGGCAGGATCGTGAGCACGGCGATGAACGCGGCGCTCCCGGCCGGGAGCTCGCGACCGTTGATGAGGAACTGCACCGTGAGGAGGAAGAGGCCGACCAGCGCGAAAGCGGCGATCGCCGGCAGCGCCACGACGAGCCGCGGCCACTGTGAGCGCATCGTTATCGGGGGATAGTCCGGCCCGACGAAGAGGCGCTTGAGTGCGCCCCGAGCGACGCGCGAGGTGGAAGCCACGTCTCGCAGGTTACGGTGTGTGATCAATCGCGTCGTACCGCCGTGGTGTGATCCTCGGTGTCATACCCCGGTAGTGTCTGGGCCGTCGGCGCAGCCGCGACGAGGAGTGGAGGAGCCACGATGGCCCGCACCGTGCTGGTGACCGGGGGCAACCGGGGGATCGGCCTGGCGATCGCGCAGGCGTTCGCGAAGCAGGGAGACCGGGTGGCCGTCACCCACCGCGGCAGCGGCGCGCCGGGCGACCTCTTCGCGGTCCAGTGCGACATCACGGACACGGCGGCCGTCGACGCGGCGTTCGGCACCATCGAGGCCGAGCTCGGGCCGGTCGAGGTGCTGGTGGCCAACGCCGGCATCACCGACGACACGCTGCTGCTGCGGATGTCCGAGGAGCAGTTCACCCGGGTCGTCGACACCAACCTCACCGGCGCGTATCGGCTCGCCAAGCGGGCGGCCGGCAAGATGCTGCGGGCCAAGTGGGGCCGGATGATCTTCATCTCCTCGGTGGTCGGGCTTTACGGCTCGCCCGGCCAGGTCAACTACGCGGCGAGCAAGGCGGGCCTGGTGGGCGTCGCCCGCTCGATCACCCGCGAGCTCGGCACCCGTAACATCACCGCGAACGTGGTGGCGCCCGGCTACGTCGAGACGGACATGACCGCCGCGCTGCCCGAGGATCGCAAGGCGGAGTACCAGAAGTTGATCCCGGCCGGCCGCTTCGCCGCACCCGACGAGGTGGCGGGCGCGGTGACCTGGCTGGCGAGCGACGCCGCCGGATACATCTCCGGCGCGGTCATCCCGGTCGACGGCGGTTTGGGCATGGGCCACTAGGTTTTCGGTACAGAGGGGTGTCTAGGTGTCAGGACTGCTCGCCGGCAAGCGGCTGCTCATCACCGGCGTCATCACCGATCAGTCGATCGCTTTCTCGACCGCGAAGCTCGCCCAGGAGCAGGGCGCCACGGTCGTCCTGACCGGCTTCGGCCGGCTGTCGCTGGTCGAGCGGATCGCCAAGCGGCTGCCCGAGCCGCCGCCCGTCATCGAGCTCGACGTGCAGAACGCCGAGCAGCTCGCCGGGCTGGCCGACAAGGTGCGCGAGCACGTCGACGGGATCGACGGGGTGGTGCACTCGATCGCGTTCGCGCCGCAGAGCGCGCTGGGTGGTGGTTTCCTCGACGCCGGCTGGGAAGACGTGAGCACGGCGCTGCACGTCTCCACGTACTCCTACAAAGCCCTCGCGATGGCCGCGCTGCCGCTGATGAGCCGCGGTGGGTCGGTGGTCGGGCTGACGTTCGACGCGCAGTTCGCCTGGCCGGTGTACGACTGGATGGGCGTCGCGAAGGCCGGCCTCGAGTCCGCCTCCCGCTACCTCGCGCTGCACCTCGGCAAGCAGGGCATCCGCAGCAACCTCGTCTCGGCCGGCCCGCTGCGCACGATGGCGGCCAAGTCGATCCCCGGCTTCGAGCAGTTCGAAGACGAGTGGGTGAAGAAGGCGCCGCTCGGCTGGGACCTGGGCGACCAGGAGGCGGCCGCGAAGGCGATCCTGGCGCTGCTCTCCGACTGGTTCCCCGCCACGACCGGCGAGATCGTGCACGTCGACGGCGGGTTCCACGCGGTCGGGGCCTGAAGCCGTGAGTGAGCGAAACGCGCGGCGCCTGACCACGACGGCGGCCAGCGAGCGATCAATGGAGACAAGGCTCGAGTACGACGCGCTGCTGCTGGTCTCCTTCGGCGGGCCCGAGCACCCCGACGACGTGCTGCCGTTCCTGGCGAACGTTACGCGCGGCCGCGGCGTGCCGCCCGAGCGGCTGGCCGAGGTGGCCGAGCACTACCAGCACTTCGGCGGGGTGTCGCCGATCAACCAGCAGTGCCGCGCGCTGATCAGCGCGATCCAGCAGGGCACCGACCTGCCGGTGTACTGGGGCAACCGCAACTGGCACCCGATGCTCGCCGACACCGTGGCGCAGATGCGCGACGAGGGGGTCGGGCGCGCGCTCGCGTTCGTCACCAGCGCCTACGGCGGGTACTCCTCGTGCCGCCAGTACCTGGAGGACATCGCGGCCGCCCGGGCGGCGGTGGGCCCGACCGCGCCGGTGATCGACAAGCTGCGGCACTTCCACGACCACCCCGGATTCGTCGAGCCGCACGCCGACGCGGTGCGCGCCGCGCGGGCCACGCTCCCGCCCGGCGGCGACGTGCGGGTGGTCTTCACCGCCCACTCGATACCCACGTCGATGGCCGCGACCGCGGGCCCGGACGGCGGCCGCTACGAGGCCCAGCTCAACGAGACGGCGGCGCTCGTCTCCGCCGCCGGCGCGCCCGACCTGCCGTGGGACCTGGTGTGGCAGAGCCGCAGCGGCCCGCCGCACGTGCCGTGGCTCGAGCCGGACGTCAACGACCACCTGACCGCGCTCGCCGAAGACGGTGTCACCGGGGTGGTCGTGAGCCCGATCGGGTTCGTCTCCGACCACCTCGAGGTGATCTGGGACCTCGACAACGAGGCCGCCAGCACCGCCAAGCGGCTGGGCCTCGACTACGCCCGCGCCGCCACGCCCGGCACCGACCCGCGTTTCGTGGCGATGGTGCACGATCTCGTGCGGGAGCGTGTTAACGCACCGGAAAGTGTCCAGAGATCTCGGCTGGGTAGCCTTCCGCTCTGGGACACATGTTCCGTGGGCTGCTGTCCACCACCGCGCAGGGGAGGTCCATCATGACCGACCGGAAGCCCATCGAGTCGTGGCTGACCGACATGGACGGGGTTCTCGTCCACGAGGGGCAGCCGATCCCCGGTGCGCCCGAGTTCATCAGCCGGCTGCGCGCGTCGGGCAAGCCGTTTCTGGTGCTGACCAACAACTCGATCTACACGCCCCGCGACCTGCAGGCCCGGCTGACCCGGATGGGCTTCGACGTGCCCGAGCAGGCGATCTGGACGGCGGCGCTCGCCACCGCCCAGTTCCTCGCCGACCAGCGGCCCGGCGGCACGGCGTACGCGATCGGTGAGGCCGGTCTCACCACGGCGCTGCACGCGGTGGGATACGTGCTGAGCGACTTCGCACCCGACTACGTGGTGCTGGGGGAGACCCGCACGTACAGCTTCGAGGCGATCACCAAGGCCGTGCGCCTCATCAACGACGGGGCCCGCTTCATCTGCACCAACCCCGACCCGACCGGCCCGTCCGTCGAGGGCGCGCTGCCGGCGGCCGGCTCCGTGGCCGCGATGATCTCCAAGGCGACCGGCGTGGAGCCGTACTTCGTGGGCAAGCCCAACCCGATGATGATGCGCTCCGCGCTCAACACGATCGAGGCCCACTCGGAGACCACCGCGATGATCGGCGACCGCATGGACACCGACATCCTCTGTGGACTCGAAGCCGGCCTGGAGACGATCCTCGTGATGAGCGGGATCAGCACGCGCGCGGAGACCGAGCGCTACCCGTACCGCCCGTCCCGCATGGTGGAATCGGTCGCCGACCTGATCGACGAGATCTGACGCGTTGTCGGTTGACGGGGGCGGCGGGGGTGTCTAACCTCGAAGGTGCCAAGTGCAGTAGCGCTTAGGAAGTGGACCCGGCAGCCCTCCGGACGGTGGGTGGGCCGGGTTCCGCGCTTTCCGGGTCTGTCTCACACATCCCTTACGTCGGTGACGAGCTCGCTGACTCTTGCCCGCCAGTGGCCACCTTTTGCCCAGGACCACGCGATCGCGTCGGGAATGGCGAGGAGGCATTCCTCGTAAGATCGCAAATGTGCGTATTGAAAGTCGTGGCCGTCGCCCGCGGATCGCAGCTTGGCATATATCAAAGATCTGTCCGTCCTGAGCGATGGGTCCTCGGTCTCCACGATCAGGCGCTCCACGTCGCGCTCCAGGAGGTCGATGACCAGGTGGCCGAGGCAGGCGTCCCGCGACGGCTTGTCGGCCACGTGCCGGCTCCCGTCGTAGACGATGGCCTCGACGCCGAGGGTGGACACGGTGTCGAGGATCTGCTTCCTGCGCCCGTTGCTCTCCTTCTGGAAATGAATCCGGCGTTGACCAGGCATGATCAACGACCTGATCGATTGGCGTGCCGGCGCCAATTTATTGGGTGCGAGGAGGGCGGCGACCATGATGTAGCCACGCTCCTTGGCCTCGTCTGCGAACGCGTGTAAGCGCACTCGTCTGTCCGCCTCATATGCCAACTCATGGGGAACCCATGATTGGTAGCACACGAAAGGCGGCCACGCTGACCCGGAATTCCTTTCGCCGATCAAGGACAAAGCGTTGGCAAATTACTTGTCCTTGATCGGCGAAGAAAGAAGACCTACGGCCGCAGCGGGGCGTTGCACGCCGCGACAAGGGCGCGGCGGCACGCTGTCGTGAGTGGACGGAGGGCGGCATCGCGCTCCTGCGCCTCGTATCCGTTGACCGCGCCACCCGGCGCGGCGTGCTCGGCCAGCGCCAGCACGCGATCCAGCACGCTTGCGCGCGCGAAGAGGCGGCGGGCCCGCGGGTCGAAGCCGGGCGGGAGGTCGATGCCCGCGTCGGGGCGGCGCAGCGCGGCCAGCGCGCCGGCCAGCTCGGGCCGCCACTGGGCCACGTCGAGGCGGGTGAGGCGCGCGGTGGCCTCGGCGAGCGCGGCGGACAGGTCGGACTCGGCCTCGGCGGTGCCCGGCTCGCCGCCGGACGCGCTAGCCGGAGGCGAGGGCAGCGGGTAGACCCGCCACAGCACGGTCTCGAACGTCATGCCGGAGCCGGACGTGTGGCTGCGCACCTCGGGGATGAAGCCGAGGTCGCCGGCGACCACCGCCTCGCCCGCGACAAGCGCCGCGCCCGCGAACGGCCCGGGGCCGGGCAGCCCGCGCGGGTCGCCGGGGGCGGGCAGCACCAGGCGGATCTCGTCGGGGGGCAGCTTGGAGAGAGTGGGCAGCGCGTCGCGCAGCGGCACGTCGGTCCAGGTGCCTGGCGCGTCGGCGACAAGGTGCTCCTCGTCACCGGCGATCTCGTCGGCGACCTCGTCGTAGGGCACCAGCCCGGCGCGCCACGCGCGGACCCATGCCACGAACCGGCTCGACCGGCGCGCCGCGAGGGTCGCCGCGCCTGCTGCGGGAGACATGCGGCAAGAGTACGTGCTGCCCGCTGCCCTGTCTCGGGTGCGGCGCGTCTGCGTGGTATGCCGCACCCACGCGGCTAGCGTGCGAACCGCCAGACTCAGCGAAGACGTACGCCGCGGCCGGGAGGGACGGGGGAGACCGTATGTATGGGGAGGACGTGCTCGCCGGAAACTGGCGCCGCCGCAAGGTTGTGCCCGAGGTCGACGCCGAGGTCGACCTTGTCGTGGAAGACGCCGACTCCGGTTTTTGCGGCGCTGTCGTGGGATTCGAGTACGGCGCCGTGGTTCTGGAAGACCGGCACGGCAAGCGCCGCAACTTTCCCTTGGTACCGGCCGCGTTCCTGCTCGACGGCCAGCCGGTGACCCTGCGAAAGCCGGCGCGGAGCGCGGTGCCGGCCGCCCGCCGCCGCACGGCTTCGGGTTCGATCGCCGTCGAGGGGGTACGCGCGCGGGTCGCGAAGGCCAGCCGCATCTGGGTCGAGGGCGTGCACGACGCCGCGATGGTGGAACGCATCTGGGGCGACGACCTGCGCGTCGAGGGCGTCGTCGTGGAGCCGCTGGACGGGATCGACGAGCTGTCCGAGGCGGTGCGCGCGTTTCAGCCCGGCCCGGAGCGGCGGCTGGGCGTGCTGGTCGACCACTTGGTGCCCGGCTCGAAGGAGAGCCGGATCGTGGCCGCCGTGACGTCGCCGTACGTGCTGGTGACCGGTCACCCCTACGTGGACGTCTGGCAGGCGGTCAAGCCGGAGCGGCTGGGCATCGAGGCATGGCCGGTGGTGCCGCCGGGCCGGCCGTGGAAAGAGGGCGTGTGCGCCGCTCTCGGTGTGGCCGACCCGGCCGATATGTGGCGCCTGATCCTGTCCAAAGTGAACAGTTTCCACGATGTGGAAACCCCGCTGATCGGCGCGGTGGAACACCTGATCGACTTCGTGACGGTCGGGTCAGCCGAGCACTAGCGAGCTTCCCTCCACCGTGATGCTCTGGGAGGGGAGCGGGGAGGTGGCGGGGCCGGCCAGCACCGAGCCGTCGCTCGTGGAGAAGGCGCTGCCGTGGCAGGTGCAGACGATCTCGTCGCCCCGCACCTGGGAGACGAGGCAGCCCTGGTGGGTGCACTGGGCGCTGAACGCCTTGAAGTCGCCCGCCGCCGGCTGGGTGACCACTACCTGCTTGTCCGCGAAGATCCTGCCACCGCCGACCGGGATGTCCGATGTGCTGGCGAGCGCGTCCGCCGGCGCAGCCCCACCACTGGCCGAAGAACTCGTCGACGGGGAGGGCGCCGCGCTCGTCGGGGCGGACGAGGTCGCCGAGGCCGTGGGCTCGTCGTCGCTGCCACAGGCGGCCAGGAGGCCGGCCGCGCCCACGCCGACCGCCCCCGCGGCCAGTACGTTGCGTCGGGTCGGCAAAGTTGGTTGAGCGTTCACCTTTTGCATGGGCGCCAGCATGTCCGGCATGACTGGATAAGTCCTGTGGCCAACCTGTGGATCCGCTGAATCAGAAGAAGCCGAATCAGAAGCTGAACCCAGGATCAGCCCAGCTGACCCGCGTCCCTGGCGAAGACGAACGTGGCGATGTCGAGCGCCGCCACCCCGCCCGCGGCGTCGCGCCGCACCAGGAGCGTCTCCCCGTCGTTGGCGCCCGAGCGGCAGCGCCAGCGGTCGGTGCCCTCGGCCGTGAACCGCCACGGGTCGCGCCCGGCGCGGGTGAGCACCAACTCCCCGTCCGCCCAGGTGGCGTCGTGCGCCAGCCCCATCCACCACCACCGGCCGCACAGCTCGGCCGCCTCCGGTGGGGGCGGCGCGGCCGGCCGCCACGGCGGCGGCGGCACCGGCTCCCGGTCGAGCACCTCCACCAGCGCGGCGAAGGCGAGCTGGCCGATCGGAAAGCCGTACGCGTTGGCGTACGCCACGATGCCCGTGCGGGACGGCCGGTGGACGGCGATGACGGAGACGTACCCCGGCATGGAGCCGCCGTGGCCGACCAGGACGCGCTCCCCGCGGCGATAGAGCTCCAACCCCAGGCCGTGGCCCCCGGTCCAGGCCTCGGGGTCGTTGATGGCGACCGGCACGCACATCTCGGCCAGCGTGTCCGGGGCGAGCACCTCCGGCGCCGGCTCGGCCAGGAACGCCGCCCACCGGCCCAGGTCGGCGAGCGTCGACCACAGCTGACCGGCCGGGGCCATCGCGCCGGTGTCGGTGCGCGGCTCCTCGTTGAGCGTGCCGTACAGCGGGTGCACGACGTAGCCGGGCGCGAACGGCTCGTGCGGGTGGTACGTGGTGCGCGGCATCGACAGCGGCGCAAGCACCTGCTCGGTCAGCAGCTCGATCCAGGGCTTGCCGGTGACGCGCTCCAGCACGGCGCCGAGCAGGCCGTACGCGAGGTTGGAGTAGTGGTATGTCCGATGTGGAGGGTAGGCGAGCTTTTCCGGTGTGAGGCCGGCCAGCAGCGTGTCGACGTCGGTGCCCTCGGTGCGCTCCCACCAGCCCGCGCTGTCCGGCTCGCGCTGCATCCCGGACGCGTGCCCGAGGAGCTGGCGGAGCGTCACGCCGCCCACCGGGGTGCCGGGCAGGTGCCGGTAGAGCAGGTCGTCGAGGGCCAGCCGCCCCTCGTCGCGCAGCCGCATCACCAGCGTCGCGGTCATCGTCTTGGAGATCGACCCGATCCGGTACTGGGTGCCCGGGTCCGGCACGGGGTGGTCACCCGCTCCGGTCGTGTACGCCAGCCCGCCGTCGCGCACGATGCCGAGCACCACCGAGGGCGCCCGGCCGGTGGCCTGGGCCTCGGCGGCGAGCACGTCGAGCCGGCGGGTCGTTTCCGGTAGCAACGCCACGTTCGTTACCTCCCGATCGGGCTCAACGCTTCGCGGCCGCTGACGTTACCGTCCGGCGACTCGCCGCACGTGCGGTGACGTGCCACGATCGAGGGGTGGATGCGGTTCTCTGGATCGTTCTGGGCGTGTTGCTCGCGGTCGCCGAGATGTTTACGTTCACGTTCGTCTTGATGATGCTCTCGGCCGGCGCCTTCGCCGCCGCGATCGCCGCGGGGCTCGGGGCGGGCGTGCCGGTCCAGGCCGCCGTCTTCGCGATCGTCTCCGCTCTTTCGCTGGTCGCCGTGCGGCCGGTCATCCGCCGCCACCGGGACGCTCGGTTGCTGAGCGACGAGACGCCGATGGGCGTGGAGGCCATCTCCGGCTCCACCGGCCTGGTGCTGGAGCAGGTCGACGCGGACCACGGGCTGGTCAAGATCGACGGGGAGTTGTGGACCGCCCGGTCGTACGACGCCACGCAGGTGCTGGAGCCTGGCGAGCGGGTGCTGGTCGTGGAAGTCAAGGGCGCCACCGCCATGGTCTGGCGGGATTTCTGAGCCGGGGGTTGATATAGATGGAAGTTGTCCTCGCGATCGTCGTAGCGTTCGTCGCGCTGTTCGTGGCGATCACACTCATCCGTGCGGTGCGGATCGTGCCGCAGCAACGTAACTTCGTGGTCGAGCGGCTGGGCCGCTACCAGCGCACGCTCCGGCCGGGGCTCAACATCCTGGTGCCGTTCATCGACTCGGTGCGCACCAAGGTCGACCTCCGTGAGCAGGTGGTGAGCTTCCCGCCCCAGCCGGTGATCACCTCCGACAACCTCGTGGTCTCCATCGACACGGTGCTGTACTTCAAGGTCGTCGACCCCGTGCGCGCCACGTACGAGATCGCGAACTTCCTGCAGGCCATCGAGCAGCTCACGGTCACCACCCTGCGTAACGTGATCGGCTCACTCGACCTGGAGAAGGCGCTCACCAGCCGCGAGGAGATCAACCGGCACCTGTCCGGCGTGCTCGACGAGACCACCGGCCGGTGGGGCATCAAGGTGACCCGCGTCGAGATCAAGGCGATCGAGCCGCCGCCGAGCATCCGCGACTCGATGGAGAAGCAGATGCGCGCCGAGCGTGACCGCCGCGCCGCGATCCTCAACGCCGAGGGCCACAAGCAGGCGCAGATCCTCACCGCCGAGGGCGAGAAGCAGGCCGCGGTGCTGCGGGCCGACGGTGACCGGCAGGCCCGCATCCTGCAGGCCGAGGGCCAGGCCAAGGCGATCCGCACGGTCTTCGACGCGATACACACCGCCAACCCGAGCCAGAAGGTGCTCGCCTACCAGTACCTGCAGGCGCTGCCGCAGATCGCCAACGGGACGGCCAACAAGGTGTGGGTCGTTCCGGCCGAGCTCACCAAGGCCCTGGAAGGCCTCGGTGGCGCGCTGGGCGGTCTCGCCGGCATGGCGGGCGACGAGCCCCGGGCCGCGGTGGACGCGGGCGCCGTCGAGCGCGAGGCCGCGGAGGCCGCCCAGGCCGCGGCCAACGCCGCGCAGGAGGTGCAGCAGTCGGTGCAGGAGGCGGAGCAGCAGGTCTCCGGCGACGGCCCGCGCGGCCTGCCGGCACCCGAGCCGGTGTCACCCGCCGACCTGCTCAAGGGTCCAAGCCTGGAACAGGAACGCGACCGCGCCTGATTCGTCGGAATCGTCCTCCCGGCGCCCCGGCTACTGCCATGATCGATCCAGCATGGTAGTGCCGGGGCGCCGGCGCGTTCCGGCCGCGGGGAAGGCGGTTGGCCATGACGAACGCCACGAGACACACGCGCCCGGCGGGCTCGACGGTGCGGTCGGCCCCGGTGAGGGTGGTGTCCCGGACCGACGCGGGGGTCGCCGTCGTCGCGGCCGCCGCCCCGGAGCGCTCCGCCATCGGCCCGGTCACCAACGCCACGTGGGCCTGGTCGGTACGCCGCTTCGCCCGCGCCCTCATGTGGACACTCCCGGGCTACGCCGTGGCGTACGGCGCGGTCACGCTCGGGCGGTGGGACGGCGTGGCGCCAATGCCCTACCTGGAGAACGGGCGCGTCTTCCACCTCGTCGGCTGGGTGGTCGCGATGTGGCTGGGCCTGATGGCGCTCGTCGCGCTGGCGGGGCTCCTGGCCGCCGCGCGCAGCCGCCGCGCCGCCGCGATCGGCCTGATGGTCGGGCTGACCGGCGTGGTGCTGTGGCTCCCGTTCGCGGCGCTGCCCGGCGACACCACCGTGTACGGCACGGACGCGCACACGCTCGCGCTGGCCGGCGGCGCCGTCTACTCGGTGGGCTGGCTGCTCGCCGGGTGGTCGGTGGTGCGCAGCGGGCTGTTCAGCAAGTCGGACGGCCTGATGCTGATGCTCGCCGCGCCGATGCTGGGCGCCGCCGGCCTGCTGGTCGGTCCACTTCAGACGGTCGGCGCCATCTTCGCGCTCGCGGCCGGCATCGGCATGTCCTGGACGGCCGGTCACCTGGTGCCGAGTGTCCACAATGGGCGTACTGCCGCCGCGGCGGCCGGAGCCAACGCGGTGGCCGCCCAGGTGGCCACGACGGGAAGCGTCAACTGACCCGTTCCGCCTGCCGGACCGGGGCCGCCACGACCACCGCTCGGCGCTCGTCGCGCGGGCGCAGCCCGGACCAGATGAGCGCCACGCTGACGAGCGTCACGGCGACATCGACGCACACCTCGGCTCCTCTATGGCAATCATTTGGTTGCAACCCGACGGATAGCAATCGGTTGGTTGCGTCAATCGGGCCGGGAGAATGCGTCCTGTGGAGCTGATCACCGATCCGGACGACGAGCGGATCGCGGACTACCGGGCGCTGACCGACGTGGAGCTGCGGACGCGGTGGGAGCCGCCGCACGGCCTCTTCATCGCGGAGGGCGAGCTGGTCCTGCGGCGGGCGCTGCGGGCCGGCTACCCGGCCCGGTCGTACCTGCTCGACGAGAAGCGGGTCGAGCAACTGAGCGATCTGACCGACGCGCCGGTCTACGCGGCCAGCCAGGCGGTGCTCGAGAAGGCGACCGGCTTCCACGTGCACCGCGGGGTGCTCGCCTCGTTTCACCGCAAGCCGCTGCCCGACCCTGCGGACGTGCTCCGCGAAGCGCGGCGCGTGGCGATCCTCGAGGACGTCAACAACCACACCAACCTCGGCGCGGTATTCCGTGGCGCGGCCGCGCTCGGCATCGACGGTGTGCTGCTCTCGCCGTCCTGCGCGGACCCGCTCTACCGGCGCAGCGTGCGGGTGAGCATGGGCGAGGTGTTCGCGGTGCCGTACGCGACCCTGTCCCCCTGGCCCGGGGCGCTGGACGACGTCAAGCGCGCCGGCTTCACCGTCCTGGCGATGACGTTGTCTGCCGACGCGGTGCCGATCCAGAGGGTGCAGAAAGCCGAAAGGACGGCCCTCCTCCTCGGCGCCGAGGGGCCGGGCCTGTCCCGCAAGGCCATCGACGCCAGCGACAAGCGCGTGGTCATCCCGATGCGGCGCGGCGTCGACTCGCTCAACGTGGCCGCGGCGGCGGCTGTCGCGTTCTGGGAGCTGGGTCGGGAAGACTGAGCCTGTGTTCCCTACTGTCCGTGAGGTCATCGCCCTCGACCCGGTGCGCCACGGTGAGCCGCGCGTGGTGGCGGGGGAGAGCGGGCTCGACCGGCCGGTGCGGTGGGTGCACGCGGCGGAGGTGCCCGACATCGCCACCCTGCTGCGCGGCGGCGAGCTGGTGCTCACCACGGGGATCGGGCTGCCGGCCGACGACACGGGCATCCGGGCGTTCGTCGCGGACCTCGCCGACGTGGGCGTCGCCGGCCTCGTCGTCGAGCTGGGCCGGCGATACACGGGGAGTGTCCCGAGGGTGATGGCCGCGGCGGCGCAGCGGCGCGGGATGCCGCTGGTGGAGCTGCGGCGGGCCACGCCGTTCGTGCGGATCACCGAGGCCGTGCACGCGCTGATCGTCGACGCCCAGCTGACCGAGCTGCGGGCGACCGAGGAGATCCACCAGCGCTTCACCGAGCTGTCGGTCGAGGGCGCCGAGCCGGCCGAGGTGGTGCACCAGGCCGCCACGCTGGCCGGCTGCCCGGTCGTGCTGGAAAACCTCGCCCGCCAGGTGCTCGCCTACGACACCGCCGGCGACAGCGCGGAGCTGCTGCTCGACGGGTGGGAGCAGCACTCGCGGCGGATCCAGCCGGCCGGGCGCACCGCGTACGACGCCGACGCGGGCTGGCTCGTCACCAACGTCGGCGCGCGCGGGCAGGACTGGGGGCGGTTGCTGGCCCGCTGGGCGGGGGACGGGCCGCCGCCGACCCGGCTGACCATCCTGCTCGAACGGGCCGCGTCCACGCTCGCCCTCGGCCGCCTCATCAGGCGCGACGCCGCAGGCCTGGAGCACCAGCTCCACCGCACCCTGCTCACCGCCCTGCTCGACCACACCCGCCCGGTCGACGAGGTGGCGCTGCGGGCGCGGGCGCTGGGGGTTCCGCTGGATCGCCGGCACCTCGTCGGCGTGGTGGTGCGCCACCGGGGTGAGGAGCCCGCGCCCGACGCGGCCCGCCTGCGCGACCTGGCCGAGGCGGTGAGCAACGCGCTGCGCGAGGCCGCGCTCGCCGGCCTGGCCGGCCCGCTCGACGACCACGCGGTGGGCGCGCTCGTCGCGCTGCCCGCCGTCACGGACGAGGAACGGTCACTCTCCGCGTTCGCCGCCGCCTTGCATCGGGTACGGGGAGCCGCCGCGCCCGCCGTGGTGGTGGCCGCCGGTTCGCGGGTCGACTCGCTGCGCGACGCCCGCCGCTCCCTTGTGGAGGCTCGTCAGGTGGCCGACGCGGCGCGGCACGGGCGGCGGGACCTGCCGGTGTTCCGCCTGCCGCACGTGGGGCTGGCCGGCCTGCTGCACCTGCTGCGCGACGAGCCGCGGCTACAGACCTTTGTGGAGCGTGAGCTGGGCGCGCTGCTGGCGCACGACGCGCGGCACCCGAAGGAGCGGCTGCTCGGCACGCTCCGGGCCTATTTGGACAGTGGCCGCAACAAGTCGGCGGCGGCCGCCGCGGCGCACCTGTCGAGGCCGGCGCTGTACGAGCGGCTGGCCCGGATCGAGCGCATCCTCGACGCCGACCTCGACGCGGTCGACACATGCCTATCCCTGCACGTGGCGCTCCTGGCCCTGGACGCCGTACGGGAGCAGAACATGAAACATTGACGCGTTTCCCGATATCCCTTTTACTGGGCGGTAACATTCACCGTCCTCGAAGGGACGCGTCATGAGAAAGACTTCCCTGGCGGCCACGACACTGCTGCTCGGGGCCCTCGCGGTCGCGCCGTCCACCGCGAGCGCCGCGCCCGCCGCACTCCGCGAGGTGCTCCTCGTCGGCAACGCGTACGGCGGCACGGTCAGCTTCGTCGACGAGCGGACGTTCGAGGTCCTCGGCACGCTCGACGTCATCCCCGACCTCCAGCAGCGCCTCGACGAGATGAACCTGATCGAGCGCGCCGCCTACGAGGTGGTCCGCTCGCAGAACGGCGACAAGCTCGTCGACGACATGGCCGTCTCGCCGGACGGCCGCACCATGTACGTCTCCCGCTCCAACCTGCCCGACGTGGTGGCCATCGACCTCGTCACCCACCAGCAGGTGTGGCGCTTCAAGCTGGAGGGCTATCACGCCGACCACATGGCGATCTCGCCTGACGGCACCAAGATCATCGTCTCGGACACCACCGTGAACGAGGCGCAGGTGATCAACGCGGCCACCGGCCGGGAAGTGGCCGAGTTTCCCACCGGCGCCTACCCGCACGCCAACGACTACTCACCGGACGGCACCCGCCTCTACAACTCCAGCATCGGCGCGATCTCCCTGCCGCAGTGGATGGAGTGGGCCAAGGGCGCCAAGCAGCTCACGGTCGTCGACCCGAACACGTTCCGGGTGACCCGCGTCTACAACTTCGACCACGGCGTGCGCCCTGCGGTCTTCACCCCCGACAACCGCACCATGTACGCGCAGCTGTCCTACCTCAACGGCCTCATCGAGTACGACCTGGTGGCCGGGCGGATCGTGCGCACGGTCAACCTGCCGTTCAGCGAGGAGGGGCGGGCCACCCACCCCGACGACTACCCGGGCAACTCGGCACACCACGGCATCGCGATGTCCGGCGACGGCACCAAGCTCTGCGTGGCCGGCACGATCGACGACTACGCGGCGATCCTGTCCCGCCCGGCCCTCACCACCAACCAGATCGTGCCGGTGGGCGACATCCCGTACTGGGCGCAGACCAGCTTCGACGGCCGCTACTGCTACGTGACACTGAGCGGCGACGACGAGATGGTCGTCCTCTCCTACGCCACGGGCGCGGTGGTCGCGCGCGTGCCGGTCGGCGACTTCCCGCAGCGCGAACGCAACGCCAAGCTCAGCGCCGAGGCGATCGCCGCGCTCACTCCTTGACCAACGTGGTGAACGCCGGCGGCACGTAGTTGGTGCCGCCCGGCTCGAAGACGTCGGAGTTGGCGGCCGCAGTCCACGCGCCACCGGGGATCGCGGCGGCCAGCTCCGACACCACCCGCGCGTCCGTCCACTCCGGACTCTCGCGGAGCAGGCTCAGCGCGACCACCGACTCCTCGACCTCGCCCACGCACTCGAAGGGCTTGTGGCCGTCGAGGCCCAGCAGCTCCTTGTACCCGGGGATCTGGGTCTCGTCGGCGAGCAGGTCGGCGCCGAAGATGGCGACCAGCCGGGCCCGCGGCATGAACGGTGCCATCGCCAGGAAGACGAACCTGCACTTTGGACAGTGGCCGCACCACCGCGCGCTCGCGTCGCGCAGCTTGAACGCGGCGTTGCAGCTCGTGACCACCTCGTCGTACTGGGTGTGCTCGGCGAACAGGCGGGCGATGTGCAGCTCGGAAAGCGGCCGCAGCAGCGAGAAGTACGCGTCCGCGAGCCCCGCGTGCGCGGCCAGCGCCTCGCGCAGCAACCCTTCCGCCTCGACGCCCTTGCTCCACTGGTGGTTGATCTCGTGCCCGTTCCAGACGAGGTTGGGGTCGGAGGCGGAGCGCTCGTTGGACATCACCACGGGGCCGAGGCCGTGCAGCGTGGCGGTGGCGACCGCGATGAGCGAGTTGATCGCGGTGACCGGGATGTGGCCGTTGAGCGCGCCGGCCGCGTTGAGGTCGAAGAGCTTCGGGTCGATCTTGCGGCGGGCCACGAGCGGGGTCAGGCCGGACGCCGCGAATACCGACTCGATGACCCAGTTGGGGTTGACCGCGAACGGCACCGGGGCGAACCCGCCCCGCCGCAGCGCCTCCAGCGTCACGATCGAGTCCTTGCCGCCGCCGACCGGGCTGAGCGGCCGCCCGCCGGCCACGGAGACCGGATCGGCGGGCGCGGCGGGCGGCGCGGAGACCGACAGCGAGAGCACGTGCGGCAGGTCGTTGCGGTACGCGTACTCCGCCATGCCCTTGGTGTAGACGGCGTCGAGCAGCGCCGCGGCGGCCGGGCTGAGCGGCGTGCTGGTCGTGATCTCCGGCGGCGCGCCCACCTTGAAGTAGCTCACGCCCGCGACGAGGTGCAGCAGCTCCAGCGTCTTGTGGAACGCGGCCGGCGGCTCACCGTCGATAACGGGAAATGTCACGCTTTCGGCGAACTCGAGCTCGTCCAGCGCGTAGGGCAGCAGTGCCTCGCCCGTCGCGGGGTCGAACGTGAGCGCGGGAAAGGACAGCCGCCGGAACTGGGTCTCGAGCACCCCGCAATACTAGGGCGCATGCGCCTTTCTGACCTGAGTGGTCGTTCCGTGGCGGTGTGGGGCTCGGGGCGCGAGGGGGTGGCCGCCGCCGCGGCGGTCGCGGCGGAGCGGCCCGCCCGCCTGGTCGCCGTCGACGACACGGTCAACTTCCTCTCGCTCGACTGGTCGGAGAGCAAGGCGAAGGACGTGCCGCTGGTCACCGGCGACGGGTGCCACGACGCGCTGATGGGCGCCGACGTGATCGTGCGCTCGCCGGGCGTGCCGCAGACCCACCCGTGGATCGTCGAGGCGCGCGAGCGGGGCATAACGGTTACCGGCGGCACCGCGCTGTGGATGGCCGACCACGCCGCCGCCACCGTCGGCGTGACCGGCAGCAAGGGCAAGAGCACCACGTCGAGCCTGATCAGCCACCTGCTGAGCGCGGCCGGCAGGCCCAACGTCTTCGGCGGCAACATCGGCGTGCCGCTGCTCGACCTGCCGGACGCCGAGCAGTACGTGCTGGAGCTGTCCAGCTACCAGTGCAGCGACCTCACCGACTCGCCCCGCGTGGCGGTGGTGACCGCGCTCTTCCCCGAACACCTCGACGCGCACGGCGGCGAGCGCGAGTACTACCGCGACAAGCTCAACCTCATCGCCCACGACCCGCAGACCGTCGTGGTCAACGGGCTCGACGAGCGCCTGGCCGCCGAGATCGGCGACCGCCCAGCGGTGCGGGCCGGCCTGCCCGACTCGTACCACGTGCGGGACGGGATGGTCTACCTGGCGGAGACCCCGCTCTTCGAGCGGGCGGCGCTGCCGCTGGTCGGGCGGCACAACGAGCGCAACCTCTGCGTCGCGCTGGCGGTGCTGGAGGCCCTCGGCGTCGACACGGTGGCGGCCGCGGACACGCTCGCCACCGCCGCCAAGAGCTTCGCCGCGCTGCCACACCGGCTGACCGAGATCGAAGACCCGTCCGGGCTGACGTTCGTCGACGACACGCTCGCCACGAGCCCGTACGCCTCGATGCACGCGATCGACGCCTACGACGGGCGGCCGCTGACGGTCATCGTGGGCGGCACCGACCGCGGCCTCGACTACACCCCGCTGCGCGAGCACCTGGCGAGCCGCGAGCTCACCGTGATCGGCATCCCGGACAGCGGCCCGCGCATCGTGGCCGCGCTGGAGGGCCTGCCCGGCGTGCGCACCGAGGTCGCCGACGACCTCGTCGACGCGGTCCGCCTGGCCCGCGCGCTCACCCCGGCCGGCGGCGCGGTCCTCCTCTCGCCGGCGGCGCCGAGCTACGGCCGCTTCCGCAACTTCGAACACAGGTCCGAAGTCTTCGCCCAGGCCGTCCGCGACACCGCCGCCCCCGCCTGACGAGAGCCCTGACGCCCCACGACTGGAACACCAGTGCTGTTATGCGGCGGGTTTGACAGCACTGGTGTTCCAGTCGTGGGCGCTTCCGGGCCGGAGGCCAAGACGGGGTGGGCGCGACCAACAGCGAAGGGTGAGGCCGCGGGAGCGACGGTCGGGACCACGACGGACGCCGCGGTAGCTCAAATCAGCCGCCTAGGGCGGCGACCAGAAGGCGCATGGAGCGGATCGCGGACCTGATCTCCTGGAGGTAGCGGCCCGCGGTGAGCACCGGCTCGGGGAGCGCGAGCTCGTCGGCGAGGCGGGGGTCGACGCCGATCGTGTCGATGGCGCAGCCGTGCGGCAGGCCGAGCGTGCGCACGGCGTCGCAGTGCTGAAACGGCACGTAGATCGGCGCGGTCACCACGAGCACCCGGTCGCCCTGGGCCAGCGCGGCCCGCTTGGCCCAGAATCGCTGGGTGTCGGCGGTGTGCGCGCGGCGTAACCCCGGCTCGGACGACGGCGCGGCCAGCACCGCGACCCGCGGGCCCTCGGCGGGGGCGTAGGTGCGCACGGACCAGGAGCCGTCCGGCGCGGCGTCCGCCTCGACCGGCTCGTCGACCTTGAACGCTCGCCGCACGCCCAGGTCGAGCACGTCGACCTCGCTGCGGCAGCCGTTGACCGGCGCGAGGGCGCGCTCGGCCGGCGACAGCGGGCGGAAGCTGCCCAGCACGCCCACGCCCTCGGCGAACGTGCCGCGGTGCAGCAGGTGCGCGGCGTACGCCGTGCGCCGCAGGCAGGCGTGCGCGAGGCCGCCGAGCACGACCACGTGCTTGTAGTCGCGGCGGGGCGGGGGCTTCGCGCCGACCATGCCGAGCGCCTCGGCCGACGCCGCGACAAGCGCGGCGATCTCGGGGTCGAGGTCGGGCTCGCGGGCGTCGGGGCGCTCGGCGCCGGCACGGAAGTCCCAGTGCGTCGCCGAGAACGCGTCGAGCCACCCCAGCAGCGACGGGCTGTCGCCGCCCGGCCACTGCCCGCCGAACGCGGTGACGAGGTCGCGCAGGGGCGGAGACGTGATCCAGCGAGCCACGCCGTCGAGCACGGCGGCTGGCTCGCCGGACGGGAGCGGGACCGGCTGCACGTGCACCGTCAGATATTAACGGGGAGGGGCATTACACACTGTAGGTTGCCTCCCCGGGCCGCGCCGTTGGAAAGTGCGGTATGACCGATGACCTGCTCGCCCGCCACCGGGCCGTGCTGCCCAAGTGGATGCCGCTCTACTACCAGGAGCCGATCGAGATCGTGTCCGGCTCGGGCTGCCGGGTCACCGACGCGGCCGGCCGCACATATCTCGACTTCTTCGGCGGCGTGCTCACCACCATGATCGGGTACGACGTGGCGGAGGTGCGCGAGGCGGTCGAGCGGCAGCTGCGCACGGGCGTGGCGCACACCTCGACGCTGTACCTGATCCGCCAGCAGGTCGAGCTCGCCGAGAAGATCGCGCGGCTCTCCGGCATCGAGGACGCGCGGGTCTTCTTCACCAACTCGGGCACCGAGGCCAACGAGGCCGCCCTGCTCGTCGCCACCAACCTGCGCAGGTCCAACCAGGTGCTCGCGGTGCGCAACAGCTACCACGGCCGGTCGTACGCGACGATCGGCATCACCGGCCACCGGAGCTGGTCGGCGAGCGCGCTCAACCCGCTCCAGGTGGCCTGGCTGCACTCCGGCGACCGGCTGCGCGGCGTGCTCGCCCGGCTCGACGAGGCCGACCACATCGAGGCGGCGGTCGAAGACCTGCGCGAGGTGATCGCCACGCAGACCTCCGGCGACGTGGCCTGCCTGATCGCCGAGCCGATCCAGGGCGTGGGCGGGTTCGTGAGCGCGCCGGACGGGCTCTTCGCGGCGCTGAAGAAGGTGCTCGACGAGTACGGCATCCTGCTCATCTCGGACGAGGTGCAGACCGGCTGGGGGCGCACCGGCGAGCACTTCTGGGGTTACCAGGCGCACGGGGTGACCCCCGACCTGCTCACGTTCGCCAAGGGCATCGGCAACGGCTTCGCGCTGGCCGGCGTGGTCGGCCGGGCCGAGGTGATGAACGCGGTGGACGCGATCTCGTTCTCCACCTTCGGCGGCAACCCGATCTCGACCGCGGCCGGCAACGCGGTGCTCGACTACGTGCTGGACCACAATCTTCAGGAGAACGCCCAGCGCGTCGGGGCCATCCTGTTGGAGGGGCTGCGCGCGGCGGCCGCGGATCACTCGATCATGGCCGAGGTACGGGGGAAGGGGCTGATGCTGGCGATCGAGTTCGTGCGACCCGGCACGGTGGAGCCCGACCCGGCGGTGACCGCGCGCGTCTTCGAGCTCGCGAAGGAGGGTGGCCTGCTCGTGGGCAAGGGCGGCCTGTACGGCAACGTGCTCCGCATGGGCCCGCCGCTCACGCTCGGGGAGGACGAGGCGCGGGAGGGGCTGGCCATCCTGGTCGACGCGATCGGGCGGGCCGCCACGTAACGGTTCGGCGCCCAGGGGTTGCTGTCACCCGCGACTTGTCGTAAGAATCCTTCAAAGCGTTAACAGCGACTGAAGGGAAGTGACGCGGCCCCCATGAATAGTACAAGGCGTGACATTCTCCGTCGCGGGGTCGTCGCCGGCGTCATGGCGACCCCCGCGGCCGGCCTGCTGACCGGCTGCGCGATGGGCGGCGATGACGACGACTCCGGCGGCGATAGCGCCAACCAGGGCGAGAAGACCGCGGAAAACCCCTTCGGCGTCAAGGCGGACGCGCCGCTGGAGGTGGTCATCTTCAACGGGGGGTACGGCGAGGAGTACGCGAAGGCCCACGAGGCCATGTACAACGAGAAGTACCCGAACGCGAAGATCACCCACTCGGCCACCCAGGAGATCAGCAAGACGCTCCAGCCGCGCTTCGTCGACGGCAGCCCGCCCGACGTGGTCAACAACTCCGGCGCCGGCCAGATCGACCCGGGCGGCCTCGTGTCGCAGGGCGCGCTCGCCGACCTCGGCCCACTGCTCGACGCGCCGAGCCTCGACGTGCCCGGCAAGAAGGTGCGCGACACGCTGCTGCCCGGCGTGGTCGACGTGGGCAGCTTCGACGGCAAGTTCCACGTGCTCAACATCAGCTACACCGTCTACGGCATCTGGTACTCGCAGAAGCTCTTCACCGACCGCGGCTGGCAGTACCCGAAGACCTGGGACGAGCACATCGCGCTGTGCCGCACCATCCAGGCGGCCGGCATCTCGCCGTGGACCTACGCGGGCAAGCACCCCCGCTACATGAGCTGGCCGGTCATCTCCACGGCCATCAAGTTCGGCGGGCTCGACGTCGCGAAGAACATCGACAACCTTGAGCCCAACGCGTGGAAGTCGGACGCGATGAAGCAGTCGGCCGACGCGTGGTACCAGATCGTCAAGGACAAGTTCATCCTGCCCGGCACGCCCGGCCTCGACCACGTGCAGTCGCAGACCGAGTGGTGCCGCGGCAAGGCGGCGTTCATCTCCTGCGGCTCCTGGATCGAAAACGAGCAGAAGGCGGTCACCCCTGCCGGCTTCGACATGGCGATCGCGCCGACGCCGAGCCTCGGCGCCGGCGACAAGCTGCCGTTCGAGGCGATCCGGGGTACGGCCGGCGAGCCGTTCATCGTGCCGGCCAAGGCGAAGAACGTGCCCGGCGGCCTGGAGTACTTCCGCACCGTGCTGTCGATGCGCGGCGCCAAGGACTTCACCCAGAAGGTCTCCGCGCTCAGCGTGGTGGCCGGCGCGGCCGACGGCGCGACCCTGCCGCCGGGCCTCACCACCGTCGTCAAGGCGCTTGACGCCTCCGGCGCCAACGGCTTCAACTGGGTCTACAACAACTACTACCGCAAGCTCGAGCGCGAGCTCGTCGACGCGGCGTGCGGGGAGTTCTTCAGCGGCCGCATCAGCCCGACCGAGTTCCTCGACCAGTGCCAGAAGGGCGCTGACATGATCGCGCAGGACAGCTCGGTCAAGAAGTTCAAGCGGGCCTGAGGGGGCAGGGGCGGCGCATGCGGCATGGCAAGTACCCGCTGATCATCACGTTCCTGGTGCCGCCCCTGCTCCTGTACGGCGTCTTCGTGCTCTCGCCGTACCTGCAGGCGTTCCAGATCTCGACCACCGACTGGCTCGGCTACTCCGCGGACGCCAACTCGGTGGGGTTGGACAACTTCGTCCAGCTGTTCAAGGACGACTACGTCTGGAACGCCATCAAGAACAACGCGATCCTGCTCGCGCTCGTACCGGTGCTGACGATCGTGCTCGGCCTGTTCTTCGCGACCATGCTCAACATGGGTGGGCGCGGCGGGCGGGCCGGCGTGGTCGGCGTGCGCGGCACCGCCGCCTACCGCCTGGTGTACTTCTTCCCCCAGGTGCTCTCCGTCGTCATCGTCGCGGTGATCTGGCAGCAGGTGTACCACCCCAACGCCGGCCTGCTGAACGCGACGCTCGAGCCGTTCGGCATCGAGGGGCCGAGCTGGCTCGGCGACCCGCGCTTCGCGTTCTGGTGCGTGCTGGCCGTGATGGTGTGGGCCAACGTCGGCTTCTACGTGGTCCTCTTCGGCGCGGCGATGCAGGCCATCCCGAAGGACATCTACGAGGCGGTGATGCTCGACGGCGCCTCCCGCGCGGTCACGCTCCGGCGCATCACGATCCCGCTGCTGTGGGACACCGTGCAGGTCGCCTGGATCTACCTGGCCATCGCCGCCCTCGACGGCTTCATCCTCGTGCAGCAGATGACCAACGGCGGCCCCAACTTCTCCTCCGACGTGATCGGCCTGCGCATGTACAACACCGCCTTCGGCAGCGACACCAAGTTCGGCTACGCCTCGGCGATCGGCGTGGTGATGTTCTTCCTCACGCTGTCGGTGGCCGTGCTGGCGCTGCGCGCGTCCCGGCGGGATCGGATCGAGTTCTCGTGACGCTCGTCGACTCCCGTTCCGACACGGCCGCGCCCGCGCCGTCCAAGGATCGCCCGCCGCGCCGCGAGTGGGGCGTGGCCAACGTCTTCTCGCACGGCTTCCTGTTGCTGTGGGCGCTGCTCACCACGCTGCCGCTGCTGTGGGTGGTGCTGAGCTCCTTCAAGGACGACAACGAGATCCTGACCGACCCGTGGGGCCTGCCCGGCGCGCTGCGCTTCGAAAACTGGCAGCGCGCGTGGACCGAGGCGCACATCGGCCGGTACTTCCTCAACAGCGTCGTCGTCGTCTCCGGCTCGCTCACGCTCACGATGCTCTTCGGCGCCACCGCCGCGTACGTCTTCGCCCGCTACGACTTCCGCTTCAAGCAGGTCTTCTACTACCTGTTCGTGGGCGGCATGATGTTTCCGGTCTTCCTGGCGCTGGTGCCGCTCTTCTTCGTGGTGCGCAACGCCGGCCTGTTCGGCACGTGGCGGGGCCTCATCCTGGTGTACGCCGCGTACTCGCTGCCCTTCACCGTCTTCTTCCTGACCGCCTTCTTCCGCACCCTCCCGCAGACGGTCGCCGAGGCGGCGCTCATCGACGGGTGCGGCCACTTCCGGCTCTTCTTCCGCGTGATGCTGCCGATGGCGCGGCCCGGCCTGATCAGCGTGGGCATCTTCAACTTCCTCGGCCAGTGGAACCAGTTCATCCTGCCCCAGGTCCTGATGCAGGGTGACGACTCGCGGTGGGTGCTGGCGCAGGGGCTGTCGGCGCTCGCGGTGAGCCAGGGCTACCAGGGCGACTTCAGCGGCCTCTTCGCCGGCCTGACGATCGCGATGCTGCCGGTGCTCGGCGTCTACGTCCTCTTCCAGCGCCAGATCCAGTCCGGCCTGACGGCCGGCCAGCTGAAGTAACCTGGCCCGGATGGGAGCGAGCGCGCGAAAGGCCACGCCGGAGGACGCGACCGCCATGGCCGAGCTGCGGTGGCGGTGGCCGGCCGAGGAGCACGGCTACGCGGGCACCGACCGCGCGGCGTACGTCGAGTCGTTCGCCGCCTGAGTCGTCGACCACATGGCCACGCACGTCCCGTTCGTCGCCGAGGTCGACGGCACGGTCGTGGGCATGGCCTGGCTGATGCTCGCCGACCGCGTGCCGGCACCGACCCGCCGCCACCGCCGCACCGGCGACGTCCAGGCCGTGTACGTGGCGCCGGAGCACCGCGACAGCGGCGTGGGCGCGGTGCTGGTGGGGGCTTTGCTGGCCGAGGCCCGCGAGCTCGGCCTGGAGCACGTCACCGTCCACTCCAGCGAGCGCGCCGTCCAGTTCTACAAGCGCCAGGGCTTCGCGAGCGACCCGCAGTGGCTCTGGTGGCGCCCCGAGCCAGCCTGACCACGTCCGCTCGATGGCGCGCTAGTGGAAGAGCTGGGTGTGTAGGGCGGCGGCCTCGACCGGGGTCAGTAGGGGGCGGGCGGACAGCCAGGCGGCCGCTGCCGCGCCGTCGGAGGCGTGCGGGCGGGGGGCGTCCGGCCAGCGGGTGGTCAGCTCGCGCTCGACCGCGGGCGCCAGGGGGGTGTCGCCGGTCAGGAGGCCGCCGCCGAGCACGATCGGGCTCGTGTCGCCGGGCGCGCGGATGCGGGCGACGCTCTCGGTCAGCAGGCGCGCGGCCTCGGCCAGCAGGGCGGTCGCGGTGGGGTCGCCTTCCGCGTGGCCGGCGATGACCAGCGGGGCGAGCGTGGCCAGTTCCACCGGTGGGCGGCGGGTCACCCGCTGCACGAGCAGGTCGACCCGGTCTCGCGCGGAGAGCGTGCCGAGGTCGGCGCGACCGGCGGTGGGCGTGTCCGCGTCGGGGCCGAGCAGGTGCGCCACCACGGCGCGGGAGAGGCGGCCCAGCGGGCGGCCGGCGTCCATGGCGGCCAGCGTGGCGCGGACGGCCTCGCGGCCCATCCAGAAGCCGCTCCCCGCGTCGCCCAGGAGCCAGCCGTGGCCGTCGGAGACGCGTTCCAGGGCGAAGCCACGGATGGTGCAGGCTACGGCGCCCGTGCCGGCGATCAGCACGGTGCCGTCGGGGCTGGCGGTGCCGGACGCGTACGCCACCAGGGCGTCGCCGATGATCTCGTAGGGGCAGTGGAGGCCCGCGTCGGCCCAGGCGCGGTCGAACGCGGCGCGGCTCGCCGGATCGGCCAGCAGGCGGGCGACACCGGCGAGGCCGACCGTCCCGGCGCGTACCCGCGTGGGGTCGACCGCGGCGAGTGCCTCGGAGAGTGCTTTCGCGAACTCGGCCGCGGCGGCCTCGGCGCCGTGTGACGTGGGGTTGCCGCCGCCGGCGGCGCCGCTGCCGACCCGCTCGCCCGCGAGCGAGACGACCAGGGCCCGGGTGGATGTGCCGCCGATGTCCAGCCCGATCACGAGTGCGTCCGACACCCGCTCATCGTGGTGCCGAATGCCCGCTGATAGCGCTCCCAGACGGTAACAGTTTGAAAACTTCGCCCAACACCTTGACAAGGTAGCCCTGTTAGTAAGAACTTTTACCACTATCAGTTAACACTCCTTTCCAATGAAGATCCATAGGAAGGCAGGCGCGCGATGGACACCCCGGTGGCTGTGGACGGCGTGCTGCTGGCCGTTCGCGCCAAGCTGCCGGAGTTCACCGGCGCGCTCAAGCGGGTCGCCGAGCAGGTGCTGACCGACCCCGCGGGGGCGTCGCGGGCCACGATCGTCGAGCTGGCCGAGCGGAGTGGCACCTCGCCGGCGACGGTCACCCGGTTCTGCCGGGCGCTCGGCTTCGAGGGCTACGCCGAGCTGCGCCTCGGCATCGCCGCGGAGACCGGGCGGGCCCGCGCGGCCGGCTGGACCGTCGACATCGGCCGGGAGATCGAGCCGGGCGACCCCCTGGAGAAGGTGCTCCAGCAGATCATGGCGGCCGACACGCGGGCCATGCACGACACCGCCGGGCTGCTCGACCTGGGCGAGGTGGAGCGGGCCGCCGACGCTATCGCGGGCGCCACCCGGGTCAACATCTTCGGCGCCAGCGGCAGCGCGCTGGTCGGCGAGGAGATGCAGTTCAGCCTGCACCGCATCGGCGTGGCCGCCTGGGCCTGGACCGACGTGCACAACGGGCTCGCCAGCGCCGCCCTGCTGCGCCCCGGTGACGTGGCGCTCGGCGTCTCCCACAGTGGACAGACGCGGGAGACCATCGAGATGCTCGCCGAGGCGGGCAGCCACGGTGCCACCACGGTGGCGCTCACCAGCTTCCCGCGTTCGCCGCTGGCCGAGCTCTCCGACATCGTGCTGCTCACGGCCACCCAGGCGACGACGTTCCGGCCCGACGCCCTTTCCGCCCGACACCCCCAGCTGGTCGTGCTCGACCTGCTCTACATCGCCGTCGCGCAGCGCACCCACGATCGTGCCCACGCCGCGTTCCAACGGACCGCCCAGGCCGTCGACGGCCACAAGGCGGGCAAGGAGGCGGCCAGATGAGTCCCACCAACACCTACCGAGGAGACGCACCATGTCCGTAACCCCTGACGGCACGCCGGATCTGACCCGCCGCAGGCTGCTGGGCCGGGCTGCGGCCGCCGGTCTGCTCGCGACCCCGGCCGCCGGTCTGCTCAGCGGATGCCTGGGCGGCGGCGATGACGACGACACGAGCGACCAGGCGCAGGGCGAGAAGAGCGCCACCAACCCGCTCGGCGTCGACGCCAAGGCCCCGCTCGAGATCTACATCTTCAACGGCGGTCTCGGCACCAAGTACGCCACCGACGTGCACGTGCCGTCGTACAAGAAGTCGTTCCCCGAGGCCGAGGTGAAGTTCAACCAGGCCGAGGAGATGGCGACCGTGCTCCAGCCGCGGTTCACCAGCGAGGACCCGCCGGACATGGTCAACAACGCCGGCTCCAAGCTGATGGACCAGGGCGCGCTGGTGCAGGCGGGCCAGGTGCAGGACCTGACCGACCTGTACAACGCGCCGTCGCTCGACATCGCCGGCAAGACGGTCAAGGACACGCTCGTGCCGGGCACCGTCGAGCAGGGCTCGTTCAACGGCAAGCCGTACGTGCTCAACTACGCCTTCACCGTCTTCGGCCTGTGGTACTCCGACAAGCTCTTCCAGGCCAACGGCTGGACCGCGCCGAAGACCTGGGACGAGTTCACCGCGCTGCTCGACAAGGCCAAGGCCGCGGGCAAGACGGGGTACGCCTACGCGGGCGCGAACGCGGCCTACTACCAGTACCTGGTGATCCTCACGACGGCCGCCAAGATCGGTGGCGCGGACGTGCTGAAGAACATCGACAACCTCGAGGACGGCGCCTGGACGGCCGAGCCGGTCAAGCAGGCCGCACAGATGTGGGGCGAGATCGGCAGCAAGTACATGCTCAAGGCGCACCTCGGCCTGCGCCACACCGAGGTCCAGCTCCAGCAGAACCAGGACCAGGTGGTCTTCTACCCCTCCGGCTCCTGGCTGGAGAACGAGCAGGCCAAGGACACCCCGGCCGGCTTCAACTACGCGGTGATCCCGGTGCCGAGCGCCAGCTCCTCGGACAAGCTGCCGCAGACGGCGATCTACGCGGCGGCCGGCGAGATGTACTTCGTCGCGTCCAAGGGCAAGAACCCGCGCGGCGGCATGGAGTACCTGCGCCACATGCTCTCCAAGGAGGGCGCGAAGGGCTTCACGCAGCTGACCAAGGTGCTCACGGTCGTGCAGGGCGCCACCGAGGGCCTCACGATCTCGCCCGGCCTCACCAGCAGCGAGGCGATGCTCAAGGCGGCGGGCAGCGACTACTTCGCCTACCGCTGGGACACCTGGTACAAGAAGATGGACGACGAGTGCCGGGCGGCCACCAACGAGCTGATGTTCAACGGTGGTGACGCCGACAAGTTCGTGACCCGCATGCAGAAGGTCGCGGACGCCGTGAAGAAGGACCCCTCCATCGAGAAGTTCAAGCGGTAATCGTCATGCGGCATGGCAGGTACCCGTTCATCGTCGGCTTTCTGATCGCGCCGGTCACGATCTACGTGACCTTCGTGATCGCGCCGTATCTCCAGGCCTTCTACCTGGCGATGACCAACTGGCGCGGTGTCTCGGCTAACCCGAAGTTCATCGGGCTGGACAACTTCAGGCGGCTGCTTGAGGACGACACATTCTGGAAGGCCGTACGGCATCACGGCGTGTTGCTGCTTGTCCTGCCGCTGGCGTCCATCGCGATCGCCCTCGTCTTCGCGTTCCTGCTGAACGTGGGTGGAGGGTCGAAAGGTGGCGTGATGACGGGGGTCTGGGGGTCGAAGTTCTACCGGATCGTGTTCTTCTTCCCCCAGGTCCTCGCCGTCGTGATCGTCGCCGTGATCTTCCAGCGGGTGTACGCCCCGGACGAGAGCGGGCTGCTCAACGGCTTCCTCGGCCTGTTCGGCATCGACCCGGTGCCGTTCATGGCGGACAAGAACATCGCGCTCTTCGCGATCATCGCCGTGCTCGTGTGGCAGGCCGTCGGCTTCTACGTGGTGCTCTTCTCCGCCGGCATGGCGTCGGTGCCGAAGGACATCTACGAGGCGGCGGTGCTCGACGGCGCCGGGCGGGGCAACATGTTCTTCAAGGTCACGCTGCCCCTGCTGTGGGACACGCTCCAGGTCGCCTGGGTCTACCTGGGCATCGCGGCGTTCGACGCGTTCGCGATCGTGCAGGTGCTCTCGATCGACCGGGGCGGCCCGGATGGCGCCACGACAGTGCTCGGCATGGAGATCTACCGCAACGCCTTCGACTACTCGCAGTTCGGCTACGCCTCGGCGATGGGCGTGGCGCTCTTCTTCCTGACCATCACGTTCGCCGCGTTGACCCTGCGGGTCAGCCGGCGCGAGACGATCGAGCTCTAGGGGGTATCGACAGTGGCACGCATCGACACCCCGGCGCCCGCCCGGCGGGACGCGGCCCCGCCCGGCCGGCACGCCAGCCCGGCGGGGGAGCGCCGCCGCGAGATCGGCCTGCTCAACAGCCTCGCGCACGTCGGCCTCGCCGTCTGGGCGGTCATCATCCTCGCCCCGCTGATCTGGATGTTCCTCGCCTCGTTCAAGACCAACACCGAGATGTACCTGGGCAACCCGTTCAGCCTGCCGAAGGAGATCGACTTCGACAGCTACGTCCGGGCGTGGAACAAGGCGCACGTGGGCCGCTACTTCCTCAACAGCGTCTTCGTGGTCACGCTCAGCACGGCGGGCACGATGCTCTTCGGCTCGATGGCGGCGTACGTGCTGGCCCGGTACAGGTTCTGGGGCAACCGGATCATCTACTACCTGTTTGTCTCCGGCCTGGCGTTTCCGGTGTTCCTCGCGCTCGTCCCGCTCTTCCTCATCGTCAACAACATGGGCCTGCGCAACACCTACACCGGGCTGATCCTGGTCTACATCGCCTACTCGCTGCCGTTCACCGTGTTCTTCCTGGCCGCGTTCTTCAAAACCTTGCCCAACTCGGTGGCCGAGGCCGCGGTGATGGACGGCGCGTCGCACACGCGCCTGTTCTTCCAGGTGATGATGCCGATGGCGCGGCCGGCGCTGGTGAGCATCACGATCTTCAACATCATCGGCCAGTGGAACCAGTACCTGCTGCCGGTGGCGCTCATGCAGGGCGAGGGCGCGCAGGAGAAGTGGGTGCTCACCCAGGGCATCGCGAACATCTCGGTGCAGGCCGGCTACGAGGCCGACTGGGCGGCCATGTTCGCGGCCGTCACCCTCTCCATCCTCCCCATGATCATCATGTACTCCATCTTCCAGCGCCAGATCCAGGCCGGCCTCACCGCCGGCGCGGTCAAGTAGCGACAACGGCACGCCGCGGGGCCGTCTCCGGACCGGATGGCCCCGCGGCGCGCCACCTCGACAACCCAGATTCCAGACAGAGATGTGAGCTACCGCGATGTGCGTCGTGGTCGCTGTCCGTTGCTCCCGCGGCCTCACCCATCCGCCGCTGGTCGCGCTCACCCCGGCGGCCGCGCCGGGCCTTACGGCCCCGGCTGGGTAAGTGTGTGTGCGGGATGCCTTTGCTCTGCTTCCCTGGAGTGGTCACCCCCATCGGCCCGCCGCCAGCGGAATGGCTTTGCCCACTGCCCCACGCACGACGGCGTGGACGCATTGATGCGCGCAGCTCGACAGCTTCCCACAGACCAGCAGAAGCGGGCCGATCGGAGAGGGTGCCCACTCCAGGGAAGCAGAGCAAAGCGTCCCGCGCGCACTTACCCAGCCGGGGCCGAAGGCCCGGTGGGGTGGGCGCGACCAGCGGCGGACGGGTGAGGCCGCGGGAGCAACGGAGAGCGACCACGATGGTTAGCCGGCATGGCGGCTACTGCCTGCGAAGCCACCCCCACGCCGAAAGGTCTCTAGTACATCTGTCGGACCGGTCGGGCAGAATGCGCACGTGGAGGTTGACGGGCGGCGGGTGTGGGGGTCGACGGCGACCGCCTACCCGCCGTTGCTGCGCGCCGGGGTGCGGGTCGAGCGCTGCCACGACGTCGAGCTGACCGAGGCGCTGCTGCTCGGCTACGACGGGCGGTGGGGTGAGCCGCGTTCGCTGGCCGCCGCTCACGCGCGGCTGACCGGGCAGCCCGTGCCGCCCGACCCGCCGCCGCGCCCGGCCGCGCCGCCCGGCGACGCACAGGGCTCGCTCTTCGACGACGCGCCGCCGCCGCCCGACGATCCGGAGGTCCTCGCGCGGGTCTACGCCGACCAGGCCGCCCGGGTGGCGCGCACCGAGCATCCCGGGCGCTTCCGGCTGCTGGTGGCCGCCGAGTCGGCCGGGGCGCTGATCGCCGCCGAGATGGGGGCGGCGGGCCTGCCGTGGCGGGCCGACATCCACGACAAGCTGCTGCTCGAGCTGCTCGGCGAGCCCTCGCCGGTGGGTGGCCCGCCCCGCCGCCTGGCCGAGCTGTCGGCGAAGATCGCGGCGGCCTTCGGCGTGCGGCAGCTGCATCCCGAGTCGCCGCAGGAGCTGCTGCGCGCGTTCGCCCGGGCCGGCGTCCAGCTGCCCAATACGCGCGCCTGGTCGCTGCGCGGCGTCGACCACCCGGCCGTGCCGCTGCTGCTGGAGCACAAGGAGCTCTACCGCATCTGGACGGCGCACGGCTGGGCCTGGCGTGACACGTGGGTCCACGATGGACGGTTCCGCGCCGAGTACGTGCCGGCCGGCGTCGTCTCCGGCCGCTGGGCCACCCGCGGCGGGGGAGCGCTGCAGATCCCCAAGGTCGTCCGCCGCGCGGTCGTCGCCGATCCGGGGTGGAAGCTCGTGGTGGCCGACGCCGGCCAGCTGGAGCCCCGCGTGCTCGCCGCCGTCTCCGGCGACGACCGCCTGGCCGCCGCGGCCGCCTCGGGCGACCTCTACGCCGCGCTGGCGGCGGACGCGTTCGGCGGCGACCGGGCCCGCGCCAAGGTGGCCCTGCTCGGCGCGATGTACGGCCAGACAGGCGGCGCCGCCGTCCCCGCCCTGGCCACGCTCAAGCGCAACTATCCGACGGCGTTCGACTACGTCGAGGCGGCCGCGCGCACCGGCGAGGGCGGTGGCCTGGTCCGCTCATGGCTGGGGCGCACCTGCCCGCCACGGTCCGTTTCGGTCACGCAGGAGGAGTTCGGGCCCGTGGACGGCTCCCGCGCTCGGGCCCGGGGGCGCTTCACCCGAAACTTCGTCATACAGGCCACCGCGGCCGAGTGGGCGCTCACGCTGCTCGCCACGCTCCGCGGCGACCTCGCCGGCACCGGCGCCGACCTGGTCTTCTTCCAGCACGACGAGGTGCTCGTGCACGCGCCGCACGAGCGGGCAGCCGAGGTCGCCGAGGCCGTGCGCGCCGCCGCCACCCGCGCCGGCCAGCTGCTTTTCGGGGCCACCGCGGTGCGCTTCCCCCTCGACGTGTCCGTCGTTGATTGTTACGCCGACGCCAAATGAGCCGCCCGGGTCTTTCCCTTCGGCCCGCGAAGCGCTAAGACTTGACGCGGCACACCTGGGGGGGGTGTTCGCGATGGCGACCGCGGGGATGGTCATCGCCGCCGGCGGGGGGCGCCGGATCGGCGGGCCGGAGGCACTACTGCGACATGAGGGCACACCGCTCGTCGACCGGGCGATCGAGATCGTGCGCGACGCAGGCTGCGAGCCGGTCTTCGTCATCCTCGGCGCGGCGGCCGACGAGGTGCAGGCCGCGGCCGAGCTCAAGGGCGCGAGCGTCGTGGTCGACAAGACGTGGGGCCGCGGCATCGGCAGCTCACTGCGCGCCGGCCTCAAGGCCGTGACCGACACCGCGGCCGACGCCGTGGTCGTGGTCCCGGTAGACATGCCGGGCGTGACAGCCCACGCGGTGCGCCGCGTGGCCGCGCTGCCCTACGCCGACGTCCTGGTGTGCGCCACCTACGAGGGCCGCCGCAGCTACCCGATGCTCTTCGGCCGCAAGCACTGGCCCGGCATCTCGACCGTCGCGCACGCGGACGCCGGAGCAAGGCCGTACCTGCTCGCGCACAAGCACGAGGTCCTCGACGTGGCGTGCGACCGCATCGCCGACGGGTCGCGGCTGGAAAGCCCGGAGGCGGTGGCCGCCTTCAAGCTGACCATCCCCGCCCAGCGGGTGCGCCACTGACCGGGGTTGGGCTTGTCGCGCGGAGCCGGCAGCGGCGGCCGGGGGTTTCGGCGAGCGCTGCGAGCCGCCGGCCGCCGCGGTGCCCGCGGGAGCATACGGTCCGCGACTGACGCGGAGGCGGGCAAATATGTCTGGATGTCGGTCTCCGCGGTCAGGGGCGGTGGGTGAGGTAGGCGGCGCCGCGCGGGGAGAGGCGGTAACCCACCTCCAGGCTCTCCGTCAGGCCGAGTGCCTTCAGCTTGCGCACGTCGGCCTTGAAGGACGGCACGTCGCGGCCCAGGGCGGCGGCGAGGTCGGCCGCGCGTACCCCCGGATGGTCGGCGATCGCGCGCAGTGTCGCGGCGGTCCACGGGCCGCGGGTGCTGGCGTGGTCCAGGCGGGCGAGGCGCAGGTCGATGGCGGCCACGCCGGCGTCGTCGAGGCGGTCGTCGGCGGCCAGGGCCGCGCGCGGGTCGGGGCCGGCCACCCGGCGGAAATGGAGCAGGTAGAGGTGGCCGTCGGCGGGGCCGGCGAGGTGGGCCAGCAGCGCGGCCACGCTGTCGAAGCCGGCGTCGTGCGCGTCGGTGGGGGTGAGGTCCTCCGGGCGTACCGGGTCGGCGGCCGTCACCTCGACAAGGCCGGCGCCGGTCCGGTATGTCCGGCCGGCCACGACCTGGGGGCGGCGCCACCGGCGCAGCGCGGCGGTGATCGTGCCGTCCGCGATGCCGTCGCGCAGCCGCCGTTCAAACAGCATCGGGAAACCGCCCGGCGAAGTTTTCCCAGCAGACCGCCCGCAGCCAGTCGTCGCCGAGGTCGAGGCGGATCAGGCCGGTGAGCTGGTCGGCGTACTCGTAGGGGATGTTGGGGAAGTCGCTGCCCAGCAGCACCTTGCCGGCCAGGCCCAGCTCGCGCAGGCGGGGGCGCAGCGCGACGGGAAACGGCACGAGCTGGTCGAAGAACGGCGTGAACACCATCGTGGTGTCGAGCGCGACCCCCTCGCACGACTCGGCCAGCGCCAGAAACTCCTCGTAGTCCGGCGCGCCCATGTGGGCCACGATCGCGGGGAGCCGTGGGTGGCGGGCGAGCAGGGCGGCGAAGGGCGAGGGTCCGGTGTACTCGGCCGCCATCGGCGCGTGGCCGGCGTGCACCACCACCGGCACCCCCGCCTCGGCCAGCAGGCCCCACACGGGCGTCAGCGCCGGGTCGAGCGGGTCGAAGCCGCCCACCTGCAGGTGCACCTTGAAGACGCGCGCGCCCGCGTCGAGCGCGGCGGTCACGTACTCCGACACGCCCGGCTCCGGGTAGAACGTCGCCGAGGGGAGGCAGCCGGGCGTGGCGCGGGCGAAGGCAAGCGTCCAGTCGTTGAGGTCGGCGGCCATGCCGGGGCGGTGCGCGTAGGCCAGCGCGGTGAACGCCCGCACGCCGAGCTTCGCCAGGTGGGCGACGCGCTCGGCGTCGGTCCACCGGTAGCGGATCGGCCACTCCACGCCGACCAGCGGCCCGGCCTCGTCGAAGTGTGCCCACACGCGGCGGAGCATGCGCGGCGGCAGGAAGTGCACGTGCACGTCAGCCAGGCCAGGCAGGCCGAGAGCACCCCAGAACCCCGGAACCGCGTCGTCACCCGAGAGTGTCACACCTCGATATTGAACCGGCGGAGCACCGAAGGCGCCAGCAGCCCCCACGCGGACAGCAGCGAGACCACCATGAACGCGCCGCGGAACACATAGACCTCCACCGCGCCGCCCGCGCGTACCGCGAGGCCTCCGGGCAGGCCGAACATCCGCCACATGCGGCGTCCGGTGGGGATCGGCCACAGGATCGGCACGCCCGCGCGGGTGAGCAGGTCACCCAACAGATGGACGAGGCAGCCAACGCCGACCGCCAGGCCCAGCATCGGGTATCCCCGGTCGCCGGGCAGGCGCAGCGCGGTGCCCCACGCGGCGGCCGCGGAGACGAGCGTGACGAGCAGCCAGCCGGCCCGCTTGGCCCACTCGTCGAAGAGGCCGCGCAGCGCGAGGCCGATCATCAGGAAGAGGATGGCGACGACCGCCCACTTGCCGTACGCCGTGCACAGCGCCGTCGTGCCCCACCCCACCAGCACCGTGAACGGGAGCGTGTGGGTGAGGGTGCGGTGACCGTTCTCGCGTTCGGGGTCGTCGCTCAGCTTGGTGACGTGGTAGACGGCGAGCGACAGCTTTTCGATCACCTCGGCCACGAAGAGCGACGCCACGCCGAACGTGCGGGCGACGGTAGCGCCGCCCTTGTTGCTGGTGACCTTGCCGGACAGGTCGAGGTCGGGAAAGAGCGCGCCGCCGGCGCAGACCGCGGTGCCGACGGCGATCGCGAGGGGCGACTGCTCATATCCGGCGAAGTGGTCGAGCGCCCACGAACCACCCAGCCACACCGCCGCGCCGGACAGCGCGTGAGAGGGCCCCATCATGCGCGGGACTGTCGCAGAGCGACAGTCCACATTCAACGACCGCCACGGTGGTACTCACCACCGTGGCGGTCAGGAGCGGTCACCACTCGTCGCGGTAGCCCCGGCCGTGCCTGTGGTAGCGCGCCTCGACCCGCCAGTCGCGGCCACGCGGGCCACGCCAGTCGCCGTGGTGGCGGTAGCCGCCGTGGCGGTGCCAGGCCGCGTGCTTGGCCAGCCCGACGAAGATGAAGAACATCGGGATGATCGGCCAGAAGAAGCCCACCCCGGAGAGCACCCACAGCCCCACCAGGATCGCGCTGAACACCATCGCCCCGCCGAAGTGCCGCCGCAGCATGCCGCGCGCGAACGCCTTGGCCTCGGGCGTCTCGGCCAGCGCCCGCCGCCCACCATCGGGCAGGTCGGTGACGAGTCCGCGCAGCTCGTCCCGGTACGTTGCCGCGTACGCCTTGGCCAGCCGCTCCTCGCCCTCGGCCAGGTCCAGCCGCCCCTCGGTCATCGCGGCGCGGAGGATCGTCGCCATCTGTTCCCGCTCGGCGTCCGAGGCTCGCACGCGCCCGGCGCCGGTGTCCGTTCCTGTCATGTCATCGAGGGTCGCGGAACGGCGGCCCGGGCGCGTCGGGCCGGTGGAGGCATCGTCCGGCCGCCGCCGGGAGCAGGGCCGGCCGGCGCGTACGACCGGGGGAGTAGCGGAAGGGGAGGCGGGCGGACCCCCGGTACTCCCCGCGGGGTAGAGGCGATAGCCGCCGCGGGGCGATGCCGAGGCCGGGCCGCGTGCCATACGGTCAGTGCGTGGGAAGAGAACGGCGCGGCCGCCCGCCGTGGGAGCGGCGCGACGAGCGGTGGGAGGTGCGTCGGGCGCGCTGGGAGGAGCGTCGGGGGCGCTGGGAGGCGCGCCAGCGGGATCGCAGCCGCAAGCGGCACGGCGGCCTGGTGGTCCTCACCGGCGTGGTCCAGGTGCTCGCGGCCCGCACCGCGCGCGTCGACCCCGACGCGATCGGATACGCGATCCTGCTCGCCGGCCCGATCGCGCTCGGCTGGCGATACAAGGTGCCGGTGCCGGTCCTGGCCGTCACGATCGCGAGTGCCGTCGGCTTCGCGGCCTGGGTGGAGGAGCCGCGCGGGCCGTTCTTCCTGGCGGCGATCTTCGCGCTCTTCGCCGCGATCGACGCGGGCAAGCGCGCGGTCTCGTGGGCCCTCGTCGCCGCCGGCTACGCGGCCTATGCGGTCGCCACTCGTCCGGATTTGGGTCGGGCGGCGGCCATCGCGGGTGGTGTCGCCGTCTTCCTGCTGCTCGCCGAGGCCAACAAGGTGCGCCGGCAGCAGTTCGCCGAGGTCGCCAAGTACCGCGCCGAGCAGGCCCGGGCCCGCGCCGAGCAGGAAAAGCGGCAGGCCAGCGAGGAGCGGCTGCGGATCGCCCGCGAGCTGCACGACGTGCTGGGCCACCACCTGTCCCTGATCAACGTACAGGCCGGGGTGGGGCTGCACCTGATGGACACGCGCCCCGAGCAGGCCCGCGAGGCGCTCACCGCGATCAAGTCGGCGAGCGCGGAGGCGCTGCGCGAGGTCCGCTCGGTCCTCGGCGTGCTGCGCCCGGAGGAGGAGGCCGCCCCGCGCGCGCCCGCGCCGAGCCTGGCCCGGCTCGACGACCTCACCGCCGGCGCCGGCCTGCCGGTCCGCGCGGTGGTCGAGGGCGAGCCGCGCCAGCTGCCGGCCGAGGTCGACCGCGCGGCCTACCGGATCGTGCAGGAGGCGCTCACCAACGTGCGCCGCCACGCCGGCCCGGAGGCGGCCGCGGTCGTGACGATCGGATACGGCGACGAGGCGGTCACCGTGCGGGTGGCGGACGACGGCGTGGGCGGCCCGGTCGTGCCCGAGGCGGGCAACGGCATCGCCGGCATGCGCGCGCGTGCGTCGGCGCTGGGCGGCACGCTGGTGGCCGGCCCGGCCGACGCCGGCGGCTTCACGGTGGCGGCGACCCTGCCGCTGGCGTCGGGTGACGGCCGGGACGGCCGTGCGGAGTAGGGGGATGGATGATCAGGGTGCTGCTGGCCGACGACCAGGGGCTGGTGCGGGCCGGGTTCCGGGCGCTGCTCGACGCCGAGCCGGACATCGAGGTGGTCGCCGAGGCGGCCGACGGCGTCGAGGCGGTCCGGCTCACCGGGCAGACCAGGCCAGACGTGGTGCTGATGGACATCCGCATGCCCGGCGTCGACGGCCTCGAGGCCACCCGCCGGATCGCCGCCGACCCGGCGCTGACGGCGACGCGGATCGTCATCCTGACCACGTTCGAGCTGGATGAGTACCTCTTCGAGGCGCTGCGGGTCGGCGCCTCCGGCTTCCTGGTCAAGGACACCGAGCCGGTCGAGCTGCTGCGCGGCGTGCGCGCGGTGGCGGCCGGCGACGCGCTGCTCTCGCCGGGCGTGACGCGCCGGCTGATCGCCGAGTTCGCGGGCCGGGGCGATGCACAGCCGGCCGCGCCCGAGCCGTCGCTGGCGCAGCTCACCGACCGCGAGCGTGAGGTGATGGCGCTGGTCGGCGCGGGGCTGTCCAACGAGGAGATCGCCGCCCGCCTCGTGGTCAGCCCGGCCACCGCGAAGACCCACGTGAGCCGCGCGATGGTCAAGCTCGGCGCCCGCGACCGCGCCCAGCTCGTCGTGTACGCGTACGAGGCCGGCCTGGTCCGCCCCGGCTGGCTAGGGCCTGTCTGATGGGCCCTAGGCTGACCTACGCCTTCGCGGGGACGAAGCTCGCGTTGATCAGGTTGAGGTAGGCGAGGTTGCCGACCCAGTCGAGCTCGCGGGTGATCCACAGGATCGTGTACGCCCGCTTGGCCGAGGTGCGGAAGAGCTCCTGCCGCGCGTGCAGCCGCTCGCCCTTGGCGCTCAGCCAGGTGCAGTCCCAGTCGGCGCCGCCCTTGAAGTATCGGTTTTGCAGGATCGCGAGCTTCTTGTACTCGTTGAGCGCGCCGCCGGCCACCACCTTGCGCTCCTCGGCCTTCCAGTGCTCGACCGGGTCGCCCTCGAGGCCGGGCGCGGTGTCGACGGCGAGCAGCCGCGCGCTGCCCGGCTCGCGGAAGCAGACCACGTCGCCGTCGCGGTAGTACGTCCACGACGCGGGCACGGCCGCCGTGAAGCCGCTCGGGTCGGCGTGCCACGAGAAGCCGTCCGGCAGCGCCAACCGCGGGGTGACGGGCGGCGGCGCCGGGCGTTTCGGCGCGGTGCCGGTGGGCGGCGAGCCGCACGGCATACCCGTGCCGGCACCGGCCCCGCTCGCCGGCGCCGACGCGCTGGGCGTGGGGGAGGGGAGCGAGCCGTCGACGGCCTGCCGGTCGCGCCCGTCACCGAGGGTGAGCGCGACAACGGCGGCGGCCCCGCCGACCGCGGCGAGCAGCGCGGCGACGGCCGCGACGACGAGCCGGCCCCGCGGGCGGCCGGACCCCTCGGCGGGAAACTCGGGCCGCGGATCGTCCGGCGACCGGCGCGGGCGGGGCAGCAGCCGGGTACGCGGCGGCGCGGCCGGTGGCGGGAGTGCGGCCCGGCGCAGCAGCCGCTCGGCCTCCTCGGCGTTGAGCCGGTGCTTGGGGTCCTTGCGGAGCAGCCCGCCCAGCACCGGGCGGAGCGCGCCGGCGTGGGTGGCCGGGTCGGGCGGCGCGGTGGCGAGCGCGGTCAGCGTGGCCATGGTGGTGGACCGGGCGTACGGCGAGCGCCCCTCCACGGCCGCGAAGAGGGTGGCGCCCAGCGACCACAGGTCGGTCTCGACGGTGGAGATGCCGTCTTTGGCCCGCTCCGGCGCCACGTACTGCGGGGAGCCCATGATGAGCCCGGCCCGGGTCATCGCGCCGTCGCCGCCGTCGAACGTGGCCAGCCCGAAGTCGGTCAGCACGACCCGCCCGTCTTCGGCGATGAGCACGTTGTGCGGCTTGACGTCGCGGTGCAGCACGCCGGCCACGTGGGCGGCGCGCAGCGCGTACAGCACGGCGAGGCCGATCTGCGCGACCCGCTCCGGCGGCAGCGGCCCGTCCTGCGCGACGACCTCCTGCAGCGAGCGGGATGGCACGTACTCCATCACGATCCACGGGCGGCCCTCGGTGTAGACCACGTCGTAGATCTGCACGGCGTTGGGATGGTTGAGCTGGGCGGCGGCGCGCGCCTCGCGGATCGTGGTCTCGCGGAGCAGCTCGCGCTCCTCGGCCGTCATCCAGTCGGGTGGCACGACCTCCTTGATCGCCACCTCACGCCGCAGCATCTCGTCGCGGGCCAGCCAGACCCTGCCCATGCCACCGCTGCCGACCGGCTTGACAAGGCTGTACCGCTCGGCGATGAGTACTCGCCACACGGACGACAAGGCTCCCCCATCCCGGTCCCCTGAGCCACCACGATAAACAGACCCGGCGAGGCCCGCATTACAAGCAGATAACAAAGCGTGGGTGGCACGGAAAACCTGGACCAATGATCCAGAACGGTCGGACCAATGGTGGCCCATGGCCCGCCAAACGAGGGACCTTCAAGGGGAAGGCCGCCCCGTCCGTCCACATCGGACATCACTCTGGGTGCTCGGCTAATTGGCACTCGAATGGGTGATTCGGCGAGGCGGCGACGCCTTTCGAATTCGTACATAAACGCCACCCGGATCGTGGCGGGCATCAATCGTCCCCGCTGGCTAAAGCGGGGCGTCCACATCGGACATCACGCTCAGTGGGCAGCGGCTGTGACCCATGTCACTGAGCGAACCACACTGTCGCATATGCGCCAACGTGAACCTCGGCCGAGTACGGGTGGCCGTGCGACTCGCCCGCCGAGGCCTCGACGCCGCCGAAGTTTCCCACCCCGGCCCCGCCGTAGCAGGGTGCGTCGGTGTTGAGGATCTCCGTCCAGCGGCCGCCCGCCGGCAGCCCGATGCGGTAGTCGCAGCGGGGCACGCCGGAGAAGTTGGCCACGCACGCCACCATCGAGCCGTCGTCGCCGATCCGCACGAACGACAGCACGTTCTGCCGCCAGTCGTCCCAGGCGATCCACCGGAAGCCCGCGGCGTCGGTGTCGCGGGACCACAGGGCCGGGCTGTCGCGGTAGATGCGGTTGAGGTCGCGGAGCAGGTCCGGCGTGCCGTCTCCGGTGAGCGACCAGTCGAGGCCGGCCTGCTCGCTCCACTCCCGCTCGTCGGCGAGCTCGCAGCCCATGAAGAGCAACTGCTTGCCGGGGAACGCCCACATGTACGCCAGGAACCCGCGCAGCCCGGCCAGCTTCTGCCACCGGTCGCCGGGCATCTTGCCGACCAGCGAACCCTTGCCGTGCACCACCTCGTCGTGGCTGATCGGCAGCAGGAACTGCTCGTCGAACGCGTAGACCGTCGGCCAGGTCAGCTGGTCGTGGTGATAGGACCGGTAGAGCGGATCCTTGCAGACGTACTCCAGCGTGTCGTGCATCCAGCCCATGTTCCACTTCAGGCCGAAGCCGAGCCCGCCCCAGTCGACCGGCCGGGAGACGCCGGGCCAGGCGGTCGACTCCTCGGCGATCATCACGGCGCCGGGGTGCAGCCGGTAGACCGTCTCGTTCAGGTCCTTCAGGAGGGAGATCGCCTCGAGGTGCTCGTTGCCACCGTGCTCGTTGGGCGCCCACTGGCCGGCCTCGCGCGAGTAGTCGAGGTACAGCATCGAGGCGACCGCGTCGACCCGCAGGCCGTCGACGTGAAACTCCGAGAGCCAGTACAGCGCGTTGGCGACGAGGAAGTTGCGCACCTCGGTGCGGCCGTAGTTGAAGATCAGGCTGCCCCAGTCGGGGTGCTCGCCCGCCCACGGGTGCTCGTAGAGCGCGGTGCCGTCGAAGCGGGCCAGCGCCCAGTCGTCCTTGGGAAAGTGCGCCGGCACCCAGTCGAGCAGCACGCCGATGCCCGCCTGGTGGAGCTTGTCGACGAGGTAGCGGAAGTCGTCCGGCTCGCCGAACCGGGAGGTGGGCGCGTAGTAGCCGGTGACCTGGTAGCCCCACGAAGGGCCGTACGGGTGTTCGGCGACCGGCATCAGCTCCACGTGCGTGAAGCCCAGGCCGGTCACATAGGACACCAGCTGGTCGGCGAGGTCGCGATAGGACAGTCCGGGGCGCCACGAGCCGAGGTGCACCTCGTAGACGGACATGGGCCTGGCGTGGTGGTCGGGCGTGCGGGCGGACATCCAGGCCGCGTCGTCCCATTCGTACGCCGACTCGTACACCACCGAGGCGGTGTGCGGCGGGCACTCCGTGTGGATGGCCATCGGGTCGGCGCGGTCGGTCCACCGGCCGTCGGCGCCGTGGATCCGGTACTTGTACCGCTGTCCCGGCCCGACGTCCGGCACGAAGCCGGCGCGGATGCCACTCGAGCCGAGCGGCTCCAACACGATGCCGTCGTACGGGCCCCAGCCGGTGAAGTCGCCGACGACCCGCACCTCGCGGGCGTTGGGCGCCCACACGGCGAAGCGGCAGCCGCCCGGCCGCGGGTGGGCGCCGAGCATCTCCCAGAGGCGCTCGTGGCGGCCCTCGCCGAAGAGGTACAGGTCGACGTCGCCGATCAGCGGCTCGGCGGCGGGGGAGAACTGGGTCGGGAGAGCGGGGAGAACCGTGGTCACGAAAGCACACCGTCCAGCGCGAGCAGGTTGCCCTCGGGCACGACGATCTTCGTGCGCCCCTCTTCCAGCAGCATCTCCGCCTGGCGGGTGTTGAAGGTCGAGCTCTCCCGGCGGGCGGTCGCGTACGCGGCGGCGGTGCGGGCGGCGATCGTGGACCAGCCGTAGCGCTCGGCCACCATGGTGCGGGCCCGCTGCGCCACCGAGCGGGCGAACGTCTGGTCGCCGAGCAGCGTGCCGACCGCGCCGGCCAGCGCGTCCGGGTCGCTGTGCGGGAACGTCACGCCGGTCACGCCCGGCTCCACGATCTCGGCGAGCCCGCCGGTCGCGGAGACGGCGAGCGGCGCGCCGGCCGCGGCCGCTTCGAGCGCGACCATGCCGAACGGCTCGTACAGGCTCGGCACCACGGTCGCGTCGGTGGCGGCGAGCATGGCGGGGAGCTGCGTCTCGTTCATGAACCCGGCGAAGCTGACCGTCTGGCTCAGGTCGAGCCGGTGGGCGGTCTCCTGCAGCTCGCCCTTGTACGGCCCGTCGCCGGCGATGACGACGCGCAGCTGCGGGTGCTGGGCGCGCAGCTGCGGGATCGCGTGCAGGATGTGCTGCACACCCTTCTCGTACACGAGGCGGCCGGCGAAACCGACCAGCGGGCCCTCGCCGGCGAAGCGCGACCGGGCCGCGGCGACCGCGCCGGGCTGGGCCTGCCACACGCGGTCGTCGACGCCGTTGGGGATCACCTCGACCCGCGTGGCGGGCAGCTCGAGCAGGCGGGTCACCTCCCACTTCATGTACTCGGAGCAGACCAGCACGCGGCACGCCTCGCGCCCCAGCCACCACTCCACGGAGTGGATGCACCGGTTCATCTCCTCGGGCAGCCAGCCCTGGTGGCGGCCGGCCTCGGTGGCGTGGATGGTGGCGACGAGCGGGAGGTCGAGGTGTTCCTTGAGCGTGACCGCGGTGTGCGTCACCAGCCAGTCGTGGGCGTGGATGACGTCGAACTCGCCGGACTGCGCGGCGCGGAGGGCGGCGCGGGTCAGCGTGTGGTTGAACGCCATGGTCCAGGCGAGCAGGGAGGGGGTGGCGAGCGGGAAGAGCGGCGGGTCTTCGGGGGCGCGGACGATGCGCACGCCGTCCGCGTACTCCTCCAGCGGAGCGCCGGGCGCGTGGCGGGTGACGACGGTGACCTCGTGGCCGGTGGCGGCCAGCGAGGTGGACAGGTGGTGGACGTGCCGGCCGAGACCACCGACGACCACAGGTGGGTACTCCCAGGAAAGCATCAGGACCCGCTGTCGCGGTGAGGTCCGCATGTCGATTACGTCGCTGCCCGCAGAAGTCACAAGCCCCGCCCCCTAGATTTTGCAGCCGCCCCCTGCCCATGCGCGTACAGACACCACGGCACGGGTGCCCTCACGTCGTTGGGTTCGGACCAATCGTGCCGGTCACGAGAAAACCAGTGAAGACACCACCGTTGCGTGCATGTAACGCGCACCGATCAAAACCGTCGAGCGCGCAGCGTCTCCGCGACAGACCAGCCCTGGAAGGGGCAGCCGGTCGCCGCGTGCGGCGCGTACCCGTCGGCGGTTTCGCTTACGGATGCTAGGCCAAACTCGGGCAAATGAGACTCGATACCGGTGAACAACTCGCTAATTCGCCAGCCGGCTTTCCGAGCCGCATCCGCGTAGGGGCCTATTGTCCACGGCCACACGGTCCCTTGGTGGTACGCCGCGTCCCGTTGTGCCGGCGTGCCCCGGTGACTTCCGGTGTAGCCCGGCGAGTCGGGGGCGAGACTGCGCGGGCCGAGCGGGGTCATGAGCGCCGCCCCGAGCGCGCGCAACGCGGACTCGTGCGGCTCCAGGGGCGCGCGGGGGAGTGACCACGCGAGCAACTGGTTGGGGCGGAGCGACATGTCGTTGCCGCCGGGCCCGTCGAGCACATCGTAGAGCCAGCCGGTGGGCGCGGGGTAGCGCTCACGGTAGGCGGAAAGTGCCAGAGCGTGAGCCGCCGCCGCGGCCCCCGGATCCTGGCCGGTCCTTTCGGAAAGGTCGACGATCGCCGCCAGACCGTTGACCCAGAGCGCGTTCACCTCGACCGGCTTGCCGGCGCGCGGCGTGACCGGCACCCCGTACACGCGGGCGTCCATCCAGGTCAGTGCCTCGCCCGGCGCGCCCTGGGTGACAAGGCCGTCGGCCGGGTCGACGCGGATGCCGTACCGGGTGCCCTTCAGGTGCGCGTCGACGATGCCGCGCAGCGCGGGTAGGAGCTCGGCGGCCAGGTCGGTGTCGCCGGTTACCGTCACGTGCCGGTCGACCGCGTGCAGAAACCACATCGTGGCGTCACAGGTGTTGTATTCGACGCTGCCGGTGTCCGCGGTGTTGGCGAGCATGCCCTGCGAGAGCGTGCCCGCGTACGCGCGCAGCAGCTCGCGCCCCTCCTCGGCCCGGCCGGTCGCGAGGAAGAGCCCCTCGTAGGAGATCATCGTGTCGCGCGACCACGCGCCGAACCACGGGTAGCCGGCCACCACGTCCGGCCCGGCGGCGGTGCGTACCACGAACGCGTCGGCCGCCAGGGCGAGCGTCGCGTCGACCGCGTCGGCCGGCGTGGCGGCCGCGATGACCTGCCAGTGCCGCTCGCGGGCCGCGGCCACGACCTCGGTCGCCGGGGCCGGGCGGTCGTCGAGGTCGCCGGCCCAGGCGAGCACCTCGACCGTGTCGTCGGGGGCGTCGAGCGTGCCGCCGAAGCGTCCCGCGTACCAGATGTCCTCTTCGGACGCGAGCCCGCGCGCGGCCTCCTCGCGGTGATGGGCGCCGCGCCACCACTGCCCGGCGGGTGCCCAGCCGGGCCCGGCCATCCGGTACGCCTGCTCGACCACCGCCCCGTCCACGGTCGGCACGACGCGCGGGGGCGGGCCGTCGGCGTGCCGCTCGCCGTGCTGGTCGCGCCAGGTGCACAGTGCCTCCAGCGCGAGCCGGACGCCGGAGCCGGCGACCAGCCGGTGGACGACCGCGACCGCCGGGCGGCCGTGCACCATGGCGATCTCCCGCTCGATCACCACGTCGCCGATCCGCCACCGCCAGCGGGGCAGCCCGTCGGTCAGGTCGAAGCGCTCGATCAGGTGATGCCCCTTCGGCTCGACCGCTCCGGACGCCCACTCGTGGGTCGCCAGCCGTACCTGAGCGCCCGAGGGCAGGGTGACGACCGGATCGAGGGAGACCAATCCCACGTGACGGGACGCGGGCACATCTCCCGCCACGACGAGGAGCGCATGGTACCGGCGGGTGCGCAGCCCGGCGACCGTTCCCATGGCATAGCCCCCGAGCCCGTCGGTGAGCAGCCACTCCCTGGTGGCGCCGGTCACCAGATCGCCACATACCTGCGGACCGAAACCGATGGGAATCATACGGTCTTCCCGTCCCTTGCGGCCCGCGGCCACTCATTCGCTGAGTTTGATGATTCGCTCGCAAGCTCGCTCATTAGGCTCCTTACCAAGGGTGGGTGACGGTGACGGCGCCTGTAACACGCCACCGGGACAATGGTCCCGTGTGGTTACGACGACGGAAGGCGAAGGTGGCACGCGGGGTGAAGTCCGCCGGCGACGCGGAGCATACGCGGTTGGCCCAGGCAGACGCGGGAGAGCAGCCGTGGCGGTCCTGGGGTCCATACGTGTCCGAGCGGGCCTGGGGCACGGTCCGGGAAGACTACTCCGAGCACGGCACCGCCTGGGACTACTTCCCGCACGACGACGCCCGCTCCCGCGCCTACCGGTGGAACGAGGACGGCATGGCCGGCGTCTGCGACGACCGCCAGACGTTCTGCTTCGCCCTCGCCCTCTGGAACGGCCAGGACCCCATCCTCAAGGAGCGGATGTTCGGCCTCGGCGGCGACGGCGGCAACCACGGCGAAGACGTCAAGGAGTACTGGTGGTACGAGGACTCCACGCCCACCCACTCCTGGATGCGCTGGCGCTACCACTACCCGCAGACCGCCTTCCCCTACGACGACCTGGTGGCCGTCAACGCCGCCCGGGGCCGTGACGAGACCGAGTACGAGCTCGTCGACACCGGCGTCTTCGACGACGACCGCTACTGGGCGGTGACCGTCGACTACGCCAAGGCCTCGCCGACCGACATGTGCATCGTCGTCAACGTGGCCAACCGCGGCCCGGACACCGCGACGCTGCACGTGTTGCCCACGTTGTGGTTTCGCAACACATGGTCGTGGGGGCTGCCCGGCCGCGACCAGGTGCCGGTGCTGAGCGGCGGCGACGGCCGGCTGGTCGGCGAGCACTGGGTGCTCGGCCAGGTGGTGCTGCAGGGCGAGGGCGACCCGACCGTGCTGTGCTGCGACAACGAGACCAACACCCAGCGCCTGTGGGGCCTGCCCGGCCGCAGCGAGTACCCGAAGGACGGCATCAACGACCACGTGGTCGACGGCGCCGACACGGTCAACCCCGCGCTGACCGGGACAAAAGGGGCGCTTCACTACCAGCTGACGGTCCCGTCCGGCGGCGAGGTGTGGATCCGGCTGCGCCTGACGCTCACCTCACCGCCGCCCGGCGACGAGGCGGCCCCGCTGCTCGACCTCGGCAAAGACTTCGACAAGGTGGTGCGCGCGCGGCGGGCCGAGGCCGACGCGTACTTCGCCAAGCTCACCCCGAAGGGCGCCTCCCGCGAGGAGGCCCACGTGCTCCGTAAGGCCATCGCGGGGCTGATGTGGGGCAAGCAGTTCTACCACTTCGACGTCGAGCAGTGGCTCAACGGCGACCCGGCCAGCGTCCCACCGCCGGCTGGCCGCAAGCACGGGCGCAACAGCGCCTGGTGGCACATGAACAGCTTCGACGTGATCTCCATGCCCGACCCCTGGGAGTACCCCTGGTACGCGGCCTGGGACCTGGCCTTCCACTGCGTCACGCTGGCCCGCGTCGACCCCGAGTTCGCCAAGCAGCAGGTGCTCCTGCTCCTGCGCGAGTGGTACATGCACCCCAACGGGCAGATCCCGGCGTACGAGTGGGCGTTCGGCGACGTCAACCCGCCCGTCCACGCCTGGGCGGCGTTGCGCGTCTTCGAGATCGACGGCGGGCGCGACTACGACTTCCTCGCCCGGGTGATGCACAAGCTGCTGCTCAACTTCACCTGGTGGGTCAACCGCAAGGACGTCAACGGCAACAACGTCTTCGAGGGCGGCTTCCTCGGCCTCGACAACGTCGGCCCGTTCGACCGGTCGGCCGCGCTGCCGGTAGCCGGGGTGCTGGAGCAGTCCGACGGCACCGGCTGGATGGCCATGTACGCGCTCAACCTGCTCGACATGGCCGTGCGCCTGGCCGAGCACGACCGCGCGTACGAGGACGTGGCCACCAAGTTCTTCGAGCACTTCGCGTACATCGCGGCCGCCGCGTACCACCAGGGCCTGTGGGACGAGGAAGACTCGTTCTTCTACGACCAGCTCCGCCTGGCCGACGGCAGCACGGTGCCGCTCAAGGTGCGCTCGGTGGTCGGCCTGCTCCCGCTCGCCGCCACCACCACGCTCACCTCGCGCACGCTCGGCCGGCTGCCCGAGCTTGCCGCGCGCCTGCGGTGGTTCCTGACCAACAAGCCCGCGTACGCGGACGTGCTCGGCGCCCGCCGCCTGGCCGGCGACGGCCTCAAGCGGCGCCTGCTGTCGATGGTCGGCCCCGAGCAGATCGTGCGCATCCTGGCCCGCATGCTCGACGAAGACGAGTTCCTCTCCCAGTACGGCCTGCGCACGCTGTCCCGCCGCCACCTCGACAAGCCGTTCACGGTCGAGCTGGGCGGCCAGGAGTTCACCGTCGGCTACGAGCCGGCCGAGTCCACCAGCGGCCTCTTCGGCGGCAACTCCAACTGGCGCGGCCCCATCTGGATGCCCACCAACTACCTGCTGATCAGCGCGCTACGCGACTACGCCGACTTCTTCGGCGACGGCCTGGTCATCGAACACCCGACCCGCTCCGGCAAGAAACGCACGCTCAACGAGGTCGCCGACGACCTCTCTGACCGCCTGATCTCACTCTTCGTGCCCGACGCCTGGGGCCGCCGCCCGATGTATGGCGCCTGCGAGCTCTTCCAGCGCCACCCCGACTGGAAGGACCTGATCGTCTTCCCCGAGTACTTCCACGGCGACAACGGCGCCGGCCTCGGCGCCTGGCACCAGACCGGCTGGACCGCCCTCGTCGCCGACCTGATCCTCACCACCCGCCGCTAGGACCACCACCGTCCCTGGAGATCGTGGTATTTCACTGCATCTAGGGGTGCAGTTAGGTACCACGATCCGTTCCAGAGAGCGGGACAAGCCGACGGATCATGGTCGACCGCGGCGCTCGGACCCAACGCCTGCATGATCGTTCGCGCTCCGGACCGTGCGGCTATGCGGGGCCTACCGTAATTTCGCCAGTTTTCGAACGCAGGTTTACGGCGGTCTTGGCTCCCTGACTGACGGGCAGGTTGACGACCGGGCCGGCGGCGGTCTTGGCGTCGATGCGATACGTGCCTTGGGGCGGGAGGAAGACCCGGGTCGCGCCGACGTCGTTCGTCACCTCGACGGCCGGTGGGACGGACGTGTAGCGCAGCTCGACGTCGCCGACGCTCGTCGTGGCCTTCGTCTTCCCCGCTAGGCCGGAGCCCGTGATCGCGCCGACGTCCGTGGTGATGTCGAGCGCGCCGGTCACGCCGGTCACCGTCACCGGCGCGGTCCGCACCGTCACGGTCACCGCGAGAGCGCGGGGCACCTCGATCCGGTAGTGGGTCGCGCACTGCCCGCCGGCCTCGGCCGCCTTGCCGCAGCCGCGGTCCAGCAGGAACAGGGTGCCGCCCTCGACGCGGTGACTCGTGAGCGGCGGCAGGTCGGCGTACTCGTGGCGTTCCTTTACGCGCGGCGGGCCGTCCACGGCGGCGACCTCGACCGAGCCCGACCCGCCGGTCAGCTCCACCTTCGTGACGGCAGCGGGCACGTCGTAGGTGGTCTGATCCTCGGCGACCTTGAGGGCGGTGGTATCGCACCCGGCGAGGACGAGGGCCGCGACGAGCCAGCGAGCGGGTCTCAGCACCCGGCGAAATCTACCTCCAGCGTCCGGGCCCCGCGCTCCCGCGCGAAGTCGACAGGTGAGCCCTCCGCCGCGGTAGCCCTAGCTGGTAAGATTCCTACCGGTATTACGTAGGAGGAGACATGCGAGTTACCTCCAAAGGCCAGGTGACGATCCCGGCCGAGATCAGGGAGCGGTTCGGGTTCCTGCCGGACACCGAGGTGGAGTTCGTGGTGCAGGGCGACGCCGTCCGGCTGGTGCGGGTCGACCGTCCCGAGCGCCGGCGCGGAGATCGCGTAGTCAATCGTCTGCGCGGGCGGGCGCAGGGCGGGATGACCACCGACGAGATCCTCGCGCTGACCAGGCAGCAGTGAGTGTCACGCTTGTCGACAGCAACGTGTTGCTGGACATAGCGACCGAGGACCCGACGTGGTGCGGCTGGTCAGAACAAGCGCTGACCGACGCCGCCGACACCGATCACCTGGCGATCAACCCCATCATCTACGCCGAAGTCTCCGTCGGCTTCCCCACGATCGAGGAGCTGGACGACTCCCTTCCTCCGGACACGTTCGCCCGCCTGCCGCTGCCGTACGATGCGGGCTTCCTCGCGGGCAAGGCCTTCGTCGACTACCGCCGCCGTGGCGGTGCGCGGGCGACACCCCTGCCCGACTTCTACATCGGCGCGCACGCCGCGATCGAGGGCTTCCGGCTGCTCACACGCGATGCCGCCCGATACCGTACCTACTTCCCGACGGTCGACATCATCGCGCCGTGATGACCGCGCGCCATCATTGGAAGTCGACGCGCATGACGACGCGGCGCTTGGTCGGGTGGGTGACCTCCTTGAAGCCGGCGTCCTCGAAGACCTGGCGGGCGCCGACGTGCAGCTCGCCCCAGGTGATCACCTTGCCCGGCTCGGTGATCATCGGGTATGCCTCCAGCGCCCGCGCCCCCCGCTCCCGCGCGAAGCCGACCGCGGCGCGGGCCAGGTCATACGTGAGGCCCCGGCCGCGGTAGCCGTTGCGCACCGCGAAGCAGGTCACCGCCCACACGTCGGGGTCGTCCCTGTCTTCCTGGCGGCCCTTCCAGGGGACGGGCATCGTGCGCAGCTTCGGGTACGCGACGCGTGGCTCGACCGCCACCCAGCCGGCCGGCTCACCGTCCATGTATGCGACGAGCCCGCTGGTGGCCGCCGCGTCCGGGTCGTCGCAGGCGGTCTGCGCGCGGAGGGCCTCGGTGCGCTCTTCCTCGGTGGAGTCGCGCCAGATCCAGCCGACCACCTTGAACCGCTGGCACCGGCACCGCCCGGGATAGGACCCGCCGAAGACGGCGGTGATGTCATCCCACGACGCCTCGTTGGCCGGGACGATGCGAGTGCTCACCGGGGCGGATCCTCGCCGACCAGGCCGTCGACCGCCTCGCGGAAGAGATCGGCGTGACCCACGTGGCGAGCGTACTCGTCCTGCAGGTCGACGAGCAGGCGCCGCAGATTGGGTGACCGGCCCTCGGGGGCGCTGTGCCAGCACCAGTCGGGGTCGAACGACGGCTCGTGGATCGTGGTGTCGAGATCAGCCATGCCGGGCATGCTAGGTTCCGTTCCGGTCGTTCTGCTTCCGGATTGTGGGGAGGCGCCGTGAAGACCGACGCGAGTCCCACCGCGCGGGCGCTGCTCGCGCTCGAACTCGTGCAGGGCAGCCCGGGCATCACCGCCGACCGCGTCGCGGGCAAGCTCGGCGTCTCGGAGCGGGCCGCCCGGCGTTACGTGGAGATCCTCCGCGAGGCGGGCATCCCGATCGAGTCGGTGCGCGGGCCGCACGGCGGCTACCGGCTGGGCCGGGGGCTGCGGCTGCCGCCGCTGATGTTCAGCGCGGCGGAGGCGCTCGGCCTCGTCATGGCCGTGCTCGACGGCCACCACGACGCGGGCGACCCCGCCAACCCGGTCGGCAGCGCGCTGGGCAAGCTCGTGCGCGCGCTGCCGGAGCCGGTCGCCGCCCAGGCCGAGGCGGTGCGGCGGACGGCCGCGCCCGCGCCCGACCGGGCCGCCGCCCGCCCCGACCCGCAGACCACGACCGCGCTGGTCCAGGCCCGCGCGCGGGGTCGCCGGGTGCGCCTCGGCTACCGCACCGAGGCCGGTCCGGAACGCGTCTTCGAGGTCGACCCGTGGGCGGTCGTGGTCCGCCACGGCCGGTGGTACCTGCTGTGCTGGTCACACACCTCGGGCGCGCGCCGCGCGTACCGGATCGACCGGGTCCGCGACGTCGCGGTGCTCGACGCGGCCTTCAGCCCGCCCGCGGACCTGGACCCGGTGGCGATGCTGGAGGAGCACCTTTCGGTCGGCTGGGAGTACCAGACGGAGGTGCTCATCGGGTCGCCGGCCGAGCCCCTGTCCCGCTGGCTGCCGCGCCCGCTCGGCCGCCTCGAGCCGGTCGACGACGCCACATGCCGGCTCGTCGGCACCACGAGCAACCCCATCTGGTACGCCGAGCAGCTCGCCGTCGTGCCCGGCATAGCCCGGGTGGTGGGTGGCCCGGAGCTGCGGTCGGCCGTGCGCACGCTCGGCGAGCGGCTCGTGGCGGCGGCTAGCTGACCAGGAGGCCGTCGCCTTCGGAGTCGACGTTGACCACCTGGCCCGGCTCGAGCTCGTCGAGCAGGATCCGCTCGGCCAGGCGGTCTTCGAGCTCGCGCTGGACGAGGCGGCGCAGCGGGCGGGCACCCATCGCCGGGTCGAAGCCCGCGCGGGCCAGGTATCCGCGTGCGGCGTCGGTCAGGCGCAGCGCCAGGTCCCTGTCGCGCAGCCGGTCGCGGATGCGCGCCACCATGATGTCCACTATGGACAGCATGTCGGGGCGGCGCAGCTGGTGGAAGACGATCGCCTCGTCGATCCGGTTGAGGAACTCCGGCCGCAGGTGCCGCTTGAGCTCGTCGTCGACCTTGCGCCGCATCCGCTCGTAGCCGCTTTCGGCGTCTTCCGAGGCCTGGAAGCCGGTCGAGACGGCCTTCGCCGCGTCGCGGGTGCCGAGGTTGGTGGTCAGGATGATCACGGTGTTCTTGAAGTCGACGATCCGGCCCTGACCGTCGGTCAACCGGCCGTCTTCGAGGATCTGCAGCAGCGTGTTGAACACGTCCGGGTGGGCCTTTTCGATCTCGTCGAACAGCACCACCGAGAACGGCCGCCGGCGCACCTTCTCGGTCAG